>Ga0210396_10000286_pt1 | contig 75209 bp, 60 predicted proteins | sample IncBWH17OmetaG_FD_155466 | JGI IMG/M metagenome (GOLD analysis project Ga0210396, IMG submission 155466) | Forest soil microbial communities from Barre Woods Harvard Forest LTER site, Petersham, Massachusetts, United States - Inc-BW-H-17-O ... | reverse complement strand
GTGGGTCGGGTCGGGTGTGGGGGCGGGTGGGGAAGGTGTAAGGGTCGGGTAGGGGGCGGGGACGGGGAGGTGGCCGGGACGGGTAGGTGGCCGGGACGGGTAGGTGGCCGGGACGGGTAGGTGGCCGGGACGGGTAGGTGGCCGGGACGGGAGGCACGGATGGGCGACTACGCGAGGGATTCGTGCACGACCGTTGTGACTTCGGCGGCTTGCTCGCGTGTCAGCACGGGGCTCATCGGGATCGCGAGGTGGGTGCGCGCGGCGTGTTCGGTCGCGGGCAGCTGTGCGCCGGTGCCCCACGCGCGCATCGACTCCTGTAGGTGGATGGGGACGCGGTAGTAGGGCTTGTGGCCAATTCCGGCGCCGGCCAGCGCCGATTCGAGGCGCTCGGGCTGATTGTGGGCGATCACGTACAGATGCCACGCGGGCGCGGCGTTGGCGGTCGCGACGGGCGTCTGCACCAGCTCGCCGAGGCCGGCCTGCGCGTAGTAGTCGGCGGCGGCGCGGCGCCCGTCGGCCCAGCCATCGAGGTGGGGGAGCTCGACGCGCAGGATCGCGGCCTGCAGCTCGTCGAGGCGCGAGTTGTAGCCGATCTCTTGATAGGAGACCTTGTCGTGGGAGCCGTGGAAGCGCAGCACGCGCACGCGCTCGGCGAGCGCGGGATCGGAGGTCGTGATCGCGCCGCCGTCGCCGAAGCAGCCGAGGTTCTTAGAGGGAAAGAAGGAGAACGTCGCGGCGGTGCCGAGCGCGCCGGGGCGGGCCTGCGGAGATGCCGCCGGCGCGCCGTCGCGCTCGCTCGTGCCGCCACCGCGCTCGCCCGCACCTCCGTCACTCCCGTCCGCGCTCACGGCGTCGCCGCATATGCGCGAGCCGGCGGCCTGCGCGGCGTCCTCGAGCACAGGCACGCCGAGTGCCTCGATCTCCGCGATCGGGGCGATGTTGCCGAAGAGGTGCACCGCGATCACGGCCTTCGTGCGCGGCGTGAGCGCGGCCTTGACGGTCTCGGCGGTGACGCAATAGGTGTCGGGGTCGATGTCGCAGAAGACGGGCGTCGCGCCGGTCGGCGGGATGGCCTCGGCGGAGGCGTAGAAGGTGAAGGAGGGCACCACGACCTCGTCGCCGCGTCCGACGCCCATCGCGCGCAGCGCGATCGTGATCGCGTCAGTGCCGTTGGCGACGCCGACGGCCTCGGCGGCGCCGCAGTACGCGGCGAACTCGCGCTCGAAGGTTTGGACTTCGGGGCCGAGGATGTAGTGGCCGGAATCGAGGACGCGCTCGATCGCAGCGCGCAGCTCCTCGCGCAGGGGAACGAGCGGGGCGGAGGTGTCGAAGAGGGGGACGGTCATCTTGGCTGAGCCTATCGGCGCGGCGCGGCGCGATCGTGAGTCACGCGACGGATGGTCCGGCTTGCGTCGAGGTGAGTCACGCGACGGATGGTCCGGCTTGCGTCGAGGCGGGTCACGCGACGGCGGACCCGTTGCGGGCGTGCAGCGGCACCTCGCGCTCGCGCAGCCACTTGACGGTGGCGGCGATGCCGTCCTCGACCTCGATGCGGGCCTCCCAGCCGAGCAGCGCGCGGGCCTTCTCGACCGAGGGCCAGCGGCGCTGCACGTCGACGTCGAAGCTCGGCAGGTGCTCGAGCGCGAGCTCCTCGGGGTCCTCGCCGCAGGCCTCCCAGACAATGCGCGCGATCTCCGCGACGGTGAGCTCGCGCGCGGCGGAAATGTTGAAGTCCTCATTCAGCGCCGCGGCGGCGCCCATCGCCGTGACGACGCCGTCGGCGATGTCGTCGATGTGGGTGAGCGTCCGCGTCTGCTCGCCGGAGCCGAAGATCTGTAGCGGCCGCTGGCCCGCGAGCACCTTCGCGATCAGATCTGGCACGGCGTGCGCGATGCCCGGCTCGGCATCCGGGACCTCGCCGGGGCCGTACGCGTTGAAGGGCCGGCAGATCGTGTAAGGCAGGCCGTGCTCTTCGTGCGCCGCGCGGCAGTAGACCTCGCCGGTCAGCTTCGAGTAGCCGTAAGCCGAACGCGGCGTCGGGCAGTCCGGCAGGTGCGCCTCGGTCGTTGGGTACTCGGTCGCGCGCTCGAAGACCATCGAGGACGAGACGTACGTGAAGCGCTCGACCTCCTCTTGCAGCGCCGCGCGGATCACGGCGTTGTAGAGCGCGTTGTTGACCTCCGTCAACGTGTGCGGCAGGCGGTGGAAGTTCGCGATCCCGCCGACGATCGCGGCGAGGTGGATCACCTGCTCGCAGCCGCCCGTGGCACGCCGCGCCTCGGCGAGCTGGCGCAGGTCGCCGGTGTGCACCTCGCAGCCCTCGCGCATCCACTGGGGTGCAGGTCGTTGATCGGATACCCGTACCTCGTACCGCGGATCGGCGAGCAGGCGGCGCACGACGGCCGCGCCGATCGTGCCCGCGCCGCCGGTGACGAGCACTCGGCTCATCGGGACCCCACCGCGGCTAGCTCGGCGGTGTACGCGAATACCTGGCCCGCGCCCCAGCAGTTCCAGGGGTCGACCAGGAGACAGTCCTCCTTCGCGAGCGCTGCGATTGCGGCCAGTGTCGCGGGCGCGCGGAACTCGCTGTGGTTGGCGGCGACGACGACGGCGTCCGCGTCTGCGAGCACCTGCTCGATCGGTGCCGTCGGGGTCGGGACATGGGGGTCGTGGATCGCGACGTCCGCGAGCTCGCGCTCGAGCAGGCGCACGAGCTTGTGCGCGAGCGAGTCGCGCTCGTCGTCCGTGTCCGCCTTGAACGCCAGGCCCAGCACCGCGATCTTGCGGTCGGCGAGCGATCCGAGGCGGCGGCGCATGCCTTCGACGAGGAACAGCGGCACCGACTCGTTCACGCGCGAGACCGCGAGCAGCATCCCGGGCGCGTTGGAGCGCTCCTCGGAGAACGCGAAGTCCTTGCGCAGGCACGTGCCCGCGGTGAGGCCGGGCTGCGCGAGCCCGCCGCGGGGGTAGTCGCGGTTGACGAGGTCGATCACCTCGAACACGTTCGCGCCGTAGCGCTCGCAGTCCATCATCAGCAGGTTCGGCAGCGCGAACGTCGCGTAGCGCAGGATGTTCGCCCAGATCTTCGCGAGCTCGGCCTGCACGGGCGTGGTCTGGATGAGGGGCGCGTCGAACACGCCGAACAGCTCGCCGGCGACCTCGCCGGAGCGCGGGCCGACACCGCCGACGATGCAGGGCAGCGTGTCGATCTCCTCCAGGAAGCGCCCCGCCGCGATGCGCTCGGGGGCGTGCGCGACGAACACGTCCTCGCCGATCCGAAAGCCGCGGTGCTTGGCGAGGTAGCCCGCGACGAACTCCGTCGTGCCGGGCGCGACGGTTGAGCGCAGGATCAGCGAGTGCCCCGCCGCGAGCACCCCGAGCAGGTCGTCGAGCGCGGAGCGGATGTCGCGCATGTCGATCTCGATGTGCGAGAACGACGGCGTCCCCAGCGTGATCACGATGTGCCGCGCGCGCGCCGCATCCGCTACGCGCTCGCAGAGCTCGAGGCCGCCGCCGGCCGCCGCCGCGCCCGCATCGGTCGCGGCGGAGCCGCTGGCGCGGCGTACGCGGTCGAGCAGCTCCTGCGCGCCGGTCTCCTGGAAGGGCATCACGCCCTCGCGCACAGCGCGGAGACGCACCGGATCGTTGTCCACGCCGATCACGCGCAGGCCGCGATCCGCGAACGACAGCGCGAGCGGCAGGCCCACGCGGCCCAGGCCGATCACCGCCACGTCCGCGGTTTGCTGTGGAGCCGACATCGAGGTGCAGGTTAGCGGCAGCGGCTCGGCTAAACATCGCTAGCGCAAGCCGATCCCGACGATTTTGACCGTCGTGGACGCGCCGTCAGGGTCGTCTGTGGCCGGGACCGCGCTCGCGCGCGTACTGCGCCGCGAAACCCGCGACAAAGCGCGGGTTGTAGCGCGCGTAGCGCCGCCACAGCCGGCGCGGCTCGCGCGCGAGGCGGTAGGCCCACTCGAGGCCGCTGCGCCCCATCCACGGTGGCGCTTGTCGCACGAGGCCCGCGTGGAAGTCGAACGCGGCGCCGACGCCCACGAGCAGCGGCGCGCGCAGGCGCGGGCGCATGCGGTGCATCCAGAGCTCCTGCTTGGGCTGCCCGATGCCGACCCACACGATCCGTGCGCCGGACTCGTCGATCGCCGTGACCACTCGCGCCTCCTCGTCCGCGCTCAGCGCGCGAAACGGCGGCGAGTAGCCGCCGGCGATGCGCAGGCCCGGGAAGCGCGCGCGCAGGCGCTCTTCGAGCAGCGCGAGCGCGGCGGGCGTGCGGCCGCCGTAGAGATACATCGGTGTGCCTGCGCGCGCGGCGCGCGCGCAGTAGTGCGCCATCAGATCCGGCCCGTAGACACGCGTCGCGCGCGCGTGCCCGAGCGCGCGCAGCGCCCACACGAGCGGCTGCCCGTCGGGGAGCGCGAGCGTCGCGCCGAGCACCGCCGCGCGCGTCGCTGGGTCCTCGCGCGCGCTCATCACGAGGTTCACCGCGGCGGCGGTCACGTACGCACGCGCGTCGGCGGCGATCGTCGCGTCCATCCAGTCCATCACCCCCTCGTAGTCGCTGATCGCGAGCGGGATGCCGAGGATCTGCTCGCATTGCGGGGGTGGCGGGAGCGGGGCCGTCGAGGCGCCTGTAGGTGTCGCGGGTGGTGCGATTCGCTGACGATACCGACGGCCACTGCCGGTGCGGCGCTTGGACGCACTGTGCCGAAAACGCCGACAGACAGGACGCGACTTACTAGTACGATTCGACTCAGTCGCACATAGTTGCGTAAGCTTGCGTCGATGAGCCCGCTGCTTCTACACCAATGAGCCCGCTGCCTCTGCGCCGCTATCGCGCCGAGCGCCTGCTGCGCGACGAGTTCGAGCGTCGGCGCGAGCAGGTCCTCGCGATCGTCCACGCGCGCCTGCGCGCCAAGGGGGTGCAGCTCGACGCGGGCGACCTCGGGGTCTGTTATTCGCAGGCATGGCAAGGCCTCTACGCCGCCCTCCTCGCGGGCCGCGACGTCGCGAACCCCGTCGGTTGGTTGACGGTCGTCACGTATCGGCGCGCCATCGACGAGCACCGCTCGCGTCTGCGGCGCGCCGCGGAGCAGCCCCAGTTCGCGGCCGCGCACAGCGGCGCCGATGCGCGCGGCGCCGCTCGCGCGCGCGGCGCCGCTCACGCACGAGCGCGAGGCCTCCTCGGCGGGCGGGTCGAGCGGATCGCGACCGAGCCCGATCTCGCCGCGACGCTCGACGACCGCGCGCGTCTGCGCGAGCTGTTCGAGGGCATGCGCGGGCGCCTCTCGCGGCGCGAGTGCGAAGCCGCGAGCCTCTGCTACCTGCATGGGCTCTCGCGCGCGGAGGCCGCCGCGCGCATGGGTATCGGGGAGACCGCGATGCGCAAACTGATGGAGGGACGCCGCGCGGGCGAGCCCGGTGTCGCGCGCAAGGTCGGCGACGTCCTGCGCGCGATCCGCGGCGGCGAGTGGTGCGAGCAGCAGGCATCGCTGATGCGCGCGCTCGCCTTCGGCATCCTCGATCCCGACGGCGAGCGTTACCAGCTCGCGCGCGTCCACCAGCGCGAGTGCCCCGCCTGTCGCGGCTACGTGCTCTCGCTGCGCGGCCTCGCCGCCGTGCTGCCACCGATCGCGCTGCCGTGGGGGCTCGCGGGCGTCGGTGCCGGTGCGGGCGCGGGGACCGGTGTGGGCGGAGCGGGAACGGGTACCGGTGTGGGCGGAGCGGGAGCGGGTACCGGTGTGGGCGGAGCGGGAGCGGGTACCGGTGTGGGTGCTGGCACGGGGGCCGCCGCCGGGACAGGTGTGGGTGCGAGCGTGGGCACGGGCGCGGGTGTGGGGGGTGCGAAGCTCGCGGTTGGCTGCGTGCTCGCGCTGGGCATCGGCTGCGTGGCGGTTACCGGGCTGCCGCACCACGCGGCGGCTGCGCAGCGGCACGGGCCTCGCAGCGGCGTGCGCGTGGCGAGCGCGGGCGCCGCGGGCGGTCTCGGCGGCCGCGCGCCGCTGGTCGCGGATTCGCGGGGCGCGACGCGTACGCGGCCCGCGGCGCTCGCGAGCGCCGCAGGCGGCTCGCGCAAGGTCCACGCGTCAGGCGCCGCCGCCTCCTCACGGGCAGCCGCGGTGGAACCGGCGCAGCGTGAGTTCGGCCCGGAACAGCGCGCTGCGCCCGGCGCGACGACGCGAGTCCCAACGCCGGGAGCCAACCACGTGGAAGCCCATCAGGCCGGAGCCCCCGACGCGGAAGCCCCCGACGTGGAAGCCCGTCAGGCCGGAGCCCCTCGCGCGGGAGCCCCCCACGCGGAAGCCAACCCGGCGGAAAGGGAATTCGGACCGTAACGCGTGCCCACCCGGGGCCGAGCCACTTGTGCGAGGAGCGCGATGGCTCAGGCGCGCGGGAAGACCTTGGCGAGCTTGCGCAGCGCGAGCGGGTTGCCGCGCGGGCGCAGGCGGCGTGTGGCGACGGCGCGCGCGGGGTTGAGGCGCTCGCCGACGATGTCGACCCAGTCCTGGTAGGAGAGACTGAGGCGCACGTCGGCGTACGAGGCCTCGCCCGGCGCGACGGTGCTGGAGCCGTTGTCGACCGTGAGATGCCAGGTGGGGACGTCGGGGTCGGTGAACTCCCACTGGAAGGTCGTCGGGCGGCGCAGGCCGTGGTTGGGATTGACCTGGCGGCGGACGGTGTCGAAGAGCAGCTCGAGGATCTCGGGATCCTTTTCGCTGGGGCCCTCGCGGACGCCGATGATGCCGGCTTGCGCGAGGCGGCGCCCGCGCTGGGAGAGCTCGACGGGGTCGAGACCGGGCGGCATGATCGCGGGCCCCGGGAGGGTCTCGGGCGCGAGCCCGGCGGAGCGCAGCTTGGTCATCAGCGAGGTCGCGCCCTCGCCGCCGACCTTGTCGAAGGTGTAGCCGAAGCACGTCACGTAGCTCTCGTCCCAGCCGGGTGGCATGAGGACCTGGGCGGTGTAGCGCATGACGTCGCGCAGCAGGCCGGCGACGGCCTTGGGGACGCCGACGGGGTCTTCGCGCTTGAGGTCCGCGAGCAGCTTGACGCCGAAGCCGATGTGGCGCTGCTCGTCGGCGGCGACGTTGGCCATGCCGGCGCGGAAGCCGGGCAGCATGTCGCGCTCCTCGAGGTAGCTGTAGATCAGGTGCTGGCCGGGCTGCGCGAGGGCGCCCTCGATGACGATGTGGTAGAGCGTGACCGCGGCGGCGAGCTGTGTGCGCGAGCGGTCGGCGCGCAGCTCGTCGGCCATCGTGTCGAGGCGGTCGAAGATCTTGCGGAAGCCAGGGGTGAGCTGGGGCTTGATGGCGTTCAGCCCGCTGGCCATCGAGCCGTCGCCGATCCCGCAGACCTCGTGCATGAAGCGCTTGAAGAAGACCGCGTGCCGCGCCTCGTCGACCTGCTGGGTGGCGAGGAAGTACTTCTGCTCCTCGCGTGGCGCGGCGTCGATGTAGGGGGAGAGGTTGTCGGCGACGGCGTCCTCGCCCCAGAAGAACAGCGCGTAGTTCCACAGCGCGGCCCGGCGCTCGAACTCGGTGAACTCCTCGCGCCACTGGCGCGCGTCCTCGGTGAAGTCGAGCTCCGTCGCGCTCCAGTTGCCGCGCTCCCAGCGCGCGTAGAGGTCCGCGTAGGAGATCGCGTCGGTCGGCAGGCTCTCCGCGGTCGGCCACGAGCCGACGGGCGCGGCCGCATCGCGTGAAGGCTTGGTGCTCGAGCTGCTCGCCATGATCATCTGCTCCTCCGCGCGGTGCGCGTCCATTCGAGGTTCATTTTTTGGAGTTCCTTACAGAATGAAATGATTGGGTGCTCGAAAGAAGTAGAAAAAATGAAGTCCCCCACGCGCGCCCCCCACCTGGCGACCGACATCTCGCCATTCCGGCTCAGGTCATCGGCGACGCCGCGGCACCTCGCGGCGGCAGCTCGCGGAGCGCATGAGGGACCTTCCGATAGCGAACGTTATCGAATAACGCTCGCTATCGCAATAAGGAAGGTTCGGTGAAGTACGATGAGCTGGTGTCGAGCGCGCGTTTGTCCCGCGAGAGCACGCGCCTGACGCGCGAGCAGAGCAAGGCGCTGACGCGCGAGCGGCTGCTCGACGGCGCGCGCAAGGTCTTTGCGCGCAGCGGCTTCCACGGCGCGTCGGTGGAGGAGATCGCGGCGGAGGCGGGCTACTCGACGGGTGCGCTCTACTCGAACTTCGAGGGCAAGCAGGCGCTGTTCCTGGCGCTGATGGACCGTGAGATCGACGAGCACGCGCGCGAGATCGCGGAGGCGGTGCGCGAGCGCGCCACGATCGCGGAGCGCGCGCGCGGCGGCGCGGACCGCTGGATGGCGATGATCGAGCGCGAGCCCGAGCTGCAGCTGCTGTTCATGGAGTTCTGGGCCTACGCCGCGCGCGATCCCAAGGTCCGCCGCCAGGTCGCCGCGAGCTTCGCGCGCGCGCGCGCCGTGTTGACACGACTCATCGCCGACGGCGCGCGCGACTTCGAGCTCGAGCTGGAGCTGCCCGCGGAGCAGCTCGCGATCGCGATCGACGCGCTCGCGGACGGCATCGCGCACCAGAAGATGGCGGACCCGGAGGCGGTCCCGGACGAGCTGATGGGCCGCGTACTCGCGCTGCTGCTCGCCGGCGCTACGCGGCCGGCATCGCGACCCAATTGAGGGACTTGGATTGGACCCCTCCGGGGTCCCGGATGGTTCGCGTGTGAGGTGCTACGGCTGGCGCGGCAGGCAGAGGCAGGCGTAGTGGACCGTGAACAGTCGCCGCGCGAGACCCGGAGCGAGCCGATGCGGGCCGGCGCGTAGTGCCCACTTGACCGTCGCGGCGCTCGCCGATGACGCGAGAAAGCGGTGGACCTCTAGCGGCAGCGCGTCCTCGAGCTCGCCGGCGATGCGCAGTCCCGCTGCGCCGGTCATCCGCGGTCCGTCTGCGCCGCGCATTTCGGGCCCTGTGGCGCCGACCGTGCGCAGGCCGGCGTCGTGGACGATCCGCCGCGCGGCGGCGCGACTGAGGCGATGCAGGTGCCCGACCTCCGCGGCGTGCGCGCGCTTGGCCGCGCGGCGCGCCGAGAGGTTGTCCTCGAGCGGCACCTCGACGACGACGGCGCGGCACGCGCGCGCGGTCTCGGCGAGCAGCGCGGCGGGGTCGTGGACGTGCTCGAGCACGTGCGAGAGGATGCCGAGCTCGAACTCGCCGTCGCGGGCGGGGAGCAGTCGCCCGTCATAGATCTCGACTCGCTCGATCTCCCCGCGTGCCCGCGCGATCGCGACCGCGGCCGGCGCGATCTCGACGCCTGCGAGCCGGCCGCCGAAGCCGCGGCGGTGCAGCTCGCAGAGCAGCGCGCCGTCGCCGCAGCCGACCTCGAGCGTGCGCTGCGGCGCGAGTCCGGCAGCGGCGCAGAGCGCGATCACGTGGTCGGCCTTGCCCATCGCCCCCAGCGCGCGCCAGCGCGAGGCGCGCGCGGCGCTCGTGGGATCCTGCGAGTACCCCTCCTCGTAGAAGTCGGCGAGCTCGGCGGTCTCGGGCACGACTCGATTATGGGTGCTCGGCCGCGCGCGGCGCGCCGCGCGTCAAGGTAGCCTCGGCCGCGATGCTAACGATGGACCCGCCGAGCGAGGATCGGCCCGCGCCCGGGACCGCGGCGCGTCTGATCGGCGCCCTGCGCGAGGCCCCGGTGACCGTCCCTGCGCTCGCCGCGCTCGTGCTGATGGTCGTGTGGGCGAGCAGCGACGCCGGCTACCCGCTCACCCACTGGGCCCCCGGCGCGCTGATCGTGCTCGCGCTGCTCGCGATCGCGCTGCTCGCGGTACGCCCGCGCGTCGCGGAGATCCCGCTCGCGGTGCGGATCGCGCTGCTGTGCCTCGCGGCCTACACCGCGCTCAGCTTCCTCTCGATCCTCTGGGCCGGCGTGCCCGGCGACGCGTGGGAAGGCGCGAACCGCACACTGCTCTACCTGCTCGTCTTCGCGCTCTTCGCGTGCTGGCCCCAGCGCGGCGCGAGCGCGGCGCTGCTGCTCTGCGCGTGGACGCTCGCGCTGGTCGCGCTCGCCGCGCACGTCGCGCTGCACGTCGACGCCGCCGCGGGCAGCGCCTCGCAACTGGCCGCGCTGCTGCCCGAAGGCCGCCTCGTCTACCCCGCGGGCTACGTCAACGCGAACGCCGCGCAGTGGCTGATGGCGTTCTGGCCCGCGCTGCTGCTTGCTCGCGCGCGGCGGCTGCCGTGGGCTCTGCGCGGCGCGCTCGCCGGCGGCGCGGTGCTGCTCGCCGAGGTCGCGCTGCTCAGCCAGAGCCGTGGCTCGCTCTACAGCACCGCCGTACTGCTCGTCCTCGTCTTCGCGCTGCTCCCCGCACGCGTGCGCACGTTCGCGGTGCTCGTCCCCGTCGCCGCCGGCATCGCCGCCGCCGGGCCCGCCGTGCTGCGCGTCGCCGAACGCGTCGAAGCCGGTCGGGGGGCCGTCGCCGCGATCCACAGCGCGACCCTCGCGATGTTCGCGGCCGCGCTCGCCGTCGCGCTCGTAGTTGCCGCCGCCGCCGCGATCGAGTGCCGCCGCGGGCCGCTCCCGCGGGCTGCCGCCACACGCGTGCACCGCGGCGTCGGCGCCCTCGCGATCGCTGCGCTCATCGTCGTGCTCGCCGGCGGCTGGATCGCCGCGGGCAATCCCATCACGCGCGCGCGCCACGCGTGGGACACCTTCAAGAGCCCCAGCGGCTACGCCGCCAACAGCCACACCGGAAGTCGCCTCACCGCCGGGTTCGGCAGCAACCGCTACGACTTCTATCGCGTCGCGCTCGACGAGTTCGCCGCGCACCCGCTGCTCGGGATCGGCGCCGACAACTTCGCCGAGCCCTACCTCGCGCACGGCCGCAGCACCGAGACCCCGCACTATCCGCACAGCGTCGAGCTGCGCACGCTCACCGAGACCGGCCTCCTCGGGGCGCTGCTCGCGCTCGCCGGTCTCGGCGCCGCCCTGCTCGCGTGTTGGCACGCGCTTGCGCGCTCCCCCGATCGACTCGCGCGCGCAGTCGCCGCAGCCGCCCTCGCCGGCTTCGGCTACTGGGCAGTCCACGGCTCCTTCGACTGGTTCTGGGAGTTCGCCGGCCTCGGCGCGCCCGCCTTCGCGCTGCTCGGGCTCGCCTGCGCGCTCGCCCCGCGGCGCGCACGGCAGCCGCACGGTGCCGATCTCGAGCCGCGCAGCGCAGCAGCCTTGCCCGTGGGTGGTACCGGATCGGCGTCGCGCGGCGACGGCCCGAGGCGCGACGGCCCGCGACTAGGCCGTGCCCGGCCCGCGCTCGCGCTTGGCGGCGCGCTGCTTGCGCTTGTCGCGATCGTCTCGCTCACCGCGCCCTGGCTGAGTGCGCTGCAGGCGCAGAGCGCCGCGCGCATCTGGCTCCGCGAACCCGCCACCGCCTACGCGCGCCTGAACGACGCCGCGCGTCTGAACCCGCTCAGCGACGAACCGTACGTGCTCGCCGGCAGCATCGCGCTGCGCCTCGGCGAACTCGCGCGCGCCGACCACGACTTCGCGCTCGCGCTGCAGCGCACCCCCGGCGACGCCTACGCGACGCTCGAGCGCGGCGCGATCGCCTCCACCCGCGGGCAGCGCCGCGGCGCGCTCGCACTGCTCGAGCGCGCCGCGCGGCTCGATCCCCGCGACCCGATCACCGCCGGCGCGCTCGCGCTCGCGCGCCGCGGCCAGCGCGTCGACGTCGACGCGCTGAACCGCTCAATCCTCGCCAACGCTCGACAATTCTCCTAGTGCTGCACGAAATTACTTAGCGAATGGTGTGTTTCTTTACTCGACACCGCGACCAACCTTCGCTACTTTGGAGGGGAGCCTGTTCGATGCGCCGAAGCTCGGCGGTGTCGCGGCCGTGGAGCCGCCCACGTCAATGAGTGAGGAGTCGATGCCAGGGCACAGGCACGGAGAGCGACACCGGTCGCTCGGGCCACAGCAAAACCCAAGGTCGGGAAAGACATGAGACGCCACCGCACCACCGCAGCCGCACTCGTACTCGTCGCGAGCGTCCTCCTGCCCGCCGCCGCGCGCGCCAGCGGCCCCCTGCTCAGCGGCTACGGGCCACCCGGCGCCGGCACGCAGTCGATCCTCGGTGCCTCGCTTGTCAATGGTCCCGGCGGCCGCTCCGGTGGCAGCTCGGGCGGCGGTGGCTCGGCGGTCGCATCCGGCGAAGTCGCGGGCAGCTCGAGCGCGACGAGCGCGCAAGGCGCCGCAAGCCGCTCCGCGACCGGCCAGCGGCACGCGACCGGCACGCCGCAACACGGCCGCGGTACCAACTCAGGCGCGAGCGCCACGACCGCCGGCGGCGCCGCCCCCGGCATGCATCCGCGCGCCGCAGGCGCGAATCCAAACTCAGCGCACCTTGGAGCCGCCACGGCGGTTGATAACAGCGAGGGCGGCGCATCGTGGCTCTCCGGCTCCGACCTGCTGGCGCTCGCGTTCGCCAGCGGCGCCCTCGCGCTCGTCGCGCTCGCGACGGTTCGTCTGGCGCGAACCGGGCATGATTGAGTGCTTAGAGCGCGAACCCACAGGAAACAGAGTGAGACGTAAACGAGAACGGACAAGGACGCCCCCCCTCCCATGAACGGACCACGCCTCACCCGACAGACGACCAGCCCCTCGCTGCCCGCGATCGGCGGCCGCTCCACGACGCGCCGCGCGCCCGGACCGCGCTCCGCGGCGACCGGCATCTTCCACGGACCCCTCCAGCGCGCGCTCGAGGAGCCCGGTTGGAGCGTCCTGCGCCCCACCGTCGACTTCGTGCTGCTCTGCCTCGCGCTCCCACTCGCGCTCGGCGGTCTGCACGCGACCTTGCACATCTCCGCCGTACGCGCGCCCCTGCTCGCGCTGCCGCCGCTGACGATGCTGCTGCTCTACCTGCGCGGGCTCTACCGCACGCGCCTGCGCGCGCTGATACTCGACGGCCTCGCCCCCGTGCTCAGCGCCGTCTCGGTCGCCGCGATGGCCGTCGCGATGATCGGCCAGTTCGCCAACGGCGAAGTCCCCACCGAGTCGATCTGGGTGCACGCCTGGCTGTACGCGCTGCTCGCGCTCGGCGGCGGGCGGATCGCGCTCGCCTCCGCGCAGCGCCTCGCGCGCAGTCGCGGCGCGATCGGGCGCCCCGTCCTGATCGTCGGCGCCGGGCTCGTCGGCGCCCAGGTCGCGCGCCGCCTCGAGGACCACCCCGAGTACGGCCTCAGCCCCGTCGGCTTCCTCGACGACGACCCCCGCCCGCTCGCCGAAGTCGGTGGGCGCGACGTCCCCGTCCTCGGCACCGCCGAGGATCTCGACGAGGTCGTGCGGCGCACCGCCGTCAAGAACCTGATCGTCGCCTTCTCCTCCGTCGCCGACGCCCGCGTCAGCCGCCTCATCCAGCGCTGCCAGGAGCTCGGCATCGAGGTCTCCGTCGTCCCGCGCATGTTCGACACGATCAACAACCGCGTCGGCTACGACACCGTCGGCGGGCTGCCGCTGATGTCCTTCACGAGCGTCAACCCGCGCGGCCTGCAGTTCGCGCTCAAGCACGCCTCCGACCGCATCCTCGCGCTCGCGCTGTTGATCCTGCTCTCCCCGCTGCTGCTCTGCGCCGCGCTCGTCGTGCGCCTCAGCTCGCCCGGCCCCGTCCTCTACCGCCAGCGCCGCGTCGGGCGCGATGGCACCTTATTCGACCTCTACAAGTTTCGCTCGATGCGCATGGACGAGCTCGACCGCCTCGACCTCCGCGACCAGCAAAAGGTCGCCAACGGCTCGGTCGACGCCAACGGACCCCACGCCCTCACCGCCGAGGACATCACCGCCTTCGAGTTCATGCTCGGCGGCGACACCGCGCCCGGCGGCGTCGAGGGCCCCGACCGTCGCACCCTCATCGGACGCTTCCTGCGCCGCACCTCGATCGACGAGCTCCCCCAACTCTTCAACGTCCTGCGCGGCGAGATGAGCCTCATCGGGCCCCGCCCCGAGCGCCCCGAGTTCGTCGAGCTCTTCCGCCAGGACATCGCGCGCTACGGCGACCGCCACCGCGTCCGGTCCGGGATCACCGGTTGGGCGCAGGTCCACGGCCTGCGCGGCCAGACCTCGCTCGCCGAGCGCGTCGAGTGGGATAACTACTACATCGCCCACTGGTCGCTCAGCCTCGACCTCAAGATCCTCGCGCTCACCTTCGGCGCGCTCTTCCGCAACGCCGAGTAGCGCTCAGACGCTGCGCTGCGCGGCGCGACTCATGCCCGCCCAATACTGAAAGACGCGCACCCGCAGGCCGCTCGTGCCGAGCACCGACGGCAGCGCGATCGAGTAGCGATTGAAGCTGTTCAGCGTGAACAGCGCGCGGTAGCGCAGCGTCGTCCCGCTGAAGACTTCGAGCTGCATGTAGTCCCCGACCGGGCCGCCGCCGCTCGCGACCAATCTGTCACCCGTGCGCCGCAGGCTCAGCGTCACCGGGCTCGGGTTGCCGAACGGGTTCACCAGCACCCCCGCGAGCGCCCCGAACGCGGGCTTGCGTGCCTGCGCCCCCGTCAGCACCCCGAAGTCTTCCAGTCGCGAGTCCCGCAGCTTGTAGAGCACCTCCGCCGCCACGTACGGCGTACGCGCCAGCGCGCGGAACAGGTTCGCGATGTTCGCCCCCTGGATCTGCGGCGTCACGCACCCCTGTTCCTGCTGCACCTTGTGCGAAGGCCAGCAGCTGCTCCAGCCGAACTCCGCGAGCCACAGCGGCGTCGAGTCGCCGCTTGCGAGCTGCACTTCGTGGATCGCGCGCAGCGAGCCCAGCGTCAGCGTGTAGAAGTGCACCGACAGGCCGTCGTAGTAGCCCTTGATCCCCGCCGCGTACAGCGCGCGCAGGAACACCCCGTTGGAGCCCACCAGCGAGCCTGCCAGCACCGGCACGCGCGCGTTCGCCGCCTTGATCGCCGGATACGCCGCGCGCAGCACCGCCGCATAGCGCCGCGGTTTTTCCGGTCCCGCGAAGTAGTCTTCGTTGGCTTGGTCCGGCTCGTTCCAGATTTCGATCGCCGCCAGCCGCGTCCCGTAGCGCGCCGCGAGCGCCGCCACGAACGCCGCGTACTGCGCCGGGTCGTTCGGCGGCCACGCGTTCGCCGCGCTCGCGCCGCCCGCCACGCACTTGCGCAGCAGCTTCGCCGGCGCCGACGACGCCCAGCACGGGGTGTTGTCCGCCGTCGCGATCACGCGGATCCCGCTCGCCGCCGCGTCGCTAACTAAACGGTCCAGGAAGGCCAGCGCCTGGGGCGCAAAGACCCCGGGCGCGCGCGGCTGCATCACCGACCACGGCACGTCCACGCGCACCAGCTTCGCCCCCACGCTCCGCGCCAGCGCGATTTCCCTGTCCGCCAGCGCCAGTGGCTGGTTCGGTAGGACCGACGTGATATTCAAGCCGCCCAGCGGCGCCGCCGCCGCCGCGCGCCGCGCCGCGCCGCGCCGCGCCCCGCCGCTCGGTGCTGTCGCGAGCCGCGCCGTCCCGCGCCGCGCCCCGCCGCTCGGTGCTGTTGCGAGCCGCGCCGTCCCGCGCCGCGCCCCGCCGCTCGGTGCTGTTGCGAGCCGCGCCGTCCCGCGCCGCGCCCCGCCGCTCGGTGCTGTTGCGAGCCGCGCCGTCCCGCGCCGCGCCGCTACGCCGCGGCCTTCGGCGCTCGCCAACGGCGGCGCCAGCCAAGCCAGTGTGGCCAGCGCGAGTGCGACCGTCGTGAGGAGCTTGCGAGAGAGATCGTCCATGAGCGAGCGTGGCATCCTGCCACTCCCACACGATAGAAGGCGCACTACGCTGTCCGTCGCAATGCCCGCCAACTGGATCTGGATACAGGTCGCGATCGTGCTCTTCGTCCTGATCGGGATGATCGTCGCCATCACCAAGCTCGCGTGAGGTCGCTGGCGCGGATCGACCCCGGGACGAGTGTGCGCGCCGCGCGCGCGGCGCCCCGGGCTCGAGGACATTCAATTTTTGGAGAACCTTACGTTCGCGAATGATTGCCTAGCGGAACGAACTCCAATTTGAGCTCCTCCAAACGTGCGGGGCGCCTAGCGGCGCAAACGCCACCTGCTTCGTCGCGCCGGCTCGCCGGCGGGCGTCGCGAGCGCCGGCCGCGGCGGGATCTCGCCCCCCTCGAGGATCGCGCGCGGCACCTCCTCCGTGAGCCACTCCGCCAGCGCCCCCAATCCGGCTCGCTCGAGCTCGACGCCGATCTCGGGTCGGCGCTGGAGCTCGTCGTGGGCGTCGGACGCGACGTTGTGGAGCAGCCCCTCGCGCGCCATCCCCAACGCGAACTCGCGCGCTTCCTCGCCGAAGCGCCCCGTCAGCGAGGACGCCGTGACCGACGTCAGCATGCCCGCGCGCACCAGTCGCCCCAGCATCCGCGGCTCGCGCCGGAACGCCGGGCAGCGCTCGGGATGCGCCAGCACGAGCCGCCGCTCCCCACGCTGCAGGTCGAGCAGCAGCGCGTCGAGGTTCGGCGCGACCGCCGCGAACGGCGGCTCCACCAGCAGCCACCGCCCACCGCCGAGTGTCAGGCGATCCAGCTGCGCCGGATCGAGCTCCGCGATCGCCGTCAGCGCCACCTCCGCGCCCGCGCGCACCTCCAATGGCGTCCCCGCAGCCGTAAGCACCCGCTCCGCCGCGAGCAGCCCGTTGAGCTCCGCCACCAGCCGCGCGATCGTCCGCGGCTCGTTGCGGTAACGCCAGTTCACGTGCGGCGTCGCCACCAAGATCCGCGTTCCCGCCGCCGCCGCGATCCGCGCCAGCGCCAGCGAGCCCGCGAACGCCGGCGGACCATCGTCGATGCCCGGGAGCACGTGGCAATGCAGGTCGATCACGATTGCCGCGAACGTTAGGGCCTCGCGCGGATCGGCCCGCCGCGGAGTCTGGCCGCCGCGGAATCGGCCCGCCGCGGAATCGGCCCCGGCGTGAGCGCGGATATGATCGAGGCGCACCGTCCCCCAGGCGAGGAGAGGCTCAGGTCATGTTCAAATCGATCGTGGTTGGCACCGACGGCTCCGAGACCGCCGGCGAGGCCGTGCGCCAGGCGACCGACCTCGCGCGCACCGTCGGCGCGACGCTCGAGATCGTCAGCGCCTACGAGCCCGTCCCCGCGCCGCGCCTGCGCGAGGAACGCCGCGACGCCCCCGAGGACCTCCAGTGGGCGATCAACCCCCGCGAGGACGTCGACCTCGCGCTCGACGCCGCCGCCGCGCCCGCGCGCGAGGCCGGCGTCGACGTCAACGTCTACCCCCGCCAGGGCGACCCCGCCGACGCGATCCTCGACGTCGCCGAGGAGCGCGGCGCCGACCTCATCGTCGTCGGCAACAAGGGTATGACCGGCGCCAAGCGCTTCCTGCTCGGCTCCGTGCCGAACAAGGTCTCCCACCACGCGCCCTGCTCGGTGCTGATCATCAGGACCACCTGAGCCGCCTTAACCGCTGGACACCAGGGCCGCCTCGATCAGCGCGAACGCCTGCTCGGGCGCCAGCGTGCCGCTGAGGCCCGCGATCTCCGGGCGCAGCGTGCGCGGGAGTAGACGCAGCACGAGATCCGCGCGTCGTCCGAATGGCACTACCGCGTCCGCGAGCCGTATCTGGCGCTCGTGCTCCAGCGCGCGCAGGACGAGCAGCGGTCCGATGCGCCGCACCGCCCGCTGCGGGACCTCACCAGACGATCGCTCTGGTTCGCCGATGAGAACCACGTCGATCCCGCGCGCGCGCAGCTCGTCGAGCCAGAGCGCCGCGTGCGCCGCCGCGCGGCCCGGACCGGCCACCGCGATGATTCGCGCCGGCCCCGCTCGCCGCCGTCCGAAGTGCTCCGCCGCCGCCGCGCGCCCCTCCGCCGCGCGCCCCTCCGCCGCGCGCCCTCCCGCCCGCGCGTCCCGCGCGGCGCCGCCGCGGCGCAGCAACACGAGCAGCCACACGAGCGCGTCGGAGCTCACGTCGAGTGAGATCTTCAGCAGCCCGCGCCAGCCGTCGCGCCAGCCGCCGTCGAGGATCGTCCGGTAGGCGAACTTCGCCGTGGGGCGCACGACGATCCCCTTCAGATACGCGCGCGCCCCGCGCGCCCCGCGCGGCCGCGCGAGCTGGCGGCTCTCCAGGCGCGCGTAGCTCCACATGTCGCGCAGCGCCTCGCGCGGCGTCGCCGCGAGCTCGTGCTCGAGGTCGCCGTCGAGGATCGCCGGCAGCTCGCGCAGCTCCAGGCCCTCGTGCACCGTCAGCGACTCGTCGTGCCGGTAGGACCCGCGCCGGAACAGCCGCGAGCGATACGCGGGGTACTTCGCCGACGGGCCGAGCGGGCCGCCGAGGAAGCGGTTGCGCAGCGCGCACACCGCGATGTCCACGCCCTCCGGGGGCTGTGCGAGTAGCGCTTCGATGCTCGCGCGCAGCGCCGGCGAGACGCGCTCGTCGGCGTCGACCTCGAGGATCCAGTCCCCGCGCGCCGCGTCGATCGCGACGTTGCGCTGGATCGCGAAGCCCCGCCACGCGCTCTCGATCACCCGCGCCCCCGCCGCCCGCGCGAGCGCGACGGTGTCATCCGTGGAGCCGCCGTCGACGACGATCGTCTCGTCGCAGAACGCCACGCTCGCGAGTGCCGCCGGCAGACGCTCGTGCTCGTCCTGCACGATCAGACATGCCGAGATGCGCGCGCGGGGCATCGGCGCCACCGTAGTCGCTACGCGCCCAGCAGGTCGCGCCGCGCGAACGTCAGCTTGACCGCCGGTTTAATCGCGACCGGCTCGAAGCCGCGCGCGTCGAGCTGCGCGATCAGCCGCCGCGCCGCGCTGACGCCGCGGTTGTGATGCAACTGCACCGCGAGCGCCTTGATCTGGAGCGCCTCGAGGTCGAGCGCGGGGATCACGTCGTACTCGCCGCCCTCGATGTCGAGCTTCAGCAGGTCGATGCGCGGGTGTCCGAGCTCCCGCGCGAGACTCGCGAGGGTCCGGCCCGGGACCTCCTCGAACTCGTGCGTTTCAAATAGGTTCGCGCTGGAGAGCGCGTGCCCTTCGGGGTTGTGCGTGCGCTGCATCCGCAGCGGCCCATCCGTGGTCGCGATCGCCGCGCGGTACGCCGCGAAGCGCGGCTCCTCGCCGGCCGCCGCGGCCGCCGCGCGCGCCGCGCGCACGTAATGCTCGACCGGCTCGACGCTTTGCACGCGCACGTCGAAGCGCTCGATCAGCTCGAGGTCGAACGAGATGTCGGCGCCGGCGCCGATGCAATAGCAGATCCACCCCGGCTGGATCAGCGCCGCGGGCGCCATCCAGCCGCCGTAAGGGGTTCCGAGCGCCACCGGTTCGCCGCGCCCGCTGAGCGGCGTGCGCCCCAGCTCCCGCTCGAACCAGCGGCGCGCGAGCGCGGAGCGGACCTTGCCGGGGCGAAGCTTGGATGTGAAGTCCTCGCGCACCTGCAGGGAGGATGATACGGCGCAGATGAAGCTTGTCAGCGTGATGACCACCGACTCCAGCGGCGGCGCGGAGTTTGCCGCCGTGGAGATGCTCGAGGCGCTGCGCGCGCGCGGCAACGAGATCGTGATGCTCACCGACATGCCCGGCATCGGGCGCGACACCGGCGTCCGGGTCCTTCCGATCGACATCGGCCCGAAGCTCTCCACCACGAGCTGGGTGGGGCTGGCTGCGCGCTGGCCGCTGCTGGTATGGAGGCTGCGGCGGGCGCTCGCCGCGCAAGAGCCCTACGACGTGCTGCTGCTGCACTACAAGAAGGAGCAGCTGCTCGCGCTGGCGTTGCCCAAGCGCGCGCGACGCGCGGTCGTGTGGGCCGAGTGGGGGCCGGTCCCGTTCCCGCTGCGCAAGGGCCTGCCGCGGCGCGCGTACCTCGCCGCGGCGCGCCAGGCGCGCCTGGTGATGGCGGTCTCGCGGGGCACGCTCGACTCCGTCTGCGCGGTCGGCGTCGATCCCGCGAAGGTCGTCGTCGTCCCGAACGTGCTGCGCACCGAGGAGATCCGCTACACCGAGTCGGGGCGCGCGCGGGTGCGCCGGGAGCTCGGCATCCCCGCGGACGCGTTCGTCGTCGGCTGCATCTCGCGCTTTCACCCCAAGAAGCGCAACGACGTCGTCGTGCGCGCGGTGCGCGAGCTCGAGGATCCGCGCGCGCACCTGATCCTCGCCGGCAGCGGCGAGACCGAGGCGCAGCTGCGCGAGCTCGCGGCGCCGCTCGGCGCGCGCGCACACTTCATCGCGACCCCCGGCCAGGAGGTGCCCGACGTGCTCTCCGCGTTCGACGTCTCGGTCTTCTGCCCCAGTCCCACCGAGGGCGCGCCGCGCGCGGTGATCCTCGGCATGCTCGCCTCGCGCCCCTGTCTCGCCACGGGCGCCGAGGGGGTCGCCGACATGATCGCCCCCGAGTTCGGCGGCATCGCCTCGCCCGAGAACGAGCCCGGCGCGCTGCGGGCGCTGCTCGCGCGCTACCTCGACGATCCGCCGCGGATCGCGCGCGAGGGCGCCGCGGCGCGCGCCTACGCCGAGCGGACCTACGCCGCGCCCGTCGTCGCAGCTGAGATCGAGCGGCTGCTGCGGGAGGCGCTGGCGAGCGCGAGCGGTGCTACGCGATGAGCTGCGCGATGCCCAGGCGCGACGCTGGGCGATGAGTCCCTCCACGCCCACGCGACGCGCGGTGATCCTCGCGGGGGGGCAGGGCACGCGACTGCGCCCCTACACGACCGTGCTGCCCAAGCCGCTGATGCCGATCGGCGACCGCCCGGTGCTCGACATCGTCGTGCGCCAGCTCAAGGCGCACGGCTTCGAGCGGATTACCGTCGCCACCGGCTATCTCGCCGAGCTGATCGAGGCGTTCTTCCGCGACGGCGCCGCGTACGGGATCCCGATCGACTACCACCGCGAGCAGGAGCCGCTGGGCACCGTCGGCGCGCTCGCGCTGATCGAGGGTCTGCAGGACGACGACGTGCTCGTGATGAACGGCGACGTGCTCACCGACATCGACTACGGCGCACTGCTCGAGCGCCACCGCGCGAGCGACGCCGCGGCGACGATCGCGACCAAGACGCGCCACGTCCAGATCTCCCTCGGCGTCCTGCGCTTCGGCGACGACGGCGACCCCACGCGCCTGACCGGCTACGACGAGAAGCCCTCGATCGACTACACCGCGAGCATGGGCGTCTACTGCTTCGCGCCGCGCGCGCTCACCTACGTCGAGCCCGGCGAGCGGCTGGATTTCCCCGATCTCGTCCTGCGTCTGATCGCGGCGGGGGAGACCGTGCGCGCGTGGCCCAGCGAGGACTACTGGCTCGACATCGGGCGCCACGACGACTACGAGCGCGCACTCGAGGAGTTCGAGCGGGTCCGCGACCGGCTGATCCCGCCGGATTAAGCGCCGCTCGCGCCGCGGTGCCGGCCAGGTGAGATCGCGCCGCTGTGACTCCCGGCGCGGTGCGCCGCGCACGCGCTCAGGCGAGCGCCGCGCGGACCTCCTCGACCACGATCTCCAGCGCGCGCTCGTCCATCGTGGCGCTCAGCGGCAGCGCGCAGTGGCGATCCGCCGCTTCGCTCGCGCGCGGCAGGCCGTCGGCCGGTGTCGCGCCGCGGTACTCGGTGAACGTGTGCAGCGCCGGATACCACGTCGTTTGCACACCCACGGCCTTGAGCCGCGCGCGCAAGTCGTCGCGCGCCTCGCGGTCGCGCAGGAGAATCGGGAAGAAGAAGTGCGAGGAGCGCTCGACGGCGCGCGCGTCCCACGCGAACTCCAGTCCCGGCATGTCGGCGAGGCGCTCACGATATGCGCGCACGAGCTCGCGGCGGCGCGCGATGTCCGCGTCGAGCCGCTCCAAGCGGCTGCGGCCCAGCGCCGCGCGTGGCTCGTCGAGTCGATAGTTGAAGCCGATGTCGACGACGTCGTAGGCCGGATCGTGGCCGCGGTGGCGATCCCACGTGCTGCTCGACAGCGCATGCGAGCGCAGCAGCCGCACACGTGCCGCGAGCTCCTCGTCGGCGGTCGCGACCATGCCGCCCTCCCCGACGCAGAGCTGCTTCTTGGAGAAGAAGCTGAACGTGCCGAGCTCGCCGACTGTGCCGACCTGGCGTCCCGCTGCGTCGACGCGCGCGCCGATCGCCTGCGCGCAGTCCTCGATCAGGATCAGGCCGCGCTCGTCGCACAGCTCGCGCAGCGCGAGGACGTCGGCGGGGTAGCCGCCGAGGTGCACCGCGACGATCGCGCGCGTGCGCGGCGTGATCCGTCGCGCCGCGTCCGCGACGTCGATGTTGAGGTCGTAGCCGCCGTCGCCATCGCCGCCGCCGCCGCCGTCCCCGGTGCCATTGCCGTCGTCACCGCCACCGCCGTCCCCGGCGCCGCGGATGTCGCAGAAGACCGGTTCGGCGCCGACGTAGCGGGCGGCGTTGGCGCTCGCGACGAACGTGAGCGCGGGCACGATCACCTCGTCGCCGGGACCGATCCCGGCTGCGAGGCACGCAAGGTGCAGCGCCGCGGTGCCGCTGGAGACCGCGACCGTGTGCGGCGATCCGAGGTAGCCGGCCAGCGCCTGCTCGAACGCCTGGGTGCGCGGCCCCATCGTCAGCCAGCCGGAGCGCAGACAGTCGAGCACGGCTTGGACGTCGCACTCGGGCATCGCCAGATCGGTGAGCGGCACGCGCCACGCGCTCGGTGCGGTCTCGCTCGCGACGCCGATCTCGTCGTTCATGTCACGAGCGCCTCGGCCAGCGACTGCACCACGCGGTCCTGGTCGGCCGCGGTCATGTGCGGATAGAACGGCAGCGTCAGCTCGGTTCGCGAGGCCAGCTCGGTGATCGGCAGCGACACGTCGGGGAAACGCTCGCGGTAGGCACTGAAACAGTGGATCGAGGGGTAGAAGATGCTCGTCTGGATGCCGGTCGCGCGCATTCGCGCGCTAACCACCGACTGCAGGCCGTCGCGCGCGAGCATGATCGGCATCACGTAGCAGGACGAGGTCTGCACCTCGGCGTCCGTGAACGGCACGAGAATCCCCTCGACCTCCGCGAGTAGCTCGCGGTAGCGCAGCGCCAGTTCCCGCCGGCGCGCGATGTCGGCCTCCAGGCGCCCCAAACGTGAGAGCAGCAGTGCGGCGCGCGGCTCGTCGAGGCGGTAGTTGTAGCCGAGCCCGACGACGTCGTAGGTGTCGGTGAGACCGCGGTGGCGGTCCCAGGTGCCGCTGGTCATCGCGTGCGAGCGGTGCGAGCGCGCGAACTCCGCGACCGCGTCGCTGTCGGTGCACAGCAGCCCGCCCTCGCCGACCGAGAGGATCTTGTTCGAGAAGAAGCTGAACGCGCCCGCGAGTCCCCAGGTCCCCAGCTTGCGCCCCGCGAGGGTCGCGCTGGGCGCGTGCGCGACGTCCTCGATCAGCGCAATGCCGTGCGCGTCGCAGAGCTCGCGCAGGCGGTCGGCCGCGGCGGCGTAGCCGGCGTAGTGCACGACGCAGACGGCCTTCGTGCGCGGCGTGATGCGCCGCGCGACGTCCTCGGGATCGAGGCTCGGGCGCTCGCGCGAGACGATCTCGGCGAACACCGGCGTCGCGCCGCAGTAGAGGACGGCGGCGGCGGTCGCCGTGAACGTGAAGGAGGGCACGATCACCTCGTCGCCGGGGCCCACGCCGGCCGCGAGGTAGGCGAGGTGCAGGGCCGCGGTGCAGCTCGAGACGGCGACCGCGTGGCGTGCGCCGAGCTGCGCGGCGAAGGCCTCCTCGAACGCCGCGGTGCGCGCGCCGAGCGTCAACCAGCCCGAGCGCAGCGTCTGCGCGACCGCCTCCAGATCCTGCGCCTCCAGGCGCAGGTCGAAGAGCGGAAGCTCAGGGGACGTTTCGGTAGCGGCCATCGAAGGGATCGCCGAACGCCTTTGCGTCGAGCGCGGCGATCACCTCGGCGATGCCGTCGGGGACGGTCATCAGCGTCTGGAAGTGCAGCGCGGCGCGGATCTTGTCGAAGCTGACCTTGTAGTCGCGGGGGTCCTCGTCGCGGTGCACGTAGGAGACCGTGCCGCGGTCGATCTGCTTGCCGATCTCCTGCACGAGGTCGAGCTTGCGGTAGTTCTCCCCGGAGCGGCCGGCGTTGAAGACTTCGCCGGCGACCTGCTCGACGGGCGCCTGCAGCACGGTGTGCACCGCGCGCGCGGCGTCGCGGACGTGGATGTAGGGGCGCCAGAACTGCTCGCCGAAGACTTCGAGCTCGCGGTCGGCCCACAGTTCGCGGGTGAACTCGTTGACGGTGAGGTCGAAGCGCATGCGCCGCCCGACGCCGTAGACGGTCGCGAAGCGCAGGCACGTCGGTTGGGTGGTCAGCGTCCCCGTCTTCGCGCCGGCGAGGATCAGCTGCTCCATCCCCACCTTCTGCTCGGCGTAGAGCGAGACCGGGCGCAGCTCACCGTCCTCGGCGATCGGCACGTCGGGGTCGGCCATGCGGCCGTAGTTGGAGCAGGTCGAGGCGAACACGAGGCGCTGCACCCCCGCGTCGTTGGCGTCGGCGACGAGCGCGCGGGTGGCCTGGACGTTGACGTCGTCGGAGGCCGCGGGGTCCAGCGCGCACGCGGGATCGCCTACGATCGCGGCGAGGTGCACGACGGCGTGCGCCCCCGCGAGCGCCTGCCGGCGGGCCTCGGCGTCGCGGATGTCGGCGCGGAACACCTGCGCGCCGGCGCGCTCCTGCTCGGCGGCGATGTCCTCCTGGCCGTGCAGCAGCGAGTCCAGCACGCGCACCTCGCGCCCGTCCTGCAGCAGCTCTTTGACGAGCATCGCGCCGATGTAGCCGCTGCCGCCGGTGATCAGTGTGGCCTCGCTCAGATGGCGCATGCTACAGCGACCTCGGCAGAATCGGCCAGTCGCTTGAGCGCGGCGTATTGTGGCTGCTCTCGATCCGGGAGCACCGTGGCAGCCACGACCGCCGCAAGTCAAGCCAACCAGCAGCGCGCAGCGCGCGACATCGCCGTGCAGATCTTCGCGCGCGTCATGAATCTCGCCCTCGGCGTGCTCGTCACGGCGCTGCTCGCGCGTACGCTGGGGCAGGACGGCTACGGCCAGTGGGTCACGATCCTCGCGGTCCTCAGCCTGACCGCGTACTTCGCGAACTTCGGCATGGAAGGCGTGGTCGTGCGCGAAGCCGCGCGCGAGCCCGAGTCGGAGCGCGAATGGCTCGGGGCGGTGATGCTGCTGCGGCTGGTCCTGCTTGCGCCGGTCGTGGCGCTTTCGCTGGCCGCGATCCTGCTGCTCCAGGAAAGCCGCCAGATGCTGCTCGCGGGCGTGATCGTGATCCTCGCGATGCCCTTCGATGGAGTGGGCGCGATGCAGCTGATCTTCCAGCTGCGCATCAAGAACACCGTGCCGATGCTCGTGCTGACGCTGCGCAGCGTGCTGTGGGCGGTCGCGGTCGCGGTCATCTTCTGGCGCGGCGGCGACATGGTCGCGCTCGCGATCGCCCTGGCGAGCACGAACGCCGTCGGCTCGATCGTGCAGGCGCTCGCGGCGCGGCGGCTGATCGGGCACTGGCCGCGTCCCTCGCGCAAGCGTCTGGCGCCGCTCGTGCGCGCCGGCCTGCCGCTGGGGTTCTCGGTCGTGCTGATCACCGCCTACGCGAACATCGACCAGGTGATCGTCTTCGAGCTGGCCGGCAGCAAGGCGGCCGGTCTGTACGGGGCCGCGTACCGCATCCTGGAACAGGCCCACTTCGTTCCGATCTCGGTCCTGACGACGATGACGCCGATCATCGCGGCCTCCTGGCCGGCGGACCGCGCGCGGATGCTGCGCGCGGCCGGCACCACGGCGGAGCTGATGGCGATCGTCTCGTTTGGCGCGCTCGCGTTCGTGGCGGTCGCCGCGACGCCGCTGACGCGTCTGATCTTCGGCAGCGAATTCGACGCCGCGGCGCCCGCGCTGCCGGTGCTGTTCGCTGCATTCGTGTTCATCTGCTTCGGCTACCTGAACGGCAAACTGCTGACCGTGATGGGACTGCAGCGCCGGCTGCTGGTCATCAGCCTGGCGGCGCTCCCGCTCAACGTGGCGGGCAACCTCCTGCTCGTGCCGCTGATCGGGTTCATGGGCGCGGCGTGGATGACGTTGGCGACCGAGATCGTCGTCTTCGGCGCGAGTCTGCTGCCGATCCGCAGAGTGCTCGAGTTGCGCCTCCGCGGGCTCGGGCGGATCGGTCGCACGCTGCTCGCCGCTGGGTTGCTGGCGGCCGCGCTCGAGGCATTGCGGGTGCTAGACGCATCGCTCGCGGTGCTCGTCGTCGCCTCCTGCCTGCTCTATCCGGCGCTGCTGTTCGGGCTACGCGCATTGGGTGTCGAGGACGTGCGCGTATTGCTGCACCGCCGCACGCCCGCCTGATCAACGCCGCAGTGCCCGCGCGAGTGCCCGCGCCCGATTGGCGCGGTAGTGGCCTGCCCGATCGGCGCGGTAGTGGCCCGCCGATCAGCGGTTTGGCAGTTGCGCCAGGTGCGCGACGAGGCTCGTGAACTGTGCTCTGGCGTCGTAGTGCAGCTCGCAGCGCGCGCGTCCCCGCGCGGCCAGCCGCGTGCGCAGGTCGCTGTCGGCGAGCACCGCGCGTACGGTCTCGCCCAAGGCGCGGGGGTCTCCATAGGGTGCCAACACGCCGGCGCGGCCCTGCTCGAGCATCTCGGGGATCGCGCCGACGCGGGTGGAGATCACCGGCGTCCCGCAGGCCATCGCCTCCAGCAGCACCCACGGGTTGGAGTCGGCATAGGTCGGCAGGCACAGCACGTCGGCCTGCTGCTGGAGATCGAGCAGCTGTGGATCGGAGGGGGTCAGCCGATGGACGCGCACGCCCGCGCGCTCTGGCACCTCCGCGTGCGTCACGAGGTCGAGATCGAGGTCGCGCCCGAGCTGCTCGCCGAGTGCTTGCAGGAGATCGTCGCCGCCCTTCTCGACGAAGCGCCCGCCGATGAACAGCACGCGGGGACGGGTGCGCTCGCGACGCGCGGCGGGCCGGTAGCGCCGCAGGTCGATTCCGGGATGGTGCGTGATCACGTTCGCGCGCGGGCTCTCGCGCTCGACCGCGCGACGCGCCCAATCCGTCCAGGCGAGCACCAGCGCGGCCTCGCGCAGCGCCCGGCGCTCGAGCGCGCGGCTCGGGGCGACCGTGATCGACTCATAGCCGCGCGTCGGGCGCCACGCCGGCATCGCCCACCAATCGTGCGTCGTCGTGTCGAGCGAGAGCACGACCGGGAGCGCGCGCATCGTGGCGGCCATCGTCAGGGCGATCGAGCTGCTGTGGACGTGGGCCACGTCGGCCGGCCACGCGCTCAGCTCGCGGCGCAGCTGGCCGCGAGCGCGCAGCGATTGCACGAGATGCCAGCGCAACCCGGGGAAATCGAGATTCGTGCGCGCAAGCACGGGCACCCGCCGGATCGCGGCGGCGCGCTCCCAACGTCCCATCGGCGTGAGGCCCGCGAAGCGCGCCTGCACGTCCGGGGCGGCGCTCAGCCCGGCGCGCAGCGCCGCGTCGAGCTGTCCCTGTCCGAGGATGTAGGTGCCGAGGTTGCCCTCGTTGAAGAACAAGACGCGCACGGTCGATGGCTACGGTATGGAACCCGTGCGCATCCTTGTCGTCTCGACCCTCTATCCGCCAGTGGCACGCGGCGGCTACGAGGTCGAGTGCGCGAGCGTGGTCGAGCGGCTGTGCGAGCGCCACGACGTGCTCGTGCTGACGAGCGACGAGGCTCCCGCACGAGCGCGGGAGCTAGCGGATGGTGGGGAGAGCGCGCCCGGGCACGCGTCGGAACATGTGTCGGAACGCGCGGCGGCTCGCGATGACGAGCGGGAGCATGTGACGGTTCGACGGGAACTCGTGCGACTTACCCCGGGAGCGAGAGGTGCGCTGGGCGCGCCGCTCGCCTCCATGCGCGCGGTGAGAGCGGCGCGACGCGCGCTCGCGTGGAAGCCCGACGTGATTTACGCGTGGAACGGGGCCGCGATCCCGCAGTCCGCGCTGCGTGTGCTGGCCGACAGCGGCGTGCCGCTCGCGTTTCGCGTGTGCGAGCACTGGTTCGGCGAGATCTTCGTGCGCGATCAGTTTCTGCGCGAGCTGCTGCCCGCGAGCCGCGGGCAGGCGCGAGCAGTGTGGGCAGGAGGGTGTCGCGCGCTGAACACGCTCCCCTCGTTGCGACTACGCCCGACCGCGCCGGTGCGAACCGCGATCTCCTGGAACTCCGAGGCGATCCGGCGCATGGTGCCCCTGCCGCCGTTCGTCGAGCCGGTGCTCGAGCGGGTCGGCCATTCTGTTCCGCGCTACGGCGATCTCTATGCCGCCGTTGTGCGCGAACCGGCGCCGGCGCCGGTGATCGTCTTCCTCGGGCGAGTCACTCCATATAAGGGGGTGTCGGTCGCGATCGAGGCGCTCGCGCGGCTGCGCTCCAAGCACGACATCGACGCCACGCTCGAGGTGATCGGGCCGGAGGACGACGGATACGGTGCCGAGATGCGGCGCCTGGCTGAGCGCCTCGGCGTGGAGGGGGCGATGCGCTGGCGCGGTCCGGCGACGCCCGCGCAAGCGGCGCGCCGGTTGGCCGTCGCGAGCGCGATGATCGTGCCATCGACCTGGGACGAGCCGTTTCCGCTGGTCACGATCGAGGGGGCCCTCGCGCGTGTTCCCCTGGTTGCCTCCGACGTCGGCGGTGTCGGCGAGGGCATGCACCACGAGGAGCACGCGCTGCTGTTTGCGCGCGGCGACGCGGCCGGGGCGGCGGCGGCGCTCGCGCGCGTGTTGAACGAGGACGAGCAGACCCGCGCGCGCGTGGCGAGGGCATTCGATCGCGCGCAGGAGCTGTTCGGGCTCGGGCCGTATCTGGACGAGCAGGAGCGCTTTCTCGACGACGCGCTCGCGGCGTTGAGCGCCGGCTGACCGGCGTCGCTCCCAGAAGTCGACCGGGCTCCCCTGCTAGGCTCGAGCCGCTCCGCAGCGGGTCGGCCGATCAGAGGTAGTCGGCGAGTCCGCTCGTGTCGAGGCCGGGAATCGCCAGCGCCCGGATCAGGCGCTCGGCGACCTTGCGCCAGGTGAACAGCCGCGAGTGGCGGTAGGCGATCGCTCCCATGCGCTGCGCGGTCTCGGGGTCGGCGAGGCGCAGCATCGCCGCGAAGATCTGCTCGGCGTCGAGCGGATCGACGACGACCCCCCCGTCCCCGATCATCGTGGCGGTGCCGCCGTTGGTGGTGCCGATCGAGGGGACGCCGGCGCCGCCCGCCTCGACGTAGACGATCCCGGCCGCCTCGTGCAAGGAGGGCATCGCGAAGACCGTGGCCGAGCGATATAGGGCAGCCAAGCGCTCCTGGTCGCCAGGATCGGACAGCGAAAACAGCCCGTGGCCGACGACGCCTGGCGCGTCGAGGCGGGGGTGATCGCCGACCACGTCGAACCGCGCCTTCGGATGGCGCTCTCTGACACGGGCGAACGCCGCGAGCACGACGGGCCCGTTCTTGTGCAGCCAGCGTCGCCCGACGAACAGGTAGCGCGGCTCGCTCCAGTCGCGCGGCGTCGGCTCATCGCTCAGCTCGTGGTTCTGGCCGAGACCGACCGTGTGGACGCGCTCGGCTGGAATCCCGTAGTCCTTGACGATGCTCTCGGAAGCCCAATGAGTGGCGCCGCAGCATGCGACGGCCGCTTCGTAGATCTGTCGCTGACGTTCCACGTAGCGGTGGATCTCGCGCTCGGAGAGCGCCTGGAGGTGTGCCCAGGGATATGCCTCCAGGGCCTGCACGACCGTGGAGTCCTCCAACGTTACGATGCGGCAGCCGACAGGCAACAGCATGTCGGCGCACCGCTGCACGACCCCGTCGAGGGCCCCAGCCGCGGCGAGGTGTCTGCGCATCAGCCGGTTGCGCGCGGCGATCGTCGGGCGCCCGAGTGCCGCGGCGCCGTGGACGCGCTTCGCCGCGGCGCGCGGATCGTGCAGGTCCCGCGGTCGCATCCGCGACGCGACGCTGCTGAGGTGCGCGAGCCTGCCCAGGCGAGGCGGTAGCTCTCCGCTCAAGGGCACCGCTTCCGCCACGACCTCCTTCAGCGCCTTCAACAGCGACGCCGAGGCCCCCGAGCCCGCGTGCACGTCGGCCGGGTCGAGCACGTCGGCGACCGCGACACGCAGCGTGCTGGGAGAGATCATGGCGCTCCAGAGTACTCAGGGCAGATCGCGATCAAGAATCGAGCGCGCTGGCCCGATACACCTATGGTGGTGCTTCGCGGACCTATGATGAGGGCAGTGCTGAACCTATCCGCGTGGGTTGGCGGCTGACCGTGGCCGAGCAAGAGCCCGTGCTCGACGCCCAGCCGGCGCCGACCGTCTCACCCTTCGAGCTGTTGAGCGTCCTCTGGCGACGCAAGCTGATCGTCGCGGTCGTGTTCGTGGTCAGCTTCGGCACGGCGACCGCGCTCTCGCTGCGCGCGCCGAAGCAGTACAGCTCCTCGGCGCAGCTGCTCTTCCGCGAACCGGGCTTCGCCCAGGCGCTGTTCGGCAGTGGGCTCTACCAGACGGGCACCGAAGAACCGCAGCGCACGACGCAGACGAACATCGACGTCGTGACCTCGCCGAGCACGGCCGCGGCGGCGCGCAAGCTGCTGCACACCAATGAATCGCCCGAAGCGCTGCTCGAATCTGTAGCGGCGACCCCGAGCGCGAACGCAAACATCGCGGTGATCAAGGCGACCCGCTCGACCCCGGCGGAAGCGGCCGCGGTCGCCAACGCGTTCGCGAACGGCTACATCGTCTACCAGCGCGAAACCGATCGCGCGCTGGTGGCGCAAGCCGAGGAACTCGTCTTGCGCTCGCTCGAAACGGGCAGCGCGACGGAAAAGCCGAAGCTCGAAGAAAGCCTGCGCCAGCTGCGCGTGCTACGCGCGGTGCAGACGGGCAACGGCGAGGTCATCGCCACCGCGCAGCCCAATGGCACGCCGGTCTCGCCCAAGCCCAAACGCGACATGCTGCTGGGCGCGCTGGTGGGCCTGTTCCTCGGCTGCGGGCTCGCGCTGCTGGTCGACTTCCTCGACAAGCGGCTGAAGACGGTCGACGACATCGAACGTGTCTACGGCGGCTACCCGGTGATCGCGAGCATCCCGCAGACGCGGCTCCCCCGCGACGGCTCGGTCGCGGCACAGCTCGCGGGACCGGCTGGGGAGGCCTATCGCATGCTCCGTGAGAGCCTGCGCTTTGTCGACCCGACGGGCAGAGCGCGGTGCTTTCTCATCACTAGCGCCGAGGAGAGCGAGGGCAAGAGCACGGTGGCGGTGAACCTGGCCTGTGCACTCGCGGCGGTCGGCCGGCACGTGATCTTGATCGAGGCCGACATGCGGCGTCCGACCGCCGCGGCGCAGTTGGGCGTCTCGGCCGATGCTCCGGGGCTATCCGACCTGCTGGTCAGCGACGACGATTTTGCCGACTACCTCGTCACGCCGCCGGGGGAACCAGACCTGGCGATCATGCCGAGTGGGATGAACCCCCCCAACTCGGCTGACCTGCTGAGCGCGGGGCGCATGTCGGCGGTGATTGCCGCCGCGCGCGAGGCGGGTGAGGTCGTGATCATCGACTCGCCGCCGCTGCTGCCCGTCGCCGACACGCGCGTCTTGATACGGCTGGCGGAGATCGATGGGGCGATCATCGTCGCGCGCGCCGGAACGAGCCGCCGCGATCGCATTCGCGCCACGCGGCGCATCCTCGAGCAGAGTGGACGGAAGGTCTTTGGCCTGGTCATCACGGGCGTCGCGGGCGCCCCCGACGGCGAGTACTACTACACGGAGACGCCGCGCGGCTCCAGCGACGGCAGTCGCGGGCGACCGGCCCGCGAGGGTGTCTCCTCGCCGACCTGAGCGCCGATCGCTTTGACGCGCAGCGACAGCGCGCCCCCCATCGCCCCGAGCAGCAGGTCGATCTGGGCCCAGTAGAAGCTGTCGTAGAAGAGGGTGACGACGGCCATGCCCAGAAGCCCGAGCGCGAGTGCGAGCTCGAGTGGCGGGGTGACGCCGAAGCGCAGACAGCGCGTGAGCGCCGCCAGGGCGATCAGAATCGGGATCAGCGCGGCCGCGAGGCCGATCAGGCCCATGTCTACGGTCACCGAGAGATAGCCGTCGTCGATCGCGCCGATGCTCGTGCGGTTGTTGATTTCTTCGGCTGAGAATCCCGGCGCGCCCGCGCCGAAGATCGGTTTCCGGCCGATCTGTTCCAGCGCGTATTCGGCGCTCGAGACACGATGTGTCACCGACTCGCTCGTGGCCGTCTTGGCGTTGATGCGCTGTTCGATGACCTTGTGCAGCGAGCCTGTGCCGAGGACCAGTCCGAGGGCGATCAGCACCGCGGCTCCGACGAGCGCCAACGCGCGGAGATTGCGGGCGCGAGCGAGCAGCGCCGCGAGTACGAGCAGGACGACGCCCACGGCGATCCAGGCGCTGCGCGATTCGCTGAGCACCAGCATCGCCGCGGCGGCGCCGGCGATCACGGCCGCGAGCAGCCGGGAGCGGCGGAACGCGAACAACAGGCCGAGGGGCAGCAGGCCGACCAGGAGCGCACCGTAGGTGATCGGGTACCCGACGAAGTACCCGACCCGCTCACCCGGCGCGGTGGCGGCGGCCTCGGCGCCCAACAGCAGCAGGGCCACGAGTCCGGCGAACCCCGCAGCCGACCAGCCCTGTAGGCCGACGAAGCGCCGTGCGCAGAGAAAGGCCACGCCGATGAACAGAAAGCCGAAGATGCCCGGGGCGATCATTTTGGAGATCCCTCCGAGCGTGCTGTAGATGATCAACGCCATGCAGCCGTACAGCAGGCCCAGCAGCAGCGGGCCCGCGCCCGGTCGCGTGCGCCGACCGCCGACCGCCAGCGACCACAGCCACGGCGCCAGGGTCATGCTGGCGATCGCGATGCAGAGCACCTTCTGGTTGATCCCCACCGGCGCCGTCGAGTTGGCGGTGAACTGGTAGAGGGGAGCGACGACAAACGCGACGATGGCCCACGGGAAGGCGCGATCGCCGAGCATCGCGAGCGCGACGATCGCCGCGATGACCAGACACAACTCGATCATCGTGCTCGTGCGTCGCTCGACGAGTATTCCGCCGACGAGACCCAGCAGGATTCCTCCGGCGACGGCAGCGATTGGCCAGCGACTCGACACGCTCATCGGCGCGACAGATGCTAGCGGCGCCCGTCCCCGGATCCAGTGGGGGCCGATCCCGTTCGGCCCGGCCGCCCCAGCCGGAGCAGGCCCTAAGCTCATCTCGTGACCGAAGATCGCGAATCGCTCTCGCGCGGGGATTTCGCCCACGCGGTGCGCAAGGATGTCGACAGCGCGCTCTCGACCTACGATCATCATCCTCACGGCGATTACACGCCGGCGGCCTTCCGGCACTACATCCGGCGGATCGCGCTGCTGGATGCGCTTGCGGGGCTCGAGTTCCGGAGCGCGCTCGACGTGGGCTGCGCGGAGGGCTACTTCATGGCACTCGTCCGCGAGCGGTTCGGCGTGGACGTGTGGGGGGTGGATCTCTCGCCGGTGGCCCTCGCCAAGGCCCACTACAAACACGGTCTCACAGTCGCCGCAGCCGACGCCACGCGGCTTCCGTTCGCCGACGGGAGCTTCGATCTCGTCTACTCCACCGAGGTGATCGAGCACGTGCTGGACCCCGACCTGATGGTCGCGGAGATGCGGCGCCTCGCGCGGCGAACCGTGCTGGTCACGACCCCGGTGAGTCAGACCGAGGACGAGCACGAGCCGGACTTCGAGCTGCGGGCCGAGGGGCATGTCAACAACTTCGACCCCGCCACCGTGCGGCGGCTGTTTGGTCCGCAGGCGACGCTGGGCAGCTTTCGCTGCAATGCGACGCTGGCGATGATCGTCGGCGCCGGTCGCTACCTGCCGGCCGGTGCCCGGGATGTCTTCTATCGGCTCGATCACCGCGTATCGCAGCGATGGGGCGCGCCGACTCACCGCGTGAAGCCACTGCGCAACCGCGACTGGCTGATCACGGTGCCCGGGCTGGGTGGCGCCGCGGGAGCGGCGACGGCGCCCGCCGCGGCGGCGGACGACCCGCAGTGGCGCTGCCCGGCCTGTCACGGTCCACTCCAAGGGGATGCGCAGCAGCAAGCGGGGCAGCCGTCGGAGCACGAGCAGTCTCTGCGCTGCGCGAGTTGCGGCGCCGTATACGCGGTCGCGGGCGGGGTGCCCGACTTCTTTGAGGCCGTAACCCCGCCGTCAGCGCTGTAGGAAGATTTCGGCCTTGGGTTCGCGTGCGATGCGGCGCAGCGAGCGCATGCTCACGGGGACCGAGCCGACGGCACGGAAACGAGAGATCGCGAAGGCTTCGGCGCGGCGGACGCCGATGAGGTGGAAGCCCGGCGGCGGCGTGGTCGGGACGACGGGGGCAAGCGGCGCGTGGCCGGTGTGGGGGGTGCTCAGCGCGACGAAGGCGACTTCGTGCGCGGCGATGCTGGGGGTGGGGATGTTCTCATCGGTGTGCATGTAGATGAAGAGCGGCGTCGCGCCGAGTTCTGGGGCGACGATCACGCGGGTTGCGGCGGGTGACTGGAGCGCGCGGGCGATACCCCGCCAGTCCTCGCGCTGATAACCGGGGATCAGGTTCACGCCGGCGATCACGAGCAGCGAGAGCGTGCAGATGCTGGCGCCGAGCAGTGTGCCCGTGCGACCCGCACGGGCGGCGCCGAGGCCGCAGGCGAGCAGGACGACCCACGGAACCCATGTCGCCATGACGTTGCGGCCGTTGAAGACATCCTCCAAATGTGTGACAGCCAGCGCGGCGGGAATCAGCAGTGCGACCGCCGCGACGATCGCGACGTCGTACGCGAGCCGGCGCTCGCGCCGCTCACCGCGCCGGACCAGCAACGTGAGCGCCGCCGCTGCGAGCAGTCCCGCGAGCAGCGTAGTGACGATCTCCTCGGGGCTGTACAGGCCGATGAGGAACTGCTTGGGAACCTGCGCGAGCCTCGACAGCAACGGCGTTTCTTCGATCCAGGTGGCGCTGCCGTGACTGCCCGCGAGCACGTGCGCGCTCTGGCTGTGAGCGAGCGGCAGCAGTGCGAGCCCCACAGCCGCCACCGCCCCTGCCCACGGAAGCGCTCGGCGCCAGCCGAGGCGACGGATCAGCATCGCCGCCTCAGGGATGAATAGGAATGCGGCGAAGTAGTGCGTCAGGAGGGCCAGCGCAGACATGGCCGCCCACCCCGCGAGTCGCGCCGTGCCGGGTCGCTCCAGCGCGCGCTGCCAGAAGACCAGGGCCGCGGCGCTGAACAGAATCAGCAGCGCATAGCTGCGGGCCTCCTGCGAGTAGTAGTACATCGCCGGATTGACAGTCGTCAGCGCGGCGGCCCATATACCGACACGTGGCGAGATCCGACGCCCAGCGAGATAGATGACCGGAATCGTGATCGTGCCTACGAGCGCCGAGAGGGAGCGGAAGGCGAATACGCTGGTACCGAAGACCTTGGTCCAGCCCCACACCAGCACGAAGTACAGGGGTGGTGTGGTTTCGCTGGTGGAGATATGCGAGAGCAGCCCGCCCAGCCCGCGGTGCACGAGCACGATCGTGGCGGCCTCGTCGCTCCAGATGCTCTGCACGTCGAGCGTGGCAAAGCGGAGGATCGCGCCGAATAGGGTGAGTCCGACGACGATCTGCGTTGGGCCGAGGGTACGTCTTCCAGCCGACTCTCGGCCGTGCGACAGATCGGACTCGCGTTGCGAGGCAGCGAGCGACGCCGGGGGAACCGCGCTGGTGCTCACCGAGGCAGTATGCCAGTCGCGCCAGCGGGTTCCGCCGGAATCCCGCGGCGGTGGTTGAGCGCCATCGGTAGGGCAGATGGCGCTCAACTCCGTCATCGCGATCTCAGCTGAGCGTCGCGAAGCCTTCTTTGAGAACCGGCCACGCCGCCTTCGGTTCGCGGCTGCCGTACTTCAGCAGCCCGAAGCCGGGCTGGTCGTTGGTCGGGTGGGGGTCGTCTTCGCGCAGGCCGAAGGGGAACAGCGCCCTGACCCAGGGCCGAGCCTTGATCTGTGTGATCAGGTCGGAGTAGTAGTGCGCGATCGTCGCTTCGCTGCTGTCCCACGTCGACCAGCCCTCCTCGGTGATCCAGAACGGCACCTTGACGCCGTGGGCGAGGAACTTTTCGCGAATCGTGTCGATGCGCTGGAAGCCCCACACGCCGCTGCTGTCGAGGTAGCCGCCGGTTGTCGCGAGGGGTGTGGAGGGGTCGCCACCATAGGGGTGGACGGATACGCCGTCGATCCATTTGCCCAGCGTCGGCGCGGCGGCGAACATGTCGTCGATCCAGGTCTGCTCAGTCGCGGTGGACCCACCTGTCTGTTCGGCCTCCTGGTAGTCCGCCGCGATCAGCAGCTTGACCGTCGGCGCGACGCGCTTGGCTGCTTCGGCGCCCGCGAGATAGTCGCGTGCGTAGGCCTCCGGTTCGGGCGTGTGCCCGGACCAGGCGTAGGCGAAGTACGGCTCGTTCCACAGCTCCCACCACTGCAGGTTCGCGGAGGTGCCGGGTCCGTAGCGGGCGACCGCGGCGGCGAGGAATTCGGCGTAGGCGGCGGCGTTCGTGGGGCTGGTCCACGACGGCGCGTAGCCCACGAGCGGCAGGACCGTGATCCCGTTTTCCTTGGCCTCGGCAACGACGCGGTCGAAGCTCGACCAGTCGAAGACGCCCCTTTCGGGCTCGGCTTCCGACCAGTCCAAGGCCTCGCGAGTCCAGTTCACGCCGAGCGAGTGCATCTCGGAGACCTCTTCGGGCACGTTGTTGGGGCCTTCGCCCTCGAAGTTGGCGGTGATTCCCTTGACGAACGGCAGCCCGAAGGTTTCCGAGCTGGGGCTGGAGCCTGAACCGCTCGTTGGGGGGCTTTCGCCGGAGCTCGAGCCGCTTGTACCCGAGCCTTTTTCGCCTGAGGTCGAGCCACTGGAGCCGGAGCTTTTTTCGGTCGGGGCGCCTTTGCTCGATTCGCCGGATCCCGAGCCCGAGCTGCTCGTGCCCTGCCCTGAGCCCGAGCTGCTCGAACCTGAGCCGCCTGTGCCCGAGCCCGCCCCTGAGCCTGATGACGGCGAAGAGGGGCTCGGCGGAGCCGCTCTATGAGCGATGCGCTTCCAGAGTGCGGCGCTGATGGAGGAAGTGCTCTTATTGACGTAGCGTGCCTGCCGCGCGTGGCGCTTGAGGCAGTTCGACTGCTTGCGGGACGTGCAACGCTCGGAAGCCTTTGCATCGCTGCGCTGACGCTCGTGCAAGCGGGTCTGCAACGTGGCTTGCGTGGCGACCGCAAGCTTTGCCGACTGCGGCCGATTAAGGGTCTGCGCGCCGGACACACCGACGCTCGAGATTCCCAAGAAGGCGATGCTGAAGAGAGTGAGAGCCGCTGCGAGATAGCGACCGAAGTGGAAGAAAGTGGGCATTCGTGCTCTTTCGGGAGCTGGGCTGTCTCGAAGAGACCCCTTGCTTTGCGACCCCGCCTCGCGACGGGTGTGCCTTTGTCGTGGCGCACTTGCTGCTCTGATCGACGATGTTCGTCGTCGTGTTCTCTATCGGCGCCCACCGGCGCCGCAAGACTCCGTGCATAGTCCTTGGACGGATGTCGGCGAGTACCCGCGGCCCGGGGGTTTTGCGCCGAGGGAGCGGCGGATTACCCGCAGTGGCGGCCATTCTCTGACGCCAGCGACTCGCCCAGCGCCTCCACCGAGTAGCGCTCGGCGACCAGCTCGCGCCCCCGCTCCCCAAGCGCGGGCGCACCGTCGCCCAACACGCGAACGAGCGCGGCGGCGAACGCGTCGGCGCCGTCGGCGATCAGGCAGTGCTCGCCGTCGCGCAGCGGGAGGCCCGCGGTGGCGCGTGGGGTCGCGACGGTGGGTAGCCCGTAGGCGAGCGCCTCGAGCAGCTTCAGCGGGGTGCCGCCGCCGTGGCGCAGCGGCACGACCGCACAGCGGGCCGCGGCGTAGGTCGCGCGGAGGTCCGCGACGAAGCCGAGCGTCTGCACGCGGGGATCGTCGATGAGACTCTCGTGGGAGCCACTCGCGCTGCTCCAGCCGTCCGCGCCGCGTGAGGCGCCTGCGTCGGCTGTCGCGGTGAGAGGCGCGTCGAGCCCCGCGCCGACGAGTGCGAGCGTCGCGTCAGGCAGCTGCTCCCACACGCGCGGGAGCACCTCCTCGAGCAGGAAGCGCAGGCCGTCGCGATTGGGCGCGTAGGCGAAGTTCGCGACGAAGATCGCGCGACGCTCGCGCGCGACGCCGCGCACGGGCTCGATCGCGGCGACGTCGAGGACGTTCGGCACGAGGCGCAGCCGCGCCGTGGGGCACAGCTTATGCGCGGCGGCGAGGTCGGGCTCGCTGACCATCCAGGACTCGCTCGCGCGCTCGAGCAGGCCGCGCTCGAAGGCGCGCAGCGTGCGCGCGCTGCCGAGTCCGCTCGCGTCGTCGAGCTCGTGGCGGAAGCCGGACTCGAAGTTGTGGGCGTTGTAGATCACGGGGCGCCGCCGCGCGAGGCGAGCGAGCGCGGCGGCGGCGACGGGTCCGTCGGCGATCACGCGGCCGCGGTCGGGTGCGGCCGCGAGGCGCGCGGCGGCGGCGGCGAGCTCGGGCGAGGCGCCGCGTGCGATCGCAGTCGGGACGCCGGCGGCGCGGGCGCGCGCGTAGGCGAGCAGGCGCGGCGCGCCGCGCGAGGGGATCGCCTCGTGCAGCGCGATGCCCGGGATCGCGGCGAAGGTGGCGTCGGGCGCGGGCGCCTCGAAGCGCGCGTACAGCAGGTCGAGGCCGCCGTGCATGGCGAGCGCGCGCGCGAGGCCGTAGGTGCGCAACGCGCGGCCGGAGCGCAGCACGGGGGTGTGGGTGCTGACGAGCAGGTCTTTCACAGCGCGTCGATCGCCGCCGCGATCTCGTCCAGGCGCCGCTCCCAGGAGTGCGCGCAGGCGGCGCGCGCGCGCGCGCCGCGGCGCTCGGGGTTGTCCTCTGCGAGCGCTCGGTCGAGCAGCTGTGCGATCCCCTCGGCGTCGGGCGCGGTGGCGACCTCGGGGATCTCGGCGAGCGCCGGCAGCGGCGTCGCCGCGACGGGCAGGCCGGCCGCGAGGTACTCGTAGACCTTCATCGGGAAGATGCTGCGGGTCAGCTCGTTGAGGGCGTAGGGGATCAGGCCGGCGTCGACGCCCCGCAGGACGTCGGGCAGCTGCGCGTAGGAGCGGGGGCCGAGCAGGTGGATGTTCGCCTCGCGGCTGAGCGCGGAGACGTCCATCCGGGGTTCGCCGGGCCCGATCGGGCCGACGAGCGCGAACGACCAGTCGGACCGGGCGCGCGCGAGCGCGACGAGCAGCGGGATGTCGAGCTTGACCGCGACGATCGCACCGGTGAAGACGATGCGCGGGTGCGCGAGCGCGGCGAGCGCGGGGTCGGTGGCGCCGGGTCGCAGCGCTTGCGCGAACAGGTCGGTGTCGGCGACGTTTGGCGCGTACATCACATTGCTGGAGAGCTCGCGCATGCGCGCGGCGAGCGCGGGCGCGCTGGCGAGCACGAGGTCGGCGCGCGCGGCAAAACGCTGCTCGGCGGCGCGGAAGCTCGCGGTGTCGACGCGCTCCTGCGCGGCGATGTCGTCGACGCAGTGGTAGATCACGAGCCGCGGGCGCAGCGCATCGACCAGGGGCTCGGCCTGCGGCACGTAGCTCCAGAGGATCGGCCGCGCCATCCCAAGCCGGCGCGTCGCGCGGCGCACGAGCGCGATGAGCAGGAGGCGGTTGAGCGCGCGCACGGCACGATTGCCGTGGAAGGGCAGCACGAGCGGCGCGAGCACGTGCAGCCTGTCGACCGCGCTTGGGCCCTGCAGCCCGCGGCGCAGGCGGCGCGCGATGCGCGTGAGGTCGCGCCCGGCGAGCTGGGGGCGGCGCAGGCCGAGGGACTCGACGAACAGCACGCGGTTATCGCGCGCGAGGCGCGCCATCAGGTGGTGCTGATTGGTCCAGAGGTCGGTGTCCCAGTCGGCGAACCCGACGCAGACGATGTCGCGGCCGCGCAGGCGAGGGGGAGCGGGCATCGCGGGTCATGATTCCAGGTGCGGCGGGGGCCAATCGCTAGTCTCGCGTCGGTGAGTCTCCCGCTGCTGGAAGAGTTGCGCGCGCGCTTTCCGCGGGTGGCGGTGGTGCACGAGTGGCTGACGGTCCCGGGGGGCTCGGAGCAGGTGGTGCTGGAGCTGCTCGAGATGTTCCCGCGGGCGGAGCTGTTCACCTCGATCTACGACCCGGCGCCGTGGCCGGCGCAGATCACGGAGCGCGCGGTGCACGCGTCCTACCTGAGCGGCATCCCGGGCGCGGCGCGCCACTACCAGAAGCTGCTGCCGCTGATGGATCGCGCGTACCGCGCGTTCGACCTGTCGGGCTTCGACCTGGTGCTTTCGAGCAACCACGCGTGCGCGAAGAACGTGCGCGTGCCGCGCGGCGCGCTGCACGTCTGCTACTGCCACACCCCGATGCGCTACGCGTGGGAGGAGGACTTCCTGGAGGGCGAGCCGGTGGGCGGGCTGACGCGCGTGGCGCTGCCGCCGCTGCTGCGCTACCTGCGTCGGCGGGATCTCGTGGGGGCGGCCTCGCCGGATGTGTTCGTCGCGAACTCGCGTCACGTCGCGGAGCGCATCGCGCGCTACTACGGGCGCGCGGCCGAGGTCGTGAATCCCCCGGTCGACGTGGAGCACTTCCTAGCGCTCGAGCGCGCGCCCGAGGACTACTACCTGGTGTTCGGGCGCGTCGTGCCGTACAAGCGCGTCGACCTCGCCGTCGCCGCCTGCGCCGAGCTGGGCGTGGCGCTCACGGTTGCCGGCGACGGACGCGCGCTCGCCGACGTGCGGGCCGCCGCGGGGCGCTCCCAAATCGAGTTCCTCGGGCGCGTCGACGATCGCATGCGCGACACGCTGCTGAGCGGCGCGCGCGCGCTGCTGTTCCCCGGCGAGGAGGACTTCGGGATCGTGCCGGTCGAGGCGCAGGCCGCAGGGGTGCCGGTGATCGCGTACGGCGTCGGCGGCGCGTGCGAGACGGTGCGCGACGGGCGCACCGGGGTCCTCTTCGACGAGCACAGCCCGGCTGGCCTGGCGCGCGCGATCGAGCGCTTGCAGGGCCTGCGGCTCGAGGAGGCCGAGGTCCGTGCGAACGCGACGCGCTTCGGGCGCGAGCGCTTCTGCGCGGAGATGGCGGAGGTCATCGCGCGCGCGGCGCCGGCGGGTAGGGCATTGCGCACGCCGCGCGCGTGACGCGGGGTCGGCGACGCGACTGCCGGCAGTGGTGGATATAGCTTGTACACAATAAGTGTGTACGCTGCTCACATCTAGTGTGTACTGCCAAAGGCTAGTCGGTACACAAAATCTGTGTACAATGCTCACATGAGTCGAGTACAGCGTGAGCATCGCCAGGCGAGCGGAGAGCTGTTCCCGACCGACGAGCCGATTCCTGCGAGCCAGATGATCGGCCGCCGCGAGGATGTGCGCCAGGTCGCGGCGGCGCTGGAGAACGGCACGAGCCTCGTCATGGCGGGTCCGCGACGGACGGGCAAGACGAGCGTCTGCGAGGCCGCGCTCGTGCGAGCCCGCGCGCGAGGGCTCTACGTCGTGGCGGTCGACCTCTTCGCCATCGCGGACGACGCGGAGCTCGCCGAGGCGCTCGTGACGGCGGTGCTGAGCAACCGTCCCGCGGTGCGCAAACTGCTGCCCAAGGCGCGGCGCCTCGGGCGCCAGGCGCTCAGTGCGGCGCAGGGCGCGCTCTTGATGAAGCTGCGCAGTCAGCTGGGAGACGCGGTCGAGCTGGCGCTGACTCCGGGACTCGCCGCGCAGGATCCCCAGCGCGCGCTGGGGCAGGCGCTGGAGCTTCCACAGCGCGCCGCGCTCGCGGACGGGCGGCGCTGTGTGGTGTTCTTCGACGAGTTCCAGGAGATCGCCGGCGAGCGGCGGCCCTACGGCGATCCCGATGCGCTGACCAAGCGGATGCGCGCAATCTTCCAGCGCTCGATGCAGGTCTCCTACCTCTTTGCGGGCAGCATCGAGCACGTCATGCGCGATCTCTTCACCCCGCCGGCACGCGCGCTGAGCGGCTTTGGCGGCTTCTATCCCCTGCACGAGATTGCAGCGGAGGATTGGCGCGCGGGCCTGCGCGAGCGCTTCGCGGCCGACGCCTGCGAGATCGCGGATGACGCGCTCGAGGCGATCGTGACGTGCGGCGCGCTGCATCCGCGGGTAACGATGCTGATCGCCCAGCAGACGCATTTTCTCAGCGTTCTGTTGGACCGTCGCGAAATCGACCGCGACCTGGCTCTACAGGGATACGACGCGGCGTACCACGGCGACAGCGCGCTGTTGGACCAGCTCACGGAGAAGCTCCGCGCAAGCCACCGCCAGGCGCTCAAGCTCGCGCGGCGCGTCGCCACGGGAGGGATGCTCACGGCGGGCATGCATCGCGGCGACGCCGACCGCGCGCTCAAGAAGCTGATCGAGGCCGGCCTCATCGAGCGGGTGGGGCGCGGCGAGTACCGCATCCTCAACCCGCTGCTGCGCCGACGACTCGTCGAGCAGCGACCGCTCTAGTCATACAAAGCCTTTGTAGTACACGGCTCTTGTAGTACAATCGTAGTGTGGCATTAGTAGAGTTGGTCGACCGCAAGCGCGAGCTTGCAAGTCTCGAGGAGGTATGGGGGCAGGCCGTCGACGGGCGGCCCCAGCTGGTGGTGATGTGGGGCCGGCGCCGCGTCGGCAAGACCTTTCTGCTCTCGCACTTCGCGCAGCGGCGGCGAGCGGTCTTCTTCGGCGCGACGCAGCAAGCGGAAGGCGTCGAGCTGGCGCGGCTCGCGGATGCGACGCGCCGCGGCCTCGGCGACCGCGCCGCGGACCTCGCGGGGGGGCGCTTCGAGAGCTGGGAGGCGGCGCTGCGCTTCTTCGCGGCGCTCGCCGCGGAGCAGCCGCTGGCGGTGGTGCTCGACGAGGTTCCCTATCTCGTCCGTTCCACGCCGGGCTTCGCGAGCATCGTGCAGGCCGTGTGGGATCACATCGCGGCCGGGACACAGCTGATGCTCGTGCTGACGGGCTCGGCGGTCGCGATGATGGACGCGATGGTCGGCGCGGGCGGCGCGCTGCGCGGCCGCGCGACGCTCATACTGCGGCTCGGCGCGCTCGATCCGTGGGAGGCACGCGCGTTCCTGCCGCGCTCGGAGCCGGCGGCGTTCATCGAAGCGTACGCGGCGTGCGGGGGCTACCCGCTGCACCTGCGCGCGTGGGACGAACACGCGGGCACCGAGGCGAATCTCGAGCGGCTCGCGGCGACACCCGGCGGGATCTTGCTCGAGGACGCCGCGGGAATGCTCGCGGAGGAGTTGCCCCACGCCGGCGGATACGCACGCGTTCTGGCCGCGATCGGGCGGGGCAGGACGCACTTTGGCGAGATCGCGGCCGAGAGCGACCAGCGCGTCGAGCGGCCGCTGGAGATCCTTGCGCGCGCGGGACTCGTCGCGAAGGTGCTGCCGGTCGGCGCTCCCAGAGGAGCGCGCCCGACCTACGAGTTGGCCGATCCATACCTCGCGTTCTGGTTTGGGGTGCTCTATTCGGAGATCCCACAGATCGAGGCCGGACAGGGCGGGGCCGTCATCCGCGGGAGGTCCCCCGCGTGGCTGCGCCACGTGGGGGCTGTGTTCGAGGAGACCGCGCGGGGCCACGCGCGGCGCCTAGTGGCACGCGGTGGGTTGCCGGAGGACCTTGTCGTGGGTCGTTGGTGGGCGGCGCGGGGAGAGCCCTGCGAGGTCGATGTGCTCGGCATGCGCGGCTCGCAGAGCGCGCTACTCGGCGAGGCGCGCTGGCAGGCGCGACCGTTGGGACGACGCGATCTGACGCGCCTCGCGGCGAAGCTCGAACGGGTGCCGCGCCCGGTGCGGGAGCCGCTCCTGGTCCTGTGGGGGCGGGGCGGCGCCGAGGAAAACGTCAAGGGCGACGGAGTGCTCGCGTTCTCGGTGCGGGAGATGCTGGACGAGTGAGCCGCGGATGGCGAGGTCTGGCCCCTACGCGGCGCGAAACGACACTATTTGACCGCCGCGCCGGGACCCCCGGGCGCGGTCGCCGCGGCGGCGTCGAGCAGGCCGGCGCCATAGAGCTTCGCGTCGCCGGGGCCGCCGAGCGGGCGCGCCGTCGCGGTCAGGCGCGCAGCGACCTGCGCGGACGTGGGGTGCTTGCCGAGCACACGGCTCGCGATCACGAGTGCCGCGGCCGCGGCCACGTGGGGGGTCGCCATCGAGGTGCCTTCGTAGCCGCCCGGGATCCCGAACTTGCGCGGCGAGGAGCCCGTGAAAGTGACCTGGAAGATGTCCTGGCCAGGAGGCGCTTCGGGATGGCAGTTGGGATCGCCCGGCAGCGTCGCGTCGGGTCCGCCGCCGGGCGCGACGAGCGTGAGGCCGGTGCCGTAGTTGGAGTAGCTCGCGAGGCAGCCGTGTTCGGTGGAGGCGCCGACCGCGATCACGTTGGGCGCGCGCGCGGGGTAGGCGGCGGCGGCGTGCGCCTCGTTGCCGGCGGCCGCGACAACGACGACCTTGTGGCGGGTCGCGTAGCGCAGCGCGGAGATCAGCTCGGGGATGTCGGACGCGCCGATCCCCGTGGGGAATTCGAGGCTGAGGTTGATGACCCGCGCGCCGTGGTTGACGGCGAAGCGTACGCCCTTGGCGATCGTCGAAGCGTCGCCATTGCCTTCGCTGTCGAGCACGCGGACCGGCATGATGTGCACGCCGTACGCGAGGCCCGTGAGGTCCTTGCCGTTGTTGGTCGCCTCCGCGATCGTGCCCGCGACATCGGTGCCGTGGCCGTTGCGGTCGTTGGGGTAGCGGCTGTGGCCGACGAAGTCGTAGCCCGCGACGAACTGGTAGGGATAGAAGTCGGGCGAGATGCGAAACGGCCCGCGGTTCGCGTACGCGACGCCGGTGTCGAGCACCGCCACGATCACCCCGCGCCCGCCGGGCGCGCGGTCGGCGACCAGGTTGTTCCACGCCCCGGGCGCATCGACGCCGAAGGGTCCCACGAAGTTCCACTGCAGCTGCTGCCAGCCGCCCGCGACTTTCGCGATGCCGGGATCGTTGGGGAAGGGTTCGGACGCCGCGGGTCGGGCCGACTCGGAGGCGGCGCGCGCGGTAGCGCTGAGCGCGGCGTCGACGTTCGCGTCTTCGCGGGCGGCGGTTGCGCGCGAGGGCGGCAGCGTGGACTCGTGGGCGACATAGTCGGGCACGGCCCACGCGACGTCGCGCGTGTGGCGCAGGCGCGCGATCGCGGCCGGGACGCTGGCGCCGCGCCGCAGCGTGAGTAGGCGCGTGCGTTCGGCGAGCGGGATCGGATCGACCGCTCCGGCGGCGTGCGCGACCGCTGCCTGCGCGGTGGGCGAGCTCGACGCGCCGTAGCCGACGACGACGACCCCGGGCACGTAGGGGGCCGCGGGGGCCGCGGCGAGAGCCGGCGCGGATAGCGCCGGGAGAGCCGCGAGGGCTAGTGCAACGGCGACGCAGAGGAAGCTGAAGGCGCGGGGGCGGGGGCTGCTGGACACGGGGTTCGTAATGATGATGACCGCTGAGGCTCCGCGGCGGCATACTCGCGGGTTGCGGGGCTCGAGGCGCAGGCTATGGACGATCGCTTCTCTCCTCCGCGTGACGAGTACTTCATGCGCCTCGCGCTGCGCGAGGCGCGACATGCTCTAGAACACGACGACGTGCCGATCGGCGCGGTCGCCGTGCGCGGTGGCGAGGTGATCGGGGCGGGCCACAACGAACGCGAAGTGCGCCAGGACCCCACGGCGCACGCGGAGTTGATCGCGCTGCGCGAGGCGGCACGCGCGGTCGGCGGCTGGCGGGTCCTGGAGACGGTCCTCTACGTGACGCTCGAGCCGTGCTCGATGTGCGCGGGGGCGATCGTGCTGGCGCGAGTCCCGCGCGTCGTCTACGGCGCGAGCGATCCGAAGGCGGGCGCCGCGGGTAGCGTGCTCGACGTCCTCGGCGAGGCGCGCCTGAACCATCGCCCCGAGGTCGCCGGGGGGCTCCTCGCGGTGGACTGCGGAGCGCTGCTCAGCGAGTTCTTCGCGGCGCGACGGCAGGCCCCGCGGCCCCGGGAGGACCCGTGAGAGAGATGCGGCTTGACCCACGGTCTCGGGCTCGCGTCGAGCGCTGTGAGAGACACGCTTTGGCGGCTCGTGCCCGCGTCTTGGCGCTGTGAGAGACACGCCTTGACGGCCCCCCGGGCGACGGTCGATAGTAGAGGGGCCGTCAGATGCTGAGCCTGGCCCCTGGGAGGGGGAAGTTTGTGCAGCTTTGGTGTCACGGCGATGATAGATAGGGCGTCACGCCAACAGCGGCATCGAGGGAGGACGGATGAGCAAAGCGCGGCAGAATACGGGCAGCGGTCGGCGATGGATGCAGGCGGGCATTCTGAGACGAGTCTCCGCGCTCACCGTGGTAGTGGTTGCGCTCGCTGGAGGGTCCACGCTCGTGGCCGCCGCTCCCGCGTTCGCGGCGCTGGAAACCCCCACGACGGAGGCGGCGAGTGCGATCACGAGCTCGTCCGCGACGCTCAACGGTCTCGTGAACCCAAAAGTAAGCGGCACCGCGGGCTACCACTTCGGCTACAGCAAAAACGGAAACTGCGAAGAAGCCGCGACGCAAGAAGAAGCGGAAGCGACGGGCAAGGAAATCAAAGCCACGGCGCCGCTGAGTGAACTCGAGGGCAATACGGAATACACGTTCTGCGTCGTCGCGACGCACGCCGGGGAAACGGCCACGGGCGCAGCACTTTCGTTCACGACGCTCAAAGCCAAGCCCACGGTGACGGACGGGGAAGCAACCAACGTCACGCCGTTTGCGGCGTTGATCGTAAACGCCGTCGTGAATCCCGAGAACGAAAAAACATCGTGTGTGGTCGAATACGGCGAAACGTTGCCCTCCGGTAAAAGCGTCAAATGCGAACCGCCAACTGTCGAAGGCACGGAACCGCAGGGCGTGAGCGCTGCCATCACCGGCTTGGAATCGGGGAAGACCTACCACTACCGCGTCGTGGCGAAAAACGGGACCGGCGAAGAAAAAGCCGAAGGGGAATTCACGACCCTCGTCGCGGAAAGACCGAGCCTCGAAGGCGTGCAGACCTCGAATCTAAATTCGACCAGCATCACGATCGCAGCCCAGATCAATCCGGACTACCAACAAACCTCGTATAAGCTGGAATATGCGACTAACAATGCTTTCACGGGTGCCACTACGGTTGTCGGTGCACGCTCCCCCCTCCCGGCGGAATTCAACTTCATTCCGGTGAGCTTCACGCTGAGCGGCCTGCGGCCACGCACCATCTACTACTACCGGTTGGTGGCGGAAAATGGTACCGGCGAAAGCAAAGCCGAAGGGGAATTCACGACGCGCGCCACACCAATCGTCACGGAGGGGGCGGCGCAGAATGTCACCCAAACGATGGCCGAAGCAGCGGGAACGGTCAATCCAGGCGGGCTCCGGACGATCGCGTACATCGCTTTCATCAGCCAGGAAGGCTACGAAGCGGCCGGTGGCGCCGCCGCGGCGAATCCTTATGCCGGCGGGCGTAGCACCCCGATCGTCACCATCGAAAAATCGACCAACGAAGTCGAAAACTACGAAGCGCATGGCATCGGCACGCCCCAGATGAGGGAATTGACGCCGGGTACGACCTACCACTACGCGGTGGTCGCGACGAACGCGGAAGGAACCACGTTCGGGCCGGACATGACGTTCACGACCGCGCCCGCGACGCCGCCGCTTGCGGTTACCGGCGGCCCGGTAAGCGTCACCCAGACGTCGGCGACGCTTACGGGCACGATCGATACCCAGGGCCTGCAGACGACGATGAGCTTCGAATTCGGCAACACGCCCGCGCTCGGCTCGACGGAGTCGGCCGCGATCGTGCCCGGCTCGGAATCCGGAACGACGGTTGTGATCTCGAGCTCGTTCGGACCCTACCTGCAACCAGGGACGACGTACTACTTCCGCGCGGTCGCGAGCAATGCCGATGGAGTCAGTTACGGCGCCGTGCTGTCGTTCACGACCGGGACGTTCCCCGGGCCGGTGCTGACCTCGCCGCCTCCGCTCACCCCCACGCCGGTGTCTCCGACGAAAACGACGCAACCCAAGAAGGCGCTGACGAACGCCCAGAAGTTGGCGAAAGCGCTGAAGGCATGCGCCAAGAAGCCCAAGAGCAAGCGCGCGGCTTGTAAGCGCCAGGCCCACAAGAAGTACCCCAAGAAGACGAAGAAGAAGAAAAAGAAGTAGTAGCGGTAGGGGTTCACGCTCACCGGGACGCCTCGATCGATATGGCGTCCCGGTAAGCGACACTCGCCCCGCTTTTCGCGCGAGCTACTTGCGCAGCAGCTCGCCAACGAGAACGCTGGTGTCGGCACAACGATCATTGGCGCGGGCCGACGCATATCGAAGACACCAGCCAGCTCGTCCTCGCTCATACCCGTTTCATCAAGTTTGCGTGGTTGCGGAACTCGCGCCCTTCAGGAGCCCCTTTCAGCTCCTCCCAGCGGTTTGCACCGCCACTCGAACCCAGATCTTAGCCAACGCCAATCTCGCTTGTCCAAGCCAAATCTGGCTCAGATACGGAGAGGGAGAGGCGAAGATCGAACCCGCAGCTTGTGTGGAAGCTCATAAGTAAGCTGCGCGCTGGACGCTTCGACGCTCCGTAGTCGTGCGTTGGCGCTAGAGAAGGATCTCGGCGCGAAAGCTGCTGATCTGGAGCACACCTGCCTGGGGGCCTGGCGTATCGAGCAGAGCCACGATTGCATCCCAATGGTCGAGCAAGCAACGAAGCTTCTGCCACTGGCTGTATTTGGCGTCGCCGAACGCAAAGACGTGCGCCGCGTTGTCAACGACTGCCTGTCGCTCAGCAGTCACGATTCCCTGCTGGAGCCTCTGGCGTATGCCGAGAATTGCGGCATCTTGCGTGAGAATCGCCATGCCCCGCGCCGCTATGTCTGCGATCCACCACTCGTCGCCTTTCTGGGGGCGCTGCATCTGGGGGTGTATGTCGTGCTGAAAGTGCGCGGTGACCCCGTGGTTTTGCGTGAAGCGATTGATCGTGTCAGTCAGGGCACGGCCGACTGAGTTCTCGACGTAGAGGTCGCGGATCACGCGGCCAGGATCGCCGCGACCACCTCGGCCTCTGTGGCGCCGGTGTCGCGCTCGATATCGTCGTTCGAGTAGCCCTCGCGATGGCGAGTCGCAATCGCGTCTAGACGCACACCGGTCCTAGCCGTGATCGGGTGTCCGCCAGCAACCCGTGTGTCCACGACCACTGGCACAGCCCTGGTCTTGAACCACCAGCGCCGCGCGCGCTCGTCCTCATCGTAGTCGATGTCTCGCGTCCAGAGTGTGCCTTCAACGAGCTTCTCCGCCGTTAGCTGCCCGCCTCGGGATGCATTGAGGAGCATTGCGCCGTCGTCGGTCTCGATGAACTTCGTGAGCAGATCGCCGCCGTGTACCTGGAACTGCCTGGTCATCAGCGGACGTTGCTCGCCAAGCTCTTTGCCAACGTACTCAAGGGCGCGTCGAATGGCTTGGAGCGCAGCGTCGCCCCGGTACATCGAGAGGGTCTTGAGTTCAAGGAGGTTGAGGAAGGACAGCGCGAGCCCACCCTTGGCTCCGTCTGCCGGGATCAGTGGATCGTCCCGGCGAGGCTGGCCCTTGTAGAGACGTTCGTGGCCGAAGCTCCACCGACTGACCGTCTCGGGGCGTCGCTCAACGAGTGTGGCAGCCTCGCTGATCGTGTACCTGGGGGTTAGGGCGCGTTGTTTGATGCGTGCATCCATGCGCTTAGCGTAGTCCACCCGTCGGCACCTACAAGCCGACGGCACCGGACTGCTAGACCACGATCTACGCCTCACGCACCGAGTGAGCGGCCGGCCTTCAGTCGGAGCAGGGTTCGAACAACCGCCACCAACCCGGCCAAAACGGAGGGGGAGGGATTCGAACCCTCGTCAGACCAATCAGGCCTGAAACGGTTTTCGAGACCGCCGCATTTTGGCTCTGTTGAGCCGAAAACTGACTGCTCGTGCCACAACTCGCGCCAGTCCTCGAAATGCCGGCCGGAACGTGAGGCGCTTGTAAGCCCGCTGCCCGGGCGGCGGCAGCGGGTCATTGCGGCAGCCTCCGCTCTGAGCACCAGTTCGCGAATCGAGGCGCGCACGGCCTCGGGCGGGGTCGAGAGCGCTGGCCGCGCGCATCGCGGCGAATTAGTTGCTGCTGCCCCTTCGAACGACGAGTCGGCTTTCGGGCGATCCGTCGGTGAAGAGCGGGTATAGTCGGCCTGCCGGGGCCGTAGCCGATCCATTAGCCTTGAGGGGTGTTGCCTAGCGACCCCTGGAGGGGTGGCAGAGTGGTTGAATGCGGCGCTCTCGAAAAGCGTTGTGCGTCTGATTGGCGTACCGGGAGTTCGAATCTCCCCCCCTCCGCTCGGGACGCTGCGCGGGTCGCTTGGGATAGCGGCCCGCGCAGCGGAATTTCGCGCTAGGCGGGGACTGGCGTCCGCCGCTGGCGGCGCCGAGCGTGGTATTCATCGAGGACGGCCGCTGCCTCGGCCTCGCCGCCTGGCAGCAGGTGCCCGTAGCGGTCGATGGTGACCGTGATCGAAGCGTGCCCGATGAACTTGCTGACCTTGTCGATGGTGATGCCGGCGTCGAGCATGTGCGAGACGGCGGTGTGGCGACACTCGTGCAGGCCGATCGGCCGGATTCGTTCGTGCTCGGGGATCGTGCCCTCTTCGTCCTCTTGGGCGCGGGCGACCTTCCATGCTTTGCGTGCGCGGTTGTGGACCGTGTTCGCGTTGTAGGGCGTGTCAGCGTCTTTGCCGAACACCAGGTCCCTCCCGGTGCGGCCTGTCCGCTCAAGGTGCTCGACAAGCAGCATCTCGAGCTGCTGGATGACGACCGTCGTGCGACGGCCCTTTTCGGTCTTGGTGTCGATTTCCCCCTCGTACTGATCCCAGCCGGCGTGGACCTTGATCCGCTTGAGGGCCAGCTCGATCTTTTCCGCGCGTAGCGCGCGTAGCTCTCCGTGGCGCATCCCTGTGTAGAGCGCCGTCGCCCATAGCGTACGGTCCTCGACCTTGAGGGCCGCGATGAGACGGTGGGCTTCGTCAGCGGTCGCGATCCGGTCGCGCCCGCCGACGGGTACGGCTGGGAGTCGCAGACCTTTCGTCGGGTCGGTCAGCAGGCGGTTGTCACTGCCGGTGACGAGGTCGAAGTCCCGCCAGAGTACGCGCGCTGCATTGATGCAGCCGTGGACCTTGCTCGGCGAGAGCGCGGCCTGCCACACGGCGACGCGGGCTTGCATGTCGGCGCGCTCGATGTCGCTCATGACGTGCATCCCGAGCTCGGGGATCAGGCGCAGCCGGAAGTCTGTCTCCAGCGTGCGGAGCATGCTCGGCTTGTAGTGCCTACCTGAGCGGTTGAGGATTTCTCCCGACTGTGCCTTCTCGAGCCAGCTGTACGCGGTCTCCGCGAGGGTTATCCGGGCGGGGGCTCGTAGCTGTCCGCTCTCGGCGAGGCCGAGGTGCTTGCGCCTCCATTTGATAGCCGCCTGCTTGGTCGACAGGGTCTTTCGGATCTTCTTTTTGTCGAAGGTCGACCAGACCCATGCCTCCCACGGCGGGTTGCAGTTACAGGCTCCGCCGTTGCGCTTGAGCGCGCACTTCTCTGAGTGGCGGGGCCGGAGTCCTTCCGGTGCGTCGATCGGCTCGGCTTCGGCGATCTGCTGAGCGATCGCGCGGCTGAGAACACCGATCTCCCGGCCGAGGATGAGGGACTGCTGCTTGCTCAGCGCCTGCACAACCCGCGCGAGCGCTGTCGCTGCGTCGGGGTCATCTGCGCTGCGCGTCGGGAACTGCAGGATCTGCGCCGACGCCTCCGGCTCGGTCGCGTCGGCGCGTACTTTGCGCCGCGTTGGGCGCTCGCTAATCTGAGCGTGCATCTTGGGACACCTCCAAGTTGCTAGCGGCGCGGCGCGGGCCTCAATCCCCCGCGCCGCTCCGTGTATTTGTTGTTCGGTCAACAATACCTCGACGCCGCAGAGGAAGCGAGGCTCCGAGCCGAGACGTCCCCCGCGCCGATTCGCAGGCGTGCTGGGGCAATTCGGAGACGAGCGGAACGGCCGAGTGCGCCTCTACCCACGCGCCAAGATCAGCTACGCCGAACAGGACTCGCCGGCCGATCCGCACGACTCTGAGGTCGGGCATGACTGCTCGCTCGAAGGTGTCGACGGAGACCGAGAGCAGCCTCGCCGCCAGCTCCTTCGAGACGAGCAGTGGCTCATCGGCGGTGGCGGACACGTCGTCTACCTCCTCGCTGCGGAGCACGTCGCGGGCTCGCCGGTGCAGCCTCGGCGACGCTCCCGCCTCGGCTTCGCGGGCTGTGCCCAGTGTCTGATCCGGGCACGCGCGATCGGGACATAAGCGGCCTCGCGCTCGATGCCGATGAAGCGGGCGCCCTCAAGCACAGCGGCGGCGCCGGTGCTGCCGGACCCGGCGAACGGGTCGAGGACGAGGCCGCCGGCCGGTGTCACGAGCCGCACGAGCCAGCGCATGAGGTCGATCGGCTTGACGGTCGGGTGGACGTTGGCGACCGGGTTCGCCGCGCACATTTGCTCTTGGTGCGCGCCGATCTTGAACGTCTGCACGACGCGGCGGGGGAGCTGCTCGCAGCCGGCCTCACGCTCGCGTCGCGGCGCCTTGGCGCAGTAGAAGAAGCGATGGCGCTCGCCGAGCAGCCTGATCGGGCAGTCGGCTTCGCACTGCTTGTCGGTGCAGCAGCCGTGTGAGAGCAGGAGGTTCGCGGGCCAGCGACCTCGTTGGCTGGCCGTGAGTCTGCGGCCGTGGCTGCGTCCTTCGCTCGGGCAGTCCCGGGCGGTGAGTTCGATGCGGCAGGCGTCGATGTTCATGGCGCCGGTGCCGTGCGCGGCGAGCGTCTGGTCGAGGCTGCCTTCGAGTGGCTTGCGGGCGAGGATGATCGGCTCCCACGCTGGCTTGAGCCCGGTTCCGAGTCCGTCTCGCAGCGGGCGTGTCGCGGGGTAGCCCTGCCCCTGTAGCCACATCAGCGCGTCGCGGATTTCAAGGCCGGCTTCTTCGAGGCCGCAGGTGAGCCGGTGGGAGGTTCTGGCTGCCGCGAACGCGAGGATGTGGCCGCCAGGCTTGAGGCTATGCAAACACGCGGCGCTCCACTCGCGCGAGAACCGCTGGAGGCGCGTGTTTGGGTTCTCCGTCGGGGGCCGGCGGCGCTTGCGACCGCCGGGATTGAAGTGCGCCGGCCGATCCCACTCGAGGCCGCTGACACCGATCCCGTAAGGCGGGTCGGTGATCACGGCGTCGACGCTGTTGGGCTCGAGCTTCGCGAGCGCGTCAAAGCAGTTACCTTCGACGAGCCTCCACTTGCGGGGTGCGGTTCGACTAGGCATCGTTCTTGTCTCCTGGTGTTGTGGTTTGGCCGAGCCAGTCGACGGGCTGCTCGGGGTCCTGGGCGGTGAAGAAAACGGGCGCGAATGGCCCGTATCGCGAGAGGTCATCGAGGGCGACAAACGACACGGGGATCGCGACGCCGCCGGCCGCAGGGTCGGATGCGGATAGCGCGAGCGTGCGCTGGAGGCGCTGGCGCATCCGGGCGCGCGACTGGTCGGCGAACACGACCAGCAGGTGTGGCCAGGCTCGGTAGTAGCCGCGCCAGGCGGGCTCGGCGGAGGCCTCCGGGGATGTCTTGAAGTTGCGTAGCCTCGCGTAGCGGGTGATCTTCGCGGCGAGCTGCTCCGCGGTGAGCGTCCCGCGGTCTAGCTCGATGAACCGCTGGTGCAGAGCGAGCCCGCCGTCCGCTGCGGTTTGGAGGTACGTCAGCAGCGCGTCCGCGATGACGAGCTCGACGGTCCGGCGTCGGGGTGAGGAGATTGGGTGAGCGGCCTCGTTGCGCCAGGAGTCCGGGCCGCACTCGTCACCGCGCTCACGCGCGGCGAGTACGAACGCGACACCGACCTGGTTGACCGCGATCGTGTGCTGCTTGAGAGGCCCTTCGGCCTGCTCTGCCGTGGTGACCTTCCGCCGCGACTGGATGGCTGCTCCCGTGGCCTCTACGGCGTCCGCGCCCGTTGCGGTCACGAACCAAAGCGAGAGGCGGCGAGGACTGCGAATGCGCTCGAGGAGCCCGCGGCGCTCGAGCAGCACCAGGACCGTTCTCGTCCAGCGCTCCCCGGCGCGCGGTGTGTAGAGGGTGTGCAGCTGCGTTGTTGAGAGCAGGCGGTGTTCATAGATGCCCGCGAGCATCGACGTCGCGATCGGCGGCAGCGGGCGAGGCGCGCGAGCGGTCATGGCGTGCCTCCCGCGAGCGCCTGCCGTGTGCCCGGGCAGGGCGGCTGGCGCCTGCGTCCCGCGCTGGAGGGCGCTGCGTCGTGGTCGCAGCGGAGCCTGCGCATGAAGCTCACGTCGGGTGCCTGGGCGGCTGGCGGGGGCGCCGTCCAGGGCTCCTCCGCGGTTGCTTTCCCGCCGCCGGCCTTGCCTTCCAGGTAGTCCTTGATCCGCTGGTCGAGGGTGTCGAGCGCGGCGACCGTGTCCGCGGCGCTCGTGCGCCCCGATGCTTTGTCGATCGTTGCCTGGATGTCTCCTAGAGCGTCTGGGTGGAAGGCGTCGGCGAACTGCTCCTCGACAGATTCGCCGCTGAACATGAAGGGTCTCGTGAGCCGCCCGTGGTGTGTGACCTGCGCGATGAATGTCCACCTCGGCAGGCCGCTGATTGCCGGGGCTGGCGGGTCGCCTGCCCACTCCCGCGCGATCAGCGCCGCCGCGCGAGCGTTGAGTGCCGTCGTGATCAGATGCGAGCGGTTCGTCGTCAGCGCGTTCAGCGTGTCGCTGGTCAAACGCTCGGGGTTCTGGTTGAGCATCGTGGCGCGAATGCCGTACTTCGCGGTCTGCTCAAGCAACGCCGCGAGGTTCCCTCCCGACGCGCCGTCATAGGTCTGCACCTCGTCGAGGAAGACGTAGAAAGGCAGCCGCTGCTCGGGTGCCATCGACGCGCGGGCCTTCGCGCCGTGCAGCAAGTCGTAAACCAGAAGGTTTGCGACGAGCTTGTCCTTCGTGCCACCAGCACCGGGACACGCGAGCACGATTCTGCGCTCGTTCATCGCGCGCGCAATGTCATAGCTCGAGCTTTGCGCGCCGAGCAGCGCCGCGAGCTGCGTCGACGAGCGCAGCCGGTCAATCAGGTTCGTAACGGGAGTGATCGCCTCTTCGCTGAGACGCGGGAAGCGCTCGGTGAAGAACTGCCGGCGCGGCGGCGAGAGGAACGGCAAAGCGGCGGCGAGCCACTCCGGGTTCCCCAAGATCGACGGTATCTGGAAGATCGTCGGCTGCAGCCCATCGGGCAGTACCCCGGCGAGCTCGATCAGCGCCGCGGTCGCCTGCGTCGTCAGCGTGAGGGCACGGTTGTTGCGCTCCCCCCATTGCAACGCCGAGGCGAAGCTGTCCACGATCGCCTCGACTCTGCGCTCGGCTGCCTCGGGGTCGAGGCCCCGCGCGGCAAAGAGGTTCCAGCCCGGCTGCCCCTGTCGGCTCCTTGGCCCGACGAGGTCCAGCTCGATCACGCGCTCGGCGAGGCCTTCCTCGGTCAGGCAGCTCTTGACTCTTTGCACCGCGTCTTGGTGGGGGTCGAGGAACATGCCGCCGTGGCCGCTGCGGACGAGGTGAAGGAACTGCGTCAGCGCGAGCTCGGTCTTGCCCCACCTGCTCCGTCCCGCCGTGTATGTGAAGAACGAATCCTCGACGCGTAGCCCTACCCTTCGCTGCCCGTCCTCGCCCTCCACCCGGCCGAGCGGCACGAGGTTCGCCTGCCCGGTGAACGTCGGGAGCGTCCTCGGCGCGGGATACACCGCCGGACCGAGGCGCAGCACTTCCGGCGCGGCGCACTTCACTGTCGGCGGCTTGAGCAGCCCCGCTATCTCCCGGGCGGTCACGTAGTCGCGACGTACTGGGTGGAACAGGCCGGTCCTCATGCGATGGTCAAACCAGCCACGGCGGCCAGGAAGATCCGAGCCAGCGAACGCCAGCCCCAGGAAGCGAACGCCGACCACGCGCAGCGAGTTCGCTCCCGCGAAACCGTCGAAACATGACAGCAGCCCTTGGAGGCACCCGACGGCTGTTCCGCGCTCCGGCGAGCAGCAGCGGATCAACACCTGCAGGCGAAAGATCGGCTCGGCCTGCACCAGCTTCGCTGCGATCTCCTCGCGCTCGGCGCGCTGCTCGACCATTTCCGCCGGTAGGCGATGACCGACACGCCCACCGCCACCGAAGTCGAACAGGCCATCCCCGCCTCGTGACTGCGAGTCGCCGCCGCGGCGAAGTGCCTCCTTCAGCAGCCGACGGCGAAGGCGCCTACGCGTCGCCGCAGTCGTCGGGAGCAGGTCGACCGCGACCTCCGCGCGCTCCCGGTGCGCGGGATCAAGACGCGCAAGCACCCGCGCGAAGCCCTGCAACGGATCAGGGGTCAACGGAAGATGCGCGAGCGGTTCGCTGCTCGGCCGCGCCAGGCGCAGCTCAGCCCGCACCACCTCCACGCGATCATCGCCCCCGATGGCGGGCTCCGGGTTAGGCTCGATCACCTGGACCTGCACGCGATCGAACGCTCCGAGCGCAGAGCGCACCGCCGGCAGCGCCCGCGACGGGACGCTCAGCGAGTAACGCATCTTTCCCTCGGGATCGGAGTCGAGCAGCACCCGGACCGCCCTCGCGCGAGGGTCAAGCCAGCCGCCGACGAGCCGGCGCACTCGCGAGAGCTGAGCGGCGCAGCGAAGGACCGCATCGAGGCTCGGATCGAACGAGTCCGGGGCAAGCACGACCAGCCGAGTCCTCGAAGCGAGCGCTCGTCGCGTTGCCGCCATTCGGTACGCCAACGCGAGCGCTACGACGACCACCGTCGGGATCAGGACCAGCGGCGCGAGCGCCTGCGCTCGACTCAGTAGCCCGACAGGCGAGCGCGCGGCGCCGAGAACCGAGAACGCCACGAGCACCGCGACGACCGCCGCGAGCGGCCGGGGGGCCTGGGACTGGCGGCCACTCACCGTGTACCACCGCCCCGCCCGCGCGCGCGCGGCGCCGCGCGCCGGCCGTTACCCAATCTGCCGGCCCGCCGACGCGACAGCGACGGCGGGCCGGCGCAACTCCACCCAGCGGGCGCTGGCAGCGCCAACGGCGAACGGGCGGGCATAGCCAGCGGCGAAGGCGCCACCAGGCAACGACGACCAGCGACGACACGATACGCGAGCGGCAGCCAGCACAGGCACCTGCACGTCACCAGACCACCTACCGGCGGAGTCATACAACGGCCATTCGCACGCCAGTTAGCCCACGGCGCGACCGGCGACCTACCGGAGCGCGAGCGGAGCGCCAGTCGCAGGGAATCTCCAATCAGCGGGCGACAGGGAGGGGATTCACCGGCGGACACAGAGAAGTCGCCGAGCGTGAAGCCCCGAAAAACGCCGCGAGTGCAGGGGAAAACAGAGAACGCCCCCGAGCCGAAACGGCACCGCAAACGGACCCTCAAACGGACCCGCAAACGGACCCTCAAACGGAACTCGCCATTCACGGCCACCGCCCCGGCCCTGCCGGCGCGACGGCGCGTGCGCGCCGACGGCTCTAAGGCGCGCAGCCTCGCCTCGCACGATTCGCGCAAAGCATCCCCGAGCGACGGCGTGTGGACGCTCACCCTCGCTCCTTCGGATCGGCGCTCGGCCCGCTCATGCTTGGCGCGACGGCCTGCTGGAGTACGCGGTGCGCGAGCGGCGCGGGGACGGCGTTGCCGACCTGCTCAAACTGGCGGGTGCGGGCACCCCTGCCAGGGGTAGTCGGCGGGGAAGTCCTGCAGGATTGCGGCTTGCTCGATCGTGACTCTGACCGCGTGCGCGCCGCGCCGCTGCTGGTAGCGCCCCGGCGGGTCGCTGGAGTTGTGCTTGTGGCCGGGTGGGTGTACGCGCCGGTCGCATGCAACGGTGGTCGCTGGCCGCGTGCCCGCCCATGCGGGGGTTCCCTTTGCGAGCCCGACGGCGAACATCGTCGCCGCTGGCTCCTCGATTTGCCTCGGCCGCGCGCCGCCCTGTCGCGGCTCAGGCGCGGAGGGCACCCGCTCCACGGTGTTGGCGCCGTGCCCGAAGAAAACGGTCGGCGCCGGGTGCTGGCTGTCGCGGATCGCGGCGTGCGCGTGGGTGCCGTTACGCCATGCCCAGCCACCGCGCTCGACGCCCTCGCCCGGCGCGAGCTGGCGGACGACGAGCGCTCCGTCCTGAGCGGGCCACGTCGGCCCCGCGTCAATGTCATGCGCTTGCCAGCGGTTGACTCTGCTCGTGACGGCTTGCGCGCAGCGGTCGAGTCGAAGCCCTCTGCTATTCGCTGGCCGCTGCGCCTGATCTGGACACACGGCTTTCGCGTCCACGATCGCGTCCTCGATGTGAGCCTCGGCGCGGGCTGAGTACCGGGGCGCCGGTCGCGACTGCGGTAGGTGCCGGTGTCGTGCTTGCTCGGCTGGTTGCCTGGGGTGTCTTTGCGCCGCGGGAACCCGACTCGGTCTCCGGCCTGCCAGCCGAGCGCTTCGGCCATGCTCACCCAAGGCTTGAGGGCTGCCTCCTGCGGCGGGGTCTCTTTGCGCCGCGGGTTATACGAGCGGTGCGTCGTCGCGGGGAGCGTCACAGGGCCGTCGAGCGACGCGAGCAGGAACGCGCGCTTGCGCGTTTGGGGCACTCCGTAGCGCTCTGCGGAGAGCACGCCAGCGGCGGTGTGGTAGCCGTGGACAGCGAGAAGCCCGGCGAAGATCGTCCATAGCTCAAGGACCGCCGGCACTTGCTCCAGCGCGAACCGCAAGGGCTCGACCGTCAAGAGCAACCGGCTGTCGGCGCACTCACTCAACCGCGCGGCGCGGCTGTCGTGCCCGGCGGCGAGCTCGTGAGCGCAGGCGATCACGAGCGGCTTGTCGACGCGGCCGAGGCCCTTCCCCGCGGTCGAGTATGCCTGGCACGGTGGCGAGCCGATCAGCCCCCATACCGGCGAAAGCGAGAGCGGGTCGAGCGCGGCGACGTCGGCCTGCAGGCAGTCGTGGCCTGCGGCGGCAGCGGTCGCGCACGCCCACTCGTTCGTCTCGACACCGAGGGCGCTCATGCCGAGCATCCGAAGGCCCTCCGCCCAGCCGCCGGCTCCGGCGAACAGGTCGACGATCTTGCCCGGCTGGCGAGTACCAGCTCGACGGGTACGTTCTCGGGCTTCATGCCCTCGCCCGCCGCGGTCTCCTCTCGGGGCGTAGGTCTTGATTGCCGCGGCGAGCTCGCCGCAGTGCTGCGTGCTATGCATGTTGCTCACCTTCCTCATGGCCGGTTCCCCGGCCCGGTTGTTGCTTGCGCATCACCGTCACCGTTTGGCTCCAGCTGCGGGTGGCTGTGCGTACCCGTAGATCGGGGCGCGCTCGCCGATCGGGTTCGCCGGTAGGAACGGGCCGACGAGGCTGACCTGGCCGGCGTAGTTGCCCTCGATCGTTGAGATTCGCCCGTCCTTGTTGACGCGCTGCACGATGCCGACGTGATCGCTTTCGCCTGGGCCCGGCCCGGAGCCGTAGAATACGAGGTCGCCTGGCGCCGGGGTCGCTGAGGCCGGGAGAACCCTCCCGCCGTGTTCCTTAGCCCAGGTGTAGAGCGAGCCGCTGTAGCCGTACGCCGCGGTCGAGCCTCCCAGCGGCACGCCGGCCTTGATCCACACCCAGGATGCGAACAGCGCGCACCATTCCTCGCACGGCCCAAAGATCGTGCAGTTACTTCCGGGAGGGTGCTCGCTCTGGCCGATCTCTTCTTCGGCGATACGGACGATCCGCGAGCTTGAGGCCGGTGAGGGGGCTGGCGGACCGGCGGTGCAGCCGTCGCTCACGGGTTCTGCCGCGGTCGGCGTGCTCGGCGCTGGAGCCCCAGCTCCCTTGAACCCGTACTCCACGGCACGCGCCATTACCTCTTCCGCGTAGCTGACTGTCGCATCTGAGCAGGCGCCGTAGTAGTGACACGCCGCCTGGTGGTATTCCGCGAACGTCCCGCCCGCCGGCGGGGCGCCCATGTCTTCGCGCAGGAGGCGCGCGGCGGTGAAGATCGCGTCTGCCGGATCGTTGACCGAGACCGGATGGCCGGGGTCCGCGTTCACCGCGTAGCGTTCCCAAAGTGTCGGCCCGGCTCCTGGGCTGCATGCGCTTCCGCGGACGTAGGCGATCTGCATAGGGCCGGCGCAGCCGGCGGAGTTGACGCCCCCGCAGTCGCCGCTTGAGCACTCCTGCTCGGCGATGCTCGCCAAGAACGACCAGTCGATGTCGAACCGCTGGCCGGCGGCCCCGTAGAGGTGCAGGCGTTCGGGCGTGATGCTTTGAAGCGCGTAGGCGGTCGGTGTCGGCCCCGAGGTCGGCGAGCCATGTTCGACGCCTGGCTGGCAGCCGGTGAAGCTCGCGCCGAGAATCGCGACGGCGACCGCGGTTATGCCCAGTAGCACGATCCCCGTGCTTGCGAAGCCGGCGAGGAGCCACACCCGGAGGGCACGACCCGCGCGGCTAGAGGTCTCGCCGGTCATTGGGGGTCCAGTTCGGCGACGAGCTCGTGGCCCCGTGAGGTCGTGAGCCCTAGGGAGATGCGGTAGTCGACGGCTTCCTCGTCGCTGACGATCGCTGTCACCTCCAGGCGTCCCGAAGGGGCCGGCGCCGCGAGTACGTCAACGACGCGGGGCTTGAGCGCCCGGAGCCCTTGGGGAACTGGGGGATGGTGCTGCGCAAGCGAGGTGATGAGCGCGCTCGTGGCGTCCGAGACGGCGCCTACGGGTGTGCGTCCATAGATGTACTGCAGGAAGCCGCCGAGAAACGTCTCGACCGTCGCCTTGGTGGCTGGTGTCAGCGCGTGGATCGCCGGCATCCTCGCCGCTGGGCTGACGTGGCTTCGATGTTCGTGGCCGGCGTTCGCGGCTGCGGGCTTCGCGGGCCGCGTAAGAACGAGCGCGACTGCGGCGACCAGCAGCAGTAGGCACAGGACGGCGATGGCGGCGCGGCGCTCGTGCTCAGCGAGTGGCCGGCCGAGCTGGTAGCCGAGCCACGTCATCTCTGTGCCTCCGGGCGGGTGCTGCGCAGGCGGCGGCGAGCGCGCTCGGCGACCTTCGGGTCGTGTTCGACGCCGAGGTAGTTGCGCTCGAGGCGCACGGCGACCTCGCCAGCAGCGCCGTGTCCGCAGAATGGCTCGAGCACCAGGCAGCGCCCGCGATCCTTGATGTGAGGGCACGCCGGCCACCAGCGACCTTCGCGGCCGTTGCCTGCGGGGAGCCGCTTCCATGCGGTGCCGCAGATGCCGCACGCGCGCGAGGATGTGCTGGCGAGGATGCACCACTCGATCGCCCGTGCCGGTATGTCGCCGCGGGCGGGCACACACCAAGCGCGGCGCGGAGCGCGGCGAGCAGTGAGCCGGCAAGCTGCGTGGTCGCGTGCCGGGCACGGGTGCTCCGCTCGGCTCGGGGCGCCGCTGATCGGCAGTCGTGGCTCGAAGTGGAACTCCGGCTGCTTGGTGAACAGCGTGACGCCAAGCGCGCTCGCGTAGGCCCGGCTGTTGGCTGGACGCTGCCAGCCGAGCACCTCGACGAGTTCGAGGAGCTGACGGTCAGCGCCGCGGCTGGGTAGCGCGAGCCATAGCGTGCCGTCGTCTCGAAGGACCCGGTGGAGGTCATCGAGGATCGAGAGAAGGCAGGGCGCCGGCAGGTCACGGGGCGCGCGGAGGAAGCATGTTTGTGCCCAGCCATCCGGCAGCTCCTGCATGAGCACGAAGGGGTTTGCGGTTTCGATTCGCCAGCTCATGCGAGTTCGTCCTCTTGGGTCGCGGGGTTGGATGAGGCGTTGGCTTGCCGGGCGCGAAGAAGCACCGCGACGGGCTCGGCTGCGCCGGGCGCGACGGAGGGCGTGAGCGCCTCGTCCTCGCCGCGTGGTGGGCTCGGCGCCGGGACGGCGATCGGCTCCGTTGCCCCCGCGGGCTGTGAAGGCTGCGGCGGCGCGGCAGGTGCGGATGGCGGGCCTGGTGGGTCCAGAGCGCGGCGCGATGCCGTCGGCATAGGCGTCGTGGCAATCGAAGGCGGCTGCTGGCCGATGGCGGGAGGCGTGGTGCTGGTCGCCTCGGTCGCTGCCGGCTTCGCTTGCGCGATGCCTGCGTCGCGCTCTTCCTGCTTGGCCTCGCGTTGAGCCTCGCGACTGGCGTTCGGTGCCATCGCCGGCTGTGGGTCCGGTTCGAGGTCTTTCTCATGCTCGCTGCCGCGTGGCGGCAACGAGGTCGAGTGCGGCGAAGACGGCGGTGCTCCACCGGCTGGTGGCCTCTCGATGGTGCTGGCGTGAGCGTCGCCGGAACGGTCCTCGGCGTCGAGCGATGCGCCGCCTGGTGGAGGTGCGCCAGGCCCGTGCGTCGGGGTTTCGTGGTGAGCGGGTCGCGCTGCGCCGGGTTCAGGCGCCGCGGGGCTTTCTTCGCCTGATGGCGCCCCGCCGCCATACGAGGGGGCTTTTCCTTCGCCTCCGCCGCCTCCGGGAGCGCCGCCGCCGGGCGGTGGGGTGCCGCCTTCGGGGCCTTCGCTGCCAGAGGGAGATTCGCCATTGGGCCCCGAGCTGCCGGACGAGCTGCTGTTTGGCGGCGCTTGCGAGCTGGAGCGCCGCGGGATGTGCGGGGCGGGCATCATCCGAGCGAGCCGCGTCGCGTAGTACAGGCTCGCGAGGCGGTTGCCGCCCTCGCGCGCGGCGCATGGGCCGAGGGTGCCGGCCATGAGGTCTGCGGCCAGCCTGTCGCGCTGCAGGAAGGCGGTCCAGAGGAACGCGGCCTGCAACGCGAACGCGAGCAGCCACCCGAGGTTGCCTGTCGCGTCATCAAGCGCTTGGCAGACGGCGAGGACGACCGCGAGGATGAGGCTGTAGACGACCTTGCGGGCGAGGTAGCTGGCGAGCTTGCCCAGCCAGTTACGGAAAAAGTCGTGGCCGCGGCCGGGGAAGATGCCGATGAGCAGCGCGACCGGCGCGAACGCGAGAAGCGTCAGCAGCAGGATTTGCGCGAGGATCACCCCGAGGGAGAGCGCGCCGAGCAGCAGGTACGCGCCGACCTCGCCGACGAGGATGACGATCGCGAGCAGCAGCCGCTCGTACTGGCCGCCCTTGCCCATCGCTTCCGCGGCGGGCTCATCAGCGACGCCAAGCGGGTACGTGCCGGCCGCCTTAGCGGGGTCCGTGTGGGGGAGGTCTTCCTCATCGCCGTTTTCGAGTGCTTCGTGCTCGCTGTTGCGATCGTGGCTCTGAAACGGGGCCTCAAGAAAGTGCGTTGCGTACTTGTTGCGGTCGTTGATGCAGGTCTTGCCTTCGGCTTGGACTTCGGTCCCGTTTTGGAGCTGGGAGGCGAGCTGCGTGTCCCTCGCGGGATCACTGCTGAGTGGCCTGACTGCGACGGAGTGCGCTTTGCCGTGGCTGACCTTGGCGCAGTGCTCGATCCCGCCAAACTCAAGGACCGTCCACGGGTTCAGGACGAGCAGTTCAAAGAGCTGGTTCGAAGCGCCGGTCTTCGCCTTCGCTTCGCTGCCGACGCCGCCTTCATTGGTGAGTGACAGCAGCGAGGTGGACAGCTCGTTTGAGAGCTTGCTCGCCGGGCCGATCGTCCGTTCGGGCTGCGTGACGATCCCGACCGCGAGAATGAAGTACAGGAAGGAGACCGCGAGGGCGCCGGCAGTCTCGGTGTACCGCCGCTGCACGAGCGCCTTCCACATCGCCCAGCAGCCGACGAGAATCACCATCGCGATCAGCCACGGCGTACCGAAGGTGTTTGTGTAAAGGCTGTGGATCGCCTGCGAGACGGGCGTCAGCGCCCCCGACCCCGGTGTGCCGTTACCTGTAAGGAGATTCAGGTTGAACGCGAGGGCGAATAGGAGGATCACTCCGTTCGCGAGAAAGCAGGTGATGAGCCAAAGCACCTGCGCTCCGAAGTACGCGATCATTGGCGCGACCCCGGAGGTGTCAACTCCGCTGGTGAAACCGACAGAGATCGCCGAGAAGTACTGATCGAGCGAGTACCGTTCGACGGGGTAGCGTCCGACCCAGCCGCCGGGCGGGAGCTGCGGCGCGGGGCCGATGTTGCCGAACACGTCCTCGGCGAGCGCGCCGGGGTGCGCGAGGAGCACCAGCCCGACAGCGAGCGCGAACGCGAGAATGAGGCGGCGGGGGCGAGCGACCCATTTGAGCGCTCGCAGGGTCTTGGTTTTCATGCGACGCTCCTTGCGTGCTGCTGTGGTGTGGTTCCGAGTGCCTTTAGGAGGTGCGGGTGGACGAGGTCGATTTGCACCTCCCCGACGCGGCCGTGCAGGTCGCGCATGAGGCAGTGGCCCGCCCTGAATTCGCGGACCTTCGCGATCAAGTCCGGTGTCGGCTGAAGTCCGATGAATCCCAGCGCCGCGGCGGCTCCCACGTCGCTGTCCTGCCCGAAGACGAACACGACGCCGATGAGCTCCGCGAGGTCGCCGAGGTCAGCGATCCTGTGAGTGCCCAACAAGAGCGTCGCGTTGAACGCACGCCCGAGCCTGACCAGTCGGTGGACGATCTGGCGGCCCTGTGGCGAGGCAAGCAGGAACCAGATCTCGTCGAGACCGACAATCTTGTGTCTTGAGCGGTCGCGTGAGATGAGCTGCAGCGCGTACGCGGCGACGAGTGAAAGCGTCGCGACGGACACGCGCTCAGCGCGGGTGTATGTGTCACGGCCGGCGCCGGGTTCCGGCAGCGAGAGGCCGGGCATACGGATCGTCGTGACCGGCACCTGAGCCTCGGTCTCGCCGACCTCACCACGCCCGAAGCCGAGGCGGGCGAGCCCGAAGTCCCTGATTACCTGCAGCGCTTCACCAGCGTCCTTCGCGCCGGGCCGCTCACTCGCGAGCAGCAGGTCGACGGTGCGCAGCAGGCTTCGTGACCGCTCGCGGACCGTGTCCTTGACCGCGAGGCTGACGGCGTTCTCCCACCGTGCGGCATTGCCGGGGAGCAGCTCTAGAAGATAGGAGCATGCAAGCTCCTCGCGGATGTCGGGCAGGCCGATCGCGAGCGGGTCGAGCTTGCCCTGCTGCGCCTGTGCACCCGATAGCTCGAGCACCTCCATCCGGCCGGCGAGCTCGGGCAGCAAGTGAAGCCCGTGGTCGGGCTTGGGGTCGAAGTCGACAACCCTTGAGCCGCGACGCTCGGCGGCGTACTCGATTGCCTGCGCCGCGACGGTCTTTCCGCTGCCGAGGGTGCCGATCAAAAGGACGGCGGACGCGCGGTCTTCTCTCGGCGCCTGTGTGGAGTCAAAGCGGACCGGCAGCGGCGCCCCGACGGGTGTGTATCCGAGGTATGGGCCGCGCTGGGAGCCGACCATCCGGCTCGCCGTTGGGACCATCGCCCCGAACTGCTCGACGGTGAGCTGCTGGGTGTAGTCGCGCATCTCAGACCCACCCGTCCGCTCGTGCGAGGTGCTCGAGCCAGAGCTGGTACTGAACCCCGATCGGCCGGTGAAGCGTGATATCGCCGTACTGCTCTTTCAGGGCGGCGACGCGACGCTCTAGCTCGTCCTCGTCGGGTGCCCCAACGGCAAGCCCGAGGAAGGCGTAGAGCATCGGCGGCTGCCCACCGGCCTGCAGCGTCGCCTCGTATTCCCGCGCGAGGACCCGGTCGACGCCGGCAAGCACGCTCGGCCCGTGCGCGGCGCCGTGTACCTGCTCGTGGTAGGCGTGCTCGACGTCGGCGATCCGCTTTCTGACCTGCGAGAGCGCTTGGCGGTTTCCGAGCCAGCGGCAGTGCGCGACTGCGTCAACCGGCCACGGCACCGACTCAAGCGGCGCGAACAGCACCTCTGCTGTCCAGCCGGGGAACTCGGGGGCTTCTGCGAGGGAGCCGACGGCGAGCAGCGCCTGGTAGGAGCGGCCGTGCTCGCTTTCGATGAGCAGATGCTGCGGGTACTCAGTGATCGCGGCCTGCGCGAAGCGGCGCAAGTCGTGCGCCAGGGGCTCGAATGCGACACCGCCTCCGGGGGCGTTCAGGATCAGCGCGTCCGGCTGCCAGTTGCGGTCGAGCTCGGGCTCGCAGATACTCCGACACACGCTTCGCCGCACGAGCCACTGCAGCTCCTCGGTCCGCGCGCGGCGGGCGTGGATGACGCCGTTCAGCCGCTCGTACATCCGCTGCTCGCGGGTGGCGAGTTCTGAGAGCTCGCCAGCGCTGATCGGCGAGGCGCTGCCGATGCCGGCGGCCTCCTCGACGCGGCGTCGCACACGATCGACGTTGCGAACAAGGCCGGAGCCCACGCCCTCCGCGCGCGCTCCAGCGAGCGAGACGGCAAGGTACACCTCGGGGATGTGCGATCCGAGCTGGCGGAGGCGCTCCTGGTGGCCTTCGAGGAATGCGCGCCACGCCTGGGGGTCCTGGTGGCGCTCGTCGAGAAGCCTGGCCGTGTGTTCGACGTATTCCTCGGCCGGGTACGCGCGGTTGACCCGCCAAACGCTGAAGTCGGCGCCGAGGACGTGCGCGAGGCGCTGCAGCCGCCGCTGGAGCGACCACTTCCCGCCCGTCGGGAGATACGGGTAAGCGGTCATCGCCAGCCGGTACAGCGAGGCGCTGTCGCCGCCGCGACCGACGAGGACGTTGCCCTGCGCATAGCGCAAGCTGAACCCGCTCATGGCCGGACCTCCACGACCTGCCCTGCGTCGAGTTCGATTACTTCACACAGCCGCTCGCCGCGCCGCAGTTTGTGGCCCTCGGCGCGGCGGACGATGAACCTGCCGTGTCCGGGAATCGCGACGACACGGCGCGAGAACACCAGCCGCGCGGGGCCGCGCACCCGGCCGTGCTTGAGCACTGGCGAATGCTCGTCGGGCGCAACCCACACTCGTGGCGCCCACACACGCTCCTGGCGCTCCGCGCCGAGCGCGCGGTCGAGGGACCGGCGCTTGGCTCGTAGGCGAAAAGCGGCCAGCGACGCGAGATAGCGGTGCGCTGGGCGCCCGTCGGGCGAGGACTGCCCAGCAAGCGTTGCGATCATCCCTGGCGTGATGAGCAGCCGCAGCGGCCAGTCAAGCCAGTCAAGCGCCACACCCACCAGCAGCATCCCCGCGAAGCCCGCCAGCGCCCCGAGCAGGCCACCCGCCCAGCCATGGGAACTGCGGCCAAGCAAGCCGGCCATGCCCGCGGCGAGCACGGCAAGAATGATCGAGTGCTGGCTGAGCACCAGCACCCCAACGAGTGACCCAGCCGCCCAGCAGAGCCACTCAAGCGGCACGCCGCCCGGCACCGGGATCTGCCGGCCGTCGATCTGGTACAGCCGCCGGTCAGGTTTAAATATCCGCTGGTAGCTGCGAATCGGGTGCGCAGAATCACTCATAGCGTCCAGAAGTCCTCGGTCACCCGAAGATCTGTTTGCCGATGCCTTCCGCGGCGCTAGCGATGTCGCTCGAGGCGAACACCATCCACGCCACCACGATCGCTGCACAGAGGAAAACCGCTAGCTCGGTGTACCGGCGGTTAACCAGGAACATCAAGCTGACTACACCTACGATCCCGCCGTACAGCTCGCTTGCATAACCCTTCAACAGGCTCGCGACGTTCTTGCCGACATCGTTTCCCGACGCGAACGCCGCCCCGGGAAACAACACCAGCGGCAAGACTGTGAGAACCGCTAGCACGCAAATACGCTGCTTATTAGACATACCGCTCACCCCTTTCCTTCCGTGGAGATTTCGGTGTGAGCGGGCCGCGTCAAGCTGTGAACAGTCATCGCTATTCGCTGGCTAGTGCCGAGGATCGAGATCGCGCCGCGAACAAGCAAAAGCAGCAAGCACGCCCATAAAAGCACTCGCCCCACCAAACGAGACAACCGAGCCATCGCGTCACCCGAAAAGTGACTCTCGCCCGGCCCACTTCCTTGTAAAGTTGCTCTATGAAAAACAGTCATAGGGAGACGGTAAAGAACGCACGCGGAATAGGCTACAAATAAACTGATACGCAAATACATGTTTGCGGATCGCGCGCACGACAACAGCCAGCAAGCGCCGGACCAGCATCGGTGGCAGCGACGCGGGTTCTTCAACGCCCAGACAGCGCGTGTTGGGAGGGGAGCGCGTCAGGTGCGGTAACCGGCGAGTTCGGTGATCGCGGCTAGCTCTTCGGCGTAGCCGGTGGTGCTTTGCACGGCTTGCTCGACTAGGCGACAAATGGTGAAGTCAGCGAGCGCATACCACACCTTTCGCCCGTCCTTGCGGCGGCTTACGATCCCTGCCTGGTAAAGAAGCGCGAGGTGACTGGACGCGTTCTGGTGGGGGATCTCGAGTTCATCGGCGAGGTCTTGCACGGTGGCTTCGCGCTGCTCGAGCAACTTGACGATACGTATCCGGCTGGGCTCGGCGACGGCTTTCAGGCGGCGGGTGACCAGCGCCAGCAGGTCATCGGAGAATCCAGGCGGCGGCATGTCCTTATGCGCACGCGAGCCCGGTCAAGCGGCCAGCGAATTTCGCACGCCCTCGACGCGCGAAATTTGTTGGCCGCCTAAAGGAGCTCGCGTGCGTAAGAAGCTATGAGCGATCAAAACCACCCACCAGCGCGCAGCACCCCCGCAGCCCCCGTAACAGACCCCGAGCTGTCAGAGCAGCCGACCTCCGTCAGCGAACCTGTCCCCTCCGACCAGCAGGACGCCGGTGCGCCGCTGCGCCTGGATCATGCAGGCGCGAGTGCCCTTAGCATCGGCGTTCGTGTGCCGTCCGGGCGGATGCTAACGGCGTGCGCAGGGATCGCGTTGAGCCTCCTGGCAGCGTTTCTGGCGGGCCGCAGGCTGAGCTCCGAACCACACACTCCACGCCTCCCGCTCGCACGACAGCGCGCGGGCACCGGGAAGCCTCTCAGCGCTGCTCCGCGCAAGCCAGATAAACATAGGAGCCGCAGGCACACCCCAGCCGCACACCGCGTGGTGCACAGTCCGCCGCGGCGAGCCGACGCGGGCGCTCAGTCGACAGTGCCCGTGGAGCGCTCGATGCCAGTCACGCAGCCACCGCCGCCCGAGCGCCAGCAGGAATCCCGGCCGGCACAGCAGCAAACACCGGCCCAAGCGCAGGGGGCCGGCGGGGAAGATCAGACGTCGGGAGGGCTTTTCTCGCCCTAACGCCCGGTGGACATCCGTTGGAGCCCGCCCCGAACTGAACTAATCATAAACGATGGAACTACCGATTCTCATTCCACATGGCTGGCTTTCGCGGGCCATTCGACCGTCGTGGAGGAGACTGACATGCAGGCTCAGCACGCAACCAACGAAGACGCAGTAGCACGCTCGCCGTCAACGGCCATGCTTAGCGTCGAGCAGGTCTGGGATCTGCTCGGTCGCTGGCGCGCGCATGAGCTTGCCCGCGCGTGCGCCTACCGCGAGTGCGCAGGTTTGAGTGCGACGCAGCTGGAGGACATCTACCACGATGCCGCGCTCAAGCTCTACCGCCAGCGATTCGCTAACGAGCGGCAGCTACGCTACGTGCTCGGCGTCTCGATTCGTCGTCGCGCTCTAAACGTCCACCGCGACGCGAGTACCCACCGCGAGATTTTGCACGCAAACGCGCCCGGTATCCAGGTGCTCGAGCAGGCCCGCGCGCAGGACGAGAACCCCGAGAGTCGTCTACTGGCTTCCGAGGATCGGCTACTCGTGCGGGAGTTCCTAGCCGAGCTCTCCGACGAGGAGTACGCCGCGTTTTGTTGCGTCCTGGACGGTCATGCCGGCTATCGGCTGGTCGCGTTGCGCCTGGGCAGGCCAGCTAACGAGGTTCGTCGCGCGCTTCGTGAGGCGTACCGAAAGTGCGAGCGCTTTCAGGTCCTTTACGAGCGCGGGCGGCTGTGCGGATATCGCTCACAGACGATCAAAGCGCTCCAAGAAGGCCGCAGCGACAGCTGCGTGCTGCTCGAGCGTGCAACGGCCCATTTGGACCATTGCTCGAGCTGCCGTGCGGAGCACAACACCAACAGTCAGCGCCTTCACGCCACCTTCCAGCGTCAAGCCGCGGCCGCGATCTTGCCGCTACCGGTCACCGGCCTGGTCGGGCGAGTCGCGGGGCTGGTACACGGGCTGCAGGCGAGGGCTGGCGCGCGGACGGCCAGGCAACTCGCCGTCCATAGGCTCGCAGCGCTCTACACCGGTGAAGGAGCGGCCACGAAGCTCGCGCGAATTGCGACGGTCGCCGCGCTCGCCGGTGGCACCGCCACTGCCACCCACGCGATCACCAACGCCATCTCAAACCACCACCCCCACCACCGCCGTGTGGTGCACGCCCACGTGAACGCTAAACAGCCGCCGGCTGCCAACGCTACAGCGCTTCTTTCGGCCCCGGTCTCGCAAGCCCTCACTCTGCCAAGGCGCGTCAAGACGCCGGTAGTACGTCGGCCCAAGCTACCTGGCCGGGTAATCGCCACCGGCGGCCCTGGGCACGTGGTGAGCGAGCGCGCCTACGAAGAGTTCGCCAACCCCGCCAGCACCCGAACCACCTCTGCGCCGCGGGCACCGGCACCAGCGGTCTCGCGCGGCGAAGAACACGCCTACCGCGAGTTCACAGACCCAGCCAGCTCCCGCACCGCCTCGGTGCCTGTGCGTGTTCTGCAGACGCCACCTGAAGAACAGAGGGGCGGTGGACTCTTTAGCCCATAGCAGAGCAGACATGACGACTTCGCCAGGAGCCCATGGCCCCCTCGGGGTCGTGGCAGGTATCCGGCTCGTGCTTGGGACGAGCGCGCGCGTTAACAGTCCAGCCCGGGAGGCTGGAAACAAGGAAGAGGTCAAACCAATGAAAATCACTCGGTCATCCCGTAAATCACCAATCTTCCACCCACGCTCGCCCGCGCTGCTCGCGGGAGGACTCGCCTGCCTACTGTTGTGTTTTGGCGCGTGCGCGCCGGGCGCCTCAGCAGGCACATACCAGATGCGCCAGTGCTCGGCGAGCGCGCCGAGTATCGCCCCGGGCTGGTCGGTCTTCACCGGCAGCACTCAGGCCGTGGCGGTACTGAGCGACGGGTGCGGTAGCGGCGGCCTGCTCGGTGATCTCGTTGAGAGCAACGGCCAGTCCGGCGCGGTTACCGAGGAAGGAAGCAACGGCGGCGTAGTCGGGATACAGGTCGCTGTGCCCGCTAGCGCCCCGGACGTCACGATCCGCTCGCTCACTGCGAAGGTCACGGCCGCCCCCGTCTCCGGGGATGACGCATATCTTGGTTTTGACTCCGAAGGCCAGGAACTTCCCTGTCTCGCGCTACTCCAGGACAGCTCGGGCGTCGGCTACCAAAGGACCGATAGTTGGACGCTGCCGCAAGGTGCGCGCTACTTTCAAACCTCGGTGTACTGCACGACCGACCACAGCCACACCACGTGCGATTTCAGCCCGGCTTCGCAGGTGCCGGCGCTCAGCGAAATCACCCTCACGCTACAGGACAACACGCCGCCAACGATCTCAAGTGCGACCGGGCCCCTGGCCTCCGCGGCCACATCGAACGCGACCGTCTCAGGCACCCAGGAGCTCAGCTTCGCCGGCAGCGACACCGACAGCGGGCTGCTTTCAGCCAAGCTCACCCTCACCCCACAAGCCGGCGGGGCCGCTGTCACGCATACCTTCGATTTCTCAGGGGAATGCGCGTATGACTCTTGGAACGCCTGTCCGATCAAACAAGCCGTCAGCGGCTACCCGCTCGACAGCACGACTCTCAAAGACGGCACCTACACCGTTGACCTCGCGCTCACCGACGCCGCCGGGAACACCACCACCAACACCCTGGGCTCCATCACTACACGCAACGCGCCAACCAACACGGCGCTACCGACGATGACCGCTAGCGAATTAGTCGTCGGCGTGCCCGTCGGATCGCTGCCGGGTAGCTGGTCGGCGCCGAGCGGCGCCGGGTCGATCTCCTACTCCTACCAGTGGCAGGACTGCGACTCGCATGGTGAACACTGCACCTCGATCGGTGACGCTCAGGGTGCGTCCTACACCCCGGTGGCGAGCGATGTTGGGCATACGCTGCGTATGTTGCTGACCGCGACCGACAGCGATGGGTCAAGCACACAGGCGACCGCTCCGAGTGCCGTGGTCGCGCCAGCCCAGGGCTCACTCGGCGCGGGCCCAGGCCCCGGCGGCAGCGGCTCAGGCTCAGGAAATAGCGGAGGCTCTAGCGGCGCCACCGGCACCGGCTCAAGCAGCAACAACTCGGCCTCGAACAACGCTAGCAGCAGCGGCGACGGCTCCGGTTCGGGTGCCAGTGGCGCGGGCAGCCCCGGCACGGGTTCTACTGTGGGGTCGGCTGGGGTATCCGCCGGGGCTTCCAATGGTCCTGGTTTGCCTAATGGTGTTGGTGCAAGTGAGAGTGCGCAGTTGACGCTCGGAGATCAACGGGTGATCTCGCGTAGCTTCGCGCGCCGGGTGTTCAAGGTTTCCGGGCGTCTGCGCGCAGCGACGGGCGAGCCGATCGCGGGCGCGACGCTCGCGATCCTCGCGCAAGCACAAGAGTCAACTGCCAGCCGTGTGGTCGCGCACGCTAGGACCCGGGCGAACGGGACGTTCACGGTCAAGGTTCCCGCCGGCCCTTCGCGGACGGTTACGGTCGCCTACCGCGCGTTCTCCGCCAACGCGGCGTATGCGGCGCAGGCGAGGGTCAAAGAGAGCGTCGCGGCCGGCGTCAGACTGAGCATCGCGCCTGTGCAGGTCAGCGCAGCAGGCGAAATCGTGTTGACCGGCCAAGTGTTCGGGCCAGTGCCAGCGCAGGGTGCGCTGGTGGAGTTGCTGGTCCACTACAAAGGCCGCTGGGTCCCGATCCCTGCTTCACATACAGAAGGAGCGACCAGGAGAACGGATGCGTCGGGGCACTTCGTGGTCGCCTACAAGTTCCAGGGCGCGACGGGCCGCTTCCCGTTTCGCGCCGTGGTGCCCGGTGGCCAGGCCGGGCTGCCTTACACCCGCGGGTACAGCGACACCGTCGATGTCAGGGCAACCTAGCGCCAGTACCCCCCGCTTCCGCCAGCGCCCCCGGATGTGGGTGCGCTGGCGGAGGCCCGTCTTGCTCGTGGTCGCCGTGGCGCTCTGCGCCGCGGCGACCACACCCGCGTGCGCAACAGAGGTTATGGTCACCGCGCAGGCGCGCGCTGACCAGGGCGCGTTCCTGTCCTACGCTCCCCCGCCGGCCGCGCGGGCCGGCTTGTGCCTCGTCGATACCGGTGTTGATTTGAACCCCGACACCGAAGGTGTCGTTGTTGATCGTCTAGCGGTCGAAGGCGCGAGCATCAGTGACGCGTCGCCGAGCAGCCACGGGACGGTGATGGCGATGCTTGCCGGGGCGCCGTTGAATGGGTGGGGTATGCTCGGCACGGCGCCGGGCGCGATCCAGATCGTCTCAGTTGGCATTCTTTCACCGGGGCAGAGCACGTTCCCGCTTGGCAGCTACGCCGCCGGGATAACCACTTGTCTGCAAGCGCAAGCCCGCTATGACATCAGGGTCATCAATCTCTCACTCGGCACCAGCCAGGTCCCCTCAGGCCAGGAATACCAGTCGCTTGGGAACGCGATCGAACGCGCTAGCGACTACGGCGTCGCGGTTATCGCGGCCGCAGGCAACGATGATGGTGGCCCGGTCGGCTACCCTGCCGCCTACCCCGGCGTGCTCTCCGTCGCCGCCAGCGACACCCAAACCGGCCAGTTCTGCTCGTTCTCAAACCACGGCCCCGGCCTGCGGCTCACCGCGCCCGGCTGTGACCTCGACGCCGCGGACCCGAACTCCGGTGCGGCGGACTACAACTACTGGCAGGGCACCAGCGAGGCATCTGCGATCGCCGCCGCCGCACTCACAGCGCTCTACGCCTATCAGCCTACCCTCACCCCAACAGCCGGCGAGGAAGCGCTCACCAGCGCCGACGCGGGAGTCCTAGACATCGCCTGTGCATTCCGCGATGCTGGCCTGCAGCAACTCGTCAGCGAAGGCGAAGCCAACGAGCCCCAAACCCCATCGCTGCCCGCCCCAGAACCCCTATCCACAACTCCAGCCGCTACGGCAACGCCAGCGCCGGCCGCAAGGGCAGCACAGACCGTGGGGTCTGGAGCGCCCGCCTCGGCGCTGGTGCGAGAATCACAAGCCATGAAGGCCCTGGCACGGTTCCCCCGACCCCGGGTGCGGCTCGCGCGCCGCGCGAGCAAGCTGGCCGTGAATACGACCGGGCGCCCCGTCGAAGCACAAACCGAAATCCAGCTGCTCACCAGCCACGCGCGCCACAAGCACCGCGCGCTGTGGGTGACCTGGGCCGACACGACGAGCCTCACCGCGCCTCCCAGCGGGGATCTGCGGGTGCGCTACGTCGACCCCTACGACGCCCAGCGCGCCGGGCCGTGGCTCACCCTCCCCCTACGCGGAGTACACCCATGAACCCTCGCGGCGCTCCGATAGCGCTCATGGTGCTGGCGGTGGCTTGCCTGTCGACGCCAGCCGCTGCGAGCGCAGCAGGGACCTATGAAGTGAGGACCTGCAACTACAACCGCGAAGCCACCAACAACTCGTGGGTCTGGTCCAGCAGCGACACCTCCCCCCAGGACGACTACACCGAGCACAGCAGCTGCCCCTACCGAGTCGGCGGTGACGGTGGACAGCCAGACCAGGAAAGCGGCCTCGCGACCACCGACACACTGCACCTCTCAAGCGGCGCGCCGCCAGGCAGCAACGCCGGCTGGACATTCACCGCACCCCCCGGCACGACGATCACAGCGATCAGCTACGAAGGCTATCTCGGCCACTACCTAGACGGCAACAACTACTGGTCGTCGGCGCTACGCGCCGACGGCACCATCATCGGCAAGATCTGCCAAGACACGATCCAAAACGGCGAGCGGTGCTACACCGGTGCGCCACCAGGCGAGGGTGGAGAAATACCCACCATCACCGGCCTAAACGCACACACGCTCTCCTTCGGCATCGACTGCCTGGCACCCGAAGGCGAAATATGCGTCACCGGCGCAAGCGAGTACTCGGCGTGGGCCGCACTATACGGAGCCGCGGTGACGATCAGCGAGAGGTTGTCCCGTAGCGCGTAGAAGTTTGTAGTGGCGGTCCCTTCCGCCTCGTCCGCTCGTGTTGGGAGCGTGGCGAGTGCAAACAAGTCCATTGAGACGAGAGGAACCGCCATGAAGACCGTAATG
>Ga0210396_10000285_pt1 | contig 75215 bp, 56 predicted proteins | sample IncBWH17OmetaG_FD_155466 | JGI IMG/M metagenome (GOLD analysis project Ga0210396, IMG submission 155466) | Forest soil microbial communities from Barre Woods Harvard Forest LTER site, Petersham, Massachusetts, United States - Inc-BW-H-17-O ... | reverse complement strand
GTTCCTTAATGCCCGCAATGCAACTGACTGATCACGATCTCGACGCGCTCACGGCATACCTGGTGACGCTGCGATGAGCACGAGGAGATAGCGATGTCGTCAGATACCATCGCCCTCAGCACAGTCGGCCCCGACGCCCGGCCAATCGGCGAACGGCTGCACGACTGGGTTGTCACTGTTGACCACAAGAAGTTGGGGATTATGTACATCCTCTATGCGCTTTTCTTCTTCGTCGTTGGCGGTGTCGAAGCCCTCATCATGCGCATACAGCTGCTCGTTCCTCACAATCATTTCGTTTCTCCCCAAGTTTTCAATCGCATGATGACGATGCATGGCACTACCATGATTTTTTTCATGGTCATGCCCATCCTCTTTGGCTTCGGCACCTATCTGATTCCGCTGATGATTGGCGCCAGGGACATGGCCTTTCCACGACTGAACGCCTTCGGTTTCTGGATGACTGCTTTTGGAGGTCTGCTTCTTTACTTCAGTTTCATCGGCGGCAATGGGCTTTACGGCGCGGGGACTGCTCCGGACGTTGGATGGTGGGCCTATGCACCACTTACTTCGCACGCATTCTCAGTCGGGCACAGCACCGATTTCTGGACTCTTGCCGTGCTGGCGACGGGTATCGGCAGTATCGGAACAGGAGTCAACTTCATTGCAACAATCCTCTGCATGCGCTGCCCCGGCATGACTCTAGGAAAAATGCCCTTACTGGCATGGCTAAATCTCGTGGTGGGCGGGATGGTTATCTTTGGCATATCGCCTCTCACCGCGGCACAGATCATGCTCTGCATCGATCGCTATCTTGGCGGACACTTTTTTGATACCCAGGCGGGGGGTTCCGCAGTTCTTTGGATGCACTTCTTCTGGATTTTCGGCCACCCGGAAGTTTACATCCTGGTCGTTCCGGCCTTCGCTTTCGTATCCGAAATTGTCCCAGTTTTCTCGCGCAAACCGATCTTCGGGTATCCCATCATGGTGGCAGCGACAATCGCCATCGGGTTTATCAGCTTTAGCGTCTGGGCTCATCACATGTTCACGGTGGGAATGAGCTCTTACGGGAACAGTTTCTTCGTTCTCACCACCGTGGCCATCGCTGTTCCAACGGGGATCAAGATATTCAATTGGCTAGGGACGATGTGGGGCGGGAAAATTCAGCTCCGGGTTCCAATGCTTTTCTGTATTGGCTTCTTGTTCCAATTCCTGATCGCGGGCTTGACGGGAATCATGTTGGGGACGGCGCCTTTCAACTGGCAGCTCAGCGGCTCCTATTTTGTGGTTGCGCATTTTCATTACGTCATCGTTGGGGGAATCGTTTTTGCACTCTTCGGAGCGTTCTACTACTGGTTCCCCAAAATGAGCGGAAGGATGTACAACGAGACGCTCGCGAAATGGCACTTCTGGCTATTTATAATCGGATTCCATCTCACGTTTGATTTCATGCATATCCCCGGCCTCTTGGGAATGCCGCGCCGGATTTACACCTACGAGCCGGGCCGTGGATGGGAAATCTGGAACTTGATCGTCACCATCGGCGCATTCTTTCAAGCCGCAGGTATTCTCGTGTTCGTCATCAATCTTCTCTGGTCACTTCGGAAGGGTGAACCCGCCGGAAATGATCCCTGGGACGCGTGGACGCTCGAGTGGTCCACCAGTTCGCCTCCGCCCGACTACGACTTTGCAGTGACGCCCGTTGTCCGAAGCCGGCGCCCGCTTTGGGACCTGAAGCACCCTGAAGATCCGGATTGGAAATATGAATAGACGGGAGAATTGCATTGAGTAGTGTGACGATTACACGCAGTGGCGCGGAATCCGAATGGATCCTACCGTCGCGCGGGCGCGTGGGAATGTTCTCTCTGATTGCCGCGGAGTCCGCGGTCTTCACAATTTTCGTCGTCGCCTACATTTTTTATATCGGGAAAAGTGTTTCCGGCCCGATGGCCAAGGACGTGCTGGAGCTTCCGATCTTCATCACGATCTGCTTGCTCTCGAGCAGCCTGACGATCCATCTGGCGGTACGGGCGTTGGGCCACGCCAAGGTTGGCGCGTTTGGGTTGTGGTGGTTTGTAACCTTGGCGCTCGGGACGATTTTTCTGGTGGGCACGGGCCGTGAGTGGCACCACCTGATTTACGACAAAGGTTTGACCGTCAGCACGAACCTTTTCGGCACCACTTACTACTCGCTCGTAGGTCTGCACGCGTTTCACGTTACGGTGGGCTTGCTCCTGATCGGCCTCGCCCTGATTTTCACGCTCCTAGGCAAAGTGAAGCCGGAGCACAGCGAGCGCGCCGAGGTTTTTTCTCTGTATTGGCATTTCGTGGATGTCGTCTGGGTCGTTGTGTTCACCGTGGTTTACATCATCGGCCGTTAAGGAAAAACAGGATCACATGGTTCCCGCTGAATCACGATCGCAAGCGTCCGACGCCTCCCGCGCCACGGTCCGTCTGCCCGCGCCGACGGCCTGGCCAATCACTTTGGCGTTCGGGGTTACGCTGCTTTTGGCTGGCCTCGTCACCAATCCTTCGCTCAGTATTCTGGGTGCAATCCTGTTCGTGTGTGGATCCATGGGCTGGTTCCGGGATGTTCTCCCACAAGAAAAGGAGGAGACGATCGAAGTCAAAGTGGAGGTTGCCCCGGTTTCCACTGCTCGGCAAAAAGTCGAAAGACTTGCGGTTGCGCCGGATCTTCCGCGCGCTTTGCTTCCTCTCGAAACGTATCCCGTCTCAGCGGGCATCAAAGGCGGACTTGCCGGCAGCGTCGCCATGGCGGCGCTCGCTTGCCTCTACGGCCTTATCGGGCACGGCAGCATCTGGTATCCCATCAATCTGCTGGCCGCGACGGTCTACACGCAATCGCTGCAATTCGGAACAGCGTCACTCACATCGTTCCATTTGGTGAGTTTTTTGCTGGCGGCTGCGATCCATCTGCTGACGTCTCTCCTGGTAGGACTTCTGTACGGCGCCATGCTGCCGATGATTCCGCATCGCCCGATTCTTCTGGGCGGTGTGTTCGCGCCGATTCTCTGGACCGGGATCCTGCACAGCATCATGGGGCTTCTCAACCCGCTGCTGAACCAGCTGATCAGCTGGCCGTGGTTCGTCGCATCACAATTTGCTTTCGGCATCGTCGCGGGACTGGTCGTGGTTCGCCAGGAGCAGGTACGCACGCGCCAGCTCGTGCCGTTCATGGTGCGTGCCGGTTTTGAAGCGCCCGGCATGATGAAAGAAAGGCCCGAGAAGGATGAATCGCGATGAGGCGCCGCTCGCTCATCCTTGGAGCCGTGGGACTGTTCGCGCTTGCGTTGTGGGGATGCGCGAGCGCACCCGGACGTCCGGCGCCTGGAGATACGCCAGTCACGCCCAGCGAAATTGTAGATTTTAGTGTTCTGTACAGTCAGAACTGCGCTGGATGCCACGGTTCGGAGGGAAAGGGCGGAGCGGCGATCGCTCTCGCCGATCCAGTGTACCTGGCGATTGCAGACGATGCAGTCTTGGGTCGTACGACGGCGACCGGAATTTCCGGAACGTCGATGCCCGCCTTTGCGCAGAGCGCCGGAGGTATGCTCACGGATAAACAGGTTGACGTGATTGTCCGTGGAATTCGTCAGAGCTGGGGGCAGCCGGATGCTCTGCGCGGCGCTAACCCGCCGCCGTATTCTTCGTCCGATTCCGGCGATGCTTCGCGTGGATCGTTCGTCTATACGGAATATTGCTCTTCTTGCCACGGCGCCGGTGGCCGCGGCGGGCAAAAGGCCAGCTCCATCGCGGATGGCTCGTTCCTCGCCCTGCTCAATGATCAGGAGCTGCGCATGATTGTGATTGTAGGACGCCCGGACCTGGGTGCTCCCGACTGGCGCGGCAATGTAGCGGGCAAACCGATGTCATCGCAGGATGTGTCTGACGTGGTGGCCTGGCTCGCCTCGCAGCGGCCGAAATTTCCCGGCCAGCCTTATCCTAACTCTGCAAAATTGACGGGAGAAGTTCGATGACGTTGCCTAATGGCCTGACCAGGCGCGCGCTTTTGATGAAGCTCGGAATATTGTTCAATGGATTCATCGCTTTGGTATTGGCCGTGCCGATTGTGCGCTATCTGCTTTCTCCTATCGCTCGCGAAAAGAAGGGCGCCTACGATGCCTGGGTTGCTCTCGGCAATCTGGAACAATTTCCTTCCGGGCAAACGCGCCTTGCCACATATCGAAATCCAGTTGTGAACGCGTGGGACGGTGATACAGGGGATATCCCTTGCTGGGTTCGCAATGTGGATGGGCAAAATTTTCAGGTCTTTGCCATCAACTGCGCGCATCTGGGTTGCCCTGTGCGCTGGTTCCCACAATCGAGCCTGTTCATGTGCCCGTGCCATGGCGGCGCTTACTACCAGGATGGTTCGCGCGCATCAGGCCCGCCCGAACGCGGACTGTTCGAATACCACTACAAGATTGACGGCGGGAAGCTTTTGATCAAAGCCAGTGAGATGCCGACCCCCGGCCAAGCCTCCAATATCGTGCGCGAGATCCGACGATGCGTCTGATCAAATCCATCGGTGAGTGGCTGGACGAACGCCTGCAAATCGGCGAGGTCATTAAGGAAACCGCCGAGCATTCCGTACCGCGCGAAACCGCAAGCTGGTTTTATGTTTTCGGCAGTGCGGCGTTCGTGGTGTTCATGCTGCAAATCGTGACCGGCATCATGCTCGCGTTTATTTATGTGCCGTCGGCCGGCGAAGCCTGGAACAGTCTGCAGACTCTGAATCACCAAGTCGCGCTCGGTTGGTTCATTCGAGCTCTGCACGGTTGGGGCTCGGACTTCATGGTCGCGATCGTGCTGATCCACATGGTCCAGGTCTTTTTGTTCGGCGCGTACAAATATCCGCGCGAACTGACCTGGATTGTCGGCGTGTTTCTCTTGATCGTGACCCTGGGCATGGCCTTCACCGGTCAGGTCTTGAGATTTGATCAGGACGCGTATTGGGGCCTGGGCATCGGGGCGTCTATTGCCAGTCGCGTCCCTGTGATAGGACCTTTGATCGTAAACTTGATGCTGGGTGGCCCGATCATCGCAGGGGCGACGCTGTCTCGATTTTTCGCTCTGCACGTGTTTGTGGTACCTGGACTGCTTATCGCGTTCGTCTCGGTGCACCTGTTGATGGTGATCAAACTGGGCATCAACGAGTGGCCGATGCCCGGAAGGGTGGTCCGCAAGGCGACATATCTTAAGGAGTACCACGAACTCACGAAGAAGGACGGCATACCCTTCGTCCCGGGAGCCGTATGGAAGGATTTATTTTTCGGCGGGTTCATATTGCTTTCGATAGCGGCCTGCGCGCTCTATTTCGGTCCGTTCGGACCATCGGGTCCTCCGGATCCCACGATCATTCAAACCGCTCCGCGGCCGGATTTCTTTTTTCTGTGGCTCTATGCGGTGCTTTCGTTCTTGCCGCCTTCGATGGAAACTCCCGCGCTGCTCATCGGGCCTGTGGTGGGAATTCTCGCGTTACTTCTCCTCCCCTTCGTTTTCGGTGAAGGCGAAAAAAGCTGGCGGCGCAGGCCGGTGGCCGTCCTCACCATTCTGTTTGTAGCGGTCGTGTTGGGAACATTCACCCGACTGGCGGAGCACACACCGTGGAGTCCGGTAATGGACGCATGGAGCGGAATTCCGATTCCGAGCGAGTTTCTGCATCACCGCACGGCGCTTGAGCGACAAGGTGCGCTGGTCTTTCAGGTGAAGCAGTGCCACAACTGCCACTCGCTCGACAATCAAGGCGGGAAGCGCGGACCCACTCTCGACGCCGTGGCTGTGCGCTTGACGCCCGACCAGCTGATTCGGCAGGTGATTCAAGGGGGCGGCAACATGCCCGCATACGGCAAGAATCTTAGTCCCGCGGAGACGACTGCTCTCGTTGCATTTCTCGAGACGCTGCATCCGCCGGGACAATCGCCAGCGCGCGACGCCGCGCGGGCCATCGCCCTCGGCTCAGACACGGCGGCGCCTGCCTCGGGCCATCCATAAAGTTGCCATGGCTGACGTTCAATCCATCTTGCAATCGTGGTCCGCTCCACTGGGAGTTGATCTGGCGCTGTCGGTCACCCTCTTAGTCTACGCGCGGGGCTGGTTTCGTTTGCGCTCCGTGATTCCCAACCTGATCTCGCTCTGGCGGTTCGCGGCTTTTATCGCGGGAATCGTTTTCGTGTGGATCGCGATTGGGTCTCGACTGAATGCGTTTGACGATGCCTTGCTTACGGTGCACATGGTGCAGCATCTGCTGCTCATGTCCATCGCGCCTCCTTTGATTCTGCTGGGCGCGCCGCAACTGCCGCTTCTTCACGGCCTCCCGCGGTCTTTTGCTTGCAGCGTCGTGAGTCCGATTCTCCGCTCGAGTCCGGTGAAACGCGCCGGGCACCTAATTGCCAATCCTGCGTTTTGCTGGCTCGCTGCGGCGCTAGCCCTCATCGGGTGGCATGTCCCCGCGGTATTCCAACTGGCGCTACGCTGGAACCGGTTGCACGAAATCGAGCATGCGTGCTTCCTGGCTGCTGGCCTTCTATTCTGGTGGCCGGTGATTCAACCGTGGCCGAGTGTTGCGCGCTGGCAACGCTGGTCGATACCGTTGTACCTGTTCTGTGCGACGTTGCCGTGTGACGCGCTCTCCGCATTCCTTGCCTTCTGCGATCGCGTCGTCTATTCGTCTTATCTTTCAGCGCCGCGAGTCTTCGCCTGGTCGCCGCTCGAAGACCAGCAATTTGCGGCCGCTCTGATGTGGGTCTCGGTAACGATCATCCTCGTCGTACCAGCCATCGTTGTCACGATGCAGATTCTTGCGCCTGGCGAAGCGCGCACGCCGGCGCGGCAGTCCGTAGGCACAAGACGGTTGCTGATTATTGGGCGCTGACCAAACCCGAAGTCAACAATTGGATCGGCTGGCAAGGCGGGCTGTCACCTCGGGCGGAACGTGGCGTCGCCCGCTGTGGACGGAGCGAATCACCGCCAGCGCCAGAGCGCACGGCGCAGGGCCGAAGTGATCTTAGACGCTGGACCCGCTGGACCGCTGATGATTGATTTACATTCGAGTTTGGACGAAAATAAACTTCTCAGCTCGCTCGTTTTGCATCGCCCCCAGTTCGAAGCTCCCAAGCTTGGACAGGAGAGATTCGACCGGGGACTCGGTGTCAACCGGATTCGCGTTTCCGCCCACCCAATCACCACTTTCCAACCAACAGGCGCCGTCTGTTGGAAGATCGAAACTCCAGCCGGCTAACGCCAGCGGGCGGCAACCCGTCGCCCGCAGACAGATTCCAGTCCAAAAAACTACGCATTTGGGGTGGTCGTAAGTCGTGTCCCCGTGATGCTTGCGACTGTCGGCGGCGGGTTCAACCGGATGCAAAAAACATTGCACCCGACAGCCCTCGAAATCGCTCGAAGCAAGTGCATAACTGAGTTTCAGGATCGAGAGGCATTGTAGGGAGCCCTTCACCACCCTCACCTTTCGCTGAGTGGAGGAGGATTCTCCCGCTTTTCGGAACTTAGAAAAAAAACAGAATCATGAAGGCTCGCGTTCATCCAAGAGAAGGAGAAACAACATGACAGACATTCGGAAGGAAACCGACAGCCTCGGCGAAGTAGATGTTCCGGCTGACAAACTCTGGGGTGCGCAGACGCAGCGCTCGCTGGAGCACTTCAGCATCGGCAAGGATTTGATTCCCCGTGAAATGATCACCGCCTACGCCATCCTAAAGAAAGCTGCTGCCAATGCCAACCTGGCCGGTAAGCGCCTTGACCAGAAACGTCACGATTTGATCGTTCAGGTGTGCGACGAGATACTCGCCGGCCGGCATCACGACATGTTCCCGTTGCACGTATGGATGACGGGCAGCGGCACGCAATTCAACATGAATGTGAACGAGGTGATCTCCAACCGGTGTTGCCAGATCGCCGGCACGCCGCTCGGCAGCAAGACACCGGTCCACCCCAACGATCACGTCAACATGGCTCAGTCCTCCAACGACTCGTTTCCTTCTGCAATGAACATCGCGGCGGCGACCAATGTGAAGCAGCGATTGATCCCGGCGGTGAAGGCGCTGCACGATGCGATCGCTAAGAAGGTTGAGCAGTGGAAAGACGTCATCAAGATCGGCCGCACACACATGCAAGACGCCACGCCACTCACTCTGGGGCAGGAGTGGTCGGGCTACCAGGGCGTGCTCGCGGACGATCTGGATCGCATCGAAGATGCGCTGAAGGGCGTCTACCGCCTGGCACTCGGCGGCACAGCGGTGGGCACCGGGATCAATTCTGCGCCCGGCTTCGCCGAGGCAGCGGCGGCCGAGATCGCCAAACTCACGGGGTTACCCTTCGTGACGGCGCCAAATAAATTCACGGTGCAGGGCGCCCACGATGCTCAGGTACAGCTCTCTGGCACATTACGCACGCTCGCCGTATCGCTCTACAAGATAGCCAACGACGTTCGCCTGATGTCCTGCGGCCCGCGAGCCGGATTCGCAGAGCTGGTGATTCCAGAGAACGAGCCGGGGTCCTCGATCATGCCGGGCAAGGTAAACCCGACGCAAGCCGAAGCGCTCACGATGGTCGCCGTGCAGGTGATGGCGAATGACGCGGCGGTAGGGTTCGGTGGCGCCGGTGGCTATCTTGAGATGAATGTCTACAAACCTCTGATCATCTACAACGTCACGCACTCAATCATGCTAATGACCGACAGCTGCACGAACTTCCGCAAGTTCCTGGTCGAGGGGACAGAGCCCAATCGGAAGAAGATCAAAGAGTACGTGGATCGTTCGCTGATGCTGGTGACGGCGCTTTCGCCGGTCATTGGCTACGACAAAGCTTCGAAGATTGCGCACTACGCGATGGACAACGACCTTACGTTGAAGGAAGCCGCACTGAAGCTGAGCTTCGTGACAGAGGGTGAATTCGATCGTGTTGTCGATCCGAGAAAAATGGTCACACCCTATGTGGCAACCGCTGCTGTTGGATGAGGGGCAGAAAATGCTCTTCGATGTGTTAGGCGCATTGTATTGATAAAACGCCACAAAGGAGACGGAAGACACTGTCATCGCCGGTTCAAGGGAGGGCACTATGAATTTCCTCATCCGAAGTTTGATTCGGCTCGGTATTCTCAAGAAGGATCTTGACTACAATTTGCTTCGCGCCTTGATGGTCATCATTTGCCTGTTTTTTGGATATCAGAAATGGTTCGATTACGAGGCACAGGCATTGATCCCCTATATCAGTCACGGTCCTCTCATCTTCTGGTTGTACCCCGTCTTCGGCATTCGCGGAGCGACCTACTTTCTTGGCGCCTCGGAATGGCTATTCGGCGCGTTGTTGTTCGCTGGATTCTGGAACAAGAAGTTGGGGGTTCTCGGGAACCTCGGCCTATGTTTCTCTATGCTCGCAACCTCGACGATCATTCCTTTCATTCCGGATGGTTGGGCTGCTTCGGCCGGCGGGTTCCCTGCAATGACCGAGAGGGTTGCATTCCTGATGAAGGACCTGGTTCTCTTTGGTGTTTCTTTCTATTTGTTGCGGCAGGATGTCATAAGAGTGCCGCTCGCTAACACGACTCCATTTGAGTCAACCGCAGCACTTCGCCAAGATCTCCGTCCCACGGGGTAATGGAAGGCGGTTGGCTGTTCCTATTTCTCAAACGATTTTGGATTTGTATTTGTAATGAATCGGCTTCGTAACCGGGCCGAGTTCAACCGCATCCTCGACTCGGAAAAAATGATCACTGCCATGTGGCGACCGCGCCTGCCCAGCAGCGAGGGAAAGGATCACCGGCCCTGACTTAGAAAAAACAGAGGGGAGGAAAACCAAAATGACTGCCAAGCACGGAATTGATTTGCTTCACGATCCATCGCTCAACAAGTCCACCGCCTTCACCGAGGCCGAAAAGCAAGCCCTCGGACTCGTTGGGCTCATTCCCGACGTGACGGAGACCGAGGACCTCCAATTACAACGCGTGAATTTGCAGCTGGCGCAAAAGCCCACCGACCTCGAACGCTATATTTACTTGATCAATCTGCTCGATCACAACGAAACCCTCTTCTATCGGACCGTGATGTCCGATCCGGTGCGATTTCTCCCGATTGTGTACGACCCTACCATCGGCGAGGCCTGCCTGAAGTTCGGCCATATCTATCGCCAGTCGCGTGGCATGTATCTTTCGATGACGAGGCGCGGCAAGGTGAAAGAAATTCTAAAAAACTGGCCGCAGAAAGACGTGCGGTTTATCTGCGTCACGGACGGCGGCCGGATCCTGGGTCTTGGTGACCTCGGCGCAAACGGCGCGGGGATCCCCATCGGCAAACTGCAACTCTACACTGCCTGCGCCGGAGTGCCTCCGCAGTACCTGCTCCCCATGTACCTCGACGCCGGTACCAACAACGAGCAATACCTGCACGATCCTTTGTATTTGGGAATGCGCAAGCCGCGACCGGCGACCGAAGATCTTTATTCTTTTGTCGACGAGTTCGTCCAAGCAGTGCAGGAAGTGTTCCCGAAGTGTTGCATTCACTTCGAGGATTGGACGGGCAAGGATGCCGTGCACCTGCTCCAACGCTATCGCGACAAGTACTGTGTCTACAATGACGACGTCCAAGGTACGGCGGGGATCACACTCGCAGGGATGATCAACGCAACCAAGATCAAGGGCACAAAACTGAAAGACGAAAAATATTTGTTCCTCGGCGCGGGCTCGGCCGGTATTGGCCTTGCCGACTTGCTCTGTTCCGCGCTTGTCGCGCAAGGCATGAGCCTCAAGGAAGCGCAGTCCCGGGTCTATATGTTCGACATCAATGGTCTGCTCGTATCCACGCGGAAGGATCTGTTCGATTTCCAGTTGCCGTACGCGCATCAGCACGCGCCGACGCGGGATTTCGTCGCCGCGATTGAGAGCATCAAGCCCACCACGATCATCGGCGTCAGCACGATTGGCGGCGCATTCAATCAGAGAGTCATCGAGGCGATGGCGAAGATCAACGAGCGTCCCGTAATTCTCGCGCTATCAAACCCCACCGAGCATGCCGAGTGCACCCCCGAGCAAGCCTACACCTGGTCAAAGGGCAAGGCGATCTACGCAGCCGGTGTACAGTTTCCACCGGTTCACTACAACGGCCAAACCTTCCTCCCGGGACAAGCGAACAATTTTTATATCTTCCCGGCGGTCGGCATGGCGATCTTCGCAACGCAGGCGAAGCGCGTCACAGACGAGATGTTCATCGAGGCTGGGCAGGCGGTGGCCGATCAGGTACCGTCCGAATTGCTCAAGCAGGGTCTGTTGTATCCGCTGCAATCGAGTATTCTCGAGTCCGAGATCCAGACATCCGCGCGTGTTGCAAGACTGGTCTTCGACTCCGGATTGGCGACGGTCCCGCGTCCCACCGACATGGTTGCGTTCATCCGCAAGCACGTTTACAAGCCGGAATATGTAAACGAAGCGGCGGGATTAACGGCCACAGCCTGAGAACGTGGGGCGACGCGCTTGGTTCGCCATCGAAACGCCAGATGAATCACACGGGGCATCTTGGGCGGTGGGAGATGTCTTGCTTGTACGGTTGCGAGCGGCGGTTTCTATCTTGCTTGGCCCTCGGTGTTTGCTTACTGGCTTCTCCGGCTCGTTCGCAGACAGCGCAACAGGAACCGCTCCCTGGCCCGGATAGTCACGAGACAGGTCAGGGTCCGCACGGGCATCTTTTGGGGACGTGGAGAGGTGCACGCACGCGCCTGGAAGAACGTGGTGTGAGTTTCGATTTCCAGTACGTCAGCGATTCCCTCTGGAATCTCAAGAGCGTCGAACCTGAACGGTTTGCAAGTTGGAACCGCTTCCGTGGAACCGTCGACATTGACTTTGGAAAGCTGACTGGCTGGCACAATCTGTATTTCCATGCAACCGCCCTCTGGCAGGGTGGCGGCAATCTCGGGGCATATCTGGGCCTGTTGACGAGTCCCAGCGGCTTGTCCAGCATGAATACATGCCGTCTCGATTCTTGGTGGATCGAGAAGCGCTGGCTGGATGCACGCCTCACCGCTCGCGTAGGGCAATTCGCAGGTCAAGATTTCTATGGAGCGCAACACTACGCTGCGTCTTTCATATTCGAGCCAATGGGCTATGCGTTGGGCAACTTATTTACGGACCTCGAGTCCTTCGATCCTCCTTCGACGCCGGCGATTGAAGTTCGCCTCGTGCCGATCCGCAGCCTTTATGTGAAATCCATGGTGCTGGCGGCGGTCCGCTCGCCTTTTTCACAGAACCGAACCGGCCTGGTTCCGCAGTTCAATGGAGTTCCGATGAGCGTTTCTGAGATCGGCTTTACTCCGGGTAAGGACGCATCGTCCGTACGGGCCTTTGACGACGTCGAGGGCCGCAAAGGATATTCCGGCCTCTATCAGTTCGGCGCTTCCTACAATCCCGGAAAGTTCACGTCGCCGACAAGTCCGACGCCGCGGTCAGGAAATTACCTCTTGTATTGGATGGCGAGCCAAGCTCTCTGGCGAGTAGACCCGAAAGGGGCAAAGGGTCTGGATGGGACGTTCGCATACGACTGGAGTCCTCCGAATATCAACCGCAACAACACGCAGCTTACCGCGGGGTTACGCTTCAATGAGCCGTTGCCTCTACCCATTCATAACACGATGTCGCTGGGCTACGTACAAAACCGGTTGAGTCAGCACTTCGACCAACAAGCAGCGCCACCGTTTAAGCCCGAGCACGCTGTCGAATTCAACGCGCTTCTAGATCCCCTACCCATGCTGCTACTGCAACCCGTCATTCAGTACTACGCAAACGTGGGAGGCGCCGCGCACAGCGCGGTAGTGTTTGGATTCAGAACGAAGGTGGAGTTCTAGGCTCAGAGCCAGGCAGGAGAGGAGGTCATCCATGAACATCGGCGGACTTGTAAGCGCTCTGCTTCCGGTATTTTTTGTTCTCGCGCTCGGATATTTCGCGGGCAAGCGCAATGCCTTCGATGCGGACCAAGCCGCCGGTTTGAGCAAACTTGCGCTGTCCTTCGCGCTGCCAGCCTCTTTGTTCGTCAGCATGACCGACATCCCGAAGGACCTCCTTTTGCAGCAGGGCCGTCTGGTCCTGGCATTGATTCTGTCTCACGCCGGGCTTTTCCTGGTGGCATGGTTCGGTCTAGGGTTCCTGAAATCTTTGCACGGAACGCCCGCGATCATTTATGCGTTGATGCTCTCGACGTCCGCTACTCCCGTATTTGGCCTGGCCGTTCTCGGACCTATCCTGGGTCCTACCAGCGCGGGGACCGTGGGACTCGTGGCCCTGGCGATCAATCTGACGGTACCACCGGCGGTGATTCTGCTGGAGATGGATGCGGCGGCAAAAAACCAGCAGGCGACGACGAATCCTTCGCGGCCGAACGCGATTCTAACGGGATTGAGTGCAGGGCTGAAATCACCGCTGTTATGGGCGCCAATCCTAGGAATCGCCGTAGTCCTCGCGGGCACCCATCTTCCCTCTGTGGTGGCAGGCTGTTTTGAATTGATTGGCTCGGCGACTTCCGGCGTGGCAGTGTTTGCGGTGGGTCTCGTATTGGCAGCTCATCCGGTTCGTCTTTCGCCCGGAGTCTTTGCGGGATCACTTGCTCGAATCACTGTTCAATCCGCGATTTTGTTCGTGCTCTTGCAACTCTTGCACGTCGTTAGCCCCTTCGCGCGTGAGGCGTTGGTATGTTGCAGCTTTCCCCTGGCTACCGTGGTCGTACTGTTTGCATCGCGATATAAAGCGGCCCAATCTGAGACGGCGTCCATGCTTTTAATCTCGACGCTCGCTTTGGCGATTACGGTGCCGGCGATGCTTTGGATCAGTAAGTGATTAAAGTTCGAGTTATTTTTCCGTCAAAATCACAATCTCATTTGGAAGGGAGGTTCCTATGTCGAAGAATGTTGCAGATGTCTTGTGGGAGATGCTTGCGAATGCAGGCGTCAAACGGTGTTATGGCATTGTTGGCGACGCTCTCAATCCCGTCATCGACGCGTTGCGCCGCAACGGCAAGATCGAGTTCATCCACGTCCGCCACGAAGAGTATGGCGGATTCGCGGCGGTCGCCGAGGCCTACCTAACCGGCAACCCGGTCGCGGTGTGCGGAACCGCCGGACCCGGCGTCGTGCATCTATTCAACGGCCTGATGGACGCGCGCAAGGAGGGTGCTCCGGTTATCGCCATTGCCGGCGACGTGGAGTCGAAGCTCATAGACACGGCGGCTCTCGAAGAACTCAACCCCTACACATTCTTCGAAGCCGCATCGCTCTACACCGGGCGTCTGGTCAATCCAGAGCAGGCGCGGGCGGTCATTAATACCGCGATTCGTACCGCGGTCACGGAAAAAGGACCGACGGTCATTTCGCTTCCCGGCGACGTCGCTTCGGCTCAAGCGGCCGACCAATCTACCGAGATCAGAATCCCCGCCGCGCCCGTCTTACGTCCTTCTGACGCGGACTTAAGTCAGCTTGCGCGAATGATTGACGATGCGAAGACGGTGGCAATCTTTGGCGGCGATGGCTGCCGGGACGCTCGCGATGAGGTGATCCAACTGGCCGCCAAGCTGAAGGCGCCAGTCGGATATTCGTTCCGCGGCAAGCAATGGCTGGAATATGACAATCCGAATGCGGTCGGCATGACTGGCCTGCTGGGCTACGGCGGAGCCTATGGTGCTATTAACGACGCTGACCTTCTGCTGTTGCTCGGCACCGACTTCCCGTTCTCGGAGTTCCTGCCCGGCAAGGGTGTGAAGAAAGTCCAGATCGACAAAAATCCTAAACACATCGGCCGCCGGACGGCCCTTGATCTTGGCCTCGTCGGTGACGTCAAGGCAACGGTCACTGCTCTGCTGAAAAGCGTGAGCGCCAAGAGCGAAACGCGTTTTCTCGAAAAATACCTCGCGGAGACGAAATCGTTTCACGAACTCTTACAGCACTACGTCACCAAAGGACCGGGGATCAAGCCCATACGTCCAGAATTCTTGGCCGCAACGCTCAGCCAACTTGCCGCGGATGACGCCATGTTTTTCGCCGACACCGGCACGGCCTGCATCTGGATGGCGCGACATATTAATGGCGGCAGAAATCGCAGGCTTTTTGGATCGTTTTCTTGGGCGTCCATGGCCAATGCCGCGCCCAACGCGTTCGGCGCGCAACTGGCATATCCTGGCCGGCAAACGATCGCGCTGTGCGGCGACGGTGGCATAACCATGCTCGGTCTGGGCGATCTGTTGACGCAGGTGGAACGAAAGACCCCGGTGGTCCAGATTATTCTTAACAACGGGTCGCTCGACTTCGTCAATATCGAACAACAAGAGGCAGGGTTTATCCCCTTCGGCGTGGAATTCAAGAATCCGAATTTTGCGCGCGTGGCCGAGGCGATGGGCGCAAAGGGCATCCGTATCGAAGAACCCGGCGACGTCCGGGAGGGACTTGCCGCGGCGCTGGCGCACAACAGTGGGCCGGTGCTCGTCGACGCGGTGGTCGATCCCCTGGCTCTATCGCTGCCGTCGCACGTTCCTCTGCACACGGTGACCGGCTACACCCTTAGCCTTGCCAAACAAGTGTTGACGGGACGGATGGACACCGTGATCAAGACGATCGAGCATAACGTCCGTCTGGTCTGAACAACGTCGCACGGGAGCGAAAACTTGCAGGCGCGACTCCCATCCGCCAGCATCTCGAACTTGAGCCACGGTTGACTGCAACTCCCTAGACGGGCGCCACAAACTTGGCTTGCATGAATTTCTGTCGGCGGATCGCTGCACGGATCTGAAGATCGAAACCATGCAAGCTCTCAGGAGAAATTGTGGCTACAAACATTCGTGCGACGGGCGCGTGGCTCACTTTCGGGCTTGCCTTTGTTGGCGGATATGGCGATGCAGCCAGCTTCGTCCTGGCAAAGACGTTCACTGGCCATGTGACCGGCAACTTGGTGCTAGGGGCAATTGCAGTCGCCGCTCACGACTGGCGGGCTTTGCTCGGACATCTGTCGGCCATTGTAACTTTTTTTCTGGGAGTTTTCCTGAGTGCGCTGATCGTGCGCCCTCTCAAGTCGTGGGCATCGTGGCCGCTGCTTCCGATCGTCATGGGGATAGAAGTGATGCTCATGGCAGCCGCTTCCCTGGTGTTGGCATCCGGTGTAACGCACGGAATTGAAATATTTGTGATCTTCGTGTCTTTGGCACTCGGGCTGCAAAATGGGGCGTTTCGTCAGGCCGGTGGCATCAGCGTTCACACCACATATCTCACTGGAATGATTACCAGCCTGATCTCTACGGAAGTCGAAAAATACACTTCGGAAGCGGCCCCTGCGCCCGGAAAAGCTACCGATCCCAAAATAACGCTTCTCTGTGGAATCTGGATCGCCTTCGTCGTAGGCGCTGGGACGGGAGCAGCAATGGTCCTTCGCTTCGGAGCTCTCGGGATGCTCGGAGCCGCGCTGCTGTTGATTGCACTGATACCGCGCGATTCAAAGGCTCGCCAAAGTAAATGATTCGCCGGAGCATCACGAGCGAACGCCTGCGAACAGGGAATCGACAGCCAGGCGCGGAGAGAGATCAGCCAAGGGTTGATTTGATTTCGCTGATCGGCTTTCCTTTCCAGTAGCGATTGTAATTGGCCAGGAGCATGAAGGTGCGGCTGCGCATCCGGTCTATGTAAAGGTTCCCGTTGAGATGATCGATTTCGTGCTGAAGGATGCGCGCATACCATCCGGTAGCCTCGACCAACTTCGGCGTGCCGTTTTCATCGAGGCACTCGACCCGTACAGTGAGGGCTCGAGGAACAATCGCTGAGAATCCCGGAACGCTTAAGCATCCTTCGAAGAACTCGACCGACGTTTCGGAAGTGAAAGTAATTTTCGGATTGATGATCGCGTGGAATGGAACCGGCTGGCGTTGCCGTTCTCGCAATTCCTCCGGAGCGATGTCCTTGTGATATTCCGCCCGGTCTTCAATCACTGCGAGCTGCAGCGGAAGGCCGATCTGTGGAGCTGCAAGTCCCACGCCCGGAGCTTCGTGCATTGTTTCTCGCATGTCGAGAATCAGTTTCTGGATTTGATCGCTTTCGATTTGTGCCCTGGTCAGGGCACAGGCAACTTGCCGCAAGGCTGGCTCGCCGGCTTGTACGATTTTCACGCCCAATGAGACTCTCCGTCCTGCTCATTTTGCACTGAGTTCACCGCATCAGGGAAGTGTACGGTGGTCTTCGCACCAGATGCGACTTATCGTTTAGGTAAGAAGCATCCAGGTTACGGATTGGTTTCGAGGCTCGGAGCGAGATTCACGGCGTTCTTGCGTCTGGTCGCAAAATGCGACACAGCAGTTGAGCGCCTTCGGTGCAACTCGCCACGCGGCGACGGTCTTTTGCAACTTTTCGCGTGCCCTTGGGTTAAGGCGCACACGCGAGCGCAGTTGCCGCCGTCGCTCGAACAAAAAGGGGTTGCCCAATGTTTCGGCTATGTGAAATAAAGAAGCTGAAAGTCCTTCTTGTTGCGCGCCTTTTATCCGTAGCTCTGGCTTTGAGCGTATGCTCAAGCGCTTATTCCAGCAGCGGTCCCTCCCCATCTACCGCCTCGCCACAGGCGCCGGCAGATTCGGGCAGTACACTTCAGGTCGACGCGACTCCTGCTGGAATTACGCCATCGTCGCAGTATACAGCTCGTGTAAACCAGCATGGCGTATGGGTTAGCTCGTTTGTTTACCAAGTTCAGAATCCCGGGTTTTTACCGAATGGCCAGCCGAGCGGTATCAGCAGTTCGTCGACACTGGAGCGCGCAACTTCGTGGACATCGTTTTCGTTCGAGGGTTCGGTCACCGTTCAGGTGACGAACAGCAATCCTTTCACTTCCGCGCGTGTTCTTCCTAGCCACGCGCAAATTACCCCGATCATCCGAGGGAATTCGGTCGTTTTTACTCTGAATGGGCCCGGCCAATTCGCGGTTGATTTTTGTAGTACCGGAACGACCTGCACGGAAGCCAATGACACAGATCTGACCAATCCGATGCTGGTATTTGCCAACCCGATGGAAAACAACCCGCCAAATCCCACGGACTCCAGTGTTCTCTCGGTGAGGTCTGGTTTGTCCGTGCGTTCCGGAGACACGGTCCCGCAACCGAGCGGCGTGCAGAATACTATATATTTTGCGCCGGGAATTTATGATTTGGGACTGACCCCATTGACCGTCGGTTCGAATGAAACGGTCTACCTGGCCGCGGGGGCGTATGTGAAAGGCTTCCTCGCCTTCGCGCTAGGGGCGAAGAATGCAGCGATCGTAGGAAGAGGCATTCTCTCCGGCGAGGATTTGCCGAAGGCACAGTGTATTGGAACACCGACCGGCTGCCCCGACATGTTGCTGGGGAGGGGCAATGTACAGAATCTCCTGGTCGAAGGGATCACGTTCATTCAATCACCTTTTTACAATGTGACCATCAACGGTGGCAGCGGCAACACAGTGAACAACGTGAAGGTGATTGCGTGGCTCGGGAATTCAGATGGCATCCAAGCCAGCTATGGCCCGCAAGATACCGGCAGCGTGATTGAAAACAGCTTTGTCAAAAATGGTGATGATTCGATCAAGCTCACGTCGAGCAATCTGTTGGTTCACAACTGCGTCGTCTGGAAGTTGAATAACGCCGCCGCTTTTGAAATGGGGGCCGGCATCAAGGGAGATATAACAAATATTACAGTACGGGATTCCGATGTGATACGCGGTGAATACAACTGGCCGAATACGTCCGACGCCGTGTTTGCCGCCAATCAAGGCGGTTCGGGGAATCTAAGTAACTACATTTTCGACGATATTCGCGTTGAGAACGAAACCTGGCAGGTTTTTAGAATCCAGATTCTTCCAAGCAACTTCCAGCCCGATAACTATCAACTGGGCTCCATCAGCGGACTCAATTTTAACAACATTCAAGTAACCGATGCTCAAGCGTTTCCGCCGATTTTCAGGGGATACAATCTTGCCCATCAGGTTTCAAACGTGAATTTCAATGACCTAGTGATCGGAGGCGTGCCGACGCCAAGCCCCACGATCACTCTGGATGCCAATCGCAATATGAGCTATGCCGGAAACACCGCCAGCGATCTGCTTTTTAGAAATCAGGAAAATCCCAGCGAGTTTGAGATACCTGTTTTGACTCTGGCCGCTCCCGCAAGCGCTTCTCAGTACTCAGTTTTTTCGATTTCTCAACCGGCCCTCACGGCCAATTTTTTATTGCAAGGCAGCGGCGACTTCTTTGGGGATGGTTATGCCAGCGCCGTGGTGACCGATACGACTACGGGAGAAGTCGGCATATGGAAGGAGCCTTACCGGAACAGCGCTAACCCTTGGAGTGCGCAGTACGGCCAAGTCTACAAATTGGCCGGCCTCGCTGAAACTGTTGCCGGGACGGGAGATTTTAACGGCGACGGGTATTCGGATATTTTGACGTGGAATAGCAGTACCCAAACCGGAAGAGTTTTGTACATGAAAGGTGATCGAGTTGTCAGACAGCAGACTTTTCAGCCGACGACGAGGTCGACTTGGTCGGTAGCCGCGGTTGCCGACTTTAGCGGTGACGGTTATTCAGACGTTCTGTTAAGAGACGGCAGCGGCAATCTAGAGATTGTGTACTTTAATTCATCCGCGCCGACGACGGAGGATTTCAGCGTTAAGACGCTGGGTTATTCTTCGACCGCTAATTACACGGCTGATTACGGCAGTACCTCAGGCCACTTCGACTCGAGCTGGAGCGTTGCCGGAACCGGAATTTTTCAAACTCTGGGACCTGCTTACGCCAGCATCATTTGGGTCAACCATTCCACAGGTCAAGTGGGAATAACACGTTTCACGCCCTTCCTGAAAACGCCCTCATCGGGCCAAGTGTTTGCAAAACTTCCGGCCGATACTGAAATCCAGGCCGTCGGCGATTTCAATGCCGATGGGGCGAAGGACCTGCTTTTGTGGAATGCCAGCACGTCTGAGAATACGATCTGGTATATGAACTTTGACAACGGCGCTTTTTATGAAGCGGGGCCGAGCTTGCAGCCGAGCCTCGCACCTGGATTCCAAGTTATTCCCAACTGAATTCTCACGATTCACGCAGCCGGTTGCCTGCGTCGACTGGTCATCGACTTGCGGGAGAGCAGCCGAACGTGACGGATGTTTTTGTGCGCTATCGAGCGGTCCGAGATGGGCGTGCTTTCCGTAGCTGAAGCAAGCTTGCGGCGGGCATATACGCCAGTTGTGTTTTGTCACGAACGGCGCGGAGCATTAGGGAGCCTCGGCTCATGTCGCCGCGGCCAAGGAAGTCGCTCGGAACCATGACCCGTTCTCCCAATACGCTACAGAGCGGCTCAAGATATTTTGGCGTGGCAATGCTTCCCAGTAACACGACCTCGTCGCCGTTTCCGATTTGGGCCGCCAAGCGTGCCACGTCGCGTTCGAGAGGGACTCTATATCGCGGATCGGATACGCTGATGGGCACCTGAGCCATCTCACGTAGACGATCGCGGCGAATGGAAACGTCCGGTGCCAGCAGGCCGTGCGATGCCGTGATGACAAAAATTGATTCGGATGACGACGGCTCGGAGAACGCGTAGGCATAGGCGAGTTTCCCTCGAAAATAAAGCCCGCTGATGAAACTAAAAATCTCTCCGAGGGAGGCGCCCGCCTGCCGCACGCGAGTTGCAAGTTCAAAGGCTGCGGTTTCGCGGAAGAGAAGCTCGGCGCGACGGCCTGCCAAGCTGGCGGGAGATAAGAGAAAAATCTTTCGGGTCGGCTGTCGCCTAGCGGGCCGTTGAAAGTTCATCGATTTCATCTTCCAATACATCTATATTACGCGATATCGAGGGGCTTGTTTGTTGGAGATGCTCGTTCGCGCGAAGCCGCCTAGGCATTTGTAGGTATGTCCGCGGACCGAGATCGAGTGCAATATTGCGGTTTGTGAGCTCGAATCGAAGACAAGGGAACGCCGTGAAGATACCGCGAGCACAGGGGCACACGCGTAAAGTGCAGAAGCCAGACGCCAGCCAGCGCCTCGAGCGCGAGTCGGTTGGCCGAAAACTGGCTATTCCCGAGCAGGTCGATCAGGCCACTATCGTCGCCGACGGCGAGGAAGTAACGCTTACAAACCTGAACAAAATATTCTGGCCGGAATTGAAGCTAACGAAGCGAGATTTGCTTCAGTACTACCTCGACGTCTCGCGATGGCTCCTGCCGCACGTACGGGACCGGGCCATGGTGATGAAGCGCTACCCAAATGGAATCGCGGGCGAATTCTTTTTCATGAAGCGGGCGCCGACGCCGAGGCCGAGCTGGATTCCGATCTGCTCGATCGAACATCATTCGGGCAACGTGATCGATTTTCCAGTAGTTGAGAACGTTGCCACGCTGCTGTGGATTGTAAACCTGGGATGCATCGATCTGAACCCATGGTACGCGCGTTGTGATGATGTGGACCGTCCTGATTATTTGCAGTTCGATCTCGATCCGGTACCTGGCAGTTCTTTCAACCTCGTGCGTCAGACCGCCCTCATCGTTAGAGATGCGCTGGCAGAGCTGAAAATTACGAGTTACGCCAAAACTACTGGATCGCGCGGCATTCATGTGTATGTACCCATTGTGAGGGGTCCCACGCAGAAAGAGGTTTGGCGATTCGCCAAAGCTTTTGCCGTCGAACTTGCAAAAAGGCATCCGAAGGTAATTACTGCCGAGTATCGCGTAGAGAAGCGGCCTCGTGGACGAATCCTGGTGGATTACAACCAGAACGCCTGGAATCGAACGCTCGCGTCCGTGTATTCGGTTAGGCCAAAGCCTTCGGCCGCCGTATCGACTCCAGTGACCTGGGGAGAGATTGATGGCGGGATCACCATCGATGTTTTCACCATGAAAACCGTGCCATCACGCCTTGCAAAGATCGGCGATCTTTGGGAGCCCCTCTTGGCAAAACGCGGCCGCGCCGACCTTGCGAAATTTCTATGAGCCTTCCACTCCCGAGAAAATATGAGCCGATGGAGGCGCAGCCGGCCCAGGATTTGCCGAAAGGGGCGCATTGGCAGTACGAACCCAAATGGGACGGCTTTCGCTGTCTTGCATTTCGCGATGGCGAACGCATCGATCTCGAGTCCAAATCAGGAAAGCCGCTGACTCGATATTTTCCTGAACTGGTGCGTTCTCTCTCTGATCTTTCAGCAAAGCAGTTTGTTTTGGACGGCGAGATCGTCATTCCCGTCGACGGAAATCTTTCGTTCGATGACTTGTTAATGCGGATTCATCCGGCTGCCAGCCGCGTAGAAAAGCTGAGTAAGGAAACTCCATGCATTTTTATCGTTTTTGATGTTCTCGTGGACGCGTCCGGCAGACGATTAGACCACTTGTCCTTGCGCGAACGCCGACAAGTTCTGGAGAGTTTCGCGCGGAAATTCATGCGTGCAAATGACACGCTTCAACTTTCGCCGTTCACCAAGGATATTGCAATGGCACGAAAGTGGTTTCACATGGGCGTTGGCCTCGACGGAATCGTCGCAAAGAGGGACGATCTGCCCTATCAGAGCGGCAAACGCACGGGGATGCAGAAGATCAAGAAACAGCGTACGGCAGACTGCGTGGTCGGAGGATTCCGGTACCTCGAAAAAAAACGTCAAGTCGGTTCTCTATTACTTGGTCTGTATGATGATCAGCGGAAGCTGAATCACGTCGGCTTCACATCGTCAATTCACGATGACGAAAGAGCGGCCTTGACGAAAAAGCTGGAACGGTTGATCAAGCCGCCCGGTTTCACCGGTAAAGCGCCCGGCGGACTGAGCCGTTGGAGCACCAAACGCTCGGCGGAATGGCAACCGCTCGATCCCAAACTTGTCGCCGAAGTTGAGTTCGATCATTTCACGGGGGGGCGCTTCCGGCACGGCACCAAGTTCCTCCGTTGGCGTCCCGAGAAAGATCCTGCCACCTGTTCTATCAAGCAAGTTGAACGAGAAAAGCGCTCAGCGCTGAACCTTCTGTGAGAGTGGATGGACGCAAAATTTCGCCAGAACAGCGGCGAAAGCTGGGAATCGCGATTTACCAGACGTAGATCGCGCTGATGCGCGGAGGGCCGGAACGGTCTCCAATGACCTGCGTTTCCAGGACGATTTCGACGTTCTTGCGTTGCCAACCGCTTGGTACTTGCTTCAGCATTTCTTCCATGCGTTGCTCGTCCACCAGAAACTCGCCGGCCGCGACAGTCCCACCTCGGCCGATGCCTGCGCCTACGACCACCAGTTGTTCAATATTGGGATCCACAAAGCGCGCCACGATCGCGTAGTCCGAATAAGTCCCGGTTTGTTGAATCGTGCGATCCATCATCCATTTGTGATTTCCAGGGTTGGATCGGTCCTCGATCCACAATTTGTTCATCGCGGCATCGTTGGCGAAATGGAAATGCAAAGGAGAGGTCATGCGTAAGGTCCAACTGTTGTCAAATGCTCCGATGAATATCGATGGCGCTCGCCGCAGATCAGTGAAGGTGGTGTTTGACTCAGCCAGCACGCGAGAGGTTTTTCCATAGGTGCGCAGCAGGGCGGCGACGTTTACGAGGGGGCTTACGTCGTCAATGATCAAGGCGACCATGGTGTCCGGCAAAGTGATTTCGTGCGATGGGTCAGCAGCGTCACGCAGGCGGATGGTGGAATACTGGCTTTGATCGGCTACGCATATAAGCACCGGATTCGGCGAGTTGACGAACGGCTCCCAAAATTGCTTCAAGACCGGGGTTCGGGATGCGCGCCATAGCGTTGCCGAAGCAATCACCAGCACCAGCGTCGCGAGCGCAAATGCCGCCATTCGGTTCGCCGCAAAAATTCGTTTCGATTGTCGAACAGGGGCAGTGACAGGAACGACAGGCAGCGTCGGAGCAAGCTCAACTTTGACGGCCTCCGGAACTTCGACCCCCAATTCCACCGAAACCGCGGGAGGGGCACTGGGATGCCCGGGCCAGTAAAACTGCGGCGCGTAGGATCCGGAAGGCAAAATCATCCGGATTTCGTGGCTATGCTTCGGGTCCTGATAATAATGCTCGATGCGTTTGCGAATTTCAGCTGCAGTTACCCGAACAATCGGGTCCGTGTTCGTATCATAGTCGGCGGGGCGATCGAAGATTTCCACGCCCAGGATGCGCTCTTTGAGTTGGTCGGTCTGGCCAGCGAGCGCGCGCGCAACCACAAACCTCAAGAACCGCGGATACCTCTTGCTGGAATGGAATAGGGGTGAAGCGAGCAGTAGTTCGAGTTGCTGTTGAACTGCGCCCTTTTCGACTTCGCTACACGGTGTCCAGTTTTCGGTTACCTGCTCTGGTTGCAAAGTTATCCCACCCCACGCCCCACCCGACGAGTCCCTAGGTCGCAGAATATGTTAGCGGTTCCACCCACTTCTCAGAATACTAACCCAATTTTGATGGATGGTACTGCGCTTTAAAGGGGTGTGCAATGTAAAAGACAAGTTACCGTCGCGCTTTTCGGTCGCGCAATTTTTGTCACAAGCCGTGAAGAATCAGAGGCATAAGCCCTCTTATCGTTCTTATCCCCGTTCCTTTACCTGAAAACCATTGCCAGTCTGCGCGCGAATCTCTATAACTCAGGCCGGATCATTGAACTGTTTCCTAGTTGCTTTCACACAAAATTCAAAATGCGAGTGCGGACTTCGACGGGCAAGTGAAGTTTGGCCAGTTTGTGCGTGCGATACGGGGTAGAGTCCTGGCTTTCGCCAGAATTTCGAGGAGGGATGTCTCAATGTCAGGCAGAGAACGGTCACTCATGCTGCGATTGTTACTTGGCGCTCTAGCGCTTCTATTCCTCTGCTACAAACCAGTCTACGGCCAGTCGTCCGCGGCATTCACCGCGACACTGAGCGGGCGCGTCACTGATCCGGCGGGCTTGGCGGTGAAAGGCGCGACGGTAACACTCACCAGCACCGACCAAGGCCTTTCGCGGACGTCGTCGACCGGGGATTCCGGCCTGTACAGTTTTACGTTCCTGCCAGCAGGTAGTTACGCTCTGGAGGCCAAGGCTCCAGGATTCAAACAGTACAAACAGGAAGGCATCACCTTGGCGGCCGGCCAGAACGCCGAGCAGCAGGTCAGCTTGGTCGTCGGGGCGGTGACCGAAAGCGTTGAAGTCACATCGCAAGCGCCACTTCTGAACGCGGACAACGCGAATATTTCGGAGGATCTGTCCTCGAGGTTCGCTGAAGACCTTCCTTTGAACTTTCGAAGCGTCATCAGCCTGACGCTGATCAATTCTTCGGTCAACAACGCTGCGGAACAGCAAATCGTCGGAGCCCCCGGTCTTGCGCAAACCGCGGATCAGGATATTTCCTTTCTGAATTTCGGCGGCACCTTTTTTGGCACCGCGGAATATCTGATAGATGGAACCTGGGACACGCGTGTCGATTGGGGCGGAGTGATCTACGTTCCGTCAGTGGACGACGTGCAGGAAATGAAGATTATGACCAACGCGTTCACGGCTCAGTATGGGTGGAGCAGCGGCAACGTGGTGAATATCGTGACCAAGTCCGGAACGAACGGAATCCACGGGGATGCTTGGGAGTTCTACGCCAACAGCGCCTTGGACGCGAAATACTTTTTCAACAGCGGAGCTCAGCCGTCGTTTAATCGTAACCAGTTCGGCGGAACCATTGGTGGGCCGATTCTAAGAAATAAACTCTTTTTCTTTACTTACTATGAAGGCGAGAGGCAATCGACACCATCGACGAACTCATACACGCTGCCTACCACCGCGGAGAGAGCCGGAGACTTCTCGGCGTTATTGGGGTCGCAGGCAGGGAGTGACTATCTCGGGAGGCCCATTTTTGCCGGCGAGATCTACAACCCGTTTAGCACGCGCCAGGTTACCTGCGGAGGGGTTGACCCCGTTACCGGGAGAACTGTGGGTAATTGTCCTGCGGGCGTTGCGGCCGGTACCACTGAGTTCATTCGCGATCCTATCTCTGGCAACATCTCAACCGGGACCGGCGTCACGAACGTAATTCCAGGCGCCCTCATGGACAGTATTGCCAGCAAGATCGCAGCTGCGAATTTTTGGCCTACGCCGACTGGCGGTGGATCGACGGGAACTAATTTTACGCCAACCGGAGCCGCCGCAGAACATTCTAACGAGTATTCGGGCCGCATCGACTACAACGTGGACGACAGTAACCGCCTCTATGCGCGGTGGTCGCAGAAGTACCAGACGAAAACAAATACGCCAGACTTCTACGGACCCTCCGATCCCGCAGGCCCGGGGCTACTGAATCCTAACAACCGTTTCAGCTTCAATCTCGGCCTCAACCACATTTTCAACCCAACATTTACGATGAACGCGAACTTCGGGGTGAATCGCCACGTCGAGCAAGCCACCGGACAAGGATTTGGATTCAAGACCTCGACCCTTGGGTTCCCGTCCTTCATCGACAGCATTGCACCGGCCTTCCCGCAGATATCCTTCAGCGGTGGTGGAAATTACGCTCCGCTTGGCGCGGTTGGTGGGAATAACAGTTACATCGTGCCACAAACGTTCTGGACCAGTTCGCTTGATTTCACGAAATTGCAGGGCAGGCACGAATTATCTTTCGGTTTCACGGACGTGTGGCTGCGGATTGACGGCGGGCACTTCGGCCAGACGGCGCTCAACTTCCAAACCGCTTCTACGGAAGGGCCGGATCCAAATAACGCAACAGCAGGAACGGGAAGCGGATTTGCGTCCTTCCTCCTGGGCATAGGAAGCGGAGACAACGGAACGTCGTGTCAACTCTGTACGCTTTTTCAGGCATTCCCGGCGACGGATAAGCACTTCCTCGGCTGGTATATTCAGGACGGCTGGAAGGTGACCCCGAGAGTGACTTTAAACTTGGGCCTCCGCTATGAGATCCAAACGGCGCCAACAGAACGTCACAATGCGCAGAACTCTTTCAGCTTCACCGCAGAGAACCCCATAAGCCTCCAGGTCGGTAGCTTCGTTCCCGGCGAACTTATCTTCAGTTCTCCCAACAACCCCGGCCTGTACAACACTCGCTACGGTAATGTTGCCCCTCGCGTCTCCATTGCTATTCAAGCGTCCAACAAGCTTGTGGTCCGCGGCGGCTACGGTATCTTCTACGTACCAAACTTCTACGGTCAAGGTCCCAATGATGGATTTTCACAGCAAACACCGTGGAACACGACTCAAAACAATGGTCTGAATCCGGCATCGACCCTCAGCGGAAATGCAGGCGCTAACTGTCAAACTGCTCCTGGCGTTTTCTCGGCCTGTGGTCCCGCATTCACCACGGAACGGTTGCCCACAGGCAATTCTGCGGGAGGATTGCAGGACGTCGGGTTTGGAGCCGGCATAGTTAACAACAACAGAAAAACCCCCTACGTAGAACAGTGGATGGCTGGAGGTCAGTACTCGTTTACCCCCAACGATCTCCTGGACATCAGCTACGTCGGGAATCATGGCACAAACCTGCTTGCCACAGGTTTGCAATGGGATCAGATCTCGCCTGGAAACTTGGCGCAGGGGAATGCGCTCTTCAATTCGGTACCCAACCCCTTCTTCGGCCACATCACGTCAAGCAGCTGCGGCCTCAACAACGCCACGATTACCGTGGCGCAATCGCTGGCCCCGTTTCCTGAATACTGCAGCGTGTTCGAGGGCGGGCCCACCGTCGGCACCTCTTCGTACGACGCACTGCAGGTCACCTATACGCACCGCTGGCACTCGGGTCTCGACCTCAACCTTTCCTACACCTATTCAAAGTTCATGGATGATGTGCAGGGAAATTCCGGGTGGGCGTTCCCAGGCAGTGGGACCAGTAACCTCAATTCGTACAATCTTGCCGCCGACTATTCGGTTGATGCAAGCAATGTCCCTCATCGTTTCGTTGCCTCTTACATTTACGAATTGCCCGTGGGCAAGGGGAAGGCGTTTGGCTCGGAGTGGAGCACGCCTGTTAACGCGATCCTGGGAGGCTGGGCGTGGAGCGGAATCCTCACAGCGGAATCAGGATTGCCTATTTCCATTCAACCGGCCTCGAACAACATAGGTTTCGGTTTCAACCAGCGTCCTAACGTAGTGCCGGGAGTGAATCCGATACCGTCAAATCAATCGATCAACAACTGGATTAATCCAGCTGCGTTCTCGCAACCTGCCGCTTTCACATTTGGAGATGCTCCGAGGTTCTTCTCCAATATCCATGGGCCCAAGTATTTCGATTGGGACATGGCTATACAAAAATACTGGAATTTCACCGAGAGTAAGCGCTTGCAATTCCGATTTGAGATGTTTAACGCGCTTAACCATCCGGACTTCTTCCAACCAGACACAAACCTGGGAGACGTAAGCTCCGGCAACTTCGGAAGGATAACGTCGGCTTATCAGGCCCGAACCGCACAGGTGGCTGCAAAATTCTACTTTTGACGCCTGATGCGATTACATCTCCCCCCACCCGGGGATCCGAATGCCTGGCAGGCGGCGAAGATCGATTCCAAACTCCGGAACGCTTCGCTGGCTGCCAGGCCTCTCGTACGGCGCGACAAAAATGAATCCCCCAGGCCCGGTGAACGCCAGCCGCTGCGATCAAATGCCAGACGAGACAGGACAGATCGAAATTATTTTGTCTCTTCGTGGATGCTTTTGGTCCCACTTAGCGGAACCGAAAGAGGTGTGCATGACGCGCAGTAAGGATTTGCCGGGAATAGGCAACGGTGCTCAGATTGGCGCGGGCGAGGATTGTCCCGCGGCACGCCTCCTTTCGGGCTGGGGCCAGCGGTTTCGTGCTCCGCGATCGCGGAAAATAATACCGCTAGTCTTCGGCGCGGCTCTTGTTTTTTCGGGCGTCTCAGCGGCACTGGCGCAGCAGATACCGAAGGATCCGCCCGCTGGCGTCGGCAATCTCGATAGCGCGGGTGTCAATGGCGACACACTCACTCTGCGCACTGGCGAAGACACAATTGAAGTACAGGTAGTCGAGTCCAACATTCTGCGGGTGCACTTTCAGCCTAAAGGCCAGACGACTCCGCCCACTTCCGTTCTCGATCCAAACCACACTTGGAGCACCGGCACTCCCGCGAAGATTGATACCAGCGCGGATCCGGTGACCATTTCGACGGACAAGATGATTGTGAAAATCTCCAAGGCGCCCGTGAGGTTTGCCATCTACGACACTGAAAATCACCTGCTGCTGCAAGAGTTGGTTGATGGAGGCGTTTATAGCGGCGGTTTGCGTTTCGCGTACAAAACCTCAGATCAGTTTTTCGGCGTTGATGGGACCAGTCTTCCTGGAAAAAATATTGATGCGCGCCAGGATATTCGGATTGGAGTGCGGCGCTCGGGTGGCGCGGTCAGCGCGGGCCGTCAGGGCGACGGGGGGGCTCCCCTTGCCTACACGCCCACATACGGCTTGCTTGTGGATTCCGACGGCGGAGAGTTCGATATTTCCACCGGGCAGCTCCAGTTCAGTGGCGGGTCGCGCCAGGATGTCGAATATTTCGCAATCGTAGGCAATCCGAAGGCGACTATGCACGCTGCGGCCGATATCAGCGGGCATCCGCCGATGATGCCGAAGTGGACGCTGGGGTTCATGAATAGCCAATACGGTTCGACCCAGCCGGAGGTGACGCAGATCATAGATACCTATCGCGCCAAGCGAATCCCTATTGATGGCTTTATTCTCGATTTCGATTGGAAAGCCTGGGGAGAGGACGACTACGGCGAATGGCGCTGGAACAGCACGAACGGCTCGGGGAATGTGCATCCCGATAAGTATCCAGATGGCGCGTCCGGCAAATTTGCGGAAGAAATGCGCGACAAAGGCATCAAACTCGCTGGCATCTTCAAACCACGCATCGTGTTGCGCAATGCGGAAGGCAATGCCACTGCTGCTGCGCAGTACGCCTACGATCACAAATTGTTCTTCGACTGGGAGCAGCCTTACACCGATTATTTCTCGCACCGGCCGGCGCTCGATGTCGATTTTTCCAAGCCTGCCGCCCGCGCGTGGTTCTGGGAGCACATGGTTCCGGCTTACAAATCGGGAATTCAATACTTCTGGAACGATGAGGCCGACTCGATAGGCAATGCCCAGTTCCCGAACTTTCAGAATGCGGACATGCAAAGGGCGATGTATGAAGGCGCGCGGGCGACCGGAAATCAGAGAGTGTGGTCAATTAATCGGAACTTCTATCTGGGTGCGCAGCGCTATGCCTACGGAGAATGGTCCGGTGATGTGCAAACCGGATTCGATAGCATGGCCTGGCAGGAATCGCGCATGCTCTCAACGATCGGACTCGGCGAGCCTCACTGGAGCATGGACACCGGCGGGTTCGAGGGGCGTCCCGATCCTGAAAATTACGCGCGCTGGGTGGAATTCGCGGCCCTGGTGCCCATCATGCGCGTACATGGAAGCTTGGACGAGCATCGCCAACCGTGGGTCTTCGGCGAACAAGCTGAAGCCGACGCCAAGGCCGCAATCGAGCTGCGATATCGCCTGATTCCTTACATGTATTCCTACGAGCATCAGGCGCATGAAACCAACGTCGGAATCGTGCGGCCGATTTTTTGGGATTTTCCAGAAGGCGACGGCCGAGTGGCAGACATCACCGACGAATGGATGTTTGGTGACGAGCTGCTCGCCGCGCCGGTCTTGGGCGAAGGGCAGGCTCGTCGCAACATCTACCTGCCTCCGGGCCAGTGGTTCGATTATTTCCGCGGCCAGCGATATGAAGGGAACCAGTTTGTCGTCTATCCGGTCAATGCTCAGACTTGGTCGGATATTCCTCTATTCATACGCGCCGGCTCGATCCTGCCGAACCAGGACGTCCAGCAATATGTCGGAGAGCGTCCCGTGACGCGCGTCTTTGTGGATGTGTTTCCGAGCGCGACCGAGACATCATTTAATTACTATGACGACGATGGTATTTCATACGCATATGAGACCGGCGCGTTCTACGAGCAACGGATGTCAGCAAGCGACAACGGCACAGTCGTTCGTTTCGACTCAACGACGCCCACAGGTACGTATAAGCCGCCGTTGCGTGATTACGAAGTGAAGCTGCACGGCATCACGGCACGCGCCGTCGCCGTTGACGGCAAAGAATGTACACACTACACGGACCTCGCACACCTCGAACGTGGTTCGGCTGAGGGTTGGACGACGGGGACTGACCGATATGGCGCTGTGACATTCGTGAAGATGGGGGCTGACACCGCGAAGCAGATCAGCGCGACCCGCTAGCCGCTAGTGAAAATGGGGATTCGATAGGATTGAACGCCGCGATTTGGTGGTATCGTTTTTGGCGGCATTGTGCACCGCATCCCATACGGCGCAGGTTCACAGGCTCTGGCGCCTACACTCATGGTCGTTGACGTCTTCGCATCCCGACGCGGCTGTGCCCGTTATCTGGAAGGAATGTGAATGACGCGCCGAATTCCGCGTCGTGAATTCCTCGCAGGTTTGGGTGCGATGGCGGCCAATGCGGCTTCCTGGTTCCCGCGCAAATTGCTCCTGACTCCTGGCGCTGTAGCAGCGGTGCCGAAATCCGATCCCATCTTCCAGGTGAAATCCTTGAAGGGTGTTGATTTTGTTCTGCGCAACTCGCCAACGCCGCAAAAGTATCTGATCGAGACGATGCCCGGAGGAGTGGCGCTCCTTGATTACAACAACGACGGACTACTCGACATTTTCTTGGTGAATGGTGGGCAGTTGCGAGAAGTCGCGGGCAAGCCCTTCAGCTTCAATCGCCACAATCCCGCCTTCTGGAACCGCCTGTATCGCCAGAATAAGGATGGCAGCTTCACCGACGTCACCGAGCAGGCGGGCCTGCGAGATGCCGGTGAGACGAACTATGGCATGGGCGTTGCCGTCGGCGATTACGACAACGATGGCTTTTCCGATATCTACGTAACAAACTTCGGGAAGAATATTTTGTATCACAATAATGGCGATGGCACTTTTACAGACGTCACTGCGAAGGCCGGAGTTGCGGCAGGAGGTTGGTGCGTTTCCGCCGGGTTCTTCGATTACGATAACGACGGAATGCTGGATCTGTTTGTTACCCGCTACCTCGATTGGAGCGTAGAGAAAAGTATGACGTGCGGCGCCGAGAAGCCCACGTATTGTCCGCCCGGCGATTTCGCGCCCATCGCGAACATCCTGTACCGCAATCGAGGCGATGGCACTTTTGAGGATGTCAGCGTGGCGTCCCACATTGCCGCGAAGAAAGGGCATGGATTGGGCGTCGCGTTTGCCGACTACGATGGCGACGGCTACACGGATATCTTCGTTGCGAACGATGCCATCGAGCAGTTTCTTTTTCACAACAACGGAAACGGCACGTTCACCGAATGCGGGTTCGATTCCGGCGCGGCGCTTTCGGAAAATGGCAAAGCGCTCTCAGGCATGGGCGTCGTATTTCAAGATTACGATAACGATGGCCGTCCGGATCTGCTGATCACGCAGCTCCCGCACGAGCCCTACGGCGTCTTTCACAATGACGGCAAGGGATTGTTCAGCGCGCAGGAACTCGAAGCGGGATTTGGCGTGCTTTCAGGGAGCTGCTCGGGCTGGGGAGTTGGGCTGGAAGATTTTGACAATGACGGCTGGAAGGATGCGTTCATAGTTCAAGGCCACGTCTTCGATAATGTGGAGTTCTACGACAGCTCGCTGCGCTATCGGGAGCCACCATTGCTGGCCTTGAATCGTAAAGGACACTTCGAAAAAGCAGACGCCGGGTCGAATGTAGCGGTAGCCGGACGCGGCGCGGCCTTCGGCGATTTGAACAACGATGGCTGGATCGATGTGATCGCCACGTCGCTTGGCGAAGCTCCGCAGTTTTATTTGAATCGCGGCGGCGACTTGCACTGGCTGACAATCACGCTGCGCGGAAAACGGAGCAACCGCGATGGTTTTGGCGCTCGCGTTCAAGTCAATGGTCAGACCCGCTTCGCCACCGCCGCAGGAAGCTATCTCTGTTCAAACGACAAGCGTTTGCACTTTGGCCTTGGGCCCGCAGAGACCGCGGATATCGAGATTCAATGGCCATCCGGCATTCTTCAGGCTTTGCGTGGAGTGCAGGCTAACCAATTCATAGTGATCGAGGAGTCGGTGCCGCGATGATCCGCGCCTTGTTATGCGTATGCTTGCTTCTACAGCAGCAGAGCACAGCGCCGCCCTCTTCCGATGTGCGCACGCTGCTGCAATCCGGGCTGGATGCCGAGAATCGCCATGATCTCGACCAAGCCATCGCTGCGTTTCGCAGAGCAGCCGACCTAGATCCATCCTCCGGTGTTGCGTTCCTTAGGCTGGGTGACGCTTACATGCAAAAGCGTGACTACGCAGCCGCCATTCCTCCGCTAAAGCACGCGACGGAATTGAATCCGGATTCTCTTCCGGTTCATCAGCTGCTGGGTTATGCGCTCCTCGCCGCAGGCTATGCCTCCGAAGCCGTTCCTCATCTGAAAATGATCGAGGATTATGGTGCCTTAGGCATTGCGCAGCTCCAGGCGGACCAGCCTGGCGAAGCAGTAGCTAATCTGCAGATTGCTCTCGCGAAGGCTCCTGACGATCCTGATCTTCTGTTTTATCTCAGCCGGGCGGCGACTGCGTACTCCGAGCAATCTTCGGAAAAATTGCTGACAACTTTTGGGAATACCGCGCGCGGGCATCAAGTGCGTGGCCAAAACGACTACGCATTGAAAATGTTTCCTGAGGCCGAAAGGGAATACGTGCAAGCGATAGCGTTGCGGCCCGATTTGCCAGGGCTGCGACTGGAGCTTGGTTTGGTCTATGCGGCTCAGTCTGAATGGGAAAAAGCGGAAGAGCAATTTCGGGGAGAGGCAAGGTTACAGCCGGGAAATGCGGAGGCTGCTTATCGCCTGGGAGACGCGCTATTGCAGCGAGGACAGATGAAGGAGGCCGTCGTGGAGCTGCAGCGTTCCGATTCGCTCCGCGGGGACATGCCGGAAACTCTGTACGCGCTCGGCAGGGCCGCGGCATCTAGCGAGCCAAGCGTTGCGGAGCACGCCTTGACGCGTGCGATTGAGCTGGAAAAGGATACTCCGCTCGCTGCGCAGGCCTACCTCACACTCGCTGGAATTCACCGGAGGCAGGGTAAGACGGACCAGGCCGCGCACGAGATGCAAGAATATCGGCGAATCCAGGCTCTCTCAGCCCACCCTCATTCGTGAGCTAAGGTTCCCTCAGATCGCGCACCTCCACCACAGCAGCTTCAATTGGCTGCGCTACTGGCCGAATTTCTTCTAGTCTCCTAACGATTAACCGAATGAGCCTTAAATCCCCAGAACGCAGTTCCACTAGGCAGTATCCATCCTTCTTGAGCAAGAGTTCGTTTGTTGGCAAAGCACATACCAGGTTCGATGCTGTGAAGGGAGCAAAACGGTGTACCGAGGGAGACCGGGCCTAATTAGCTACAACCACCGATGAACCTCAACGAGCGGCCCTATTAGTCCGGCGCCGATGTTCGCCGTTCAACGTTCTTACTTTCTTGGATATTCAAATCGAGTCAGAGATTTCAGGAAATCTTCGCTATTGCGCTATTGCTGCCATCCGCCACCGAGCGCCTTGTAGAGCTGCACCAGGCTCTGATATTCGTTCCCTCGCGCCTGTGCCAGCGTCAGTTCGGCGGTGAAGAGCGACCTCTGCCCGTCGAGAACTTCGAGATACGTTGTGATCCCACCCCGGTAGCGCTCAAGCGACGTATCGACGGAATCCTGGAGGTCCTTCACGGTGATCTCCTGTTCCACTCGAACCTCATGATATTTCTGATACCCGATCAGTGCGTCGGAAGCGTCGCGAAACGCGTACTGGATCGCCTGCTTGTAGGCGATTAATTCCTGCTGCTGTTGTGATTTTGCCAGCCGCAAGTTTCCGGTGAGCGAACCGCCGGTGAATATCGGCTGCGTAACATCGGCGCCATAGGTCCAGATCGGCGAGTGCGACTTCATCAAGCTCGTGAAAGCGCTGTCCCGCCCGAATGCGCCGCCCGCCGAACCTGTCAGCGATATCTGGGGGAAAAACGATGCCTTGGCCACTCCGATTTCTGCGTTCGCGGCGATCAGATTTTCTTCAGCCTCATGGATGTCCGGCCGGCGTTCCAGCAGCGCCGACGGCATCCCTGGCGGCACGTCCGGAGGCAGCGGCTGTTGTACCAGCGGCATGCCACGCTGGATCTCTTGCGGATAATTTCCCAGCAGGATGCTGATCGCGTTCTCCTCCTGCGCTCTCTGCCTCTCCAGATCAGGGATTTGCGCGTTCGCCGTGTCCAGCACCTGTTGCGCTTGCAGCACGTCGAGCTTGGTAGCCACTCCGTGGTTCAGCCGCAAGTTCGTCAATTTCACAGCATCTGTCTGCGTCTTCACGGTGTCTTGAGAGATTTTTAGTTGAAGGTCCAGTTCGAGCAGCGCGAAATAATCGCTCGCCACGTCGCTGACCAAAGTCAGCACAACTGTTCGCCGAGCCATTTCGGTCGCCAGCACCTGGGCTCGCGCCGCTTCTGTTTCTCGTCGTAGCTTCCCGAACAAATCGAGTTGGAACGACGCGTCGGCAGTGAGCGCTAGGAAATTCCCGGTAGACTGAAACTGCTGCTCCTTGTACCCGTTTCCCTGTGCCTCGCCCTGAAACTGCGGAAACAGGCTCGACCGCGTGATCGTCAGTTGCGCCCGCGCCGAATTGATGCGCTCGGTGGCCGTCTGCAAGTCATAATTCTGTTTCAGCGCTGTTCGGATCAGGTCCTGCAGCACGGGGTCTTGAAATACTTTCCACCATGGCAAATCGGCGTAGGAAGCCGCCTGCGTCTCCGCCTGCGGATTTTCATTGAAATCGTGGTAGGTCGTGGGAGTCGCAATTGTCGGCCTTTTGTAATTGGGCCCCACTTTGCAGCCGGTGATCAGGCTCGCCGCCAAAATCGCGGCGAAAATCGTTTTCATCCGCGACGCTTGCGCCATCTTCTCTCTCTCGCTCCTTCGCGTCAGTCGCATGTTAGTCGGTCTCCGCGGGAGTGGGTGTTCCCGAACTCCCTGCAGTAGGGGCAATCGCTCTTGCAGACTGGCTCATTTGGCCTGCTCCCGACCACTTCTCAACCAGATAGAAAATTGCCGGGACCAGGAATATGGCAATGGCGCTGGCCGCCAGCATTCCTCCAATCACCGTCGTCCCGATGATCTGGCGCGCTACCGAGCCCGCCCCTGAGGCGACCCACAGAGGCACGCTGCCGAGGATGAACGCGAACGACGTCATCAAGATGGGCCGCAGCCGGATCCGGGCGCCTGCCAACGCAGCGTCGATCAGCGGTTTGCCTTGCTCGTATTCGTCCTTGGCGAACTCCACGATAAGGATCGCGTTTTTCGCTGCGAGCCCGATCAGCATTACCAGGCCGATCTGCGAATACACGTCGCTTTCGATTTGCACCATGTAAGCTGGATAAAACCATCCGGCGATTGTGCGCCGCAACCACAGCGTAGCGAACGCGCCGAACACCGCCACCGGCGTGCTGAGCAGCACGCTGAACGGCAGCGACCAGCTTTCATACAGCGCCGCAAGAATCAGGAACACGAACAACAGTGAGAACCCGAAAACAACAGCAGGTGAGACTCCTTCCTGGGCGAGCTTTTCCTGAAACGACATGTCTTTGTAGTCGTACCCCATTTCCCGGGGCATCGTTTGAGCGAATACTTCCTCGAGCGCTTTCATCGCCTGCGCGGAACTGTAACCGGGTGCTGCACTCCCCACGATCTGCGCTCCGCGATATTCGTTGAAGCGCATGGTGTATTCCGGTCCGATGCGCGGCTCGAATTTCGTCAGCGCAGAGAGCGGCACATTGTCTCCATTGCCGTTGCGGACATAGAACTGGCCGACATTCTCCGCCTTCGTTCGATACTCTCCCTCCGCCTCTATGTACACCTGCCATTGCCGCCCGAACCGGTTGAAGTAATTGATAAAATATCCGCCCATGAACGACTGCAGGGTCTTGTAGACGTCGCTGATGTTCACTCCCTGCTTGATGACCTTGTCGCGGTCCACCGTCACAAATTGCTGCGGCACACTGGGGATATAAGTCGTGGCCAGAAAGCCGATCTCGGGACGTTTGCGCGCCGCGGCCATGAAGGTGTTTAGATTTTGCGTTAGAAACTCCACGTCCTTCCCGGCCCGGTCCTCCAGAACAAACGTGAATCCTCCTGAAGTGCCAACGCCCGGAATCGCCGGAGGTGAAAAGTTGAAAGCGACTGCTTCCGGCAGCTGGCTCAATTTCTGATTCAGCCGTGTTTTGATCTCCTGGAATTGTTCCGCCCTCGACTTCCTTGCGTCCCAGTCGTCCAGCGTGACGAAGAAAAATGCGTTGTAGCTGGTGCGCACGAAGCTCAGCAGGCTGAAGCCGATTACGCTCGAGGTGTACTTCACTCCGGGAGTGTCGGCCAGTATCTTCTCGATGTCTCGCGCAGCTTCGTCCGTCCGTTGCAGCGAAGCAGCATCGGGAAGCTGCAGGTTGATAAAAAGATAGCCTTGATCCTCATCCGGGAGGAAGCTCGACGGCACTCGTGAGGCAAAAAAGGCCGCCGCCCCCGAGAAGGCCACCAATAGCACGAGTGCGATTACGCTCTTGCGGATCAGTGCGCCGGAAACTCGCACATAGCCGTCCGTCCCGCGCTCGAACGCTCGGTTGAACCAGGCAAAGAATCTTCCCAGCACCCCCTTGCTGTTCTCTCTCGGCCGTAGCAAAAGGGCAGCCAGAGCCGGACTGAGGGTAAGCGCGTTGAAGGCGGAAAGGATGACGGAAATGGCGATTGTCACTGCAAATTGCTGGTAGAGCCGCCCAGTGATTCCCGGAATAAACGCCGTTGGAACGAATACCGCGGAGAGAACCAGCGCGATACCGACGACTGGTCCGGTCAACTCCTCCATCGCCTTGAAGGCCGCATCCTTAGGGGAAAGCCCTTCCTCGATATGCCGCCCGACACCCTCCACGACGACGATTGCGTCGTCCACCACCAGTCCAATGGCCAGCACCAGTCCTAACAGAGAAAGCGTGTTAATCGAAAAACCGAACAACGGGAAGAAGATGAATGTTCCGATCAGCGCCACTGGCACCGCGAGCATGGGAATCAGCGTAGCGCGCCAGCTTTGCAGGAAAATGTACACGACGAGGATCACGAGCACGATCGCGATCACCAGCGTCTCGACAATCTCCTTGATCCCGGACGTCACCGCCTTCGTTGTATCCAACGAAATCACGTAGTCCATGTCCTGCGGGAATCGCTGCTTCATGTCGGCGATCAGTTTCCTCACGCCGTTCGCCGCGTCCACAGCATTCGAGCCTGGTAACTGGTAAACGGCGATAATCGCTCCCGGCTTGCCGTTCAGCCGGCCCACCACGGTGTAGTCGTTCGACCCAAGTTCTATCCGCGCCACATCCTTCACGCGGACTATCCCACCGTCCGACGTCTCGCGAACCACGATCTGCCCGAAGTCCTCCGCGGAAACAAGACGCCCTTGCGCCCGAACCGCGTAGGTGTACTCCTGCCCTTTGGGAACTGGCTCTCCACCCACTTGTCCTGCGGGGTTTACGGTGTTCTGCGCTTGGATTGCATTGATGATATCGGTGACGGTGATGCCCAACTTGCCCAATTGATCCGGCTTCACCCACAACCTCATCGCATATTGGCCGGCACCGAAGATCTGCACATTCCCAATGCCGTAGACGCGCGTCAACGGATCATGAATGTTGATGTATGCGTAGTTCGCGAGAAACGACGCATCGTACGTTCCCTTGGGCGAGTACAGCGTGAGCAGCATCAGCGGTGACGTTACCGACTTTTGCACCGTGATTCCGTAGTTGTTGACGTCCGCGGGAAGCTGCGAAGCGGCTTGCGTTTCCCGCATCTGCGCCAAAATCTGGTCCGTGTTCGGATCCGTCTTCACGTCGAAATCCACGATCATGGTCATGCCGCCATTGGCCGTGGCATTCAACGAGTACATGTAGTTCATGTGATCCACGCCGCTCATTTGCTGCTCGATCGGCGTGGCCACGGATTGCTCTAGCGTCAACGCGTCCGCGCCGACGTACGTTGCTTGAATCTGAACTTCTGGCGGAGCGATATTCGGAAATTGGGCGACGGGCAATTCGATAATCGTGATGATCCCTATAATCACCGTGACGATCGAAATCACAATCGCGACAATGGGGCGGTTGATGAAAAATTTGGACATGGGCGCTACCGTGCCTCTGCCGTCGCGCTATCTGGGACGTATGGCTTCGGGTTTACCTGCGCGCCGGGACGCACCTTCTGCACGCCCTCCGCGACCACGCGATCTCCCGGCTTCAATCCCTCGGTGATAATCCATTCGCTCCCTACGCGATCTCCCACCGACACGGTCTGAATGCTCACTTTATTGTCACGGTCCACCACAGCGACTTGATAACCACCTTGCAGCTCGGTGACGGCGCGTTGCGGCACCAGTAGCGCGTCTTTCTGGATTCGAACGGCCGTCCGAATTCTGCCGTAGCCGCCGGGACGCAGAATATTCCCCGGATTGGGGAACAGGGCCGCGAGTCGAATCGCTCCGGTACCTATATTTACTTGGCGGTCGGCGAAATAAAATGTACCCTCACGCGCGTACGTGGAGCCGTCGGCCAAAATCAGTCGGAGGCGCAAACTTTTGTCAGCCGCTTCCAGTGTTGTCTGCGTCGGGAATCGTTTGTTCCAATCGAGATACTCACTTTCACTGACGGTGAAATAAGCCTTGATAGGGTCTACGGTGGATACCGAAGTCACAATTCCGCTGCTTGGACTGACCAGAGCGCCTACCTGAAGCTGAGCCTGCCCGGCGATGCCGTCAATGGGTGCAATGAGGCGCGTAAAATCGAGGTTGATCCTGGCCGTTTCAACGGCCGCGGCGTCGGTTTTGATTGCCGCCTTAGCCGTCGCTACGGTGGCCTCAGCTGCTAAGTTATTCTGAACGGCATTGTCGAGATCTTGCTGGCTCGCTGCCTGTTCTTTGGCCAGCGGCGTGTAGCGCTCCACATCTAGCCGTGTTCTGCCTTGCACTGCTTCGGCGTTGGCAAGATTCGCCGTGGCCTGCGCCAACTGTCCCTCGGCTTGATCGAGCGCAGCCTGGAAGGGCCGCGGGTCAATCTCGAAAAGTAGCTGGCCCTTCTTGACGAATGCGCCCTCCTGGTAGCCCTGCCGCAGCAGGTAGCCCGTGACCTGCGCCCGGACGTCCGCATTCGTGTACCCGTCGAGCGTGCCGATCCACTCGCCATAGATCGGTACATCCTTTTGTTCCACCTGTGCGACCTCAACCGTTGGAGCAGGCATGGAACCAGACGTTTTCCCTCCGCACCCAATGCTGGAAGAAATGACGAGTCCAAGAACCACCCTGTGTCCCCATTTTGTGAAACGTTTTCTTGGCTCTCGAATCAATTCCATTGCCATGCTTGCCTCCCCCAAAAGTGCTTTCGCAAGAAATCATTCGGTGGAAATATGCCTGCGCTTGCTGAAAACCATTCTAGTTGGAATTCCGATTTAGGGCCGCCCCTCATGGAATCGTACAATTCCACGGCTTCCGATACAACGAATTCACGTGCTGAATCCGAAGAACTTTTTGGCTAACGCGAGCGCCGCACACCATGCATGGGGGATTCGATGAGGGCAACACGCTTCAAGTCGCAACTAATAAGCTGGTCGCCAGTGCGGACACGGGTCTTGACCAGGCGTCTCGGACGCCAGCAAGAGCGCCGAAATTCACTCATGATCCCATGGAATTATTGCACCATTCGGTGTCTGCTCTACATCCATGAGACTGTGTTTCATAGCGCTTGACAAACGAGTCGGCGAAGCCTAAGAAATAGGGGTCCGCCGATTTCGCGAACGGATGAGAGGCCCTCCAAGTGCAAACTTCCCGCAGAGACTTCTTGAAGGTAGCTGCTGTCGGTGGTGTTGCCGCGACCGTCTTCGGGTTCGACCTGAAGCCTGCCTACGCCCAACTGAAAGAACTAAAAATCGCGCGAGCCACCGAGACGCGATCAACGTGTCCGTACTGCGCGGTGGGTTGTGGCGTCCTTATTTACACCATCGGAGACAAAGCCAAGAACGTCACGCCTCAGGTGATCCATGTCGAAGGCGATCCCGATCATCCTACCAATCGCGGAACTCTGTGCCCGAAGGGCTCATCGCTCGAGCAAGACATGCTCAACCCGCGGCGTCTTACCAAGCCGCAGGTCCGCCGGCCCGGGGGTACGGACTGGCAGGACATTTCCTGGAATGACGCACTGAACGAAATCGCGCAGTGGACCAAGAAAACCCGCGACGCTTCCTTCGTCGAAAAGGACGCCAACGGCCGCACCGTCAACCGCTGCGAAGGCGTTTCGTTCATCGGCGGGTGCACGGACACCAACGAATTTAATTATTTGGTAGTGAAAGCAATGAGGAGTTTGGGCTTGGTGTATTTAGAAAACCAAGCCCGTGTTTGACACGGCCCCACGGTCTCAAGTTTGGGACCAACATTCGGACGCGGGGCCATGACCAACGGCTGGATCGACATCAAGAACACCGACATGATGTTGATCATGGGCGGAAATCCCGCCGAGAACCATCCCTGCGGCTTCAAGTGGGCGATGGAGGCCAAGCGCAACCGCAACGCCAAGCTGATTTCCGTAGACCCCCGATTCACCCGCACGTCATCCACCGCCGATCTCTTCTTGCAAATTCGCGCCGGCACCGATATCGCTTTCCTCGGCGGCCTGATTCGTTACGCCATCGAAAATAATCGCATTGCGAAAGAGTATCTCGTCAACTATACGAACGCGCCGTTCATCGTCAAGGAAGGCTTCAAACTGCCGGAGGACGGACTGTACTCCGGTTTTAATTCCGACGCAGGCACCTACGACAAAACCACATGGAACTATGAAGGCGGCGGGGATGTCAGCGGCAAGCCTGATGCAGGCGGAGCGTCGGGTCACGCGCCCGAACCGGTGCCGGGCAAAGCTGGCGGACCAGCACCACCTCCAACTCTGCCGCCAGATGTCGCCTACGACCTGACGCTGCAGCATCCGCGCTGCGTCTTCCAATTATTGAAGAAGCAGTACTCGCGCTACACGCCAGAAACCGTCGAGCGCATCACGGGCATACCTCGAGATCAATATCTGAAGGCGATCGACATGTTCACCTCCGTCCGCAAAGACGGGGACATGAAGAAAGTAGGCACGATCATCTATGCCGTAGGCTGGACGCAACATTCGTTCGGGACACAAATCATCCGGACGGCGGCAATGATTCAGCTCCTGCTCGGCAACATCGGCAGGGCGGGCGGCGGTGTGAACGCCTTGCGCGGCCATTCGAATATTCAAGGCGCCACGGACATGGCCGGTCTGTTCGACAGCATGCCCGGATATCTGAAAGTGCCGACTCCGACAGACACGGATCTAGCCTCATTCCTGAAGCGCATCACCCCGACAGCGTCGAAGCCTTCGCCATGGGGTTCGTGGAACTATTATTCGAACACCCCTGCATTTTTCGTGTCGCTCATGAAGGCCATGTATGGGGACGCGGCGACCAAGGAAAACGGATTTGCGTTCGACTACCTGCCGAAGCCGGACCGCGATTACTCGTGGACGCACATCTGGGACGACATGTACAACGGGAAGGTCAAGGGCATGATGGCCTTTGGCATGAACGGCGTGATGATCGGCCCGGACACGAACAAGAACATCAACGCCTTGAAGAAAGCCGACTGGCTCGTGGTCGGAGAGATTTATCCGGATGAGACCAGCGAATTCTGGAGAGCTCCGGGAATCACCACTGACGAGCAAAAAACCATCAACACGACCGTGTACCGGTTGCCGTGTGCAGGTTTTGCGGAAAAAGATGGCAGCATGACGAACTCCGCGCGCTGGGTCACGTGGAAGTACGCGGCCGTTCCGCCCCCAGGAGACGCGCGGCTCGATCAAGACATCGTCGCGCAGATTTTCCTGCTCGTTAGGGATCTTTACAAGAAAGAGGGCGGCAAGTTCCCCGATCCCATTCTGAATCTCAGCTGGGCGTATGCCGACGCGGCCCATCCGCCGCTTTCCCAGGTGGCCATGGAACTCAATGGCAAGGCGCTGGCGGACTTGAAGGACGACAAGACCGGACAAGTAGTAGTCAAAGCAGGCCAGCAGCTGCCCGGTTTTGCCTTGCTGAAAGATGACGGCACCACGATGTGCGGCAACTGGATTTACTCGGGTTGTTGGACGGAGGCGGGCGCGCAAATCCAGAGGCGAGGCACCGACGATCCCTCCGGCATGGGCGTTTATCCTAACTGGGCGTGGTCCTGGCCTGCGAACCGCCGCGTACTCTACAACCGCGCTTCCTGCAACGTGGATGGTAAGCCTTGGGATCCCGAGCGCAAGCAAGTGTGGTGGAACGAAGCGGCGGGAAAATGGGCTGGCAATGATGTGCCGGACTTCAAGGCCGACTCGCATCCTAAGGACCACATGGGTCCTTTCATCATGAACCCCGAGGGCGTGGGGCGGCTGTTCGCCCCGATCGGCGTGCTCGCTGACGGACCTTTCCCGGAGCATTACGAGCCGATCGAGAGCCCCACGAAGAATCTGTTTCATCCAGAGCAATCGAACAATCCGCTCGTGAAAAAATTCAAAACCCCGTTCGACAAGTTCGGAACCCCCGAAGAATTCAGCATCGTATGCACGACGTATCGGCTCACCGAGCAGTATCACTACTGGACGAAGAATAATCCGATGAACGTCCAGTTGATCCCCGAACCGTTCGTCGAGATCCCGGTGGAGTTAGCCGAAGAAAAGGGTATCCGCGGGACGGATATGATCCACGTGATTAGCGCGAGGGGAACCTACACGGCAAAAGCCTTCGTCACGCGCCGACTGAAGCCGATGATGATTGACGGCAAAAAGGTCTACCAGATCGGATTGCCGATTCACCAAGGCTTCCGCGGGATCACCGAAGACGAGGGAAGAGATGCGCGCACCCCGGCAAACTTGTTGACGCCGGCTGTCACCGATCCGAACGCTCATACCCCCGAATCCAAGGGCTTCCTGGTGAAAGTCGAGAAAGCGTAGACAGCAGCCGTAGGAGAGGATGATGAGCCAGGCGTCAACAGAGATAATCCGGATTTCAGGACACGCCGGGACCGTACCGGGCGCCGGGCTAAACCGCGAATTCCAGGTCTGCAAGCTGGTGGATACCACCACATGCATCGGCTGCAAAGCTTGCGAAGTCGCGTGCCTGGAATGGAACGGCTACACCTTCAGCGAAACCACTTTCGACAACAGCTACCAGACCATGCCGGAAACGGCGTGGAATTACTGGAACCTCATCAAGTTCAACGAGCACGAGCGCGACGACGGCACCATGATGTTGTTGATGCGCAAAGATCAGTGCATGCACTGCGAAGATCCCGGCTGCCTGGCGGCGTGCCCCGCGGACGCCGCAATCGTGCAGTACGCCAACGGGATCGTGGATTTCCAGGAAGCCAACTGCATCGGCTGCGGCTACTGCATCAGCGGCTGTCCATTCAATATTCCTAAATTCAGCCCGACAGCTCACAAAGTTTTCAAATGCACGCTGTGCAATGATCGCGTGTCGCAGGGCCTCGAACCGGCGTGTATAAAGACTTGTCCCACGGGCTGCCTGCATTTTGGAACGAAGCTCGAGATGAAGGAACTAGCCGAAACGCGGGCGCAGCAACTTCGCACGCAATCCGGATTCCCCGACGCGGGAGTTTACGATCCGCCCGGGGTGAGCGGAACGCATGTCATCTACGTCCTGCACGATGCCAAGAACCCGGAGCTCTATGGCGGGCTGCCGAAAGATCCGCACATCCCGTGGTCAGTAAAGTTGTGGAAAGGACCGCTGAAGTGGCTGGGCAATTTGGCGATGGTCGGCGGAATCGTAGGACTCGCGTGGCACTACATGCGATTCGGGCCAAAGAAAGAAGAAGAGATCAAACCGGATGACGTGAGGCGGCCATGAGCACCGGCGCCGTTTCGCGTCCCAATACCGCTAGCCGTAACCAGGACTTGGTTCCGCGCTACACGCTTGGCGAACGCGCGAATCATTGGATAGGAGCGCTTGCTTATACCTACTGTCTTATTACCGGGCTTGCGTTCTGGTCGCCTTATCTTTTTTGGTTGGCCCTGATCGTCGGCGGCGGTCCGACGGCAAGATTCTGGCATCCCTGGGTCGGGCTGCTTTTTACCGCGTCGCTCCTCTGGACCTTCAAGGAATGGCACCGGGACATGCAGGTGGACGATGGCGATCGCGCGTGGGCCAAGGCGATGCCTTACTACATTGAGAATGAAGACGACAAACTCCCTCCCGTCGGACGCTTCAATTTCGGACAGAAGCTTTTCTTCTGGGGAATTTTTTACAGCGTGATCCTCTTGCTGCTTTCCGGACTCCTCTTGTGGGAGACCGAACTGCTTCCATGGAGCCTGCGGTTTCTGCGCTATACGGCCGTCCTTGTTCACGTGAGCGTCGCGCTGATCACCATCGGGCTGTTCCTGATTCACGTGTACATGAGCGCGATCCTGGAAGAAGGCAGTTTCGGCTCCATGATTCACGGCTACGTAACGCGCGCCTGGGCTTGGACATTCCATCGCAAATGGTACGACGAGATTGTCGCCAGATCTCGAGCCAATCGATGATCCCAGCGCAGTGGGACCGCCGCATCCGTCGCGCCACCGAACTCACATCTTCTTATCCCTTCGCTGCGGAAGGCCTGCGTTTCTATACGCGCATCGCAAACTTTCAACGAAGTTTGTACGCGGACATCCAAAAAGCTCTCGCGGATTCCGCGAAAGTTTCAGATGACCGTCCTCTGCGAGATGAATTGGATCTTTTCCTCCTCCTGCCGAAGTTTCCCGGTTTCCTGTCTCTGGTGCAGCAGATTGCACCGGCGCCGCTCGCGCAGACCGCGGCCGGCTTGGCGCAAAAAGGCCCTGCGGCGTGGCAGCGGGCGATAGAGAGTTTCTGGCATGGGGACCTGGAAACACCACTAGGTGCGGGCGCCTTGGAACAAGAGGCGACCGGCGATTCGCGCGAGGCGACTCTCGCGGAGCGCTCGCTGGCGTGGATTTTTTTGCAACCCTACGCCGAATATCTTGCCGATCAGCGCGAGTCCATCAGCGTCGATGGAGCCCCCTCGACTTGCCCGCTGTGCGGAGGCAAGCCGATCGTAGGCGTCTTGCGGCCGGAGGGAGATGGCGCGAAAAAATCGCTCGTTTGCATGTTGTGCGCACATGAATGGGCGTTTCGCAGAATTTATTGTCCGGCTTGCGGCGAAGAAAGAGAGCCGCAGATGGCCTACTACGCAGCGCCGGAAATCGCCCATGTGCGCGTGGATGTCTGCGACACTTGCCATACCTACCTGAAGAGTATCGATCTGACCAAGACAGGGCTGGCCGTTCCCGTGGTAGATGAGCTCGCCACAATACCTCTCGATCTGTGGGCGCGCGAGCACGGCTACGAAAAACTGCAAGTCAACCTGTTGGGCACCTAATCGGACTCAAAGAAATTCGCCGTACAGCCCCGTACGCGCAGACGCTTGGGCAAAATGTTAGAATTCGCGTTCTATCTAGCCCGGTGAAATGTTCAAGAAAATCCTGATTGCCAATCGCGGTGAGATTGCAGTGCGCATCGTGCGCGCATGCCGGGAACTCGGTGTGCGCGCCGTTGCCGTTTACAGCGATGTCGATCGCGCCGCGCTGCATGTGCGATCGGCAGATGAGGCGTACCCCATCGGACCAGCGCCTTCGACCGAAAGCTATCTGGTCATCGAAAAGATTCTCGGAGTTGCGCGCTATGCGGGCTGCGATGCGATTCATCCAGGCTATGGATTTCTTGCGGAAAATCCGGCGCTGGCGCGGGCTTGCGCCGGCACAGGCATTACGTTCATAGGGCCATCGGCCGAGGCCATGGAGCAGCTCGGCTCGAAAACCGCGGCGCGGCGTATTGCGCACGGAGCCGGAGCGCCGACGGTGCCGGGCACGCTCGATCCCATCAAGGATATTAGCGAACTCACAGAGGCCGCGCGCAAGATCGGATTCCCCATTATTTTGAAAGCGGTCGCAGGCGGCGGCGGAAAAGGCATGCGCAGCGTGGAACGTGAGAGCGATCTGGCGTCCGCTTGGCGAGATGCGGCCTCCGAGGCGCAGAATGCGTTCGGGGATGGGCGCGTGTACCTGGAGAAATATCTTGAGCGGCCGCGGCACATCGAAATCCAGATTCTCGCCGATCAGCATGGCCACACCGTTTATCTCGGGGAGCGCGAATGTTCGGTGCAGCGCAGGCACCAGAAAGTGATCGAAGAAGCTCCCTCGCCGTTTATGACGCCGCAGTTGCGTCAGGCCATGGGTGAAGCGGCCGTAAAGCTAGCGCGAGCCGGCAACTATACAAACGCCGGCACCGTTGAGTTTCTGGTAGACGCGCAGCGAAATTTTTATTTTCTGGAGATGAATACGCGGCTACAAGTGGAGCATCCCGTCACGGAAATGGTCACCTCGCTCGATCTGGTGAAACTGCAGATGCGCATCGCCGCAGGCGATCCGCTGCCATTCGCGCAGGAAGATGTCGCGTTGCGAGGCCACGCGATCGAATGTCGCATCTACGCCGAGGACCCCGACAACAATTTCTTTCCTTCCCCGGGGAAAATTCTAGAGCGAACAGTGCCCACTGGACCGGGAATTCGGCTCGACGACGGAATCTATGGCGGCTGGACGGTGCCCAACGAGTACGACCCAATGCTGGGAAAATTGATCGCTTGGGGCCAGGACCGGCCGGAAGCAATCGCACGGATGAGGCGCGCGCTTGGTGAATATTACGCAAGCGGGATCAAGACCAACGTCTCGCTCTTCCGACGCATCCTGGCCAGCCACGATTTTGAATCAGGTGCGATCTACACGCGGTGGCTCGATGACTTTTTGCGAGATTGGTCTGAGCGTGCGGACGCGGCTGGCGATGGGGAGTCGCAAACCGGAGCACACGCCAAGGCTGTACTTGTCGCCGCCTTGCTTTGGCATCGATCAGAGCAAAGGGCGCAAAACGGCGACCCAATCCCGGCCCAGCCACACGCGGAATCGCGTTGGAGAGCTGAGTCCCGGCGCGAACAAGTTAGTCGCGAACCGGAACGGTAAGCGAGCTTAGAAAGACCTACACTGCCATGAAACTGGATGTCGAAATCGACGGGAAGACGCATTCCGTGGAACGGGTGCAGGAACGCGACCTGTCGCGCTGGTTTGCGGACGGCCTGCCGCTCGATGCAGACGCCGCGGAGGTGTCTCCCGGAGTTTATTCGATTCTGCTCCACGGCGAATCGTTCGAGGTGCGTATAGAAAAGGTCGGCTCGGAATTACGCGCGATCGCCCTAGGACGTGAATATAAAATTGCGATTCGCGATCCGCGCGAATGGAAGAGAAATCGCGGCGGTGCGACAGAGGCCGAAGGCCGGCAGCAAGTCACAGCGCCGATGCCGGGGAAAGTCGTGCGAATACTGGTCGCGACCGGAGAGCAAGTGCAAGCTGGACAGGGCTTAATGGTCGTTGAGGCGATGAAAATGCAAAATGAAATCCGCACGCCTAAATCCGGAAAGATAGAGCGCCTTTCCGTGACGGAAGGCCAAACCGTCAATGCCGGCGAAGTGGTCGCCGTGGTGTCCTAGGCGAACGTGTGTATCCGTTACTAGTTACCCTTAAGGCCGGCAATTTTCGTGCGATCTTTCCCCGCTAATCGAATTCGGTGACAATTCATTCAAATACAGGCCGAAACTTCGAACCGGATAGGCGCAGCAAATCTTGGGAGATCGTGAATGGTTGCACATGTGCATTTTGCTTCGGTGGTTGCCTGGATGGTGATTGCGATAGCCGGTCTTTTGTGGGTGATCTCGTGCGGCGCCGCGGCCGGCAAGATGGAGAAGGAAGGAATCGCGTTTTGGAGAGGATTGCTCACCTGTTTGCTGCTGAGCCCGCTCGCAGGAGCGGCCGTGATTGTGATAGCGCGAATGAGCCGGCCAAGCCGGCGTTTTGTGGAAACCGTCAGCCGCGGCTAGTTCCTCGAAATAAACACACACATCCGCCGAATTTTTCCTAATCCTTCGAAATTCCTTTTCGACTTGAGCTATCGAGAGGCGGGAAGTTTGCCTGCGGACTCCAGAATCTGCCGCGCCAGATAATTCGTGACCCGCGAATCGTCGCGAGCTTCGATCATGTAAGCGGACCGCAAGAGTTGCTCCTTGCGATTGCGCAGCATGTCGCGAACGGATTGCTGCACTTGCGGATCGGACAGTTCACGCTGTCCGGCAGCCTCCTTGGCAATTAGCTTCAGAATCCGGTAGCCGCCGTTCTTCACGCCGATGGGCTGCGTGACGTCGCCTGCCTTCATGGACATGACCGTTTTTTTCAAAACCGGGTCGGACTGATTCAAGGCCGACTCCGGAACGAATCCAAGATCGCCCCCGGTCGAGGCTGTGGAATCTTCGGAATAATCCATGGCGAGCTGAGAGAAATCGGCGCCGCTCGCAAGCCTCTGTTCGAGCAAGGCAATCTTCCGTTTGGCTTCCGGTTCGGTAGTGGCTTTGTCGTTCTTTCGATTGTGCACCGCGGGGTCGGGATGCGGGGTCACCACGATCTGCGCGATGTGATATTGCGGCTCCGCCACGTTGAATTGCGCGCGGTTCTTATTGTAGAAATCGAGCACGTCCTGATCGGTGATAGAGATCTTCGCGACCACTTCGCGGTTGAGGAGTTTTTGCACGGAAAGCTGCCGGCGGATGTCGCCCTTCAAATCCTCAACGGAAAGCCCGGAATCTTTTAGTTTTTTCTGAAATTCTTCTTCGGTGTAAGGACTCTTGGACTCGGTGAACTTGTCCTCCACTTCGGCGTCGCTGGCAATCAGATTCAATTTGCTGGCGCGTTCGAGCAGAATTTCGTTGTTCACCAGCTCATCGAGGATGTTCAGCTTAAGCGAAAGCGCCTCTTCCTGTGAGGGCGCAGGGCCTTCGGCGTTGACGCGCGTGCGGAAGTACTTCTCGACTTCGTCGCGAGCGATTTCTTTGCCGTTGACAACCGCCCAGACATCCGGTCCCGGTATGGCTTCCTTCTTGCAGCCGGCCGCGCAGACGCACGCCACGACGGCTGCAAGAATTACGATTGATCGCGGCAAACGGGACTCCTTCCGAGGGGAAGCAGCTTTCAAGCGGCCTTTTTCACGCGGCCGGAACGAATGCAGGAGGTGCACACGCGAACGTGTTTGCGAGCGCCTTTAACGACGGCCTTCACGCGGCGCAAGTTCGGATTCCACCGGCGGCGTGTAACATTATGAGCGTGACTGATCGTGTTTCCATACAGCGGCTTCTTGCCGCAGATATCACATGCTAGTGCCATGTTGCGTTGCTCCAGACAGAAGAAATTTTCGATTGAAATCGACTTTTTATCCTACCAGAGTCCGAGCGTAGCCGGAAGCGATTTGGCATGTTCCAGAACGGAGCACGCGACGGGGGCGCGATCGACGGGGCGCAGCACTTACACGGAAAGTCCCAGTCCGATAGTACGTTAGTAACGTTGACCCGCACAGTTCGAAACCGTAGTTTGATGAAGACAATTCGGAAAGGCTCTGGCCTCGTCCAGAGGGCAGGGGTGTGTACCGTTTGGACACACACCCTTAAAATTTCCCTCTTGACGGCAGCTAACTGCTTATAGACTCCGCCGCGTAGTTCACTACTCGGAGGGGTCAATGTCTAAGTCGTTAGTTGTAGTGGTTTTGGCTTTGTTGGTGCTCACCAGCGCAATGGGTTTGAAGGCTCTAGCGACCCAGCCTGGTGTAATGGCGAATACAAGCGCACCAATGCCGCCGACGCCCTGGCTGCTAGCCAACACGAGTGCACCAATGCCGCCCACACCGTGGGCGAATACGAGCGCGCCGATGCCGCCTACACCCTGGGCGAACACCAGCGCTCCGATGCCGCCGACGCCCTGGAGATAATCCAAGGGTCCCGCGCAAGCGGGAGGTGACCAGGGTCAGGCGAGAAGGTAGCTACACATGCTTGGCCGGGTCGATTATCTAGTTTGGTCTGCAGGTTTCCTTCTGGAAATCTACGTGTTGGTGTGTTCAGTTTCCCGCCGCGACTTTGTTCGCTATCTCTCCCTCAACGCTTACATGGGGTCCGCCGCGCTGGTCGCCCTCGGCGAGTACTTTACGATTCAGCACTACGGCTTTCAGTCCATGAATTATCGTTATTATTACTACTATTCCGAGAGTCTGCTTACGATCCTGCTGTTTTGGGTCATTATTCAGCTCTACCAGCAAGTGTTTGCGGAAATGGAAGCTAGCCGGTATATTCGCCAGGCTGCGGCACTGCTACTTGCTGCGACTGGATGTTTTTCCTACCTGGTGATTCACGCAAATAAGGACCACCTAACGAGCCGCTTCGTAGTGGAGTTAGGGCAGAACTTGTATTTTGTGGGAGTGTTACTGACTTACTTGCTTTGGGGCGCGATCTTGAAGCTGCGGGAGACGCGCACTCGGTTGATCCAGCTCGTGCTGGCACTGGGCGTCTATTTTAGCGCCACAGCCGGGACCTATGCGCTCCGCAACCTGTTCCCCGGTTTGCAACCCAGTCTTCTCAAGTGGGTGCCACCCCTAGTTGGGGTCTGGCTGCCTTTGGCCTGGGCATACACGTTTACTAAAGTTGCTGAGGACGCCCGGCTAATGCCGGCGCGCTTGATGGTGAAGGCACGATGATCGCAGCACTCATCTGCGTGATTTCGCTTGCCGCGTTCCTGCAGTTCTTCGTGTCGTATTGCCGCTCGATCCTGGCTTCCAGCCGGAAGTTTGAATTGTCCGACCGCGTTCGCGAAGTCACAGGCATCGCGGATCATGACGTTGCCGCCGACGACTTCAACCGCCTTCTGCAGCTGGTGCGTTTGTGCCCGGAGCGCGGGGACGACCGCTCGGAACTTCGCGCGGTCGGCACGTACTACAACTTGCTGGCAGTGGTGAATCGCGTTTCGCGCCCGATGGTGCCGGCACTCGCTTCCTGGACCGACCAGGAACGGCAAAGCTGCTCCTATTTCGCCGCGGTGGCGCTTGACCGCCGAATTTCCTACAGCCGCGATCTGTTCACTCAGCAGATTTCCGACCGGCTGTGATTTTCGGCGCGGCGCGCCGACATAACTAGCGCCTTTCGCGTTGCGCTCGACCCTTCCTGATTGGACTGCTACCATCGAGATAAACCGATCTAGCGCACGCGCGGAATCGGCCGATGAGAACGCCCCTAGAACAATCCGTGTTGCAAGCGATTCAGCGCGCCGGGATGCTCGGGCCGGGCGACCGCGTGGGCGTAGCTGTTTCCGGAGGCGCAGATTCAGTAGCACTTTTGCGGCTGCTGGAACGCTTGCGCGACGATCTAGGAATCACGCTCGCCGTAGTGCATTTCAATCACTCGCTGCGCGCGACGGAATCGGAAGGCGATGCCGAATTTGTCGAGCAGCTAGCGCGAACGCGTGGGTTCAAGATCGTCACGGATCGACGGGACGTTGCCGCGGAAGCGCAGCGGCAGGGCCGCAATCTGGAAGACATGGCGCGGCAGTTGCGTTACGCGTTTTTCGAGCGTGTCGTGCGCGAAGGGCGCGCGACGCATATTGCTGTTGCGCATACCGCAGACGATCAAGCCGAGACGGTTCTAGCGCACCTGATTCGCGGCACGGGACTGACAGGTCTCGCGGGGATTTATCCCGTCGCGGGCGCAGTCGTGCGGCCACTGCTGGGCACTCGACGCGAGGAGCTACGGGAATATCTGCGGGCCATCGGGCAGTCATGGCGCGAGGATTCAACCAATCGCGACACGCGACGCATGCGCGCCAGAATTCGCGAGCAGCTTCTGCCTTTGCTGGCGCGGGATTTTTCTCCGGCCATCGCGGGCCATCTCAAGGAACTGGCGAGATTCGCACGAGAGGAAGAGCGCTTCTGGGAAGCGCTTGTCGAAGATCGTTTTCAAGCGCTGGTGTGCGAAGAAAACGATGCGCTCCGCATCCCCGTAAAAGCTCTTTTGAATCCGCTAGAGCTTCACGCCGCAGCGAGGCAACTTTCGACATCCCTCAAGTGCAATGATTCCCTCGCTTTGCGCGTGCTTACCGAACGCCTGATTCGCCGTCTTTATCAATACGTGCGTGGAAACCGGCGGGAACTCACTGCAAAACACGTCGAGCAAGTAATCGATCTAGCGAGTAAGCCTGCGAGCGGCCGCAGCAGGGAACTTCCTGGCGGTATTATCGTTCAGCGTAATTTCCAGGAGCTGACATTTTCGCGTACAGCGGCCGGGACGCGCCCCGCGCCTGACAACGGAACCGGCCACGCGCCTAGTACGTACGAATATGTTGTGAGCCTGCCGCTGGTCAGCGCAACCACCGTTTCCGTTCCAGAACTGGGAAAACGCTTCCGGCTGAAAGTGATTGACTGGCCTATCGCAGAGAGCGACACTAAGAGTGACGCCAACGCCATTGATGCTGACCTGCTTCGCCCTCCTCTGATCTTGCGGAATTGGCGACCTGGCGACGCCTATAGGCCACGCGGCCGGCGTCAGGAACAGAAGTTGCGAAGGATGTTCGTCGCGGGGCGTGTCCGAAGTGGGGACCGAACTATCTGGCCAGTTTTGGAGAGCGCGGGACAAGTCATCTGGGCTCGGGGGATGCCTCCCGCAGAAGATTATTGCGCGCGACGCAGCACGCGCCTGGGGGTCGTAATCGAAGAGCAAGCCCTGGAGAACGCTGCCGCCGGTTGAATAAACTGGATGACTTTTGGCATCTAAGTGGTTAGGGGTGCTCGCAAGGCAAATAAGTAACTGTTGTTCAGAATGCGAGCTCGGGTCCTAAAAGCGTGAGGTAATTAAGGTGAACTCAACAGTCCGCACAATCCTATTTTGGCTTCTGATGATCCTGTTGGCGGTCGTTCTGTGGAGGATGGCGTCGACAGGCGGCCAGTCCACTCACGAGGACGAACCTAACTACACGAACTTCCTCGCCAAGGTTCAGAACGGCAGCGTCAAGGACGTCACTATTTATCTCTCGCCGAACAGCGCCGAATTGCAAGGCGAATACCGCGAAGGCGGAAAATTCCGCGGCGTGACCATCGCCAATACGGCGATTCCGGATGTTACCAAAGCGCTACAAGACCACAACGTTCTCTACAACTACAAAGAAGTGAAGAACGCCGACTGGCTGACTTTCCTGGTGAATTTTGCTCCGTTGATCCTGCTGGTTCTTTTCTGGGTTTTCATGATGAAGCAGATGCAAGCAGGCGGAAACAAGGCGCTGAGCTTTGGAAAGTCGCGAGCGCGTTTGCTGACGGCGCAGCAGAAGAAGGCCACCTTCAAGGACGTGGCGGGAATCGACGAGCCCAAAGAAGAACTCTACGAAATCATAGACTTCTTGAAAGATCCCCAGAAATTTCAGAAGCTCGGCGGACGCATTCCCAAGGGTGTTCTGCTCGTCGGGCCTCCGGGAACGGGCAAGACTTTGCTGGCGCGGGCCATTGCCGGTGAAGCGAACGTTCCATTCTTCTCGATTTCGGGTTCGGATTTCGTCGAAATGTTCGTCGGCGTAGGCGCCAGCCGCGTACGGGATTTGTTCGAGCAAGGCAAGAAGAACGCGCCCTGCATCATTTTCATCGATGAAATTGACGCGGTCGGACGCCATCGCGGCGCCGGTTTGGGCGGCGGGCACGACGAGCGCGAACAGACCCTGAACGCGTTGCTGGTGGAAATGGACGGCTTCGAATCGAACGAAGGGGTGATTCTGATCGCCGCCACCAACAGGCCAGACGTGCTGGACCCAGCGCTGCTGCGCCCAGGCCGCTTCGACCGCCGCGTGGTGGTGCCGCGTCCCGATGTGAAGGGCCGCGAGGAGATCCTTCGCGTACACACGCGCAAAGTGCCTCTTTCAGAAGACGTGGATCTTTCAGTAATTGCCCGCGGTACTCCGGGGTTTTCGGGCGCCGATCTGGCCAACCTGGTGAACGAGTCCGCGCTGTGGGCGGCGCGCCAAAACCGCAAGTTCGTCGCGATGGTGGATTTCGAGATGTCCAAGGACAAAGTCCTCATGGGCGTCGAGCGCAAATCCATGATTTTGTCGGACGAGGAAAAGCGCAATACGGCCTACCACGAAGCCGGCCACGCACTGGTGGCAGCCATGACGCCGGGCGCCGATCCCTTGCACAAAGTGACGATCATTCCACGCGGCATGGCGTTGGGCGTCACAATGCAACTGCCGATTGACGACAAGCACACCTACACCAAGGAATTTCTCGAAGCGCAACTGGCCGTATTGATGGGTGGCCGTGCGGCAGAGGAGATTTTCCTGCACCACATAACCACTGGCGCCGGCAACGACATCGAGCGTGCCACGGAAATCGCGCGACAGATGGTTTGCGAGTGGGGCATGAGCGTTCTAGGACCGCTAACCTTCGGCAAGAAGGAAGAAGCGATTTTCTTGGGCCGCGAAATCGCGCAGCACCGCGATTATTCGGAAGACACTGCAATCAAGATTGACGCCGAAGTTCGTAACATCGTCACCGACGGCTACAGTAAGGCGCGCAATATTCTGGAAACCCAGCGCGATAAGCTCGAGCGCATTGCGCAGGCTCTGCTGGATCGGGAAGTGCTGGACGCAGTCGAATTAAAACTCCTGATGGAAGGCAAACCGCTGCCCGATAAAGTTCCGCCACCGCCGCCTGCGGCGCCTCCGGTGCCGGCCAAGGAGCCGCAACTTTCGCTGCGTCCTGAGCCGCGGCCGATTCCAGGACTGGCCAAGGGTGAAAAGCCCGCTCCCGCCTAGAGCAGAAGCACAACAAGCGTATTTACGAACCTCGTCTCGCAAGGGATGAGGTTCTTTTTTGTGACGAGGAAGTCCGCACGAAGGAACCCAGATTGAAGCGAGCGCTATACAGGGATCCATGCGCCGGTGGCGGCGCTACGAGGCATTTGTCTAATCTAAGGAGACACTAAGAAATTTGGTGGTGGCTCAAACTGAAACAAACCTACTTCCAAGCGGCCTTGCATTTGCTTGCTTTACGCCAGCTGGTGGCCCAAATCATTGCCAATCATTGGCTGACTGATCGGCTGCCCGCCGCCAAGCTTTGGCACGAAAATGGCCGTTGCGCGGAGGCGTGACATTGCTGTAGCGGATGAGATGGCGAGCCCGAAAAGGCGTAAAATGGCGTTATGGCGAAGAACCCCCAAGACACATTCGAAGTGAATTGCCCGTGCTGCACGGCGAAACTGACGGTTGACCGTGAACTCGGCGTGGTGCTCTCGCACGTGCCTCCGCCGAAGCCGCCCTCCTCCGTGGATCTGGACGACACCGCCAGCCTGCTGCGGCAGCAAGCGGAAGCCGTCGAAGCAAAATTCCGTGCCTCGGTGCAGGCGGAAAAGAGCAAGGAAGACGTGCTCGCGCGAAAATTCGCCGAAGGATTGAAGAAAGCCAAGGACGGCCCGGTCGAAAAACCTCTGCGCGATTTTGACCTCGATTAGATCCATTCCATGCGAGTGCGCCGCTTCCTCGACGAGCGCTGTGCGAATCGTATTTTGCGCTGGCGATTCCGAGGCAGGGCCGCCTTTGCTGCACTGATCGTCGCATTCTTCGCCTCGCTCCTGATTCCTGCTCTACACGCCCAACAAAAAGAAAAGCTGCCCCGGCCGCGCCGTCTGGACCAAGACATCACATTGCACCGCGATCCCGCGACCGGCGAGCTGAATCCCAGCGCCGGCAGGGCAAGCGGCGCTGCTGGCAATGACGCGAACGCCACGCGTCCGATAGCGGTGGTCACACAGGTCGTTCCGGTCATGTGCAATGTTCTAGGCGCGGATGGCGCCGCTGTCCGCGGTTTGCAGCGCAAGGATTTCCGCGTGTTCGACGATGGCGTCGAGCAGCCAGTCACGTATTTCGATGCGTCGACCGAATCGGCCAGCGTAGCGCTGCTGCTGGATGCGAGCCCCAGCGTGCTGCGCGATTCCGAAGAAATGAAAAACGCGGCGCGCGCGCTGGTGGACGCGCTGTCGTCTTCGGATCAAACCGCCGTCGTGGACTTTTCCGCGCACACCTATTTACAGCTGCCGTTTTCGGGCGATTGGGGTCTGATCCGTAAAGCTGTGGCCCGTGTGGATGCTCGTTCACTGTTGGGCGACACCGGCGGCTCGAATATCTATGAAGCAGTCTTTCTCACAGCACGAGAAGTTTTTGCGGGCCGCACCGGCCGCAAGGCCATTGTGCTCCTCACCGATGGCCAGGACAGCCAGTTGGGACTGACGCTTGATCCCGTGACGGCCGGACCTCGCCTCGGATGGCCCGCCGACCGGCTGACGTTTGAGGATGTGGAGCGAACCCTGGCAACAGCCGACATTCAAGTCTTTGTAGTCTCGACGGAAAGCCGGCCCAAAATCATGACGCCCGATTGGGTCGTGTCCCACACCTCGCAGACGCTGGTGACGTCGTCCCTGCGCGGCTCGGGCATTCCTGCATACACGCTGTATCTCGCGGAATTGGCGCGGCGCTCCGGCGGTCAGCTGTACTTCTTGCGTGAGGCCGAGACGCTCGCCGACACTTTCCGGCAGATCGCGCTGAAGATTCGCGCCGAATACACGCTGGGATTTTCGCCCGCCGCCAATGCCAGCGCCGCGCCTCGCTCCGGATGGCACCAACTGCGTGTGGAGGTCATCGATCACGGCGATCCCGCAGTAGTCCATCGCAACTCCTATTACGTTCCCGCTGCGCGCTAGCGTGCGCTGATCTCGCGCCCTCTGCCTTCGCGCGGCACGTCCAGCGCCTAGACTTTTACGCAAATCGTGATTCAATAGCGGGCGATGTTTCGTCGCCGAAAATTCAGGTTGCGGCTGCCTTCCCGTACGCTGGTGCTGGGCGAACGAACGTTAATCATGGGCGTGCTGAACGTGACGCCCGACAGTTTCTCCGATGGCGGCTTGTTTCTCGATCCCGAAGCTGCTGTGGCGCGCGCAATCGCGATGGAAGCCGCCGGAGCCGACATCATCGATATAGGCGGCGAGTCCACGCGTCCCGGCTCAAGCGGCATTTCAGCCGATGAAGAACTGCGGCGCATTATTCCCGTGATCGAAGGACTTCGCGGCAAGATCAGCATCCCTATTTCTGTGGACACGAGCAAGTCAGAGGTGGCGGAAGCAGCCGCCGCTGCGGGCGCCGAGATTGTGAATGACGTGACCGCGCTGCGAAATGATCCGCGGATCGCCGAGGTCGCGCGGCGCAGAAAGCTGCCGCTGACCCTGATGCACATGCGCGGTGAGCCGGCCACCATGCAGAAGAAGCCATTCGCGCGCGATGTGCTCCGAGACGTGACGCAAGGTTTGCGCCAAGCAGTTGCAACCGCGCGGCGAGCCGGCGTGGCCAACTCGCAGATTATTCTGGATCCAGGAATCGGCTTCGGTAAAAGCTACGCGCAGAATTGCGAATTGCTGGCGCGCCTGCCGGAACTTGCGCCGCTAGGCTTTCCGATTCTGGTGGGTACATCGCGAAAGAGCTTCATCGGCGGAGCGCTCAAAAGCGAATCGCGAACTCCATCCGGAAACGAACGAATCTGGGGCACCGCAGCTACCGTGGCGGCCAGTATTCTCGAAGGAGCGCACATTGTGCGAGCGCATGACGTGGCGGAAATGGCGCAAGTGGCGCAAGTGTCCGACGCGATACTAACTCCGCAATTGCTGCGGCCGCAGCCAGGGAGAAACCGATAGAATTTCTCGGCCATTTTCGGCGGCTCACTTCCGTGCAGCGCAATACGTTCATCGCCTGCTTCCTCGGCTGGTCGCTGGACGCCTTCGATTTTTTCATACTGATATTTTGCGTCAGCGCAATCGCCTCGGATTTTCACGCGCAAGTCTCCACGGTTGCCGAAGCGATTTTTTTCACCTTGGCGATGCGCCCGGTAGGCGCGTTTCTTTTCGGGTTTATTGCCGATCGTTACGGGCGGCGTCCGGCGCTGATGATAGACATCATCGCGTTTTCGGTTTTTGAGCTGGCCTCCGCCTTTGCTCCTTCCCTCCATGTTTTCCTGATCATGCGAGCCTGTTTCGGAATCGCCATGGGCGGCGAGTGGGGCGTGGGCGCGGCGCTGGCATTCGAAACATTGCCGAGGGAAAATCGCGGATTTTTTTCAGGGCTGCTGCAAGAGGGCTACGTGGTCGGATATCTGCTCGCCGCACTGGTGTACGGCACGCTGTTCTCCTACGTTGGCTGGCGCGGGATGTTCGTCGTGGGTGCGCTTCCAGCGTTTTTGGTGATTTACATTCGCACGAAAGTGGCGGAGTCCCCTGCCTGGCAGCAAAGCCGCGCAACGAAAAATCCGCCGCGCCGTAATCTCGGGAGGGACATCCTCACATATCTGGGCAGTTTCCTCTTTCTTGTCCTGCTGATGTTTTCGTTCAATCTCTTCAGCCACGGCAGCCAGGATCTCTATCCGACTTTTCTGCAGAAGAACCATGCTTTTTCTCCGCGATTAGTCGGCCTGATCGCCATCGTCTACAACATCGGTGCGCTTCTCGGCGGCATTTTCTTCGGCTCGTGGTCGGAGCGAATCGGCCGGCGCCGCGCGATCGTCATCGCCGCGCTCCTGGCGATACCGATAATTCCATTGTGGGCGTACTCACCCACCGCACCGCTGCTCGCGCTGGGCAGTTTTCTCATGCAATTCATGATCCAGGGCGCGTGGGGGGTGGTTCCGGCGCACTTGAACGAGCTTTCGCCGCCCGCCGTCCGCGGCACTTTTCCCGGACTCGCCTATCAACTAGGCAATTTGCTCGCTTCACGAGCCACGGTGATTCAGGCAAAGCTAGTGGAACATCGTTTCGGCGGCAACTACGCCCCGGTGCTGGCGGGAACAATTCTCATCGTCACGATTCTCGTGGCGGCGGTGGCCATGAGCGGAAAAGAAGCGAAGGGCGCTGAGTTTTTGGATACGGGTTAGTCACGGCTGGCGCACTGAAGTGCGCCGCTACGAGAGCTCGTCGATCGAGGGCGGCGACTTCCCCTACGATTGAGCTAGCTCTTGAGTCTGAAACGGCAGCCGCCGGAGACGCTTTCCCGTGGCCGCGAAAATTGCATTCGCGACGGCGGGGGCGGTTGAAGGAACTCCCGGTTCGCCAATTCCGCCGGGAGCTTCATGGCTCGGTACAAGGTGAACTTCGATTTTCGGCATGTCGGCGATGCGCAGCATCGGATAGGTATCGAAATTAGCTTGCTTCACTTGGCCATTCTCGATTGTGATTTCGTCGTATAGCGCCGAAGTAAGCCCGAAGACCACACCGCCTTCTACCTGCGCAGCGACCATATCCGGATTGATCACCTGTCCGCAATCCACGGCGACGACGACGCGATCCACATGCAGAGTGCCATCTTTCGCAACAGTCACTTCCGCGACGTGTGCCACGTAACTGCCAAAGCCGTAGAGGCCAGCGATGCCGCGCCCCCGTCCCTGCGGCAGAGGCTTGCCCCACCCGGATTTTTCAGCCGCGAGATCGAGTACGGCAAGCAAGCGCTCGACGTTCACCGGCGCGTCACCTTCGTTGTCGGCCTGGCCGGAAGGTTTCTGCCTGCTCGCAATCAGTTGACGGCGCAATGCTAACGGATCCTTTTTTGTAGCTGCCGCGATTTCATCCATGAAACATTGCACTGCGAAGTGATTCCAGTTCATGTCCACCGCGCGCCAATACCCGCGCGGGACGGCAGTGTGCAGGAAACTTTGCTGCAACAGATAATTGGGGACCGTGCCGCCCGGAAGCCCTGTGCCGGCAATTTCGGTTCCGCCGGTATCGGGAAGCTCGCCGCCCAGGAATGTGCTGTCGGTAGAAGGGGCCGCGATGTGATGCGACCACGCGGTCACATTGTTCTGCGCGTCAATTCCGGCGCGTAGCTGATGACGGCTGATGGGACGATAATAATCGTGGCGAATATCGTCGTCGCGCGTCCAGATCACTTTCACGGGAGCGCCCGCTGCGCGCGAGATCAGCGCCGCCTCGACGCCGTAATCAATGCACAAGCGGCGTCCGAAGCCTCCGCCAATCAACGTGATGTGAATAGTGAGCGCGGACTGCGGAAAGCTCAGAACGCTGGCCAGCGCGGTCGCGAGCGCGTTTGGATTTTGCGTAGGGGCCCAGACTTCGCACTTGCCATCGCGCACGGAAGCAGTGCAGTTCACCGGCTCCATGGTCATGTGCGCGAGAAAAGGCGTTTCGTATTCGGCTTCGACCGTTCTCGCGGCGCTCCCAATCGCGGCATCGGGATCGCCAATCTTTTTCAACTCCTTGCCTGAGGTCTTCAGCAGTTCCGCGAGCTTGGCGCGTTGTTTTTCGGTGGATTCATCGGCGCCCGGTCCGCTGTCCCATTCGATGGCAAGCGCGCGCCGTCCGGCGATCGCTTGCCAGGTGGAATCGGCCACCACGGCAACGCCACCCCACAGATAATGCTGATGGCCGGAGCCTGGTTTGCGCTCTTCGCCGAAGAGCGGCGGCAATTCCACCGCGGGAACCTCAAAGACTGTTTTCACGCCGGGCACGGCCAGCGCTTTCGTGGCGTCGAATTTCTTCACCTTGCCGCCGAAGACCGTAGGCCGCGCGACGACGGCGCAGAGCATGCCAGGGACTTTGGTGTCGATGCCGTAATGTGCTTCGCCGATAACGATGTGCTGTCCATCCACACGAGCGCGCTTGGTCCCGACGATGCGATAGTCCTTCGAATCTTTCAGCGGAACATCTTTTGGCACGGCCAGTACCGCAGCCTTTGCTGCCAGAGCGCCGTAAGTCAATTCTTGTCCAGTCTTCGCGTGGACGACCAGGTTGTTGCCTGTCGTAGAGCACTCGCCCTTCGGCACCTTCCAGGTTTGTGCGGCAGCGGTTAGCAACATGTCACGCGCGGACGCGCCCGCCTTGCGCAGCGGGCCCCAAGTACTCCGGATGCTCATGCTGCCGCCGGTAGTCATGTCTCCATACTTGGGATCACAATCGCCCTGTCCGACCTCGACGCGCGACCAGTCAGCGTCGAGTTCTTCGGCAAGAATCATGGCGAGGGAGGTCCGCACGCCTTGCCCCATCTCCGAGCGCGTGATGACAAGACGAATCTGTCCGTTCGGATCGATGGTGATGAACGCGTTGGGCTCGCCCGCATTGTCATCCGTGTCGTTGTCCCTAGTCGCAGCGCGAGCGAACGGAGGCCAATAGAAAGCAAGCAATAATCCGGCGCTCCCTGCAGCACTGGATTTCAGAAATTCACGGCGGGAAGAATCTGCCAGGGCGCGCATTGTCCTTGACGTGTTCATTGCGCGCCCCCACCAGCCGCTGGCTTAGCCGCGCTGGTCGCAGGCTTGCCCGCATCAGCCGCCCGATGCACGGCTTGGCGTATTCGTTGATACGTCCCGCAGCGGCAGATATGCCCCCCGAGCGCCTCGTCAATATCCGCATCGGTGGGCGCCGCATTTTTTGCGAGCAGCGCAGCGGTGGTCATAATCATTCCCACTTGGCAATAGCCGCACTGCGGCACCTGATCAGCCAGCCACGCCTGCTGTACGGGATGCTGGCCGTCGTGCGAAAGTCCTTCAATCGTGGTGACGTTGCGTCCGGCGATAGACGATATACGCGTGATGCAGGAGCGAGTGGCCTCGCCATCAATGTGCACCGTGCAGGCTCCGCAAAGTGCCTGGCCGCAGCCGAATTTTGTGCCGGTCAGCCCCAGCGTATCGCGCAGCACCCAAAGCAACGGCGTATCGGGGGACACTTCCACGGAATGTGGCTGGCCATTGACGGTAATCGAAATCGCGTCCATTTTTTCTCCCGGGTTAACTTGTGCGTGAAACGAAACTCTACGTTTAGACTGCGCGAAATGCAATTCGTGTTTAGCGATTCGGCGGACCCGGCACGCAGAAATTACAGTTTCGCGGGAGAGAGCCGAAAAGGGTAAAATTAGGTGGAAACGAGAAACGTAAAGGAGCCATCATGAGCGCCACCACATCCGCAGCACCCTCCGCCGACGCCGTCAGCACCGTTAAAGAAAAAGCCAGACTATTGAGCATTTATTCGATGATGGCCACAACTGCCGCGGGCTCCGGACATCCGACCTCGTGCATGTCCGCCGCCGAGCTGGTCGCGGGCGTCTTCTTCCACGCCATGAAGTTCGACCCGAAAAACGCCAACTCGAATGACGACGACCGCTTCGTGCTTTCCAAGGGCCACGCGGCGCCGGTGCTCTACGCCGCGCTGGCGGAGGCGGGCGTGTTCCCGGTTTCGCGCGTGATGACGCTGCGCCAATTTTCGAGCGAACTCGAAGGCCATCCGACGCCGCGCATCCATGGCGTGGACGCGGCAACCGGCTCACTCGGCCAAGGCCTTTCAATGGGCGCCGGCCTGGCAATCGGCGCAAAGATGGACAAAAGCCCGACGCGCGTCTACGTGTTGACGGGCGATGGCGAGCTGGCAGAAGGGCAGATCTGGGAAGCCGCTGCATTCGCCGCGCACTATAACCTCGACAACCTGACGGTCATCGCCGACATCAACCGCTTGGGTCAGAGCGAGCCGACGATGTACCAGCACGATATGGAGCGCTACCGCCTGAAATTCGAGTCCGAAGGCTTCGACACGCAGGTCATCGACGGACACGACGTCGCAGCCGTGCTGGCCGCTCTCGATCGCGCGAAAGCGACCAAGGGCAAGCCGCAAGCAATCGTTGCACGCACGATCAAAGGCCACGGATTTAGCCTGGTTGCCGACAAACTGAACTGGCACGGCAAGCCACTTTCGAAAGAACAGCTCGCGGAGGCGATCAAGGAACGTGGAGGCGCACCGGTCGTTCCACCCGATCCCGGCAAGTCCTACGAGCGTACTCCCTTGCCGAAACCGCCGGATTTTCCCGCGCCTGCGGCACCCGACTATGCCGCCGATGCGAAAGTGGCGACGCGCGAAGCCTACGGTTTCGCATTGAAACGTGTGGGCGCGGTAAATAAGCAGGTGGTAGCGATCTCGGGCGACGTGAAAAATTCCACATTCTCGGAAGTATTCCAGGAAGCCGAGCCCGATCATTTTTGGCAGGGCTACATCGCCGAGCAGAATCTCGTCAGCGTCGCGGTGGGATTGCAGGCGCGCGGCAAAGTCCCCTTTGCCGATACCTTCGCGTGTTTCCTCTCGCGCGCATATGACAACGTCCGCATGGCCGCCATCAGCCGCGCGAACATCAATCTATGCGGCTCGCACTGCGGCGTATCCATCGGCGAGGATGGCCCCTCGCAAATGGCGCTGGAAGATCTCGCGATGTTCCGCGCAATCCACGGATCGGCCGTTTTCTATCCGGGCGATGCGGTCTCCACCGAACGCCTGGTGGATACCATGGCGCGGCGCCCTGGTATCAATTACCTGCGAACATCGCGGCCCAAGATGCCGATCCTGTATTCGAAAGACGAGAAATTCCCAGTTCCCGGCTTCAAGGTTTTGCGCAAAAGCGATCAGGATAAGGCAACGGTGATCGGCGCGGGCGTCACGCTGCACGAAGCGCTCAAAGCGGCCGATCAGCTGAAAGCCGCGGGCATCGCGATTCGTGTGATCGACCTCTACTGTGTGAAGCCGCTGGACGGAAAAGCCCTCGCAGCCGAAATCGGCGCGACGGGTGGGCGTCTGGTGACGGCGGAAGATCACTGGCCGGAAGGCGGCTTGGGTGAAGCCGTGTTGCAAGCCCTGGCGCTTGCGGGAGCTTCGCCCGCGAAGTACAAAATGATCGCAGTAACCCAGATGCCTCACTCGGGCAAGCCGGAGGAGCTGATTGAAGCGTTCGGAATCTCCGCGCGCCACATCGCCGAAGCAGTTAAGGCGATAGCGTAAACCGCACGAGGCTTAGCAGGCTGGATGTTCCACGAGAAACGGAATCGAGGATAAATTGGCGGAAAAGCGGGTGATGGTTGGAATGCTGCCGGAAGTCGTCGTATTGGACCCCGGCGAGCAAGTGGAGTGGATTTCAAACGCCGGCAACCTCAAGATCGAATTTGATCCGCAACGCTGTCCCTTTTCCTCGAACATCTTCCAGGCCCCACCCGGCGTACGCCTGGTGAGCGGACCCACGCGCTCGGGCCTCGCCGCGGGCTCCTTCAAATATCGCCTCTCGCTGAACGACGTCGTCCTGGCCCACGGGGAAGTACTGCTTCGCGCGAAGTAACCCGCGGGTAAGTACAAAGCGCCCCCTCGCCGCGACGCCTGTGCCCCCCCCGAACTCTGCTCCCCTCTCGCCGGGCTTGCAACTTTGCGTTAGTCACTATAATGTTATGGCCACTATCGAAATAAATGCCGCGAGCCCCAAGCGGCGCACCAAGCGGGAGGGCAGGAATTATGCGCCGCGCCAAGAACGTTCTGAGAAGTGCGCCAGCAGCGTCTGAAGACGTCGACAACCAAGTACCCAAAACGCCGCCCGTCGCTCATGCTTCGAGAAAAGGCAACGTGATCGGCCTTCGCGAACGTAAGAAGGAGCGCCTGCGCCAGCAGATCGTTGAAACCGCCCTCCATCTTTTCCGCCAGCGCGGTTATGAGAAGACCCGCATAGACGACATCGTTCACGCCCTCGAAATCAGCCAACCCACATTTTTCCGCTATTTTCCGAGCAAGGATGCGGTACTGCGTGAAGTCGGACGCCGCGCCTTCGCGCGCCAAGCCGAGAGCCTGAAATCCGAACTGTCCTCGAAAGCCACCACCGAGCAGCGCTTGCGCCGGTTTTACGAAAGTCTGGGAAACGTCACGGAAGTGGGCCGGCCTCTTTGGCAGGCCGTAATCCTCGCCGGTGCGATGGATCCTGTGCGCTCACCAGAATTGCGAGGAGCGGAAGCCGCGACGGTGAGCCTGTTGCGCGAAATTATCGCGGAGGGCCAGAAAAACGGCGAGATCACCGGGGATTTCCCCGTCGTCCATCTGGCCGAATTCATGGAAGGCCTTTTCAACACGGTGGTCCGTCAGTGGGCCGTTGACCTCACCGGGCCTCACAAACTCACCGAGCGAGTGCACAACGCGGTTGAGTTTTTCCTGCGGGGCGCCAGGCCGTAGCCGAAACATTTCCAACACATGGCGAAGTCACGTCAGTCCGCCTCTGGTCTGCCGAGGGTTGGCTCAGACGCACAAAATTCATTGAGGGACATGCGATGAAAGCCGCGATCCTGCGCGAATTCAAAGAGCCGCTCAGTATCGAAGAAGTCACTCAGCCGAAGCCCGCCGCGCACGAAGTGCTGGTCGAGGTAGAAGCCTGCGGCGTGTGCCATTCGGACTTGCATTTAGCAGATGGCGATTGGCCGCAACTGGTGCGCATCACCAAGAGACCGCTGATCCTCGGGCATGAGATTGCCGGTCGCGTAGTCGAGAAAGGCACAGCGGTCGAGAGCCTGAAAATCGCCGACCGTGTAGGCGTTCCGTGGTTGCACTGGGCGTGCGGCGAATGTGAGTACTGCCGCGAAGGCAACGAGAATCTCTGCGTCAAACAACAAATTACAGGTGTAACCGTGGATGGCGGCTATGCGGAATTCGTCAAAGCACCTGCGAGTCACGCCACCAAAATCCCTGATGGTCTCCCGAGCGTAGAGGCGGCGCCTCTGTTCTGCGCCGGAGTCACAGTCTATCGCGCGTTGCATCAAGCCAAAATCCAGCCTGGGCAGCGCGTGGCGATCTTCGGTGTTGGCGGACTCGGCCACCTGGCGGTGCAAATCGCCAAAGAAACGGGAGCAACTATTACAGCCGTCGATGTCTCCGACGAAAAACTAGCGTACGCGAAAAGCCTCGGCGCGTCGGCGACGTTGAATGCAACGAGCACGAATGTGGTAAAAGAACTGCGGCGCGCCGGCGGCGTACACGTCGCCATAGTGACCTCCGCCGCAAAAACGGCATATGACACAGCGTTTCCGTGCGTTCGGCCGACCGGAATGTTGCTCGCGGTCGGCCTGCCCTCAGAGTCCATCTGCTTTCCGCCGATTATGATGGCGGCGTCCGAAGTCCGCATCCAGGCATCATCGGTTGGCACACGCGAAGATCTGCGTGGCGTGCTGACCATGGCAGCTGCTGGAAAGCTTCACTGCCAGGTAACCTCGCGCCCCCTGGCGCAAGCAAACGAAGTAATGGCTGAACTGCGAAAAGGCTCCGTTTCCGGTCGCATCGTACTCACTCCGCACTAAAGCATTCCGGTCACGCCCGGCGGCTTCAGCACTGTCATCCAAAATCCCGATGGCCCCCATCAGTTTTCGTATTGACGTTAGTAACTCTAATGTGATACCTACGCTCACAATTCGTGAGAAATGGGGTTGGGGTGACCCATGCATCGCCAAACCGCGAAGAGTTGTCCGCAAAGGGTGTCTCTTGAAGCGAGCTGCGTAACGCGGGAGGAGGAGCCATGAGAGGAATAATCTCATTCATAGCTATCTTGGTGCTGGCAATGTGTTTGCTGGCGGCTATTCCAGCACTGTACGCCCAAGGGGTGGGCGACTCGGGAAGTCTGAGCGGGACCATCGCCGACCCCACGGGTGCCTTAATCCCGAAAGGCAGCGTGACGGCAGAGGACGTGGCCCACGGGGTGCGCGTCACCGTCGCCGTTGACGGCAATGGTCAGTATCGCTTCTCGAACCTGCCTCCGGGTACTTACGACGTCACCGCGCAGATAGCCGGATTCCAAACGCTCGTGCAGAAGGGCGTCGTTATCAACGTGGGACAGGCGGCCAATCTCGATTTCCACATGAGAGTGGCCACGTCAACCGCGCTGGTGGAAGTGTCTGCCGCACCGCCGGTAGTCGAAACAGAACGCGGCAGCCAGGCGAACACCATCACTCAAAATTACATTGAGAATCTGCCGATTGACCGCCGGGACTACCTCAATTTTACCCTGCTGCTCCCGGGCGTTTCCGATTCTACCCGGATAGCAGATGACCAGGATTTTCGTGTTAAGCAAACACCGCAGAGCGGACTTTCCTTCTATGGCAGCAACGGGCGGGGAAACAGCGTGACCGTTGATGGCGGCGAAACGCAGGACGACGCGGGCGGCGTCCGTCTTACCGTGAGCCAGGATGCAGCGCAGGAATTTCAGGTCAACCGCAGCAACTATGCTGCCGACCTGGGCGGAGCGACGGGCGCTTCCGTGAACATCGTCACGAAATCCGGCACGAACGACGTGCACGGGAGCGTTTATAGTTTTTTCCGCAATAGCGCGATGGATGCGCGCGACCCGTTCGCCTTCACCCAAGCGCTCGCCCCAGGAGCAATCTTTGATCCGGCTACACCCGATTCTCTGGGTTCGCCGATCAAGGATTCGCTGGCGCGCTATCAGTTCGGCGGCAACGTGGGTTTTCCTATCCACAAAGACAAGACGTTTGTCTTCCTAGCCTTCGAAGGACTGCGCCAGAACTCGCAGAATGCCGTTCCGCTCCTGACCAACACGGACGTTTTCCGCCCGACGGCCGCTCAGAACACAATTTTCGGTGCGCTCGCCGCACAGGGCGCTACGGTCGTGCCTTGTATCAATAAACCCGACGGCACTATAACCAGCCTGCCTGCGAACGTTTGCGCAGGTGCGCTCCAGACCGCGTTGACGACCAGCCAGCTTACCGGCCTTACCCCTGGACAAAATGCCATCAACACCTATCTCGTGAATCAGCTGGAATCCAACGGTGGGCTCTTCGACTACAACACGCGCCAGTACCTGTTTTCCGGACGCCTCGATCATCACTTTAGTGAAGCGAACTCGATCAGTGTCAGTTACAGGTACGGACACGACCTGGAAGAGAATCCCGATGTGCAATCTCTGACCGGCTTTTCTGCCGGCAGTACGATTCACAATTACGACAACAATCTTCAAGCCGCGTGGTACCACGTTTTCAGTCCGCGCACCGAGAACGAGTTCCGGTTTCAATGGGATTACAACAGCTTTAACGTAATCCCCAACGAGCCCGCACAGGTGGGTTTGCAGATCGCCAGCTTCGCGAATAATCTGGGCACCAACATCTTCCTGCCAAATTTCACGATCCTTCGCCGCTACGAATTTGCGGACAACGTCACTCTGATACGCGGTACCCACACCATCAAATTTGGAGGCTCCGAACTACTTCGCGGCAATCACTCGGAATCCCACACCTTTTTGCCGGGCCGGTTTGTCTTTGGTCCGCTCCCGGGAGTTGCTCTGAGCCCCTGCCTGGCAAACCCCAATGGTGCGATCACCGCGAATCCGTTAACTGCGGGTTGCAATCTACCAGGCACATTAAGCCCCGCGGAGATCAATTCCCTGCAAGCAGCCTCCTTGGGAGCGCCGCAGGTTTATCAGCAGGGCTTCGGAAACCCTGACTATCCCGCCTATACCCGGCCGCTATCGGGCTTCTATTTGCAAGACTCGTGGAAAATTACCTCCAGTTTCACTTTGAACTATGGACTCCGCTATGAAATCGACTCGCAATATCGTCCATTGAATACCTACTATGGCGACATCGCCCCGCGTCTCTCCTTCGCGTGGGATCCCTTCAAAGATCACAAGACGGTGATCCGCGGCGGCTACGGGATTTTCTACGGGCCCGTTGATGCCCAAATTCCCCAGGTGGACTTGAGCCTCGGAGTCCTCAACAAAAATAGAAGCACCGTCGAAAACCAGCACAACAAGGCGCAAGTTCCCGATCAAGTCAACAACGCGATCGGAACTTGCGGGCTTGGGGTCACGGCGCTCGGTCCCGCGGGCGTCATAGTCCCTGGCACTGGCGCCAGTCCATGCAACCGCTTCATTTCCATTTACGTGGATCCGCTCACAGCGGCTCCTCTTCCATTTTTACAAAACTCCGCAACGGTGTTTCAGACTCTATTTGCGGCGGGCCTGATTCAGTGTACGGCGCCCACGGCTGGTAACAACGCTTGCATTACGCCACAGTCTCTGGGCCCCATCGCGGCGGGAGGGGTTTTTCCTCAGCCACTAGGCTCCGGCATTTTTGTTCAAAGCACCGGCCAGCTTTCGCCGCTCACCGTTCTGTTCAGCAACCCGCCCAACTACAAGCCTCCCTATTCCCAACAGGCGTCTCTCGGAATCGAACGTGAGATCACCCCCGGCTTTTCGGTTTCGGTAAGCTTCATTTATTCCCACACGCTCCGGCTGCCGGTCGCGATTGATACGAACCTGCTGCCATCGACGCCGATGAGCACTGTAACCCTCGCGAACGGGAAGACCGTTTCCTATCGGAATTGGAACCTGCAGGCAGCCACCGACCCGCTCGGCGGCACCGAAGGCCTGCCTTGCGCGCCGAATCCGTTCGCTTGCTTTGTGAATCCGCTGATCGTTCAAAACAACCAATACACTTCCGCGTCTTCGGGTCTGTACGAGGGCGGCATTCTGGAAGTCCACAAACGGTTCAACAACAATTTTTCCTTCTTCGGAAATTACACCTACAGCAAAGCCTTCGACACGGGAACCGATTTCAACACCGACTTTGGCCCGCAAGACCCCACTCAATTGAGTTTGGATCGCGCTCTTTCAGAATTTGACGAACGGCACAAAGTCGTGCTCGCCGGAGTGATTAACAGCCCCTGGAAAAGCGCTATCTTGTCCGGCTTCCAACTCTCGCCGATTTTCCAGTACCACAGCGGCCATCCTTTCAATTTGCTGGCGGGCGGAGCCGTCAACGGAGACAACCACATTACCAACGAACGTCCCATTGGAGCCCCGCGCGACACCGGCCTCGGTCCAAACTACGTTGACTTCGACATGCGCTTGAGCTGGCAGCACAAACTGGGTGAGAAACTCAGTCTGCAACTCACTGCTGAAGGCTTCAACATCGCCAACCGCACGAATTATGCCAGCGTGAATAACGAGGTCAGTCCGCTGTTCGGCTTCGCGCCCGGGTTCACCACCTTCGACGTCCATGGAAGCAAGGCGCTCTCGCCCAGTACACCCCTCGGCTTCACCTCAGCGCTGCCGAAACGCGAGATTCAGTTGGGCGTGAGAATGAATTTCTAAATTTGAGAGGCTGCTATGGCGGTTCGAGATTTCGGGAATTGCCGCCTCTGTGCACGAAAGTTTGATCCGCTAATGGCATTGCTCGAGGATCCGCGACGCGAGATTCGAAGTGCAAGGAGGGTTGATATGTGGCAACAGCTCAAAAATAGAGGGTTTCTCATCGTACTCATCGCGGTTCTGATTTTTTCCGTGGCGCAGACATCGCACGCGCAAGCAAGCGTGACGACAAGAGTGGGAACACTAAAAGACGGCGCGACTTACCTGATGGAAGTTCCATCCGATTGGAATGGAACACTGTTTCTTTACAGCCATGGCTACGTAGCGCCAGGGAACCCTAATCCCGCGATGGACGTAGGCGACGCGGCCACTCGCCTTTATATGCTCGCCAGTGGGTTCGCTCTCGCCGGCTCCTCCTACGCCACAACCGGCTGGGCGATTCACGAGGCGCTCGAAGATCAAATCGCGGTGCTCGACCTATTCGATTCGATGTTCGGCCATCCGACCAGCACAATTGCCTGGGGACATTCCCTGGGCGGCATCATTACAGCAGGCTTGATTCAGCGAAACCCGAAACGCTTTAGCGCGGCGCAGCCCATGTGTGGAGTGCTATCGGGCGGCGTGGCCACCTGGAACACCGCGCTCGACGGCACGTTTGCCTTCAAAACGTTACTCGCGCCGGCTACCGACCAGTTGCAGCTCGTCGACATCATGGACCCCGTCGCAAATTTGACGCTGGCTGAAAGAATTCTTGCCGCCGAACAAGCGACGCCACAGGGCCGTGCGCGCATCGCACTCGCAGCAGCTTTAGGCGACCTGCCTGGCTGGTTCGTTCCCACTTCGCCCGAGCCGTCTCGGACTGATTTCGCAAGTCAGGAAGCAAATCAGTTTTTGTGGGATCAGCAAGTTGATTTTCCCTTCGTGTTTGCGCTCCGCGCCGAGCTCGAAGCCCGCGCCGGTGGAAATGTCTCATGGAACACTGGCGTGGACTACCGCAAGCAATTCGAAAAATCCATCAACCGCGACGAGGTATGGGCTCTCTATCAAACCGCCGGCCTCAGCCTGGAAGGCGACCTCGACGCGTTGAATGACGCGGCTCGGATAAAAGCGGATCCAAGCGCCGTTGATTACCTAAAACAGAATATTATCTTCAATGGCCAAATTGACATTCCAGTTTTGACCATGCACACCAAGGGCGACGGCCTGGTCGTCGTCGAAAACGAGTCGGCGTACAAAGATGTCGTTGACCGTGTGGACGATAACCGTCGATTGCTGCGTCAAACTTTCGTTGATCGCGCGGGGCACTGCGCCTTCACTCCCGCCGAAACGATCGCCGCGGTTCAAACGCTTCTGGAGCGCTTGGAAACCGGCCAATGGCCCAGTATTGACGCGACCCCGCTGAACACCGAAGCCGCCATGCTCGGGCCAGCTTTCAACATCTTTAGCAACGCGAACGGCATGATCGTTCCGGTCTCGCCCGCTTTCATTGATTTTACTCCGGCTCCCTATCTGCGCCCCTTTGACGCGTTCACACACCGATGCGGTTCTCGTGGCAGGGACGGCGACCACGATTGCCGCGACGATGACTCTGCGTTCCTTCAAACGCAGTGAGCGGTTCGACCGCGTACGGTTCCGGAAGCCAGGCATCGCGTGACTTGCGCAAAAAGCTCAGTGACTGAACGAGGGTGCGTTTCGCGATGGCAAGTAGCGTTAGTAGCTAACATATGATATACACTTGCATATTGTTGGAAGTCAGGAATCGTCGGGCGCCGTGGCTAGCGACGTAAGGGGCAGGCACCTGTTCGATCTCAAAGGCCGCGTCGCCATCGTCACCGGTGGTTCGGTTGGCCTTGGCCGTCAAATGGCCGAAGGTCTCGCGGAAATGGGCGCGGATTTGGTGCTCTGCGCGCGCAAGAAGGAGCGCTGCGTCGAAGCCGCCGAGGAATTGCAAAAACTCGGCGTGCAAGTTCTGGCGCTCGGCTGCGACGTCAAGGATCCCGCGAGCATTCAAGCGGTTGCTGACGCCGCCATGAAACAGTTCGGCCGCATCGACATTCTGATCAATAACGCCGGAACTTCCTGGGGCGCGCCGGTGGAAGCAATGACGCTTGAGCAGTGGAACAAAGTCATAGAAACGAATCTCACCGGAACGTTTCTGTTTTCGCAAGCCGCAGGCAAGATCATGATTTCGCAGCGCAGCGGAAAAATCATCAATATCGCCTCCACAGCCGGACTGCGTGGCTCGCCGCCGAAGTTTTCCGCCATCGGCTACAGCGCCAGCAAAGGCGGCGTAATCGCTTTCACCAGGGACCTTGCTTGTAAATGGGGTATGCACAATATTCAAGTCAATGCGATTGCGCCCGGCTGGTTTCCCACGGACATGTCTGCAAAGGTGATCGAGCGGAATAAAGAATCGTTTCTCGCGACGATACCCTTGGGTCGCTTTGGCGGGTCGAACGATTTGAAAGGCGCCGCGATTTTTCTGGCTTCCGGCGCCTCCGATTTTGTGACTGGGCACACTTTGGTGGTTGATGGAGGTCAGTCGGCCTGATTCGTCTTTTGATCCAGCGACGCACGCCATGAACATCCCACTCACACCTCTGCGCTTTCTTCGTTACGCGGAACAGCAGTACCCGCGCAGAACCGCGGTCGTCTGCAACCACGAAAGTTTTACGTACGCGCAATTTGCCGAACGCGCCCGGCGTCTCGCGGGAGCGTCGCGCCAGGCTGGCGTGCGCCCCGGCGATCGCATCGCCTTCCTCAGCGCCAATTGCCACCGCTTGCTGGAAGCGTATTACGGCGTTCTGGAAGCGGGAGCGATTCTGCTGCCGTTGAATATCCGGCTCACGGCGAACGAACTGGGCTACGTCCTGAACGATGCCGAGGCCACAATTCTTTTCGTCGAGAAGCAGCTTCTCGGCGTAGCCGAATCCTTTCGTAAAGATGTTCCTTCGATAAGAATGTTTTGCCAACTGGACGGCGCTCCTAGCGCGCCATGGCTCGCGCCCCAGAACTACGACGCTCTGCTTGCCGCCGCCACACCGTATCGCGCCGACATCGCGTCCATCGACGAAAACTCCCTGGCCGAGCTTTTCTACACCAGCGGTACAAGCGCGAATCCCAAAGGTGTAATGCTCACGCACAGAAACGTGTACCTTCACGCGCTGCACGTGTGTCTGGGATTACATACGGAAAAAAGCGAGGTGGAGCTGCACACCATTCCTCTTTTTCACGCCAACGGCTGGGGCGTCGCGCATTTCCTGACGCTGCTCGGCGGCAAGCACGTGATGATCCAGCGTTTCGATACCCAGGAGGTTTTCCGCCTCATCGAGAAGGAAGGCGTCAATACTTTGAGCCTCGTTCCAATCATGGCTACGGCGCTGGTGAATTGTCCCCAGCGCCCGAATTACAATTTGAGCAGCCTGCGCCGCATCATCATCGGCGGCGCAGCCTCCTCACCGACTCTGATTCGCGAAGTCCACGAGAAACTCGGCTGCGAATGTTACTCCGGTTACGGTTTGACGGAAACCTCGCCAACTCTTTCGGTTTCTCCCATGAAACCCGGGATGGACTGGCAAGGAGAGCAGTTCTACGCCGGCCAGGCGATGACCGGCTTTGCGATTCCCGGCGTCGAATTGCGTGTCGTGGACCCGGACGATCGCGACGTTCCGCGTGACGGCCAGTCCATCGGCGAAATCGTGGCGCGTGGTGACGGCGTGACGGAAGGCTATTGGCGGCAACCGGAAGCTTCCGCCGACGCCCTGCGCGGCGGCTGGTTCCACACTGGAGACATGGCCACGCTCAACGAGGACGGCTACCTCCTGATCGTCGATCGCAAAAAAGACATCATCGTGAGCGGCGGCGAAAATATTTCTTCCCTCGAACTTGAGAAAGCTATTCTGGCCCATCCCGCCGTGTTGGAAGTTGCGGTGATTCCCGTTCCCGACGAAAAGTGGGGCGAGGTCCCTCGGGCCTTGGTGGTTTTGAAGCCGAACGCCACCACGACGGAATCCGAGCTCATCGAATTCTGCCGCTCGCGATTGGCCCATTATAAATGTCCGCGTGCCGCCGAATTCGTTGACACTTTGCCCAAAACCGGCACCGGAAAAATCCTCAAAAAAGACCTCCGAAAAAAATATTGGCAGGGCAGGGAAACCATGCGCTCAAGTTTTGCCGCCGCGGCGCCCAAGC
>Ga0210396_10000284_pt1 | contig 75234 bp, 69 predicted proteins | sample IncBWH17OmetaG_FD_155466 | JGI IMG/M metagenome (GOLD analysis project Ga0210396, IMG submission 155466) | Forest soil microbial communities from Barre Woods Harvard Forest LTER site, Petersham, Massachusetts, United States - Inc-BW-H-17-O ... | reverse complement strand
TGGATGATGGGCGGCTTCCACTGGGCGCGGCTCTGGCATTTCCTGATCATGTGGGCGATGCTGGCGTTTGTTTTCGGACATTTGGTGATGGTGGTCCTGCATGGCTGGAACAATTTCGTCTCCATGTTGACGGGATGGAAGAGGGACCCAGAATATCCGTCGGAGTAGTCCGGTGTGCGGTTGTGAAAACTCAGGAGTGCGGGTGAGGAGTGATGCCGGGAGAAGGGACTTCGCTGACAGATCCAGCCGAACAGTTCAACGAGGAGATTTTGATCCGGCGCATTCGGAACGGCGAACACGACCTTTTCTATGAGCTGATTCGTCCTTGCGAACGGCGCGTTTATTCCGCAGCTTTGGCCATTATGCGCAACGCGGCGGATGCCGAGGACGTCGCTCAGGAGGCGGTACTGAAAGCGCTTAAGCACATTCGGCAATTCCGTGCAGAGTCGCGGTTCAGCACGTGGTTAATCCAGATCACCGTCAATGAGGCGCGGATGCGGATAAGAAGACAGCACGCCAACATGATCGAGCCTATCGTTGACCATCAAGACGAGGAGGGCAACTATGTACCCCGCGACTTCGCAGACTGGCGTGAAATCCCCTCAGAGACTCTGGAGCGAAAAGAGGTACGCCAACAACTCGCCGAGGCCTTGGCTTCGCTTGGAGAAAAGTACCGGGAAGTCTTTGTCCTGCGCGACATGCAACATCTGAGTATCGAGGAAACCGCCAAGGCACTTGGGATCTCAAGCGCGTCCGTCAAAACGCGCTTGCTACGGGCACGGCTGATGTTGCGCGATCTGTTATCGCCGGGGCTCGGCGGTAGCTGGAGCAGTAAGTTGTCGTTCGAAAAGGGGACCAAGCCATGGTAGTCAACTGCGAAGAAGTCTGGCGCGAGATTTCGAACTACCTTGATGGTGGGATCGAACCGGACCTGCGGCTTGCCCTGGAAGAGCACATCCGCGGCTGCCGGCGCTGCGCCGCCGTGCTTGACGGCACGCGTAACGTCGTTCAGCTGTACGGAGATGAAAGGATGCTAGAAGTGCCGCTGGGCTTCAGCCAGCGTCTGCAGCACAGGCTGGAGGAGGAGAATATGCCTCGTAGCCGGCGAGGCTTTCTGGGATGGATGGTTGCGGCCGCAGCGGCAGTCTTGGTTGCTAGCAGCTTCGAGGTGGCCAGATCTTCGGTCTTCAGCCATCCTGAGCTCCGTTCGGAGCACGCCCAACCTGGAGCCGGGGTTCCTCCGGATATGCTGGTCGTGGTTTCGACCGATGGGAAGACGTTTCACGCAGCGGGATGCCCGTTCATCCACGACAAAGCACACATTCAGACAATCGCGGCCCGGGAAGCTCTGCGACAGGGATATGCCCCTTGCGTCCGCTGCATGAAGCAGTATCTGACCGCCTGATCTCAGCTTGTACTGATAGCAATTGACAGACTTTCGCTCGAGAAGATCAGTACATAAAGATCCGGCGCAAGTGTTCTGAACTGGGGCTGAGGGGGAGTCTCAAGGTAGTCGGTGATATTGCCTGCACCAGCTACCCTGAACTCGAACTTGAAGAATGTAGGCAGGGGCTAGTTCTGCTGCATGCTGTCGTCGTGCTTCATGTTGTCGTCTTTCTTCATGTCGTCCTTCTTCATGCTGTCGTCCTTCTTCGCCTTTTTCTTGGACTTTTTGTCGTTCTTCATGTCGTCTTTCTTCGTACTGTCCCCCTGTTTCATGCTGTCGTCCTGTTTCATGCTGTCCTGCTTCATGGCATCGCCAGACTGTGCAAAAGCCGAAAGCGACACTGCCAGAAGACACATTGCCATCAAACTGCGAATCATCTTGTTCATGAACTCTTCTCCTATTTACGTTCGAATTTACGCCGAGGAACCTGGGCGCATACATGGGATGTGAAGCACCATGGAAAGTTACAGAATCCCTCCTCCAAATTGTGCCTTTCGGAAGGTCCTCCAGTTGGTAGTCAATATTAAAGTGTTGCGGATTGAAACTTATTCCCGCCAGCGCGATCTGATGTTTCAGGCGAATGGTTTTCGCGTTGACGATTAATATCTGTGGGAGAAATTATGGAAGCGAGATCAAATGTTGAGTGTTAGGTTTTCGCGCGAGATGCAATCGAGCATGTCCAAACTTTGGATTGCGCTGGTGGCGTTAATGGTTGCACTGCTGACGACTGGCGCACATGCCGACGCCTGCCACCCCAAATCCAGCTTCAAGGCAATTTACGACTTCGGCGACCATGCGGGGGACCCGCTGAGTCCCCAGGTCGTCGGCGTCATAGCGCAAGGGCGAGACGGCAACCTTTGGAGCACTACGCTATTCGGAGGAAAGAATAACATGGGGACGGCGTTCAAGCTTACGCCTGGAGGGAAGCTGACCGTCATCTACAATTTCACCAGCACCACCGGCCAGCCTTCCAGCGGACTGACGCTGGGCACTAACGGCAACTTCTACGGGGCAACCTTCAACGGCGGAACGGGAACTGCCTGCAGCGGCGGCTGCGGAACGGTGTTCGAACTTACGCCTTCGGGAAAGCTGACGATTCTCTGGAACTTCACAGGGGGCACCGACGGTCAATTTCCCTACTCTGGGCCCATCGAAGGCAGGGATGGGAATTTTTATGGAACAACCTACCAAGGCGGCACGAACACAGTGGGAACGATCTACCAACTCACGCCGTCCGGTAAGCTGACGACGATCTATCAGTTCGACACGATCCATGGCGCCTTTCCGATTGGTCCCTTGGTTCAGGCCACGGATGGGAACCTGTACGGAACGACGGCCGGATTCGGTTTCAACTACGGTACGATCTTCAAAATAGTGCCGTCGGGAGACTTTGCAATTACGCTGCTCTTCACCTTTGACGTTTTCGATGGCGCCTACCCGTACGCTGGATTAATTCAGGGCGGCGACGACAAGCTCTACGGAACCACCACCGGCGCCAGTCTCTTCGGTGACGTGTTTGACATCACCACAAAAGGCTCCTTCGTGGAACTCCACCCTCTGAATGGGAGCACTGACGGGGCCTACGCCAACGCTGGGCTAGTTCAGGCGACTGACGGCAATTTTTACGGCGCTGCGCAGCAAGAAGGAAACGGCTTCGGGACCTTCTTCCGGATCACCTCGAAGGGTACGTTCACGGTATGCGAGGATTTTAGCGCCACTGATGGCGCGGAGCCTCTGGTGACGCCGATCCAGCACACGAACGGCATCCTATACGGAGACACGTCGCTGGGCGGCGACATCCACAATACGGGGGTTTTTTACTCCCTGAATCTCGGTCTTAAGCCGTTTGTGAGCTTGCTGCCTGCGTCGGGAAAGGTCGGCGCGACTGTCGAAATTCTCGGGCAGGGATTCATCGGAACCAAGGCCGTCTCATTTAACGGGACTGCTGCGACCAAATTCACTGTTGTGTCAAACACGTACATGACCGCCGTGGTGCCCACGGGAGCGACCACAGGCCTCGTGACCGTGACCACTCCGAAGGCCACGCTGCAGAGCAACAAGAAGTTCAGAGTGACCAAGTAGCTCGATTGGCGTAAGCGAAGGTTCGCTGCGTCGCGGGGAGGGATTTTTTTCTATCCTTATCCATGTCTGTCGCAGCACAAGATCCACCATGGCGCGGGCCAGATCATCAGCGCGAATGACCTGGTTGGGGAACAGAACCCGGAATACCGGATAGACCGTGCGCAACAGCCAGTAGCTGAAGTTCGGTTCGTTCCGCGGCTCGACGGGGTAGATATACGCAGGCCGGAAAAGGTAAACATGCGGGAAACCCGCCGCTAGCACTGCGTTCTCAGCCTCTCCTTTGTAGCGCGCGAACGCAAGCCGGCTTCGTCCTGTCGGGTCGGCGCCGTTTCCGCTTAGGAATGAGAACGCCGCACCGGGGCTGCTACCGCGGAGAACACGCGAGAACTCGACGGTATAGTCCACGGTTATTCTCTGGAGTTCCGCGTCCGACACCGAGCCCGTGTAGGTTCCGAGGCAAAAGACCGCCCCATCTTGACCCGAGAGTACATCTGAAAGCGCGGAACAGTCTGCGAAGTTTTGATGCAAGACCTCTTTGAGTTTTGGGTGGCTGGTGCCAAGTTTCTTGCGCCCAATCGAAGTCACGCTGTTCACGGCGGCATTGTTGAGCCATAGCGAAGAGCGTAGCCGCCGACCATTCCAGTCGCGCCCACAACGACAAGACTTTTTTGGCCGACCATTGGATTGGTCATCGACGTATCTAAAGACGCCTGGTTTGTAGTTGTCATAAATTTCACGGTTCTCGATCCAGCGCAGTCACTCCCAAGATTCGTTCCTGAACCTGCCTACCAAAACCGCCACCGTAGTCGCTATGTAGAGAACCCCCGTCACCCCTTCCAGTGCCGTTAGTATGCGGGCCGTTCCGCTGAGCGGCACGATATCGCCGTATCCGACGGTAGAGAGCGTTATCAGACTGAAATAAAGCAGCTCGGTCTGACGGTCGGCTGAGTGACTTCCAATCTGGATCGAACCCGGAGAGAAAGCGTCTATCGCCAGATAAATCGCCGCCCACAGCAACCCAAGCAATAAGTAGATGTTGACAGCAGTGTAGAGCTCCGCCTGAGCAACCGAACGAGAATTCCTGAGATATGAGAAAACACCTGTGGCCGTGAGCCCGAAGAAAGGCAGCGAGAAATGTCCATCGAATTCCGGTCAGCGTCGGGCTTGGGAACGTATTGCCCGCCACCACAAAAACCGCATTGCCCAATGCCAACAGAACCGACGGCCACACCCACGCTGCGACAACCGGACAATGGATAAGACAATGGGTATGAAGGTGACGGCCGCGAGCACCAGCCGCCTCCAATTATCCTGGTTCAACACCGGAGTCAACAGAATCGCCACCAACAAGGACAGGAGGAGCAACAAGTCCGGTCGCGATTGAACTTTCGCATTCAATGAGAAAACCTCAACACCGCACGCTCGCCTCAGCCTCGCCATTGCCGCTCGTACCTTTTATTTGCAGAGCCAAGGCTTATAGGCAATCTCGATGTTGTATCCGTCCGGGTCGCCGATGTTTGCCGCGAAGTAGTCGGCACGCCATTCGGGCTGAAGGCTCGGTTCCTTGTTTGAAGTTGCTCCCGCGTCTATCGCCGCCTTGTAGCTGGCCCTGACAGCGTCCGCGCTCTTGGCGGTGAATGCGACGTAGAGGTCTTTGGCGACTTCGCCATTCTTCAGCCAGAAACCCGGATTGCTATTGATCGCGAAACCGTGCAGTCGATCGAACTTGTAGGGCATGTCGATGCCAAGCGGCTCAAGCATCTTCTTGTAAAATTCGCTCGACTGTTTCAGGTCAGAGACGGGGAGATAAATATGGTCAATCATGGCTTTCCTCCTTTCGTTTGACTGTGACAGCGTAACGCGGTTTCCGAAGCCCAATCCGTATACACGCCCTCGAATCCGATCTCCTTGGCCAGGGCGATCACGGTCGAGCGCGCGGCCTCATCGTCCGCGCAAGTAATGTTCAGGCCAGAGGGCGCTCCTCGATCCAGTCAACGTAAAGCAGGCGCTCCGCAAACAGCCATGCGCCGTCTACCTTCACAAATGTGTCGTAATAGCGGAGAGCCGCGATCATACCGGCGCCAACCAGAGCGTTGCGGTCTTGATGCGCGCCGGTTGATGTACTCTCGACCCACTTCTGCCATGTCAAACCCTTCGGTGTGTCAGGCAAGATCGGTACGCCTACCCTGAGCGGAAAGACGTTCTCGCATCTCAGTGACGAATACACGGAGACGTTCCTTGTTCTTCAGCATCGCCACGTAGTCGCCTCTGTACGCGTCGATTCCGCTGGCAATCATCGCGTCGAGTTCTGTGAACGACATTGCCGCCGCGATATCGGCGAACTTTGGCTCAAGGTGAGCTGAAGTGTCGGGTTGGGCTTTGATGGCGGTGCTTAGCATCGAGTCTCCTTTGGTCCTAGCCTCCATGAGTTCCTAATACGAGGTTTTTGGACGAAGTCAGTCACTAGTCCAACTTTCTCCTGCTTAGGCACACGTCGGCCGTCTCGTGGGCACACGTATGTCCGCGTGGCTCGTGCACAGGTTGTTCAGGGATTTTCGCTCTCAGCCAAGCCTCAACTTAAGGGCCGGAAGGGACGCATTAGGCCGCATGCATTGCGGGGTTCAGAGAGTGCTGAACCACCAATACCTCGGCCAGAGACCGTCAAGAAAGGACGGGCGTTGCACCCGCTTCTGATCTCAAAATCAGAACGGATTAGGGGGCGTGGGCGGCAATGACGCCGATGTCTGCAATGTTGTCGCCTTTTTTGAGGGATGGAACCGCGTTGATGTGCAACATCACGCCGGAGACAGGAGCGCGGACTTCGAGGATGAGTTTGCCGAAATAGTCGGTGACAAAACCGATTTTCATGCCCTCTTGAAGGTAGGTACCACGCTTCACAAGCGGGTACCAAATGCCCGGGCCGTCGGATAAGACATTCACGACTCTGTCGAGCCAGACGGGATTCTCGATGGGCCGAGGGTTTCCCGAAAGCATCTTGAGAGCACGCATGGTGCTGAGTGTTCCGTCGACGAGAAGGGCCACGTCATCGGCTTCGACGGTGCCGGCATAGCCAGCTTCGACAACGATGGAAGGTTTGCCGCGAGCGGTAGAGGTGTTGTCGAGGTAGCGAGTGGCGGTAAGGTCGGTGGGACGATCGCGCCAAATAATGATGTGGTCGAGCCCAAAGGCGAGGACCATCTCTTTGGATATACGGTCTTGGGTCTGTTTGCCAGTGGGTGCCCAGTACGCGTAGGGGCGAAGGCTCTCGTCGAGATCTCCGCCGTGGTAGTCGATAAGATAATCACATCGATCGACGACTTGTTTAGTGATAAGAAAGGACGCACGTTCAGTTTGCGTCCCATCGGCTTTCCCAGGGTAGAAGCGGTTCATGCTCTTGCTATCGATAGGGTTAACATGGGGAACCTTTTGTTCGAAGGATTGAATGTTGACGAGGGGGACAAGGATAACGGTGCCGGCGATTTGAGAGGGATCAATTAGGTTGACGAGTTTTTCAAGCGCGATGATGGAGGTGTATTCAGTACCATGGGCGCCAGAGACAAGAGCTAGAACAGGGCCACGCTTTTCGCCGTTGATCACAATGACGGGAATATTGGTAGCAGCGTCGACACCAGCGGGGACTTCCAAATAGCCCGTTGATTTTTGCCCCGGTGCGGCAGAGGCCGTGCCGACAGAAAAAGATAAAGCCTGAGCCTGGACGAACAGTGGCAATAACAGAAAGATCCCGGCCCAAACAAAGGTGCGAGCGAAAGACCTAAGCATAGATTCTCCCTACTATGCACACTACGGGTTCTTACAAGAACAGCCGATCCTGAGTCTCGACAAGTTCCACAGGTTGCGAGCAGTCTGCGTCATCGTTCGCCACGTGATTGAGTCGGCTGCTCACGGGGTAGCACCGCATCAGCCGAGGGTCGTGCGGCTTTAACAATTCCGAAATCGCTGCGACGCGCTGCATCCCCGGATCAAGCCACAGATCGTAGCTGCCGGGATCGAGAATCACTGGCATTCGGTCGTGAACAGCAGCGGTCACCGCGTTCGGAGTTGTTGTAAGGATCGAACACGTCTTAATCCACTCCCCATCAGGGTTCTTCCAGCCATCCCAGATTCCCGCGAAGGCGAACAACTCGCCATCGTTCACCTCGAAGCAAAATGGCTGTTTGCCTCTTGCAGTCCGCTTCCATTCATAGAAACCGTCAGCCGGAATCAAACACCGACGAAGCCGCACAGGATCGCGGAAAGCAAGCTTGTTGGCGACAGTTTCGGATTTCGCGTTGATTGTGCCATTAGCGATCGAAGCATCTCGTGCCCAATTCGGAATCAAACCCCATCGCATGGTCGAGATTTGGCGGACAGGCTCTTTCGGGTGTTGGCGGATTACCGAAACGGGCTGCATCGGGGCGATATTGAAGCGAGGAGACCAATCGTCCTCCCAGTCGGAAGTGTCGAAATACTCCTCGATGATCTGCTTTCGACGCGACAGTCGGTAGCGACCGCACATGGGGAGAAATTATGACAGAAGTTCACTAAAATTTACCCTATGAGAGCCGCAATTTACTACATTCAAGACGCGAGCGGAGAACTCAACAAGCTCAGGTCAGAACTGCTTACGCTGGAGAGACGAATTCTGACCGCACAACGAACACTTCGGGAAGCGACGGCGGCGTTGGATTTCGAGGAATAACGCACAGTTTCAGCACCACGGGCGGCTCCCCTCCCGCCATATCGCTTGAGAGGTTTGCCTCTAAAAACACACCCGGAACTTTGCACAAGGGTTCAGCAAGCCCTAAGACTTGAGACAAAGAAGGAAGCCGAGATCGCGGTGAGAACGGTCATTGAAGCTCTGGAGCAGACTTTGCTTAACAATCTGAGCGTCGAAGGGTTCTCGCTGAAGCTGGGCGGGTTTGGAAAGTTCAAGGTGCGGCATCTCAAGCCTACGACTAGGAAGGTTGGGTTCTCAGGTGAGACCGTCATGACCAAGGCCAAGAGGAAAGTCAAGTTTGTGCCATTAGGAATGCTTCGTCTGTCCGAAAACGTTGGCTGAAATAACATCCAGACCTGCGCCACCGCAGCAATATTCCATGCGAACTCTAACCACAATAGCTCCGCAAAAAGGGTTGTTCTCCGAACGTGAGTACGCTGGCGACCCTTTCGAGCATATTGATGGGCACTTTGTCGGACACGATGGATTTGTCGTCCCCAACGACTTTGCCGAGTTTTACCAGCGTTTTCCCGACTATATCAGGCGTTGGGTTAAGAGGCACGCCTGGGGACGTTCATCGAATGAGGATATTGACGATTGGACTCAAGACCTCTGCGCTCACATGAGTTCGCTGCCTGCCACATCGAAGTACCGGGAGAGTGGAAAACGAGATGTCATCCAGAGCTTCGATCCGTTTCGACAATATGGAGCAAGCCTGCGGCGCTTCCTGAACTACATCAATCGGTGTCTCGCAAACAAGTTTCGAACGATTCATCTGAATCGCATGAAGAACCCCCTCTCTCATGCCGATCCGCTCTCCCCGCATGAAAGTGGTGAAGTGGCCTCTGTCGATGACGAACCTCACCGAACCCTGCTGGAGAGATTGATGGCTGTGGACGTCAGTTCGCAGAAGCAGGCGGAAGACAAACTCCTGATCGCAGAATTCGTGGCTTTCGTGCGCGTCGAAAACCCTCGGTTTCTGCGTGTGCTAGAGGCCATTGCCGTGACAAGAACGCAGGGGGAAGCTGCACGAACGCTGGGCATAGCGGGGACAGATGTTTCAGAGCTGATCCGGCAAGTGCGGGACTTAGGGCGTTCATTCTTGAGCCGGAAGGCACGACCGATGCCATGGAGCCGCTGCGACACATGTTACGGAACCAAAATGCGCGCCTCCCTGCCGGGACGTCCTTATCCGCTTCCACGACCTAGTAGAAAATTCGGCGACAATTGTTGGAACCGCGTTGTTTTGTACAACGAGGTCTGGAATCAGCCGCTCATCAAGCTCTCGCGAAAGTACCGAGTTTCCGATGTCAGGCTCGGCAAAGTCTGTCGAAAGTTGAAGATACCCCATCCGGGACGGGGTTATTGGGCGAAGAGGGCGGTTGGCCAGGTTGTCGAACAAGTGCCCCTGCCAGAGTTCAAGGGAGCGCCCGTAGTCACACGGCTTAGAAAGACACGCAGCCGCGGCCTGTTTTCAGTCATTTTTTGTAGATCGCTCCATCCGCGGCAAGGTAGAGGAGAATCCAAACGTGGTGCAGCTTGGTGTCCTGTCCGGTCGCAGTTTGTCTGAATGGGAGGAAACGATAGTCGACCAACCGTTGCACTACATTCGTCCGGAGTTGATCGTTAAGATCGGCTCGGCGCCGCGAGTATTGTCGGCTTGGCCTGAACAGGTACGTGCAGACGTTTGCCGCGCAGCTCTTGACCGTCTTGTCAGGTACTTTGACCGGAACGTGTCAGGCGGATTCTAGCCCCGGATTTTAGGTACAACCTCGTCTCTGCCACTCTTTAAGGGGTAGACCATGTCTGCGTCGATACCTTCATCCCCCACTCCGGTTTTTCTTAGAGGGATGCCCTTTTCTGCACAGAGGATGCGTAACGTCTCGCGCATAGAAGCATTCATGCGATGACCCACAATGACCCGCTTAACGGGCGACTGCAACTGATACCACTCGGAGTCGGCGAATACTCGAACTTCTTTTTCGTACGACCAATCTGGATGCCTGGAAGTGAGGACTCGCCTTGCAGATTCTTTCGCTGTACCGGCGGATGGACTGATGCAATAATAAAATCCACCGTACTCGACTTCCCTGATTGCGCCGTCCTTCTGCGGTAGTTCTACCTCAATCGCCAAACCATCCCAACCGGATGCGTAATGCGCCCACAGCAAATGAGAATCGAAGGTAAGCGACAGTGAGCACACACGAATTCGGTCCATTTCTTTCATTACTTGATCCGCGTATCTTGAATATCGCTTCACCTCCTCTCGGCGGCACGAGAATACCGGAGTACCTTCCACGGCATCATTGAGCGAGCGCCAATCAGGGCAATAAAGCCTTTGCTCAAAGATGATGTCCAAGGCGAATGGTATCTGACTAGAAGATCTAAACTTGTAAGCGATCATCGAAATGCACAGTACCGCTCCACCGGGCAGAAATCAATATCTTGTCGAGGAACACCTGCACGAGTTTGCGTTCGTCGAACGTCCTGGCAATTTAAATGGTGCTAGCTTAGATTGCAGCAGGTGTACGCAAGTAAGAGCGGATGTCTTTGTTACGAAATCCGAACAAGGCAAGCCAGGTCAGTTTTACGTCCTTGACTTTCACGGCCGTAGTGTTATCTTGATGCGCAATTTCGGCGAAGCGAAAGGATGAAGCTAGTCAAAGCTTCTCGCCCGAGGGGACTTCTACTCGCCGACTTCCCTGGGACAGGAGGTTACACGAATAAATAGAGACTTCCTCGATTACTGTGATCAGTCCGTGATTTTCAAACGCGCATATCGTGCTTCAACTTCGAACTATCGGCAATAGAACTTCTGTTTGCTGAACCTTCGACGCTCCGTGCACAAACTTTTACCGTTGTGCTGGAAGATTATTGGTGTATTATGTGCGCCACGACCGTCTGTGAATGACTGGACTCGCTTTTGAGGGGGAGCGAGTCAAATTGGTTCGGAGAACCTATGCGCCCCTCGCCTCGCCTACTCTGCGCTGTTGCTGTATCTATAACCTTCCTTACGGCAGCTGGCCGCGCAACCGCACAGATCGCCATAACCGCTGCAACGCCATCAACGGCCAAGCCTGGAGATATCACAACTATTGCTGGCACGAACTTCGGCGGGGCAGCGTCGACGAGCATGGTGAAATTTGGATCCACATCGGTCACGGTGGCGCCTGGCAGTTGGTCCAATACGTCTATCAAGGTAACCGTTCCCGACATCGCGATCGGGCCGACAAACTTGGTCGTGTCTGTCGGGGGAGCCGACTCCGCTTCGTTCCCGTTTGTTGTGGCGGCCCCGACGACGATTCCGATAACGGTAACTCCGAAAGTTATTCAGCCCGCTAATGGGAAGCTGCCTGCAGCGATTAACTTGGCGGTTATTGAGTCGAACTGTGATGACAAGACGGGAACTGATTTGACACAGCCTGTCAGCGCCCCTTATAGCCTCATGATCACAGGAACTGGACTCACGCCCTCGTCTCAGCCGACCGCGACGAGATGCGCGATTACGGCAGCCATCACAGTCGACCCCAGTGCTGCCGGCTCTTACAAGGTCTTCCTCGTTGATAAAGCCAAGAATCCGGTAGGTTGGGCGGACATAGCGGTGCTCGATTCGTCGGCGGGCGCAATCCCTCCTGGTCTTAATCCGCAGGTGGATGTGATGTGGGAAGTGATGAGCCAAAACAACTGCTCGGACACCTTTGGAAAGCGCGTGGCCCAAAGCCTGTATTGCATACAACTGAAGATAGGAAACAACTCGGGACATCCTATCCAGATCGCCGGGATCGGCTTCACCAATAAGCTGGATGAGCTCATAGCGCTTGGAAGTCCGCAGGTGACAATCGCGAACAGTAGTTACGCCTCGACCCGCGCAGTACTTCTGCAGTCGCAGGTCTGGAGCAATCGAAATCTAATTGCTAATTCGCTACAAGGAGTGGGCCTCATCATGGGGGGATTTATCCCCTTCTATTCTGGCTCTCACCCCAATGCCAAGCTGCATTTCACTACGGCGACAGCTATTGTCAGCGGCGTGGCGTTACAGGCATATAATCTTATCTTCCCCGATCCAATTATTGCGCAGCTCAAGAGTCTCGACGACCAGAGCTTTAGGGACAGCGCCATCATCCCCAACAATTTTCACACCCAGACCGTCGTATTCGTCGAGAAGCAGGCTGTGACATTGGAGTTGCGAAACCTAGGTGCAAAGATAAACGGCGCTTCGAAGAAAGCTCACGCAAATGCGACATTAGATAAGGCAAATGCAGAAACGGCTGGCCGGAGCGCCGCTGAGGCTGCAAACTTAAAGGACTTAAGCGACTCCGCCACTAAGACAGTCACCAACTCGACACGCCCGAAGCTCTTCAAGGCGGAGTCTGATCCTGTGTTAGTAAAACTTGCGCTCGGACAGGTAGTAATCGTCGGAGATCAGATCGAATACTTGCAACGAGTTCAGATTCAAAGTAACGCCTTATCATCCACAACATCTATCCCACTCACGGCTAAGCCGTCCAGCGTGACTTTTTCTGCTCACAACGGCACTATCGACGGCGCCGCACAATCGATAACTTTAACCAATACAGGCAGTTCGCCTTTGACAAGCCTGACACCGAAAATAACAGGTACAGCAGCCGGCGACTTCGTGATGCAGACGGGTACCCAAGATTCATGTTCTTCCACACTCGCGGCGGCGAACACTTGCAGCTTGTCGGTGGCGTACAGCCCATCGGTAGCAGCGGGTACGGGAAGCTCGCGAACTGCGACCCTTGAGGTCTCTTTCAGCCCTGGTTCCACTCCACTTGCGATCGCGCTGACGGGGACAGCTTCTGAGGTTGTTTACTTCAGCGCGACTGCTCTTTCCTTAGGGGTCGCAACGTCAGCGAAGGCGGGGCCCCCCGCGGTTGCGCCAAAGGCCAGCACGGCCCCACTGACGATTACTAATTTGAATAGCGGCCCACTGACGAATCTGAACACTACCTCAGCAGAATTTACTGTCAGCGCCTGCGCTGGTGGGACGTTAAATTCGGGTGCTAGCTGCACGGTGACGGTCACGTTCCAGCCAGCAGCCGGGGTTACGGGCCCGCGCTCTGCGACGTTGACTGCTAGCGTCGCTGGTCAAACCCTTCAGGCCGTTAGTTTAAGTGGCATCGCACAATAGTTTGTGTGACGTCTGTTTTCGATGGAACACGAGGACCGATTACTCTAGAGATTTATCGGTGTCAAGAGGGCGAGCCAGAGATTCGTGGGCTGTTCAAAGGAGGTAAAGCGATGACAGCGCGACGACCGACACTAATCCTGCTCTGCGCCGTTGCAATGGTTGCTTGCCATCTGAAGAGCATGTGCTCCGAAGCACCGGTCATTCCGCCATTACGGACAGTTACGGATCTCGCAGTCGCGACGAACGGCAATCGGGTCTCAACCGTGTACGTCGCTGATAAAGACGCCGGCGCAATCTACAGTGCAGAGTTTGCTGCTAATTCTGTAGTTAAGTTCAGTGATTTTCATCCCATCTTTGCGTCTCCCAAGTATGCACAACCAATCGCGATCGCCTATGATAACGGGAACCTATTCATTTGCGATGCTACTGCTGGAGTGTTTAGCCTTGATCTAACCTCACGTGCTATTCAGCCGATACTTGGAGCCCTTGATGTCAGGCAGCCGACTTCAATAGCGGTGCTGAACGGTAGAATCGCCATTTCGGACAGAGGCAAGAAAGGTGTTTTCTTGCTTAGTCTTGACGGAAGTCCGGTGTCGTTTACCGAAATCCCATCTGCTGAGCGTTTGGGCCGAATAGTACTTTACGACCAGCAGGTTGCTGTCCTCGACGAAGGTCTGGGTACCTTGTGGGGCATAACTAAGAATCCCTATGACCGTACCTCATTACCAACGGCGTCGATTCTCCTTATCTCCCCTAACCTAAGCGATTTCAGAGTCGCCGATGGGGTCTTCTATTTAGATAATGGTAGCTATCGTACGACTTTAGAGAAAGGGAACTTAGGCGGTCGCGGACTGTCTCTTTTGCTCCCTAGATCAGGTGTTTCAGACGGCTCGCTAGACACTCTAGCGATCGATCAGGGAGGATTCTTCCTTGTGCGGTCGGCCGCATCAGAAATAGAACGAGTGCCAGCTCAGGTGCCGGTTAAGGTATCATTTAGTTCTGAGACGACTGCATCGAATGATGCATTAATTCTTCTATACAAATACCTATGGTCTAATCACATTTTGCCGATGCTGAGGGTTCCGGTATACTCCGGCAAGTCTCTGGAATCAGTATTGCTAGAAGAGAACGTCGTTTTGCCTCCTTTTTCAGCTATTCAAGCGCGATCACTCAAAGGGCTTTTAGACCTTCTCTGTGAGATGGACAAGACCGCTTGCAACATCGACAGTACGCGATCCGGACCGCTGTTTAATCGCGTCCGCTTCTTACAAGTTCCTTCCATCGCCCTGACGTCTTTCCTGACCACCGAAGTGAAAACTTTCAAGGGCCAATCATTCAAACAATATGTCAGCGACAATATATCTCCGCGCCTCGTCGAAGACGCAATGGAGAGATTCCGCTCGTTAGAAAAAGTCGCAGATCCCAGGCCAACATCTGTAGATGACTATTTCAAGGCTCAAGGTTTCATTGCGCTAACTGCGCCGACTGCGAATCTCCAACCTGGAAGATTACTCGCACTACACAGCGACAATGATCCCAATCCTAGCTCTCTAGATTGCTCAGGCTTCAAAGGTGTGCCTGTCTCTTCGGAGCCCGTCAACTTGCCAAAATCCTCGGTTTCAGCGAAGGTGCACTTCGGCAGCGGCATCGTAACCGATCCCGATGTGATCTCGAGTGAGGAGGTTCACGCCGACCAGGCAGTTATTGAAACTATTGGCGGTGAGGATTTGAGCAAATACATCAATACTGGAGCGTGCGGCAGTCTTTCTGCTTACGGCCCCGTCAAAGTCATCGTTCAGGCAATCAAGGTTCTGGGTTTACGCTACCGCTTTACGGATAACCGCGGAAAGATCATTTCGGTGGATCCGGAGAAACTGGCTGCTGTGGGTATTTCGTCACATTCTGATCCCGAAGGCGTTTGGAGTTTAATTGTTGATAGCCCTGTTTACGTGGCATACAAAGCCACTGATCCAGTAAGTTGGAACAACTCGACAGCTGCTCCTCCAAAGTTGGAGGAGGGCACCAAGCTGTATGGTCAATATGTAGTTCCCTCGGAAGTGTGGGAAGTGAGGGTGATGATATTAAAGCGAGATCTGACTGACCCGCAGTCCGCCTTAATGAAGATTCATAACCCGTCCCAGGGGATTTATGTATTGCCTGCTGAATCGATAAGAGCGAAGGCCGGCTCTCCGGATGTTCCCGGAAATCCTGTGGCCAACTCCGAAGGGCTTGGTGCTGCACAAAGAGATCGCGCTAGTTTGTTCGCCTCGATTCACTACGAGGTGGCACTTCTTCCTGATGAAGCGTCGATGTCAACCACATATGTGGCGATTGGGGAGAATGTTCAAAGTGTCGACTTCCAGCACACGGCATTTTGGGACGCAGCCAATAAGAGCAGTTGGTGGACGCTAGGCGAAAGAGACGCGGGTTTAGTATCGGTACTTCGGTCCAGCGCACCGCCAAATACTCCCGAAGCTACAGCGCCCTTCAGCGAACCGCAAGACCACGGCAGTCACGTTGCCGGGCTCCTGGGTGCGCGTTCGGGGAGGCTTGGATCTGGCCTTATTCCTAACGCACCGCTCGTTTTCCTCGACACATCCGACATCGGCAACACCCCCGGCTTGATCGATAGGGCGCTTGGGCTCAATGTCAGACTGTTCAACTTTTCGTTTGAACAGATACTGCCGCCCGAAGCTCAGTCAATCTATGAGTCTCTGAAACAAAAGATCACGAGTTCCACCTTTGCACTCTTCGTGGTCGCGGCTGGCAACGAAGGGAGAAAAGTCAGCGGCGCTTTCGTGCCTATAGGATTCGGAGAGGACCAACCCAATAATGTAATAGGGGTGGCGGCTGCAGACGGTTTACACAAGCTAGACGAGTGGTTCGATGATTCGGGCCGCATTGAAATTGGCACAAACTACGGTGCGAAGTATGTTCAGCTGCTTGCACCGGGCAAGTCAATATACAGTCTGGGGCACAACAACGGCTACGCGAACGCTACAGGGAGTTCCCAAGCAGTACCACAAGTGACTGCTGCGGCTGCTGTGCTGTTTGCCGAGGGGCATACAGACCCGTGGAAGATCAAACAGCGCTTGATGTGCACGGCTGATTGGTTGGAGAATTTCCGCTCGTTCGCTTGGGGCGGAGGGCTCCTTAATTTTCATCGAGCTGTCTGGCATACGGAAAAGAATTTGTGGAAGGGGCAGACTCTCCCTGATCAAATCTATTCCTTTACCATCAATGGAACGCCTCCAGTTAAGATCTCGGGCGCAGTATTCGATCAGCCGGACGGATTAAGCGATGGATCTGTTCCGTCACAGATCTTCTTCCCCAATATTCTCCGAATCTCCACTCAATCGGACAAGAAGCTGCGCATCGTTTATCTCGATAATGACCACTTGAGAATCATCAAGGACGCGACTCTGTCCGGGGTTATAAAGTGCAGCAACTACCAACTGTGGGACAACTCGGCCCAGCAATTCAAGCCTGCGGATCCAGATCTCTGTGCAATTGATGGCGTAAGATCAGAGCAAGTTTTTGATTATGTGGCGAAAATGAATTGAAATACTTGGAGGGATGCATGCGTACAATTGTAAGCACCGTCACAGTCTTATGCCTGATTGGGCTCACTTATTTGGCTTCCGCGTCTAACATCACTACCCCACGAGAGAAAGTCTTATCCCGTAGTGGCAAAGTCAAGGTCTTGAGCCCAGCAATCCCCTTGTATCCCTTGCAGCAGATAAGTGGAAAAGCATACTCGCAAACTATTCCTTCTGACGACCGGGCTGCACGCTTGCACTTTCGGGCAGTAAGTATCCCGAGTGGCAGTGCGAATTGGTCAATCATAATCACCGGCGGCAATCAAAAGAGGTGGGTATGGTCCGCAGCGCTGAACGGAAATCGGAAGGAGTTTTGGTCGGAGGAAATGACCTCGCCAATTGAAGTTGATGTGATCACTCCTACCCCAACTGCATCTCTTAAACTTGAGGTTGACAAAGTCGCCGAAGCGACAACTCCATCGGCTCCAGCCTCCATTACACCTCCCGACGACCGAGTAAAGTTCAATGACGGCAACGGAATTACACAGGCTATGCACCAATGGTCACAGGCGGTCGCGCGATTGAGGTTTGTCGGCGACGATGGTGGCGAATGGCTCTGCACAGCCTTTTTGGTAAGCCCAACTCTCATGATCACAAATCACCATTGCGTCAGTAGTGATGCCGAATTGAACTCTGCATTGGCGGACTTTGACTACGTCGATGGTTTGCCATCTTCGCCGCCATTGACCTTTAAGGAACTCGTGCTAACAGATACGGCTTTAGATTACACGCTGATGCGTCTGTCATCGCCTTCACCATACGCTCCCCTTGTATTTGGGAATGACCCAAAAGATAAGGACGCTGTGGTGTTAATTGAACACCCGGCGGGCGAGGTGAAGCAGGCGTCAATTATTGATTGTAAAGTGGCGGGGGAGACATTAGATGGCATTAGTCAGACCGGCACGGACTTCGGACATCTGTGTGATACGTTGGGAGGCAGTTCAGGCTCCCCGGTGATCAAGGATGGCAAAGTGGCGGGACTTCATCATTTGGGTTTCGACACATCTGGATCGGTCTTGGTTAACCGGGCTGTAAAAGTGAGCTTTCTGCGTGCTGACATCAAATCGAAAGCTCCTGGCGCCGCAGTCGAGATAGGAATACCCTAATAGTGCGAATTAATGAGGCAAACTGAGATGGAACAGATGCAAGTTCGTTTGAGACAGTTAAGACGGTTAGGCGTTTTGGCGGAGTGGCGGTCTGTTTGGATACTGTCGACTGCGCTCGTTCTTAGTTGCGGTGCTCTTGCTCAGGTCTCATCTTCGCCCGGGGCGAGCTCAGCGCTGGATTTTGACCTCGAGTCAAAGTCTCAAGATCCCAATGGTTTCCTATTGAATCCTTATTGGAATTACCAATTGGTGAACCCCGGAAAAACGCCAGACCCAAGCAGTCTTTGTAATGGTGGATTGCCAGACTCGGGCGATTGTTCTTCTCAATCCACGTCTGAAAATTTGCCGATTTTCCCAAAGGTGATGATCTGCATGTGGGAGCTCACATCTCCGCTGATTGGGCACATCAATTGGACTCCGGCAACCTACACCGGAGGGATTATCTGGCGGGAGAAAACTCCCGACCAGGACCTTAATTGGGCGACCAAACCTGAGAACAACAACGGTTTGACGCAAGGTAGCCTGACGTCGGAAGGGGGTTACCTTGGTCTCGAGTTTGATTCCCGAGAAACAGTTAAACATTTGCACACGCAACCATGGGAAGCCCTTTGGAGTTTGGTTCAAGACAATGCGCCGGCGGACAGAATCAATACTCTACTACGTCAAAAGACGTCGAACCATGAACTTCCATATGCAGTGATGACAGGCTTAATGGGAGTTGATTGTGAACACGACTGCCACACCGAACTACACCCGATCTACGCCTTAGCAATCCAGCTTGACCCCCGTCCATCAAACAACGTATGGGCCATCGTCGTAAGGAATTGGGGGAATGAGGGGTTCTGCGCGCACGGACAACAGGAGCTATCGACGAGTCAGAACCAGCTGCAAGTGTTTCTTTCGCACAAAGGGGGAGCCGTACCCCAAGTCGCGGATGCCACTCAGTTCTGGAGCAACGTTCCGTTGCTTCCGCCTTCAGTAGCCTTCGTACAGGATCCAGCCAATCCCGGGATTCTGCTCACCTTCAAATTGCCTTCAGCTGCACAGCGACCACTCGCCGAGCTCGAATTGCACCTCAGTTGGCCGGACGGCACAGTCGGGCCTTCAGGGGGCAACGTCCAGGCAACAACGGTGGAACGCGCCCCACGGCGCGGATCCGTCGAGAATTACCTTGAAGGCCTAGAAAGTAATCCTGAGATGAGAAAACAATCCGTCGAGAGTTCCCAGGAGGCGTTTGCCGAGCGTACCCGGAATCTGAACACCGTCAAAATAATGCAGGGCACTCTTCCGGTGCAAGCAGTGAATCGATTACCCATTCTTGAGGGCGCTACGACAACGAAAGCAATCAAGAGCGTTTTTGATCCTATCGAACAGCAAGAGGATGAAGTGTTGTTCGATCAACTTTGCACGGCCTACAAGGGCGCCCCTCTCTCCAACTTTCCGGGAGCATGTAGGATGTGGAATGAAATTGAGAAATCGCGTTCGCAAACAAGGCGCTAATATCGATTGAGGACTGTGATTGAGTGAAGAAGGCGATTGACGAAATTGAAGGTGCGTGCAGTCGAAGGTATTTTTTGCAGACTTCGGCGTTTGTATTTTGCTCATCTTTAATCCCGCAATTCGAAACTCAACGCACTCCAAAAATCGATGTGACTCTATCAGAATTCAATACGAAACTCTCGGAAATTCATAAGGATCCCAATCTAGCTGATCCGTTTCGTCAAGAAATCGAATTGGTAGAAGCTCTCGAAGTCGGCCTTGAGAGAGCTCCCATTCGCGCTCGAAAATCTTCGACGATGATTTCATCCCGTGCTAGCGACCTCATTGTGTGGTGCGAGGTTACCAGCGAGGCTTTCTATCGAGCTCATTACGAGTCGCCAACTTGGCCCCACGGTAAATCAGGCATTACTATCGGAATTGGCTACGACATCGGTTACGTGACACCCCCCGATCTAGAAGAAGACTGGAAATCGTATCTCGAGACAAATCATATTAAACTCCTCACCCCCACCTGTGGACATACGGGTGGTGGAGTAGCCGCTCAACTGGCCCAATTGAGGACGATCCGAGTGGACTGGGCCGTTGCGAAGTCCCAGTTTCTTAATCAGAGCCTACCTCGGTACGTAGGTGCGACCGAAGCTGCTCTACCCAATACGAGCATGCTGGGACAGGACAGCCTAGGCGCGCTCGTTTCTCTGGTGTACAACCGAGGTGCGTCATTCAGTCTCTCCGGACCACGCTATGAAGAGATGAGAAATATTAAAGGCTATATGGGGTCGCGAGACTTCGGTAAGATTCCCGCGGAGATTCGTTGCATGAAGAGGCTCTGGAAAGACGATCCAGATCTTCGAGGCTTATTGCTGAGAAGAGACGCGGAGGCGAGTTTGTTCAAGTTCGGACTGCACAATGCTAAGGCACCGGTGGCCGAATGAACGTCAGCAGGCGGTGAGGGGCGTTAAAGTCTTTCATGCGCGCTCTATTCAAATCGACGTTTGCCACCTCGATGCTGAATCGGGCGGATTTCGGTTAGGTCCCCCGCAATCCAGCTGCTAAATCAACGGCCAGTCATGCTCGAATTCAAAGTCGCGCGGTCTGATGCGTCCCACCGTCCATGCCACAACAACCAGATCCCAGTGCCCACGAAGAATTAGTGCCCTTTCGCATAATCAAGGTATTTCGGAAACTCAAGCTACAACGGTTTCGAGTCCCGTGATGCTCCCCTGGTGAGGAGGTGGATGAACGTGAGACAACGCTCGGTATAATTGAGGCGAGAAAAGAGTTGCTTTCTGTTCCTAAGGATGCCAGATGAAGCACTTAGATTTTGTCCCGCTCTTAGTGTTCCACTAAGTGGCAGGTAGCCAAGCCAATTCGAATGGTGGTTCAACGGAACACCATAGATTGAATGTCGTCATCCGCACCAGTCAGTGCGCCTCTTCCTTGTGCATTTCGCCCATAGTTTCAGCGTTGCCCAGCCAGTTCCACTGCATGCCGTTCTTGATGTTATTCGCTACAATGTCGCGCTTCGTGTAGGTGCCATGTGGAACGTACATGTGGTAGCACTCGGCGGGTACGATTTGCTCAACGCCGCAGGAGATGTCCACCAGTTTTCCGTTTATGCTGTTCCATGCGTGGGCAAGGAAACCACCGAACGTTCCTTCGTGGTAGAGGATTTCATCGCCCTCACAATACATCGCCAAGCGCTGCGCATTCACGTAGCAACGATGGCGCAAAATCTCCAGGTCCTTCGCCGCCTGTTTTACTATTCTTAGTTCATCTTTGGTCAATGTGTTGTCCTCTACTGGTCCAGCATAATTAAGCTCCTTCACGAAATTGAAGACTCGTCTCCGCTCGCCTCAGAGTTCGTCAATGTTCAGAATGCTTTTTCCCTCCATTTCGGCCGGAGATGACGTGTCGCGATCGCGAAACGGTTCGATCCCCAAGAGCACGCCTTCGAATGTCAACCGTTCGGCAGAGTTTTTCATCTGCTCTAAAAGATTGCTTAGAGTTCTCTTCGTTTGATCGAGGGCCGCTGGGTCCCGTTCATTCGAATATGGCGAATCAATGAACCGTCTGTCGCGAAGAATACGATCCAGCCCCTCGATGGTCTGAATCGCGTCCTGAACTCTCAGAGTTGCACGCTGTGCCAGGGTATAGGGCAGATGGGCAGGCAAGAGGCTGATTGTGGGATACAGAATAGTGTCGTCAAACAGATACCAACTTGCCGGCCGACACATTTCCTCAACGTCATGGCCGTTTCGAATCACAAGCTCGCCGGAGGGTCCGTCCTGCTCAACCCACCAACCAAGATGAAATGTCAGTTCTGGGAATGACGTCGAAGCTTCTCTGATCTCTTTTACAGGCGGTCCCCATTTGGTTTCTACGTAGAATCGTGGTGCGGTTACTCCGAGCCTGTTATATGGCTCATGTGGGTACAAGATGCAGTACCTGGCGGACGACCGCTGCTGGCGATATTCATCGACCAATTTGTCGTACCAACCTTTTCCGTCCACGTTCTCATCCTCCCCCCACTGTTTTGGGTTCAGATTATCTAGGTCGACCCCGAACATCGCCTTCGACAATGCTTTTACGAAGATTTCCGCGGCGTCGTTCAGCCCGACTACTGTGATTGTGGTCTCACAAACATTTGCCATATTTCTCTCCTGTTCTTCTCAGTCGCGATGGGTGATATCGTTATCGTTCGGATTCTCCACGCATCGAGCGTAAGCCGGCATCAACTCGTACCCTGGGCAGCCAATCTGATCGCACTCCTCATCGTGCCCACTTTCGCAATCCCAAGAAATTAAACCGACTGCGGGGGCGCCGCATGGTCCGCTCCGATCAATTCGCTCTTTGAGTCCTAAGCTGCTGTCGTGCTGCCAGCGCTCACACGTCATCGCGAGAACAGCAGATTTGTGCTCCGGGCACAGTGGTACGTCCCAATCGGGGTCAGGGTAGTAGAACCAGCTAGCGCGCAACATCTCGGTGTCGGGCCTATCACAATCGGCGCCACCCAGGACAAATCCGAATTGGCATTTTTGACCCGCGTGGGACGCAAGACCCTGGGAATTGTGAGTTGAATGTGCCGTTGGCGGGTCTGCAAGGATTAACATCCAGTGGCGCCCTTCGCATTCGCAGATCAGGCCGAAAAGTCCGTTGCCGAAATACACCGCTCGGACGGCATCTCGACTGCGCCACATCGCCGTGGCGGTCTGGCAGTCCCGGGTTTCTCCACATTGTTCGACCTCCGGGAATGGCGGCAGATTCGACTCCCGTCCACAGGAGATCGCAAACCGATCCGTGTCCGGATTGAATTCCAGTGCCTTAAAAGGCCGACCCAGTGCTACGAGGCGTTCGAACATCGCCAGAACCTGGTCGGCCTTGATCCTGTCAGCGATCTCTTCAGCGTAATTGTTGGACGCCATCATTGCCTCTCTACATTTTGTTGATTCAGTTCATGCCGCTTGCGTTGGGAGTGTTCCCTGTGGCTCTTCATGGTCTTACTCACGGCCTCCGGCCTTCCAGTTCAGGGTTCCGTCCGCAGCCCAGAATGCGACCATTGCGCCCAGTCGCCATTCGCTGACCCACGCGTCCACGACGCCCTGCGGGTCGTCTGTCATACCGCGTTCGAACAAAACATTGGCGAAGACCATCACATCTTTGCGTACCTCGTCTTCGGTGATTTCTTTTGCCATCTCAGATGTAGCTCCAATAGGTGACATTCCCCGCGTCAGCCCGCTTCACCAGCAGGCGGAAGTGGCCCTCCGAACCCGATTTCCTTCCCTGGCATGAGTGTGATGGAGATCCCTGGCAGAGCTTGTAACCACGCGTGAATCTGCTCACCCGTGCTTAGCTCTAACGGGACCATGTGGACTCGAATTTCGGCCATAGCGATGCCGGCGCCTTCGCAATAATCAGTGATTGCACCGACCGCGAACTCATGGACAGTGGAATCAAGAGTGTGTCCATGTCCTGCGGGGGCGTACATTCTTCGACCGCTGGGGAACTTGACCATCATGGCGCAGTCTCGCCATACGAAGATCATTACAGTTCCGGCTTCTTCTCCGGGCTCGTGAGACGTTAAATGGCCCGCCACAAGAGCGGCCAGGTCTGCAATATCACGCGGATGCGTCGGCGTTGCCTTCGAGCCGGAATGCTCGGTTTTTATTTCTTCTTGCGACATTTCACCTCCAAACCAAATGTTGTGGAGCACTCGCTGTGACACGCGTAGACAACCACCACCGTCCATAGCAGATCATCGCCACACAGGTTTTTCCCCTTCGTGCATGTTTGTTTCCTCGCCGGACACACTCCTGAATTCGCAACCCGCGTCGTGGGTCACGTGCTCCTTTGCGTCCTCAAGACTCGCCAAAGGACGCAACTAGGACACAAAACTCAATGTTTGGAATCAGAAACTTGCGGAAACCGCGAGAATTGAGTCAACCGAATCAACTAGATATGGTCGGGGAGAGAGGATTTGAACCTCCGACCCCCTGGTCCCGAACCAGGTGCTCTACCAGGCTGAGCCACTCCCCGACGAACTCGTAAGTCTGCGCCAAGAGGAAGGAAACGCAAGCACGCGCAGGCTTCAGACGATTCAATTATAACATCCTGCGCCATGCCAGCTACAGGTTCACCACGCTCACCCGCCCGCGCAACGCTCGGCAGCGTGATGAAAAGCAAACGCGGTACCCGGAAATGTCGTATAACTGGAGATGATTTCCGAGCACTGCCAGGACAGCGGTGCTTTGGCAATTGGATAAATTTCCCTTCAGATTATCGTTTTAATTGATGATTGCTTTTACCGCAAATTGTCTGTACACGCCGCTTGAGCGTGTGGAGCAGCCACTGCTTCTGGTGGAAGACCACGCCATCGTCGAGTGCGTCTCGCGCACCGCACGTCCGATACCCCAAAGAGCCCGCGTAGTGGACTTTGGCGACGCCATTCTGGCTCCGGGCTTTGTGGACATTCACATTCATGGAGGCGCGGGCCACGATCTGATGGAGGCTGATGCGTCGGGATTATGTGCGGTTGAGCAAGTGCTTTTCAAACACGGTGTGACCAGCTATTTTCCGACGACCGTGACCGCACCGCTCGATCAAACCTGGTCGGCGCTCGACCGCCTGGCGAACGCGATTGAGCGTGCGTCGCGGGACGACGACTCGCACGCGAAAAGGGCCCAGCCCCTTGGCATCCATTTGGAAGGCCCCTTCCTCAGTCACGTGCGCCGCGGCGTGCATCCGCCTGCGAACCTGCTGCCGCCCACCCTACCGACCTTCGACCGCTTCTGGCAGGCGGCGCGTGGGCACATTCGCGTCATGACCATTGCTCCCGAACTGGAGGGTGCACGTGAGGTGATCGCGGAGGCCGCACGACGGGGGGTCTGCGTCAGCTTGGGACATTCCGATGGCGATATGAATTCGACGCGTGCCGCTGTGGCTGCAGGAGCGCGCCACGCGACGCATACTTTCAATGCGATGCGGCCACTGGACCACCGCGACCCGGGAATTATCGGCGAAGTGCTCACGGACTCGCGGCTTTCCGCCGATATCATCGCCGATGGAATTCATCTCGATCCCGCTATCGTCGAGTTATTTCTGAAAGCCAAAGGGACCGATGGTGCAGTGCTGATCACGGACGCGATCTCCGCTACAGGCATGCCCGAGGGACGCTATCGTCTCGGCACATTCGAAGTGGAAGTGAAAGACGGCCGCTGCCTCGTTGGCGGCAAGTTGGCAGGAAGCGTGCTAACCATGGATCGCGCCGTGCGCAACGTGATGCAGTTCGCTCACTGGGATCTGCAACAGGCGCTCCGTCTGGCCACGCTTAATCCTGCGCGGGTGGCTGGTTTGGCGAATCGGGGCAAGCTTGAGGCTGGCGCCCAAGCCGATTTCGTTGTGTTGAGTCCCAACGGCGAAGTGAGAAACACAATCGTTCGCGGCGATATGGCTGAAGCTTAGCAAGAGCTTAGGAGACAGGATGGCAGACAAGGGCGGATTCCCCCATCACATGCTAAAGGAGATTTTCGAGCAGCCGCAGGGATTGCGTGACACAATCGCGCCGCGCGTCTCGCTCGAAGAAGGATTGGTCCGTCTGGATGACGTGCGCATCACTGTGGACGAGCTCTGTTCCCTGCAGCGGATTAACATCGTGGCCTCGGGAACAAGTCGCCATGCCGGTATGGCCGGACAGTTCATGATTCAGGACCTGGCAAATGTGCCCGTGGATGTGGACTACGCCAGTGAGTTTGAATATCGAAATCCGTTAATTTGCCGTAACGAGCTCACCATCGTGATCACGCAATCCGGGGAGACCGCCGATACCAGCGCAGCCCAGCGTGAAGCCAAGGCCAAGGGTTCGCGCACCATTGCAATCTCCAATGTGATGGATTCGACAATCGCGCGCGAGGCGGACGGCGTGCTCTACACTCACGCCGGGCCTGAGATCAGCATCGCTTCCACGAAAGCATTCACGGCGCAGATGGCAGTGTTGTTTCTGTTCGCCGTCTATCTTGGCCAGGTGCGCGGCAAGCTTACGAAAGAGCAGGTGCAGGGGTATATTCGCGAACTGCTGGAGCTTCCTGCCAAAACCGAGACGGTGCTTGAATCCGCGCCTGATTGCAAAATACTCGCTGACCAGTATCACCAGGTGGGAGATTTTCTGTTCCTCGGGCGTGCTATTCACTATCCCGTGGCCATGGACGGCGCGCTCAAGTTGAAAGAAGTTTCCTACATCCACGCCGAAGGCTATCCCACGGGAGAAACCAAGCACGGCCCAAACGCGATGATCGATGAGAATCTTCCCGTGGTCATTATTGTCACCTGCGATCGCAACGATCCGGGATCAGTGCTGCGTTATGAGAAGAACGTTGCGAATATCAAAGGGTTCAAACGGCAGTCCGCGCGAGTGATCGCTATCGCATCCGAGGGTGATGAGGAGATGCGCAAGCTCGCCGATCACACTATTTTCGTTCCCCGTGCTTCGGAGTTGCTGTCTCCTATCCTGGAAATTGTGCCGTTACAGCTGTTCGCCTATTACATGGCTGTGCGAAAGGGCCTGGACGTGGATCGCCCGCGCAACCTGGTGAAGTCGGTAACACTGGAGTAATACTTGCGCCTCCAGACCGAATATCCGGGGCGCAACTTTCTTTTGCCTTCCTACTACTTCGCGGCGCTCACACGGGCGAGAACGCCCGTGCTCCATTGTCAGTGAGTGAACGTCACATTCAGCCCGGTGGTCAGGACAATGTCATTCTTCTTGAGCGCAGGCGTGCCCGCGGGCTGGATCGGCGGATTGGTCACGTAGATATCGCTGAATGCATTTTGCCATCCCAGCCACTTGCTAATCTTCGTCACGCTGCCAAGATTGACGGCGGTTCGATACTGCCCAACATTCTGCGTAAGGTCGGGGTAGTAGTAGGCCTTTTCAGTAACGATGGTCGAAGCTCCGAATTTGTGGCTCAGTTCCTCTCCCACCGAGAATGCGAGGAAGCTGTTCGTGACCGTGACGTAATCCTCTCGCGTATAGTTTGGGCCAGCCAGGAAGTCTAGCGTTGTCTTATCGCTCTTGATGGCGTGGAATCCGAGACCGCCTCCTAGAACGGATCGAAGATTCAACTGCTGCAGGGCATCAGTTTGGAAATCGGCACTCCCGTAGCCAAACAGCCGAGGCGTGAAGTTTCGGGCATATCGAGCTCCGGCCTGAATCGCATTTGCGGTCGTAGTCGGAGTTGCACCAGGAGCGTTGTTGGTGGAATACACTGAGTTCGCGTAGAGCGAGATGTCATCGTGCGTTGTTTTGCGATCGGCAGTGAAGGCCAAGGCTAAATTCGAAGTCTGACTGTTTCCCGCAGTGAAGGCAAATCCGACGTTCGCTCCTCCCTTCCAACCCTGCAGAAGTCCGGGATGCAGCGACCTGTCATAGTCCGCTTGTTCTGCGTCGCTGCGCAGAGCGGTCACATCGGACTTCGCGACGGTTACTGTTCCGCTCGCCGGGGTGACCACGGCGAGACTTCCATCGGTTGTCGTCACCGGACCGACCACGGTCTTTCCGTTTGACAGCGCTACATGCAGCGGCTGTGTGGATGTGACTTCCTGGACGGCGGGCCACTGAACCGTGACGTCGCCCGCAAACTCGGTCTTAATCAGCAAGGTTTTATCGTCTGATTTTGTGATCGTCCCCGTCAGCCGATCACCATTCTTCAGCACCACTTGATCGGCGAAAAGCGCGGAACAAAACGCGAACACTGACAACGTTACCCAGAGATGCAGCTTAGGCATGGCACTTCTCCATCTATATATTTTTACTTTCGTTTGCTGGGCCCGGTGGATGACAACAACAGCGAAGAGATTAACTTACCGCAGATGCAGGAATCCCGCTATAGGGGAGACCCCGAAAGATCTTTCCTGATGTAGGGATTGACTCTCTGGCTGAACGGGACGTGCTGCTTGTCTTCAAGAAAAATGCGAGTGGTGCCGAGGCTTGAAGGAATGACAGGTCGCTGAACTAGCTCTTCAGTTCGGTACTCTTCACTTCAGTGGTCGGAGTTTTTGCTTGCTCCGAGGTTCCATCCTTCATGCCCTCTTTCAAAGCGCGAATCCCCTCGCCAATTCCTTTTCCGAGCTCCGGAAGTTTCTTGGGACCAAACACGAGCAAGGCAATAAAGAAGATCACCAGAAGATGCATCGGTTGAAAAAGACCTTCCAACATAAAACCTCCCACAGACACAACTACTCTCATTAACCTTACTCAAGCCGGATTATTCCGTCAACTTCATTACGTTTTCCCTCGCGTCTGCCGGAGCGCGGCGAGAACCGGCGCGATGGACAGCGTCGTTTCAAAGTGTCGCAGGCGCGATGCCTCGGTCTCACTTTGAAAGATCGGCGGGCCGATTGTCGCGAAAAAAGACCGGCCTTCTGCTTGCAAGTCACTGATTCTACGCAACCATGTTTGGTCGGCCAACTGCAAATGACTGGGCAAGGCGCCATTCAGACATGAACCTCCGTGCCTTCGTAAAGCGGCACTGACGCTCCTAGAATGGCGGAGTCCCAAGTTTTAGCACGGCCGTTCAGCCGTCTGGAGTTTCATATGACTTCCACCCCCACGATGCCGGTCGGAATGCGGAAACCAGTCTCTCCGACAGTTCTCCCTTCGAATAGCGACACCCAAACTACAGAGCGAGCGACGAAAGCAACTCCACCGATCGCAACTCAACCCGTTCCCAAGCAAACCGGTTACGGCATGCCTTGCGCGAATTGCAAGACCTATTACGCAGCCGATCTGCAGGCATGCCCGGTATGCAAAGCGGCAGAGCGCATTTCACCGATGGCAGTGCCGTTGCGTTCGACTGTCACTGCCGAGCTATGTCCTGATCCAGTCGCCCTGGAAGAGGAACGCGAACGGTTTTTGCGCGACTTCAAGGCACAAGTTTTTGCGTCCCAGTTACCGATCACCGCAAACGGAAATCTGCCTTGCGCCCACGAGGAAAACCATCCCAGCGGCCCCGAACCCGCCGTGGTTTGCCAAGGCTGTTACGATCACTTGCAAGAACGGGTGGACGTGCTGGAAGCCGCGCTGCACATGGACTTGAAAGAAGCGGCGCAGATCGTCTACGACGCAGTGTGGGCAGATCCGTCGGATGCCACCAAGACATACGAAAACGCGGCTCATGCGTTGCTCGCCGAACTGCGAAGACGCTCGGGAGTCACGCAGGTATTCGGACTGTTGCAGCCTCTGTCGGACTAAGCTTAGAAGTCGTTCACTCTACGCTGGCTTAATTCATTCCTGTAATCCGACGCGAATCAGTTCGTGGGTGCACCTACGAACCGCAATCTGCCGAAGGCACTGGGTACGTGAAAATTCGGCTGCGGCGTGCGTGTCGCCTGCCAGGCTAGATAAGCTCGCGGCTCGTTCGTCCCTTCGACCCGGTAAAAGTTAGCACGCCAAATCGCCTTGGGATCAAAGTTTGTAGCCAGCGATTTTATGGGGATGGCCAACTCCGCGGTCCAGGTATGGGATTTCTCATTCACAACCACTGAGCGCTGCAAACCGCTCTTCAGATCTGCCAGCCCGCCGGGAAAAATGTCGAGATCAATCCACATGCCATTCGGACTAACTTCGAATTCCTTGTAGAAGCGTTCATGCGACGGATCGGGCTGCAGAAATGCCTCGGCCACATCGCGATCCCACAGATGGTCGCGACGGCCATTGGGATCGGAGTCCTCGAACACAAAAAGCTCCCGGTAGCGGCACTCGAACCGCAGATAAAGATATTGCCGCGACCACAAAATCCGCACCTCGGTTTCGCGTCCGGGATCGGCATTCTTTCCCTGCCAGTCCGTCGAAAAGGCAATCGGGGTCACGTTCTGCCACACATCATCAGGATGCGCTGCATCGAGGCGAACGTAATCAACGTATTTCGCGACAATCTCGCCGTCAACAACATCATGCTTCGCTTCCGGCTTTTTCTGAGCAGGCATGTTGGGAACAGCGAGAAAGGACAGAGATAATATCGTAACCCATACCCGAAAATAAAACGGGCGGGACTGCCTCCCCCAGCCAGTTCCCACCCGCGCCGTGGATCTTTGATATTGGTGCATTCCACAGCTTAATTGGAATTCAAGGTGGCGCCAAAACGCCATAAAGGGCTATGAAGAAGTTGCGACTTTTGGATGAGATTTGTAATCTCGATGAATTCCAGGCTTCAATTAGTAAGCGTTTTTTTGCGCCGAATTCCCTCACGGAAAATCAGGGCCCGGCAAGAAATGTCGTTTGAGCGCAAGATCCGGATGGCTCACCTGGAAATGCCACCTTATGCTGTTAACACTATGACAACCAATGCGATACTCAACCTGATGGAATTAACGGAGATGGCCCCCAGCAAGCAAAGCCGAGACGAAAACAATCAGAGCTCGTACTGGCAGGCAGTTCTCGACCGGGATGCCGGCCAAGATGGAAAGTTTGTGTTTGCCGTCTCCTCGACGGGCGTGTACTGCCGGCCCTCCTGCCCGGCCCGGCGTCCACGCCGCGAGAATGTAACCTTTTTCGGACAGCCTGGCCAGGCGGAGAAGGCCGGCTATCGTGCCTGCTTGCGCTGCCGCCCCAAGGCGATCGGAGGCAATAGCGCCGTCGAAATGGTCAAAGCGATGTGCCGCTACATTGAGCAACACCTGGACGAACCGCTCACGCTGGCCCGGCTAGCATCGGAATTTCGCCAGAGCCCGTTCCATTTACAGAGGACGTTCAAGCGCGTCCTCGGGATCACCCCTCGGGCGTACGCGGACTCCTGCCGCATGAGCCAACTCAAGGACAATCTTCGCGCAGGGCACTCGGTCACTCGATCGATGTACGACGCGGGTTTCAGCTCCAGCAGTCGTTTGTACGAGCGGACCGCGTCGCAACTCGGCATGACGCCGGACAAATACCGCCGCGGCGCGATCGCTGCTCCCATCCGCTACACCTTCGCCGACTCTCCCTTGGGGCGCATGTTAATCGCGGCCACCGACAAGGGGATTTGCGCGATCCAATTCGCCAACTCCGACGGGGAACTTGAGCAAGGACTAAGACACGAGTTTCCATTCGCCATCCGGCGGCGCGACGACGCTGCCATGCAGCCCTGGAAAAAAGATTTGCTTCGCCAGATGCGTGGCCAACGTTTGAATACCTCGCTTCCGCTGGATATTCAGGCAACTGCCTTTCAGCGACGTGTGTGGTCGCAATTGCAATCCATTCCTTTCGGGGCAACGCGTTCCTACGCCTCAATAGCGAAGGCGATCGGCCAGCCCACGGCGACGCGAGCAGTAGCCCGAGCCTGCGCAACCAACCCTATAGCGGTCGCCATTCCGTGCCATCGCGTCGTGAGAAAGAGCGGCGACATGGGCGGCTATCGCTGGGGCCTGGAGAGAAAGAAGGCGCTACTAGAGATGGAAATGCAACACGCGTGAAAACAGGTCTGGGTGCGTATCCGTATGCGACGACCAGCCCGATTCAGCGCAGCCGGAGGACGAGTAGAACAACGGTGAGAATGACGATCAGTACGGTTCCTATGGTGTAGATGTGAGACCCGAGCCAACCTTGTTCTTTCCGAGTTTCGAACTTCGCGAGGAAAGCTGGAGCCTGGCTGCTGGCGAGAGGTGCAGGACTCTCGCCTGAAAGTCGGGCGGCCTCGCAGTCCAGGCAGAGAGTGCGGCCTTCTGAAACGGGGAATCCGCAGGCCTCGCATTTTCGGATCTTGTCCAACTCTGGCGCTCGAACGGGCGGGGCATCGAGCTTGGGCGCGTTCGTGTCTGAGGGCTTGGGCGCACTTGCAACGACCACGGAGGCGTCTGTTTTTATTTGCGCTGGGTCTATTTTCGCCAGCTCTATTTCTGCCGCAGCGGGTGCCGGTGCCGTCTCAGGGGGCTTCGGTTCCTTCTCTAGTGCCGCCTGCTGCGCCGTGGCTTGAACGTTTTTCGCGGCAATCTCCTGGAGCGCACGTTTGGCTGCGTCCGCGTGCTCCAGGCCAGTTTGTACCATCTCGGCCAAGCGCTCCAGCGCCGTGACATCGCGCTCCTCGAAGGCGTTGGCTCTGTCGGCCAGCAGTTCGAACACGCCGGTCACTTCCTGTTCGCGGAGCAGCGGCACCACCATCACAGACTTGATGCCGAGAGCGCGACAACTCTCGCGATTAACCCGCGAATCGGTTTCCGCATCATCGCAGCGCAGAACTTTCCGGGTGCGTACGCTTTCGCCGGTCAGACCTGATTTTATCTGGACCTCGGCTCCCAGTTCTGGAGCAGATGGGCCTGCGCTCGCCCGGCAAATCATCGCGCTTCCCTCGCGCAGAGCAATGGCCGCACCCGATGCGCCCGTAATGTATTGTGCCCGCTCCGCCAACAACTGCAGCGCAGCTTCAAGGTCGCGGCGTGCCATCTCCATCAAGGACTTGCCGCCGGCATCTGCAGAGACATGCGAAGGCAGGGGTGGAAGAAATTCTTCTTTTGCAGCTGAGGACACCGGTGGAGGAACTCCCGGCGCGGTGCTGGAGGAAGTTTGGTCGAGAATGGAGTAGCGATCCAAGGGGTTCTAAGTATTATCGCCCGAGATTGGCCGGATGCAAATAGAGTTTTGGAAAGGTACGTCTCTGTATGCCCCCCAGCGGGTCTCCGCGCACTTGCGGGGACTATTTCTTTTTCGGCGGTAAGAACTTCTTTTCAATCGACGCCACGACAACGTAGTTGGGGTCGACCATTTCATTCAGATGGATCTTTGCCACCTTCGACAGGAGCTCATACGCATCTAATTCGGACAACCCGTAGTCCTGGTGAATCCACCCAACCAGCTCGGTGAAGGCAATGCGCACGCAATCATCCAACGGACGATACGCTCCGACGGTCATTATCGCGTCGTCATTTTCGAAGCGCGGCCAATTGATCTTTTGGCCTTTTATCAGGTTTAACTGCACCCGCGCCCGCAGCGGCACTTCTATCGCCGTGCCCGCCACTTCCCCATCCCCCATAGCCGCGTGCCCGTCGCCCATATACAGCAAGCCTCCAGGCACGTTCACGGGAAAATAAACCGTGTTGCCGACGCTGGCCTCGGGAGAATCCATGTTGCCGCCAAACTCCGCCGGCACAATCGAGCTGCGCGCCTCGCCCCCAGCCGGCGCAACCCCAATGCACCCGAAAAAGGGATGCAGCGGAATCTTGACCGAAAACTTCGAATCCAGCGCCTGGAACGTTGCCGTGTTGTTCGCGTGGTCGATGGGATAAAACCATATCTTCTCCGGCAACGGCGGATGCAGCATGGGCGTGTAGTTCGTCTCATTCAGCGCCCCGAAGCCCGGCGCAAACGCTCCCACGCCCTGGTCGCCGTCGACTTCAAGATCGAGAATCTTCACCGCCAAAGTGTCGCCCGGCTCCGCACCCTCAATATAAAAAGGCCCGGTAAGCGGATTGTCGCCCTTGCTCATGCTGAGCGTGTCCCCCGGCTTCTTGATGGCATTGCCGAAGCAGTCGAGCGTATTAGTGTCCAGTATGTCCCCCGGCTTCAACCGTGCAACCGGCTCGGCCGAGCCATAAACATACTTCACATCGCTGATGGTCGCGTGATACTTCACCACGTTGCCAGGCGTGGCTTGTGGCAGAGCATTCGCGCTGAGGATCAGCAATGTGAGCACCAGAATCTCGGCCTTCAAGAACACCTCCTGAATGTTATCTCTCACGGACGCCCTACCGATGGAGCATCGCCTCTGGTCACCTTTATGAGCTCTTGCATAAGCCGAAAGGCGGACGCCACCACAGGTCCGCCAAGCCGATCTTTCGCGAGGGAATCGAGCGGACCTTGTCCAAAATGAAGTCCACCCAGTGCTAGTAGATTGATCCTCGCATGTCCCCTGCGCGGCGCGGGCGGTCTGCCATCTTTCCAAGGTCCGATCGCTTGTGCCACAGCTTTGCCAACGCTCAGCAAGTCGTCGACAACGGCATCGAGCGTGCTGTTCGGCCTTTCCCAGACGATGCCTTTGCCGCTGTAATTGTAATATCGCGCGTGATGATCGGCGTACCCTGCAACTAAGTCCACGCCTTTTTCCATTCCAACCTCCACCACGACACCCAGGACGTCCTTAGCCTTCGCGGGGTCGGCATTTACGCCGAACTCCCGGAGGAAGTAACACGCCTGCAGGTAGTGGCGTGATTCTAGCTCTGGCATGTGTAGCACGCTTTGGAGGGTCGCAACGGCGCTTCGCGTGTCACCTGAGTCAATGAACTGCTTGGCTCGTCCAAACGATACCCAAGGCTCTAAAGCCGCGGCCGTGGGAGAAACCTGCACCCATTGCGGAAATGGAACGTCGCCGAAGAGTGTATCCCTGATTTCAAGGTTCCGTTGAGCGGGTCTGCTTTTCAACCAGTCGAACAACAAAGCCTCCTGCGCTTGCAAAATCCAACACTATCAGGAAAATCTAATTATCCGCGTTGCTAGTGTAATTAGTGTTAACCATACCCCCTCCCTCGGCGCCGCGTCGGGAACCTTTGTAAGTTCCTAGCGAACCCACGCCAGCCACGCCCATCCTATAAGAAGAGTCGCCAGCGTGAGGGGCAAACCAACCCGAAAATAGTCCCAGAAGCCAATCTCCATCTCCGGCTTCGCGCTCTCCACCACGATAAGATTGGCCACGCTTCCCGTGATTGTAAGATTTCCGGCCAGGGTCGACGCCATGGCCAGAGCCAACCAAGCCGTGTGCGGATTGCTGAACCGAGGGATCAACGACTTCAGCAGGATCACCGCAGGCACGTTGCTGACGATGTTGCTGAACAGCGCAACCACTACGGTGAAGGTTCCCAGCCTTTGTAGGTTCCAATGTTCCGCCAACCCAAGCAATCGTGTGACGATACCAGCATTCTCCGCTCCGCCCACGATTAGAAACAGCCCGATGAAAAACACCAGCAATCCCCAGTCTACTTCCTGGTAAAGCTTTCGCGGTTCAAGGGTTCGGGTAATCAGCAGCGCAGCCGCCCCCAGCGCCGCCATCATCGCGGGAGGCACACCGGAGAAGAATCCGATGACGACCGCAGTCACTACAACGACAGGTTTCGTGAGGTGCGATAGATCCAGCACGGGCAACGGAATTTTTTCTTCCGTCTCAGGCTGCAGTTGAACCTGGCGCATATGAATCCAGTGCAGCACGGCCCAGTCGAGAAACAGTCCCACGATCGCGACCGGACCTAGATGAAAAAGAAAATCGTGATAATGGATGCCAGAGAAAGATCCAATCAGCATGTTCTGCGGGTTGCCCGTGATCGTAGCCACGCTGCCAATATTCGACGCGGTGGCGACCGCAAGCAGATACGGCAGGGGTTGCAGTTGCATGCGCCGCGTGATGCCGAGCACAAAGGGCACCATTACCAGGCAGACGATATCATTCACCAGGAATGCCGAGAGAACCCCGCAAGTGAAAATCACCGCGGGCAACAGGTGGGTTGGCTTCAATCGTTGCAGAACTACTTCGGCATTCCACTCGAAGAAGCCCACCAGGCGCAGATTGCCGACGATCAGCATCATCGAAAACAGAAGCACCAGCGTGGAGAAGTCGATGAAGCGCAGCGCGTCCGAAGGCTGCACCACCCGGAAGGCAATCATGGCCACTGCTCCAATGATCGCGGCGCCGGGACGGTCTATCTTCAGGCCGGGAAACTTACCGATGGCGAACACCAGATAGCTCGCCAGGAAAATGACGTGTGCCGCGGCCAAGCGAGCGTCTGGCACTGCCGTGGACGGGATCAGGAGCATGGCAAAAGATATTATCAGGGCCAAAACAGAATGAGATTTGCTTTCTCGCGGCGCAACCAATCAATCGGCCGACCGATCCCACGACAGATTTGATCGCGCTAAGACTGCAGCTGACGCGAGGGGCCAAGGTCATGGACCTGGTTCCGCGTACCCACTCGTTTCTCCATGCGAATGACCGCCAGCGACTCTCCATTCTTCAGTGGCACGTCGAGATTTTCGAGCGCGACATAGCCTCGGGCTCGGTAGAGTGGCACTCCGGTCAGAGTTGCACCCATTTCGAATCGCGTAAAGCCGGCGGCAGCAGCGGCTCTTTCGCAGGCCTCGAGAATCATGCTGCCAATTCCACGGCGCACCCAGTTTGGATGGACAAAAAAAGCGCGAATCTTTGCAGCGTCATGTTGAGGATTCAGCAACGAGTCCTCTCGGCCAGTCCAACGGTCGCCACCAAAGAGTGTCTTGCGTTTGCTCCAGCCGCCGCAGCCGACGATGACCGCCTCCGGTCCCGCCTCGACAACGTAATAGGTTCCATCCACGATCAGTTGGCTATCCACGCCGTAGACGGTTTGCAGTGCGCCTTCGATTTGGGCAGGAGTGTAATCGGCCGCCTGCAATCCGCGGACGGACGCATCAATCAGCGCGGGCAGGACGCTGATATCCGCAGGGACGGCTTGGCGGAGAATAAGATTCATGACTCGGCAGCATCTGCGAAAGTGTACCAAGCCAATGTTCGGGCATTCAATAAGGGGGTTTAGTGATGGTCGTCGCGGTGGCGAAGCCAATCCAGGAACATCTGCTCGATCGGCTTGTCGTAGGTCATCATGATGTGGCGGATGGTGTGGCCGCTCACGAAGTGGCACACTTCCTCCGCAAGATTCTTGGCGTGGTCCCCGGCACGCTCGAGCGATTGAGTCATGAAGATGACTTGCAGGCTTGCCTGGCGCTGCAAGCCTTCCGGGTTTTCAATGTGGCGGAGGAAGATCAGATTTCGCAGGCGGTCCATCTCGGCGTCTGCGCGCAACACGTCCACGGCCTTCTTCACGTCACGGGTGGCAAAAGCGGCTCCCACGTCAGACAGCATTTTTTCTAGCACGGTCGCCATGTGCGTGAGATCGCGCGTGTCCTGGGGATCGATCCGAGGACCGGCCGACTGTGCGCTGCTGGCAAAACTGAGCAGCAGATCTCCAATGCGTTCCAGGCTGATCATGAACTTCATGCACGCCAGCAATTCGCGCGCTTCGGTTCCGCTAACCTGCGTAATGGCGAGCGTAACCCCATCGTCGATTTCCCGGTCCAGCGTATCGAGTTCTTTCTCGCGTTCTCGAATCGTATTGAGCAGCGCCGAGGATCCGGTCGCGATCCCCTCAGCGGCAGCCGCGGCAGCATCCTTGGCCAGGGAGCAAGCTTCAATGGTCCGTTTTACGAGATGCGAATAGGCAGGCTCGGGCACTGGAGTGTTTAAGGCGGCAATGCTCATCGCAACTTCCCTCGGCTCACGGAATGGCGGCCGCATCGCATTCGGTCGTCTTCGCTGCCGGCCTGTAGTGATGCTCACGCTACAAGCATAGGTTCTTTGTTTCAAGGATGTTGTTAAAAGCTTGTAAATTCTTGGGTTGGAGGCAATCACAAAACAGCGGGGGCCGCGGCAAGACAGGACACCTGACGATCAGGCCGGCGGAGAATCCGCAGCCAGCGGCAGGGTAAACAAAAACACCGAACCGTGGTTTAGCTCGCTCTCGGCACGGATCGTGCCGTCGTGCGCCAGGACAATGTGCTTGGCGATAGCCAACCCTAATCCGGTGCCCCCAGATTCCCGCGAGCGAGCTTTGTCCACACGGTAGAAGCGCTCGAACAGGCGTGGCAGGTGCTCAAACGGAATGCCAGGGCCGAAATCGCGCACATAGAATTCGACCCCATGTTCCGAACGCCTCGCGCCCAACACAAGGCGTCCACCCGACGCAGCGTACTTAAGCGCATTGTCGATGAGGTTGGAAAAAACCTGGTGGACGGCCTCGCGATCGGCACTCACCAAGTCTGGCGCTGAGTCCTCCACTTGCAAGTCGATGCCGTGGGCACGCGCCAGTTCGCGGAAGTTCTGGACTGCCTCCTGCAGAATCTCCGCCGCGGCTACGGGTTGGACGTCAAAGCGCTGCTCGCCTGATTCCACTCTCGCGAGAGTCAGGAGATCTTCGGTCAGGCGCGACATACGATGAGCATTCTTGCGGATAATCTCGAGAAACTCGCGCGAGTGATTATTCTCAGGCGAACTATCGAGCAGGGTTTCGGCATAGCCCTGAATGGAGGTCAACGGCGTCCGCAACTCGTGCGAAACGTTGGCAATAAAATCGCGACGAGTTTTCTCCACCCGCTCGGTTTCGGTCAAGTCACGCAGAACGGCAACCGCGCCTCCCCCCGGCATTGGCGCGGCGGTTACATCGAACGTGCGACCTGGAACAATGGAAGTCGCTCGTGCCGTAAACACCTTTCTGCCTTCGCTGGCTCCGCGCACAGCGCGCAGAAAATCAGGATCACGCACAGTTTCCACGATGGGAGCATTCAACCGGGTGCGCTGCGGAACCAGGCCATCCATACTCTGATTGGCCCACTGCACACGGTCGTTGGGACCAACGGCGATCACGGCGTCTTCCATGCTGTTCAGCAGGGTTTCGAGCTGGCGCTGGCTATTTCGCAAAGCGGCGAAGTTGTTCTCCACGTGGCGAGCGGTCTTGTCGAGAGCGGCAGCGACTTGCCCAATTTCATCTCCCGAATTTTCGGCGATGCGCGCCGCGAGTTCGCCGCCGGCGATCTTGTTGGCGAATTGCACGATCCTCTCCAGCCGACGAGCCGTAAACTGGGCCAACGCTCCGGCGAGAGCAAGCGCAACCAGAAAAGTAAGCGCTGAACCGACCAGCAGAGTCGTTCGCAGCAGTGACGTAGCGGCTCCGAGGTCCGACAGAGGATAGGCTAAGCGGGCTGCACCGCCAGAAACAGGAACAGCCACATAATGGAAATCAATTCCCAAGGTCTGGCTCATCCGGGTATCGGTTCCGACATCTCCTTTCAAGGCCGCAGCAAACTCAGGGGATTGCGCAAGATTTTCCATCGCCGATGCGGATGCCTCTGAGTCGGCCAGGACCTTACCCGTGACGTCAATGACGGTGGCGCGCGCACCGGCCGCCTGACCCTCCTGCGAGACGATGTCCTGAAGATTGTGCTCACGGTCGGTATTTACCCGGTTCGCGAACATCAATGCCTTCTGTCTCAGGCTGCGATCAATTTCCTGGCGCAGTGAACTTTCCCACGTTCGGCGGATGGAGAAATCAAGAGTCACCGTGGCGGCGGCGATTACCAGGGCAAAGGCGGCCAGCAGCCGCAGGAAAAGCCGGCTTCTCACTTGGGAGCCTCGAAGCGATAGCCCGCTCCGCGGACCGTTTTCAGATATCGCGGGCTTTCGGGATCGGGCTCGATCTTCTCGCGAATGCGGCGCACGTAGACATCGACGGAACGCGGCGTGACGTAAGCCGTATCTCGCCAGACGGAATCAAGAAGCTGGTCCCGAGTAAACACCCGGCCGAGATGACGCGCGAAGTAGTCGAGCAGGCGGAACTCAGTGGCGGTTGTGCCTACCACCTGGCCGCCTACGGTCAGCGTCATCGCGCTGGGATCGATTTCGATTTCTCCCACCTTTAACGGCGACTGCGAAAGCGGACGCTCGAAACGCCGCAATACCGCTTTCACTCTTGCTACCAGCTCTCGCGGGCTGAACGGCTTGGGAATATAGTCATCCGCGCCGAGTTCCAGGCCGAGGATGCGATCGGCCTCCCCGCTTTTCGCAGTTAGAAAGATCACGGGCGTCGAAGCCAGAAGTGGCGTCTGCCGAATCTGCCGGCAGAGCTCGAGGCCGTCTCTTCCTGGCACCATAATATCGAGAATGAAAAGTGTTGGCCTCTGCCGCTCTGATTCCATGACCACGGTGTTGCCAGTTGCAAATACTTTGACCGCGAATCCCGCGCCCTCCAGGTGATGCCGCACCAGCCGGGAAATGTCAGGATCGTCCTCAACCACAAAGATGCTCGGTTTCACACGGGTATTGTAGCCGGGAGATGGGAATATTGCCCTGATTGTAACCAGATTGAAACATTTCAACTGGGGCCAATGTAGGGCGGACACTCCTCTTTCCCGGCAGTCCCAAGGTAACTATCCCTGGAGGAACGTCCGCCAGCCCGACCGGACAACAGCTAAACTACAAACGCCGATTGTTCATGACGAGATTCGCAGCCATTTTTCTCCTTTGCTCTGTGCCGCTCTTTTGCCAAAGCAATAGCGGTGAATTGCGCCTCAGAGTGACGGATCCCGACGGTCTCGGCGTGAAAACGATGGTCCAGATCGTCAGCAGGGCCCATCAGTATCGAAATACTCTGGCGACCAGCGATCTTGGCAATCTCGATGTGCAGCGCCTGCCTTACGGCATCTATCAGATCGAAATTAAACAGTCTGGCTTCGCAAGCGTATCGGAATCTGTCGAAATTCATTCTTCGATTCCGACCAGATACGCGGTCCAACTCAAGCTGCCATCGGTGAATGAATCTGTCACTGTCAGTGCGGCCAACACATTGATCGACCCCGATCAAGCTGGCTCGGTAAACCAGGTTGGCTCGGACCTCATTCAAACCCGGGTTAGTTCAGTTCCGGGCCGCTCCCTGCAGGACTTGGTGAACTCGCAACCGGGCTGGCTGTACGAAGGGAATGCGGTCCTGCATCCGCGTGGCTCGGAGTATCAGACACAGTTTGTGGTTGACGGCATCCCTCTGACGGACAATCGCTCGCCCAGCTTCGGACCTGAGATTGAAGCCGACGACGTGCAATCGTTGAGCATTTATACCGCGGGCATTCCCGCGGAGTATGGCCGAAAAATGGGTGGCGTGGTCGAGGTCAACACCATTCAGGATTCACAAGCAGGCTTCCACGGCGACGTGGTGCTCTCGGGCGGTAGCTATGACTCCGCAAGCACGTTCGCGAAGGGGGCGTACGCCTGGGGCAAAAATGCGCTCGGCGGCAGCGCCAGTGGCAGCATGACCAACCACTATCTGAATCCCGTGGTTCCGCAGAACTATTCGAACACCGCCACGCTGGGGGATTTTTCGGTTAACTACGACCGGGAACTGACGCCCAACGATCGCGTTAGGTTTATCGTGCGCCATGAACTCGCGCGCTACGATATTCCGAACGAACAGGTGCAGCAAGCCGCGGGGCAGCGCCAGACCGCGAACAATTTTGAGACCATGGGGATTGCTTCTTATCAGCATGCGTTTTCCTCGCAAGCGGTGGCCGATTTTCGTGCTATGGTCCGCGACAATGCGAATAATTTCAACTCTAACCAGAATTCAACTCCCATCGAAGTCTTTCAGCGCAATTGGTTTCGCGAAGCATATTTCAAAGGGACCGTGACCCTCGACCATGGCCGGAACGAATGGAAGGTCGGACTCGAATCGGACAACATATTTCTCAACGAGAACTTCAGTTACCTCATTACCGATCCCAGCCAATTTGATCCGGAGACGCCTCAAACCTTTAGCTTCATCGGCAACCGCCCCGACCTCGAACAATCCGCCTTCGTCCAGGATCTGATCCGCCTGAAGAATTGGACAATCAGCGCCGGGCTTCGCTGGGACCACTATCAACTTCTGGTCAACCGGCAATCCCTGGATCCACGCGTCTCGATTTCGCGTTATTTCTCTTCCGCCGACTTGCTCGTGCATTTCTCCTATGACCGGGTTTTTCAGACCCCGTCCTTCCAGAACATTCTGCTTTCAAATTCAAACGCAATTGTCTCCCTCGACCCCACGAACTTCCTCCGGCTGCCGGTCGAACCTTCAGAAGGAAACTACTACGAAGCCGGATTCACCAAGGTGTTCGTGGGAAGGATCAGGCTCGACGCCAACTATTTCCGGCGGCTCGTAGACAACTACGCGGATGACGATCAGATCATCAACACGACCGTCAGCTTTCCCATCGCATTTCGCAAATCCATCATCTATGGCGCGGAAGCGAAACTCGAAGTGCCCGATTGGCGCGGCTTCTCAGGTTTTCTGAGCTATTCCTACACTGTGGGCAACGCGTGGTTTCCGGTGACTGGAGGTCTCTTCCTCGGGACCGACGCTACCTCTGCGACCACCCAACTCTTCGGTCATTTCCCGGATTCGCAGGATCAGCGCAACACGGTTCGCGGGCGCGTTCGCTACCAGATCGCACCCCGCTTCTGGATCGCGGGCGGAATTCAATACGACACCGGGCTCCCCTTCGAGTTCAATGGCGAACCGGCGACGGTGCTCGCCGAATACGGCCAGGAGGTCCTGAATCGTATTAACTTTGCCCGTGGCCGCATCTATCCTTCCTTCATGGTCAGTGCCTCGGCAGGCGCGGATGTTTACAAATCGGACCGCGTCAATATGCAGTTTCAGATCGACGGACAGAACCTTGCCAACGTTCTGGACGTAATCGACTTCGGCGGTTTATTTTCGGGCAACGCCATCGGACCGTCCCGGAGCTTTGGCTTGCGCCTCACGACCAACTTCTAATCTCGCTGGCAGCCACGGTTAGGGACCAAGCTGGATGAACAGGTTTCCGTTCCGTTCCAGCCAAAACTTCGCGCGGGGAGGGACAATCGTAGTTGCACTGTATTCCGTCACGATGGCCGCGCCCGAATACTTCTTTCCCGGTTGCAGAGACTCCCGATCATAAATGGCAGAAGTGATTTTCTTACTCTCGAAGAGTACCTGGGTTCGTGCCGGATCAAGCGTGCCGCGGTCGCCACGCGCCGCACCGACCTTGCCAAGGCTCGACTGCGGAGACTTCATGATTGCCCGGAGCCGGAGCGTGACTAACTCTATCTCCAGCGCGGGATAGCTGTAGCCGTAACGGCGGTCATGCTCGCGACGGAAGGCTGCGATCAGTTTGTCGGTGTAAGGAATATTGAGCTCGTACCCTTGGCCCCTGTAGCGAACGTCCACGCTAAAACGGTACTGGATAGCGCCCTTCCAGTCCTCGGTTAGAAAGTCTTGGTGGGCGTTGCGGCGTAGTTTGTTGAATTCGGCCTTCAGCCGCGTCAGCGGAAGGTCATTCAAGGTTCGCCAGAGCACGGTTCGTGAATAGTCCTTAACCACATCGCTGACCAGGATACCGAAGGCGGAGAGCGCACCCGGACGTGCCGGTACAAGAACTCGCGGGATACTCAAGGCGGCCGCTAACTCGCAGGCGTGCAGCCCTCCGGCCCCGCCGAACGCCACCAGTACGAACTCTCGAGGATCGTAACCGCGCTCAATCGAAACCACCCGAACGGCTTTCTCCATGGCAGCGTTGACCACGCGAATGACCCCGGCTGCAAACTGTTCGAGCGAGAGTTTGCAACGTTGCTTCTTCAGCCACACCGACACAATCCGGCGAGTGCGTTCCCGATCGAGCGTGAAGTCGCCACCAAGAAAACGATGCGCCTGCAATCGTCCCAGGATCAGATTCGCGTCCGTGACCGTCGGCTGGGTGCCTCGCCCGTAGCAAATTGGACCCGGATCCGCTCCAGCCGACTGCGGACCCACGCGCAGCGCACCCGCCGCATCGAACCGAGCAATGGAACCTCCGCCGGCACCGACAGTGTGAATGTCGAGCATTGGCACGCCGACTGGCAGGCCGGCAATCTCAGTTTGACTGCTCCCATGGACCTCGCGATCCACCAGCGCCACATCGGTCGAAGTGCCGCCCATATCGAACGAAATAATTTGCTGGCATCCGCTGCGACGCGCCACGGCGGCTGCTCCCACGACTCCTCCTGCAGGGCCAGAGAGCACCGTGCGCACCGGTTCGCGGACCGCGGAACGCAGAGCCGTAATTCCGCCACTCGATTGCATGACGAAAATGCGAGTGCTCTCGCCGGAATGGGCTCCGCTACGGGCACGCGCGCGGGCTTCGAGGCTTTCCAGATAGCGCTGCATGACCGGTTGGAGATACGCGTTCAGCACGACCGTGCTCGTGCGTTCGTACTCCCGAAATTCAGGGAGAATCTGATGGGAAACGGAAAGGGGAAGGTCCAGATCGCGCAAAGCAGTCGTAACGAGCTTTTCGTTCTTCGGATTAGCAAACGAAAACAACAACGAGATCGCAACCGCCTCGGGTCGTTTCTTAAGCATGCTAGATTTCAAGTCCAGCAGATCTTTTGGCGAGGGATGTCGCAGAATCTCGCCGTCGCTACTTGTGCGCTCGTTCGTCCCGAAGCGCAGATCCGCAGGCACGAGAGGCTCAATACGGTCGAAGAAGAAATCGTAAAGTTTGGGACGTGCCTGCCGTCCGATCTCGATGACATCCTCAAAACCTGCCGTGGTGACGAGCGCCACACGCGCTCCCTTGCGCTGCAGGAGTGTGTTCGTGCCGACCGTAGTCCCGTGAAGCAAAGTTAGCGAGTCGGGGCAGCCGATTTTCCCCAGTGCTTCTACAATGGCTCGCGAAGGATCGTCTGGAGTCGAAAAAACTTTGAGCATGCGGAGGCGGCCACGGTCGAACCAGACGCAGTCGGTAAACGTGCCGCCAGTGTCGATGGCAATGCGGAGCGGTTGAGGTCGAGCGCGGCGTGCCATGGGAGTCGAACTGGAACGCTAGGGTACCATCTTTGGCTGGGGATTTTTGCCGTTGAGAGCAGGATAACCAGGAGGTACGCCCTGTGAGATATGACTTTCTAGTGGAAACGTATGCAACCGAACGAATCAAAGTGGTCAGCGTGTGGAGCGAGTTCCGGGATGACGATCTTGCGATGCGCCCCCGCCGTGATGATCCTCGGGGACGCAGTGTTCATGAGCAGATGGTGCATCAGTGTGTCAGCGAGGACTTGTGGTTTCGGACCATGCTTGGAATCGACGTCGAAGCACCACCGTTGCCAAAACCAGAAACTCGGTTGAAGTTCATGGAGCAGTACGCGGTTGATAGCGAAAAACGGCTCGCGGAGTTGGGCCAAAAGAACGACGCCTGGTGGGAAGAGGCGACCAACTTCTTTGGTGTGCAACGCTCTCGTGCATGGGTGATGACGCGGCGCATCGCGCATACCTCGCATCATCGCGGACAACTGATGGCCATGCTCCGCATGCTGGGGCACGACCTGCACAGTAATTACGGACCCACGGCGGATACCGGCGGCCTGATGCAGAATCACGCGCCAACAATTTATGCCTATGCCAGCCTGGACGCACTGCTCAAGGGAGAGGCCGCCGGAGGCGCGAAAGCTGCCTTACCCGGGTCCGGAGGCAAGCCTGTTACCGAACGACCTACATAGTTCTCACTTGTCATTCGTAGAGAACGCAAGTGCGAGCAATGTATTCTGCTCCATTTCGTGGGCCTTGGCCGATCCAGTCGAAGGGCTGGCGCTGGCTGAACGCTTGACCGAAAGCACTGGACGTTCTCCAGCGATATGGCGCAGCCGCGGCAGCATATAAAACATCGCGCCCATGTTGGCGGGCTCTTCCTGGACCCACACGATGTCGCGCGCGTTTGCATGCCGCTCTAGTTCTTTGATCAGTTCGGCCTCGGGGAATGGGTACATTTGTTCCAGGAAGACTATCGCCGTCGAGTTATCTTTTCTTTTCTTGCGCTCCTCGCGCAACTCGTGCCCGATTTTTCCCGTGCAAAGGAGGATGCGTTTGGCATCGGTGACCTCCGTATCGGGCAACACGTTCAGGAAGTGAGGATGCGAGAAGTCCGCGATAGGCGAAGAAGCGTCCGGGTGCCGCAGCATGCTCTTCGGGGTGAACACGATTAGTGGTTTGCGCCAGTGCCGCAGCGCCTGCCGGCGTAGCAGGTGGAAATATTGCGCGGCATTCGAGGGCTGGCAGATCTGAAAATTATCCCGCGCCGCGAGCTGCAAGAAGCGTTCGATGCGAGCGCTCGAATGCTCAGGTCCCTGCCCCTCATAGCCGTGCGGCAGCAACAGAACCACGCCTGAAAGCAACTTCCATTTGTCTTCACCCGCGCTGATGAACTGATCAATGATCGCCTGCGCGACGTTGACGAAGTCGCCGAACTGAGCCTCCCAGAGGACCAAAGCCTCGGGATAATCGCGGCTGTAACCGTATTCGAAACCGAGCACGCCAGCTTCGGAGAGAGTGGAGTTGTAAATTTCACAGCGCGCCTGTTGCTCAGAAATATGCTGCAGCGGGATGTATTCCTGCTCGTTCTCGATATCGAGGAGCACGGAGTGGCGCTGGTTGAATGTTCCACGGCGGCTATCCTGCCCGCTCAGTCGGACCGGCACGCCGGCCTTCACCAAACTGGCGAAAGCCAGAGCTTCGGCCATGCCGTAGTCTACGGGACGCTTTCCAGTGCCCATTTCAGCCCGCTGTTCGAGCAGCTTCTTCACTTTCGGATGAATGTGAAAGTCCGCCGGGTAGGTCGTAAGCGGATTTGTGATTTCACGCAGTTCTTCCGACGACAATCCGGTTTCAACCTCGTACTCCGGCTTATAGCGGCCGCCCGTGTAGTTGTCCCAGTAGGTTGGCAACTCGCGCAGCGTGGGTTTCTGGGTGATGGCCCCGGCCTGCTTCTGCGCGGCTTCGAATTCGGCGCGGATGGCCTGCACTCGCGTCTGCACATCTTCGACACCGATGTCTTCGGAATAAATCTCCCATAGAGGCGGATGCTCTTTGATTGCTTTGTAAAGCAGCGGCTGCGTGATGGTGGGATCATCCACTTCGCTATGACCGTGACGCCGGTACCCGATCATGTCCACGACTACGTCCGTCCCGAAGGTGTAGCGGTATTCGAGCGCAATTCGCCCGATCCGGATCACGGCGTCCACGTCTTCGCCGTTCACATGAAATATAGGGATGAACTGGCGCCGCACGAGTTGCGCCGCGAAGCGCGACGAGTGCGATTCGCGGGGAACGGTCGTGAAGCCGATCAGGTTGTTGGCAATAATATGGACAGTCCCACCCACGGTGTAGCCCGGCAGGTCGGCAAAGTTCAAAGTCTCGGCAACAATGCCTTGCCCGGCGAAAGCAGCGTCGCCGTGCACCAGCAGGGGAAGATATTTTCGCGGCCCGTTTTCGCCCGCACGATCATGCTTGGCGCGGGTGCGGCCGACGGTTACCGGATCTACCGCTTCCAGATGGCTGGGATTTGAAACCAGGTGGATGTGAACCTTGTTACCGCTACGAGTGACATACTCACCGGTTGCGCCCATGTGATACTTGACGTCGCCGCTGCCCAGTACGCTGCGTGGATCGATATCTTCAAATCCGGCAAAAACTTCCTCGGGCGCGCGCCTGGCCACGTGAACGATTACGTTCAGCCGTCCACGATGGCTCATGCCCATAACTAATTCGGCCGCGCCCTGTTGGCCGGCGGTTTCGAGAATCTCGTCCATCAGTGGAATCAGCACGGTCACGCCCTCGAGCGAAAAGCGCTTGTTGCCCAAATAGCGCTGCTGCAGTACCTGCTCGAACACTTCGGCACGAATAAGAAGGTCGAGAGCCATTGGCTGGTCCACGGCTGTCTGAGGGCCCTCCAGCCGATCCTGAATCCAGCGTCGCCGCGCCGGATCGGTGATGTGCATGAACTCCGCGCCAATCGTCCCGCAGTAGACGCGTCGCGCCTCTTGGGCAAATTCGCTGTCGACCGGCAGGTCAGAGTGAGGCGCAGGACGGAGAAAGCCGAGGGGATCGAGGTCGGCCTCGAGATACCCCCAACGACGGTATGCGTCGAACACGCGCTCGCGTTCTCCGTTGGTTGCGTCCAATACTGCGGTGGAAGTTTCGGGAGCAGTCTTCGATCGGATGGCCATATGTCTGTTACTAGAATATCTGTTACTAGAATAATGGATGAGCGGCGGATAGGGACAGATTCATCGGGGCGCAGTCGCGGCCTACACGATTGCCGACGCATCGCTGACAGCTTGCGGAAAAAACTCGCGGCGTTGAGTTTTGAAAGGGCGCGGCTGTTCTGGCGCGCCAGATGAAACGCGCAATGCTCCGGGTTGCATTTGTGGAGATTGTTAGTCCTCGAAACTTTTCGCTCCTCCCTTCAATCGGTTGGTCACGACCTGTTTCCATACCCATCTGATCACGCGCGCATCGTTGTAGCAGTAGCCCAGATTGTGGTTGAGAGTGGAGAAGCAGTGTCGCTCACAGGTGTGTTTCATCTCCTTGAGCTGCCGCTGGTCGAACTTCGGGTTGTCGATATTTCCCCAATCGAAGGTCGATGGGTACATCGGGAAGCACGGAGCAACCGTGCCGTCAGTGCGGATAATCACGTTGTTCTGCCCGGCGCGGCAATTCCAATCGGTGAACTGGAGCTCGCCACTCGCGTCCTGCACGATGCCAGGGGTCTGCGCGAGGATTTTATGCATGTCACCGTTTGTTCCGTTCCCATCGCCGTACCAGCCATACTTCTTCAGATCCAGCCCGGACGACATGCGGACAAACGCTTTCATTTCCTGCAGACGCTGAACCGAATTCACCATCTGATATCCGGCCTGGTTTTTCTCGATGATCCAGTCGATCAACGAGTCAACCGAGCGCCAATCTTCCGGCCGAATGTACGTAGGGTTCTCATTGAGATGTTTGAAGTGGTCGTCCTGCTCGAGCATAGGGGTTTCGTTGATGTGATAGTCGGTGGCGAGACGATGCGCGCGAGCGTATTCGGTGAGCTGGCGAACGTCTTCATGATTGTTGCGACAGATATTGATATTGAAAAAAACCATGTAGCCGTAGACGTATTGCTTGCGAATGAGATATTCGAGATTTTTCTGCCCGGGAACAAAGGCTTTTGGCAAGCTGGGTTTTTCGTCCCATGCGTCCAACGCGAAATTGAAGATGGCGACGCCGGCGTCGGCGAGCCGATCGGCGACTTCCGGACGCAGCAGCCGGCCGTTGGTGCCAACGTAGATCCAGAAGCCTTTCTTGGCGGCGTAGTAAACAATCTTGTGCGCTACTTGTGGGCGCAGCAGTGGCTCTCCGCCCATGAGCGCCAACACACGGCAACCCCGATCATGCAGCCAGTCGATAGAGCGTTTTGCGACGTCTTCGGTCATGCCCTTCACTTTGTTGTTGAACGCCCAGCAGTACCAGCAGTCGAGATTACATTTGTAGTCGACAAACAAATACGCGGTAATCGGATGGAATTCACCAGGCAGCACTCGCGAGCGCATATACGGCAGGAGCCAGCCGCGGACTTTCCGCCATACTTGTGGGGCCGTCCAGTCACGCTTTTCGAGCGCGGTCTCCGGGCCAGGATCGTTCAGCAGTTCCGGGTACTGTGGAAAAACGGGTTCGGGCAACGTCGTGCCCTTGGCCTCGGCCGGGGCTGGTCCAGCCGAACCGGATTTCATCAGCAAATTGTGAATGTCGACGTCGATGCGAAACTTTGCGGGGGCTAGGGTAGCCATTCCCTTTCTCCTCTCTGGGTTATTTGACCTTTGTCAATGAACGTCTGGGTTATAACAAGGGTGCTAGCTTATGATGCAGGGTTTTGAGCGATGGTTCCACGGATTTTTGGGGAGAATGGCCAAGTGTTCCAGCGAATTGATCGGAGGAATTATCAGCAGTGCGTAACCGAAAGTACGCCAACGAGTTAAGGTGAAGATCCTTGTCCCGACTGGGTCAGAAAAAATGCATAACCAACAAGCCAGGCCGCCCCGAACTCCTGTGTTGCTCGGAATTCCTTTCGACGCAAACTCTTCCTATCTACGAGGCCCGGCGCATGCCCCACCTTTAATTCGCGAGGCGTTTCATTGTGACTCGTCGAATTCATCCACCGAGACCGGAATCGACCTCGGCTCAGAATCTGTGTTGGACGCGGGCGATCTGAGCCTGTTAGCGGATGGCGCATTCGTCGCGATCGAAAGCGCGGTCGCTATACTGCTCGACAAGGGACAGAGTCCGGTTTGCCTCGGGGGCGATCACTCGATTACGTATCCAATCCTGCGAGCCTTCGGAAAACGATTTGCCGATCTCACCCTGGTTCACTTCGACGCGCATCCCGACTTATACGAGGAATTTCAGGGCAACCGCTATTCGCACGCTTGCCCTTTTGCCAGGATCATGGAAGAAGGATTGGCGAAGAGGCTGATTCAGGTCGGCATCAGGACCATGAATGCGCATCAGCGAAAGCAGGCAGCTCGCTTTGGGGTTGAAGTTGTGGAGATGCGGGAACTGCCGGCGGTGGAGAGGCTCAAGCTTACTGCATCAGTTTATGTTTCGTTCGACATCGACGTCCTTGACCCCGCGTTCGCGCCCGGGGTTTCGCACCGTGAGCCGGGAGGAATGTCCGTCCGTGAGGCCATCACACATCTGCACGCGATCAAGGGCGAAGTGGTCGGAGCCGACGTCGTCGAATTCAACCCAAAACAGGATGTATCGCAACTGACGGCGATGGTGTGCGCGAAAATCCTGAAGGAGATTCTAGGGAAAATGATTGCGGAGTGAAACGGCTATTGGGCCAAAATAATACCGGCGCCAACCTGAGCGTTGCGGTCTTGACGGGCGCCGGTTGATGTGAATGTTCCTCGAATAATTCGCTACCGTTTGGAAACAAAGTGTCGACTGTGGGAAAAACTTCGAAGACGCTGGTGGGCCCGGTAGGACTCGAACCTACAACCAACAGATTATGAGTCTGCTGCTCTAACCGTTGAGCTACGGGCCCGGTAGGGCCAATTTAGCATAGAACTGAGCCCGGCTCCCTGGGCGCGCTCCGAATTGAAACAGGAGAGCAGGATGCGACGGATTGAGAGCATGCTTTCGCAAAGTTCGCGAAAGGCTGGGCGAACCGTCCCGGTAGAAGTATTAGTGTCGCGTTTGCACCAGAATGTGTGCATCGGACACCGATCGTCGAGTGAGTGATCGTCAAGTGAATGATCGCCGAAAAACCACGCCGACGGTGATATTTAGATGGTTGGAATGCTTGGGTTCGTATTGGTTGCATTCTCGCCCAGAGTTACTTCAGTACATGTCCGCACGTGATTAACGTACCGGGGCCCAACGGAGCAAAATTTAAAGCGTGCGGAAAGCATCGGCCACGCGCGAACGTAGGACCAACCACTTGGCTCGGAAGTTTGTCGCCGAGATGTCTCAAAAGGCACAGAGACACGCCGAGTTCGTCTCCGGAATGACGGGATTGCCCAACCGGCGAGCTTTTGACGAAAGAAGCACAAGTCCGTTCGTCGCTATGAGCGATGTCGATAACTTGAAGCCGATGAACGACCGCTATGGCTACTCCATCGGGGACATGCTCATACGCAGGTTTGCTGAGGTGCTCATGAGCGTTGGGCTGGACGCATACCATCACCTGGGTGGTACGTTCCTGTGCAAAGGAGAGTCCTATCAGGAATTGAACGTCAAACTTTCAGAAGCTCGACAGATTTTGAGGCAGCAACCGTTCTCCGTTTACGACGCGGACGGCCGCGTCATTGCCATCGAGAGCACAGAGTTTTCCTTCGGTATAGGAACCACAATAGAGGAAGCAGAAATCTCTTTAAGTCATCAGAAGAAGCTGCGGACGCCTGAGAACGCCAGGTAGGTCGGTCGGTCAGAAAATCGAAGCCTCTATTCGTCCTTGCAATGGTGCTGATCCCGCAGTTTGCGAGCTCGAACACAAGTGCACGGAAAGGGTGGGGCACCTAAACTTATATGTGGTCTGGCCTCGCGGTCCAGGTTAGCGTCCAAAGAACGGACGCGCCCCTAAGGCACCGGCGCTGGTCGGCAGTAGCCAAAGTACTTCTGCTAGGCCAGCCGGGCAGCGCTCAGGTTGATCGTCGCTCAGTTTGTTCCTGTGACCTCCGTCACATTGCGATGTTTCGTGGCATGCTACGCTGCGATTGTAAAGTTTTATTTTCCCGGCGGTTTGATCTCAATATTTCGGCCGCTGCCGAATCCCGAGCGCCAGTTGACGCATCTCAGTTTAGGCGCATATCATTTTCGTTTGGCCTTATGGGCGCGAACGAGCTAGGTAGGGTCACAAATAGTGAAGCTATTATCCATGGATAAAAAGAAGCTGGAAACGTTCAAGAAGAGGCTGGAAACGCGGCAACAAGAGCTGCGACGCATGGTCACGCGCACGGAGCAGGACGGGCGCACCGTCGATGAGGACTCGGCGCAGGACATCGCCGACCGTGCTGCCAGCTCTTACACCAAGGAATTTCTTTTTCACCAGAGCAACAACGACCGGCAACTCCTGGCGATGGTTGAAGGAGCCTTGTCGCGGATCCGGGAAGGCAGCTTTGGCGAATGTATCTCGTGCGGCAAGGAGATCAACGCCAAGCGCCTGGAGGCCGTGCCTTGGACGCGCCACTGTATCGAATGCCAGGAGAGGGCGGAGCAGGGGCTACTGGAAGAAACGCAGAGGTAGGTGCGACGCTGAATTAGCGTCGTTAGGCCGCCGGATTGCTCGGCGGCTCGTTTGCGGGGGGTTCGAATAATCCGCGCGAGATCCTTCGCCCCCGGGAAAGCGCGGAGCTTCAGGATGACGGCGCCCCATAAAGAGGCAGCCTGGCTTGGCCTTTGACGCTCTTGAATTCTGCCTGTTAGACTGAGAGATTGTAAGTCCCACCCTGACATAATCAGAAGGGAAGTTCGTGCGCGCAGAAACCCGCCATCAACTGAAACAGGACCGGTTCAGCCGAGTCACCATCGACGCCGCGGAGAGAACCGCGCATTGGTCCGTCGAACACAAGAACAAACTGCTTGTCGCGGCCGTGGTTGTGCTGGTCGTGGCTGCGGCGGCGGCGGGGTCCTGGTATTACTTGAGCCAACAGGATCAGAAGGCCAGCCTCGATATGAGCCAGGCCGTGCGCACACTGGATACGCCGGTGCGTCCACCCGACATGCCAGCGCAGCCGGATGCCCCCAGTTTTGCGAGTTCTTCGGAGCGCGCCACTGCGGCTCACAAGCAGTTTCAGGCGATTGTCGACAAGTATCCACATACCCATTCAGCCGAGTTCGCTCGCTATTTTCTTGGTCTGACCTCGGCGGATCTCGGCGACAATGCTTCCGCCGAGCGTGAATTGCAGAAGGTTATTTCGTCAGGCGATAAGGACCTCGCGGCGCTGGCCAAGATGGCCCTGGCATCGGTCTACCGGAATACCGGTCGCAGTAAACAGGCAGAAGAACTCTATAAGCAGCTGGCCGCAAAGCCTACCACCACGGTGGGCAAGGTGACGGCTCAAATCGAGCTGGCAGCAACGTATAAGACAGACAATCAGCCGCTCGAAGCCAAACGCATCTACGAAACGATCCAGAAAGAAAACCCTGCCACTGAAGCCGCTCAGCTAGCCTCGGCTAAGTTGCAGGAATTAAAGTAGCAGACCTGTCAGCTCTCAGCCGTCAGCCCTTCAGTCACGCGCATGGCTTTTGTGCCGATGTCATAATAGAGCCACGAAAACCATGACCGCTGACCGGTTCAAGAAAAACTGTTTCAAAGTTTTAGACGGAATGTCTCGATCGTACGAGCCGGAGTTAATTACAAAGAACGGTAAGCCGATAGCGAAGTTGGTGTCTGCGGATGCCAAAACAACGGACGACGTTTTCAACTGCCTCCGAGGCACAATGAAGATCGTGGGAGACATCACCGGCCCGGCGGTTCCGCTCGAAGATTGGGAAGCTTTGCGGGAATAAGTCCAGCCCGGGGGGTCTCCCTGCCTCTGCACGTTACCTTCGTAAGCCTCAACCCGCCTTTTTGCCGTGTGTCCCGCACCTGAGTCATCGACAATTCTTCTGCCCCCAAATTTTCCGACGGTGAGGTTTTCATGGCCGTATCCTTCCGCCCGACTCGTCTCTTGCTGGTTTGCAGTCTGCTGTGCGGTTCGGTTCTTGGCCAGCAGGCAGCTTCTCCTGGGCCTGCTGCCGCGAGCGACTCCAATTCCGGTACAGAGCAGGGGCAGAGCCTTGGCGAAATGGCGCGTAAGGTTCGGAAGGACCATACCCAGGAAGTACAGATGTCCGACGCAGACGCAAAGGAACTCTTCAAATCGGTCGATAAGATTGTCGCCTTCGCCTCGGAAGACAGCGGCTTTCCCAAGCGATCGGCCGTCAAGCGCCGCCTGGTCAGCTCGGCTGAAGTCGAGAAGTTCACTCGTGACCAGCAGGGGAAGGAAGAGTATGCGCAACGGTTAGCGCGCTCCGAAATGACGATGAAGAAGTTCGGCTTGCTATCTCGGGATTTCAATCTGCGGGAGTTCGTGGTGCGGGCCAATGGCAAGGAGATCGCCGCTTATTACGACGATGAGACCAAGACGATTTCGATGGTCAACTGGATCCCGTTGGAGCGCCAGGCCCCCATTCTGGCCCACGAACTAACCCACGCGCTGCAGGACCAGAACTACGATCTCAAGGCTTGGATGAAAGTGGAGCAGGGAGCATCGCAGCCGGGAGAGAAAAAGAACGGCGGACCCGACGTCAACGACGACAGCATTCCGGCGCGGCGGGCCGCGGTCGAAGGTCAGGCCCAAATCGTTTTCGTCGATTACATCCTGGCTCCGCTCGGACGCAACCTGCAGAACACGCCTGGTCTGCTTTATCAGATGGAAGAACCTGCCGTGAAAGCCGCGGCTGATTCGCAGTTGTTGCATGATGCGCCCATGATCCTGAGGGAAATGGGCACGTTTCCCTATCGCGAAGGACTGATCTTCGAAGGCGAGCTGCTGGAAAAAGGTGGGAAGCAGATGGCTTTCTCGGGAGTGTTCGCGCGTCCGCCACGCAACACCCACGAAGTAATGCAGCCGAACGCTTACATGAACCGCGAGAAACTGTCGCAGGTCCACATTCCCGACGTTCAGCAAATACTCAGCGACAAGTACGCGGTTTATGACACCGGCGGAGTTGGCGAACTCGACGTGCGGGCGCTTCTGAAGACCTACGGAAATAGGAAAGAAGCGGACATTCTTGCGGGATCGTGGCAGGGTGGAGCTTACGTCGCATTTCGCAGGACCGCCAAACCGGCGGATGCGCTCACAACCGCCGACCTCTCTCTGTTATACGTTTCACGATGGAAGTCGCCGGCATCGGCGGACCGCTTTGCTCACATCTATGCGACCGCAATTGCCCAGCGCTACCAAAGCGCGACGCCGCAGGCCGTTACGTCGTGTGCAGGGGCCAAGTGTCCCGCTTTCGCGGTGCAGATTCTCACCGAGGAAGGGCCTGTGATTGTGCAGCAGTGGGCGGACAATACTGTACTGGTCTCCGAAAGCTTCGATCAAATGACGGCTGGCAAACTGGTCGATGCGGTGCGCGAAGGGAACGCCGACGTACAAGCCGACAACGTGCAACTGGACGACCTCAGCTCGCGTCTGTACGATCTTCCCGAGTTTTCCGCGTTTCAGACCCTGATCGGCAACAGGATATTGCGCGAGTTGGAGAGCGCGGCGAAATAGCGCCGATCGGATTGTCGTTTCCTTCAGTCTGCTGACAAAGTCCGGATTTTTTCGTAGCCGAGAGAAACCGAGATTCCTCGTCGCTTCGCTCCTCGGAATGACAAGGGGTGTTTTGTGGGCGGTGAACGGACTTTCAACCCATTTTTCAGTGAGCTTTCTGTTCGGATTCTGATTTTTGGCCCCACTCAGGAACGACCTTATAACAGCGCCAGGTTAGCCTCCATTTCCCTTTTCCGCGCTGGTTGAGTACGATGTCTGTCCATATCCCGAAGGTTCTTCAAACATGGCAGCCATCACTCTGCACATCAACGGCAGCTCGCGAAAGGTAGACGTTGCGCCCGAGACGCCTCTGCTTTGGGTTCTGCGGGACACGTTGGAATTGACCGGCACTAAATTTGGCTGCGGCGCCGGTCTGTGTGGCGCATGCACAGTCCACGTGGATGGCCAGGCTATGCGCTCCTGTTCGACACCCGTCTCGCAAGTTGCCGCAAAAAACATCATCACCATTGAAGGCTTATCGGCGAATGGTGCGCATCCTTTGCAGCAGGCATGGGTCGAGGAGCAGGTCCCGCAATGCGGTTATTGTCAGACGGGTCAGATCATGGCTGCAGCGGCGCTGCTGGCAAAGGCTCCTCAACCATCCGACGAGCAGATTACGCAGGCGATGTCTGGCAACCTCTGCCGCTGCGGAACCTATGACCGAATTCGGCGCGCGATCCATCGCGCGGCAGGTAAGGGAGGCACGCGATGAGCCCACTTTCCCGCCGTGAATTCGTCGCTGCTGGGGTGGCTGCCGGCGCCGGACTGGTCATTGGCTTCCACCTGCCTCACGGGAATTCGTCGGGGAGCACATTCGCGCCCAATGCCTATTTGAAGATCACGCCCGACGGAGAGATTACCATCGTAGTCGCGCGTTCTGAGATGGGGCAAGGAGTGCGCACTTCGCTTCCCATGATTCTCGCGGAAGAACTCGAGGCTGACTGGAAGCAGATCGCGATTGAACAGGCCGGCGCGAGCACGCTCTATGGCGACCAGACCACCGGCGGCAGCGCCAGCGTGCGCACGACCTGGGATCCGATGAGAAAGGCCGGCGCAGCGGCTCGCGAAATGCTGATCAGCGCCGCCGCTCTGGAGTGGGGCGTTGCACGGTCGGCGTGCAAGGCCGAAAACAGCGCGGTGGTTCACGCCCCGTCAAATCGCCGTCTGACCTATGGACAGTTGGCGGGCAAGGCGAGCGCGCACCCAATTCCCACCGATGTTCCCTTGAAGCAGGCCAAGGACTATCAAATTGTCGGCAAATCTGTGCTGCGGCTCGATACGCCCTCGAAGGTCGATGGCACGGCCACGTTTGGCATCGATTTTCGCGTTCCCGGCATGAAGTATGCCGTTCTGGCCCGCTGCCCCGTGATCGGCGGCAAGGTCGCGAGCTTCGATGACAAAGAATCCAAAAAGATTTCTGGTGTTGGTTACGTGGGAAAGATCAGCGATGCGGCCGTGGCCGTTGTGGCCGACAGCGTTTGGAGCGCGATGGAAGGCCGGCGGGCGCTGAATGTGCAATGGGACGAAGGTCCGAATAAGGATCTGAACTCCGCCGCAATCTTCGAGTCGTTGAAGAAGTCTGCCTCCAACAAGGCTGTGACTTTGTACGCGACCGGCGACACGTCGAAAGTATCAGGACGCCGCATCGAGGCGGAATACCAGCTTCCTCTGATGGCGCACGCGGCGATGGAACCCGGGAACTGCACGGCGCACTTCCGCGGATCGAATTGCGAACTGTGGGCGCCGACTCAGGTGCCGCAGGACGTTCGCGACTCGGTGGCGCAGGCGATCGGACTCGATCCCGATCAGGTGAAGGTGAATGTCACGTTGATGGGCGGTGGATTTGGCCGACGGTTGGAGCACGATTACGGTGTGGAGGCGGCGCTGGTCTCGAAAGCGGCGAACGTTCCTGTGAAAGTGTTGTGGACGCGTGAAGACGATATGCGGAACTCGACCTACCGGCCGGCGAGCTATCACAAATTAAGTGCGGTGCTCGACGGGCAGGGATGGCCGGTGGCGTTCACCCATCGCATCGTCGCGCCTTCGATCAGCGGGCAAAAAGGATTGCCGACGCCGAATGGAGTTGATCCCGATCTGCCCGATGAGGCCGGGTTGATCTATTCTTTTCCCGCCGCAACGGTCGAATATGTGATGACACAGACTCCAGTCCCGTTGGGCTGGATGCGTTCGGTGTACGCTTTGCAGGCGGGGTTTGCGAGCGAGTCTTTTATTGATGAACTCTCAGTGGCCGCGAAGAAGGACCCGCTTGAATACCGGCTGCACCTGGTGTCGAAAGATGAAGACATCAAATACTTCGATACCGTTTGGCATACGGCAAGGATGCGCGGTGTGTTGCAATTGGCCGCGGAAAAAGCAGGCTGGGGAAAACCGCTGCCTGCTGGCCACTATCAAGGGATTGCCTGCTTCGGTTGCTTCAGCACCTATATGGCGGAAGTGGTGGAGATCACGATGGAGAACGATCAGCCGCGCGTGCATCGTGTGGTGGCCGCGATGGATTGCGGCCAGGTCGTGAATCCGAACATCCTCGAGCAGCAAATCAAGGGCGGAGTGACCTACGCACTGACCAACGCTTTGCGCGCGCAGATCACAATTGAAAAGGGACGCGTGGTGCAGGGCAATTTTGACGACTATGCGCCCATCCGTATGAGCGAGGTTCCCGTGATCGAAGCGTATTCGGTTTCGAGCACAGAAGCGCCCACCGGCGCGGGCGAGCCTCCGGTGCCACCGCTGGCGCCGGCTTTGTGCAATGCGATTTTCGCAGCCACGAAGAAACGCATACGGGCATTGCCGATTTTGAGCTGATCTCGACTCAGTTGGGGTGAGCATCGCTCGCGGGGTTTCGTTGCAGAACCTTCAGTTTGAAGATCGTAATATTCCTTCCGAACGATTGCGGGTTGAGTTCTCCGAACTCGGGATCTCTGCTCTGGAGATCGTGAGCCAGGTTCACTTCCCATCCTGCCTGAATGATCCAAACCGATTGACCGGATTTCAACGGGACGGATCGCTGGAACTGGTCCCACCTGGGAATAAAATTCTCGGCGGTGAATATATAGAGGTCGGGACCGGCAGCGAAGACCTGGTATCCATTACATCGAAACTCCTCCAGGCTCCCTACTGGTGCGGAAAATGAAACCGGTTGCTCCGGGCAAAGGTAGTAGCCAAGCAGGAGACGCGTCTGGTAGTCGACGAAGATGAGGTCTGACTGCGGAATCTGCGCATGAATAAACCCCATGGAACGAACCATCTGCGTGCGGCTCTGATCTTCACGAAGCATATAGGGCCGATGCGGTTTTCCGAATGCAGTGCACACGGCCACGATCAGCAAGGCAAGCGCGATTCCTGGTGTGATCCGTTGCTTCGCCAGCTTGGCCAACAAAAAGCTCACTCCTGCGAGGGCGAACATGATCAGGAATGCCGAATGGCGGGTTCCCCCGTACGGATAGATTCTGGCGATCGAGGCCCCCGCGGCCACCGCGAACGGTAGAACGAGCAGAGCGGCGATTTGGCGGGACGTGACAGTTGGACCCTCGGGCGGGACGTTTTCTCTCCAAAGCAAAACCACTCCTGCAATAAATGCAAGGAAGGCAACGTCGCCGACTGCGAGTTGTCCGAAAACGTACTGAAAGACTCCGCCGGTTCTGGCGATTACAAATAGAAGCGGATTGTGATGCCCGGAACGAAAGAACGAATTGGCCAGCCATCCGTTAATAGTGCCGGCTGCGTAGTCGCCCTTGAGCTTCGAAATGTGAGAAACGTATAGCGATGCGACGAGTCCAATGGCAGCCATCTGCCCCATAACCCAGGCTGCGAGGACCTGGGCTGAAGGGCGGCGAGCGATCACACGAAGGAGAGAATAAAGGCCGATGGCGGCCGCGAACAAAATCGCCGAGTAATGGGACAGTATGGCGAGACAAAGGGATATCGCCGACAGCAGCATCATGGCGGCCGAGTTTTCTATTAAAGCGCGCTCCAGCAGATAGGCTGCACTCACCACGAAAAACAGGAGGAGCGCATACTGTCGCACCTCCGCCGAGAGCGCGATCATCGGTGGAAGAAAGCTCACCAGGATCAGGCCGACAAAACCCGTTACCGGCCCGAGGATTCGGGTAAGCCATTTGAAAAAGATCCAGCAAAATGCCGTGCCTGCAATCACTGAAGGAAGACGCAGAACGAACTCCGATGTACCCACGCTGCGCCAGAGAAAAAGCACGAGAGTGAGAAGCGGGGGATGTGCATTTGTCAGACTCGCGTTATAGGCCAGGCGCGATGAAGATTGATTGGCAAGCAGGTAGTGGAGCGCCTCGTCCGGATTCAAGAATGTTCCGGATGCGGCCCTGAGGCGAACCAGGAACGCACCGATCAGCACCAGCGTTGCGCTTAGATTCGGGTGGGCCTCGAACCAGCTCCCGAAATCGCGATTCCCTCCCGCCTGCGATTGGAGTTCGTCCTGTACGCCGTGCCGTGAGTGATTCATCAGAAGATAGGGATCAGCCGTTGCTGGAAGACCGTCGGATGGCAACGTCGCTCCGAGACCGATCTCTGCCGTCGGCTTCAGAAATGATATACAGCATCAGGATTCCCAGCTCGGGTTCGATGGGATGCCGGTAGCGTGGGTGAGGAAAGAGAAAGTAATACACCAGCGGATAGGCGAGAATCAGCCAAAAGAACAGCCAAGCGCCAGGCCTGTGTTTACGCAGCGCGCGTGCCAGACCCCAAAAGGCCAACACCGAGGAAGCCGCGAATAGAGACTTCCTGAAAATTGCCACGACAGGATTTTCCGACGTTTTCGGCAGGCCGGCCCAGTAGTAGATAAAGCGTTTCAGGCTGAGGCCGGCAAAGCGCGCATAGTCTTCGCGAATGTAAGCCATCGCTTCTCGTTTGCGTTCGGCCACGTAAGCAAGTTCACCCAATTGTTGATAGCGGCGCATCTCAAAGACATTCTTGGTGGGGTGAAGATAATCCATCCAAGTGCCATCGGCGCCGGGTCCGTTTCCCAGCCGAAGTTCAGCGCCAAAATTCGAGCGGATGAAAACAAATTGCCCCAAGACGCGCTGGTTACGGACCAGCCAAGGCGTGATACAGGCAGCGAAAACGATCAAAGCAAGAATTACTCCGCTAAGAGACCGTTTGCCGAGCTTGGCACGGTGATACCAAACCCACAGGCCGGAGACGGGCAGAAATGACAACAGTGCTGTGTTGGTCAGGGCGGCAACGCCCCACAGCAAGCCAAATTGTAGCCAAGGCTTCAACCCGTCTTTCTCGTCCATGGTGAACGTCAACCAGAAAATCACTGCCAGCAAGAATGCAGCGAGGCTGGTCTCCCAGACCCAGCGGGTGCACCAGAAAATCACAGAGGGCAACAGCGCCCACGTCCAGGAACTCCAGACTGCAACTTTTTCGTTGAAACATGTCTTCGCAATGAGAAAAATCGGAATACAGGTAAGTGCGGAGAAAATACTATTGATGCTTAGAAGAATCAGGGCCGAAGCGTGACTATAAACTCCGAATACGCGGAAAACGCCCGCGATCAGAAAGGGATAAAGCGGCGGTTCCCAAGCGGTCGGGCCGGTGGTCTCGTTAAACGGATTGCTGAAACCCCGGCCCTGAGCGATGGAGCGCCCGATTCGGCCCATCTCGAAGCCAAAGTCGAAATCTTTTTCATTAGCCTGAACCAGGACGCGGCGATGGGATCCGAACCTGTAAGTGTGTCCGATGACGATGTAACCGAAGCGAACGGCGAAAGCGACGATCACGATCCAGAAGAGAGACGATCGCATGCGCGCCCACCAGCGCCTGCGGGAGCTCACAGCGGCAAAAGTCGGAGGCGTTGTAACATCCACCATCTCTTAGATTATCGCGAGGCGTTCTAGCGTGGCCAGAGCCAGCCGAAGGTGCCGGCAGTCAACAAGCCGTAAACGAGTCCGTCGATGACTTCTTTGATCGTCATCGACCAGGTTTGTCCTTTCCAAATGCCGTCGCTCACGTGTCCCAGACCGTAGGCTAGGAACGCGGCTGTACCGACGACGCGGAATACTGCCGGACACCTTGCGCCGGCAGGAACGGTATGGGCAGCGAGATAGGCGACGAAGAATCCGATCAGCAGGCAATAGACGAACCATTGAACCAAAAACTTCGGCATGGCAGGTGGCCCGCTGGGCATAATGGTCATAAATCCGACCGGTCCCTGCTTGTACTTTTCGATCGCGGCTGGCGACTTCATGTCCTTGGGCAGGAAGTAGGGAAAAACATAGAAGCTACGTTTCAGGTTGGCCGGGCGCATCAGGGCGAGAAACTTATCCTCGTCAGGGAGCTTGGAACAGTCGCTCTGATGGTATTTCAGTACCGCGTGCATTATGGAACTGGCGACAAAGACGATTACAGCTGACAAAACGATAGGCAGCCAAAGAGCGGCGAGAGAAACCATGGACAGCCTCCTCGAGCGCGAAGGTCAATGCCGGAATTCGCAGGCGACGTTACGCTGCTGTGGAGTGGAAGTCAAGGCAAGACTGGAGTTCGTCGAACTCCGGCTGTGTCTCAGTTTGAATTAGCGGACGAAATAAAAGTTGTTGATGATAGCCACTATGGCCACTATCGCGAGGGTTAGCGCCGTAATTGCCCACGCCATGGGCTTAGCAAAGTTGAGAGTGAAGGGAAGTCCACTCTTCTTTGCCACGATTAGGCGTGACTCATCTGGGTTGTAATAGAAAGCCAAAAGCTTCCAATGTTTGGGATTCTTGTCTATGAGCATGATTGGCTACGCCTGGGCCTCATGACGGTATTTATTTTACTCCCCGAGCAGTGCAATTTCCTCATAGCTCCATACATTTCGAACTGGGACACTACCCGAACCCCGCGCTCCTTGACACTGCGCTGCTGCGGCCTTTATCCTTAACTTTCGCTCCCTGGAGAAGTTACGCCTCTGAGCGTGCTTCCGCGTTCCTTCGCGGTGTTGGTTGGGGGCGCGGGGGACCTCGATGCTCATCGAAATCAAAGAGTTGGAACTCCATCCTATTGACTTTGAGGAGGAGTACCGTCCGGGCGTGCTTGATTTAGGGCCGGATCTTCAGCAGAGCACTCCGTTGCATGCTGCGGGACGCGCCCAACTGATCGAAGAGCATCACGGGAAGCATCAGCGGATCAAGGACATACGGGTGAGCGGGGAGCTCTCCACAACACTGGAGTTGCCCTGCGCTCGGTGCCTGGAACCTGTGATCCAGGATGTTAAGCGCAAGTTCGATCTGTTGTACCGTCCGCTCGGAGCGGATGCCGGGCGGGAGGAACTCTCGGTAACCGGCGCCGAAGCCGAGGTCAGCTATTATCAGGGCGAGGGTTTGCTGCTCGAAGATGCAGTGCGGGAGCAGGTGCTGTTAGCCGTCCCTTTGAAGGTTATCTGCCGCGAAGATTGCAAGGGCCTTTGTCCTCATTGCGGCGCGAATCAGAACCTGGAGCGATGTTCTTGCTCTGAACCGATGGAAGATCCGCGTTGGACGGCGCTCAAGGATATTCGCAGCAAGTTGGAAGACTGATCTTTCTTATAGTCGGATCTTAAAGAGCGCACGAGCGAGGACGCTCGTGCCTACAAAGGAATTTAAATGCCTAATCCAAAACGGCGACACTCGAAAGCACGCACCGGAAGCCGGCGCGCCCATGACTCCCTGAAGAGCCACGCACTCTCTGAATGTCCGAATTGCCACGAACGCAAGATGCCGCATCGGGCCTGCCCCAAGTGCGGCTACTACAAAGGCCGCGAAGTTCTGAACGTCGAGGAAGCCAGCTAGCGCCGCCACCCCATGCCAAGCGTCATAGCCTTGGACGCGATGGGCTCGGACCGCAGGCCAAAGCCTGAGATCGAAGGCGCAATCCAGGCAGCACGGCACTACGATGTCCACGTCCTTTTAGTGGGCCCGGAACCGGCTCTCCGGGCCGAGTTGGCACGCTATCCCTCCGCAGCAGCACTCCCCATTGATGTCGTGCATGCCAGCGAAATCATCGGTATGGAGGACAAAGCGGTGCAGGCGGTGCGCGCCAAGCGCGATTCCTCCATGCGCGTTGGACTGCGCCTGGTGCGCGATGGACGCGCCTCGGGCTTCATCACCGCTGGCAACACTGGCGCTGCCATGGCTACCGCGAAAATGGTTCTGGGAGCGATCCCTGGCGTGGATCGGCCTGCGCTCGCAGCTGTGTTTCCCACCGCGATTGGCACGGTCGCCAGCCTGGTGGACGTCGGCGCTAACGTCGACAGCAAGCCGCACAACCTTGAGCAGTTTGCAGTCATGGGAGAGATTTATTTTCGCACTTTGTTTGGCACGAAGCGTCCGCGGGTCGGATTGCTTTCGATTGGCGAGGAAGAAACCAAGGGAAACGTGCTGACCCGCGAGGCATTCCAGCTTCTGCAAAAGCTACCCCTCAATTTTGTAGGCAATGTGGAAGGACGCGACTTGTATAACGGCAAGGTGGACGTCATTGTCGCCGACGGATTCGTGGGAAACGTTGCGCTGAAGATTTCGGAGGGTGTTGCCAACCTGGTTCGCTCTACGCTGAAGGAATCGCTGAAGGCGACCATTACCCGCCAGGTTGGCGCTTTGCTCTCGCGTAGCGCATTTGCCGATTTCAAGAAGCGTCTCGACCATACGGAATATGGTGGTGCACCCTTGCTGGGCGTAAAAGGAGTTTGCTTCATTACCCATGGATCGTCTAACGCCAATGCAATCAAGAACGCAATCCGCGTGGCGGCGGAGTTTGCCGAGCACCCAATTAATGCGGAGATAGAAAGAACGTTGACCGGGATTCGCGCAGCGAGGGCAGCCCGCAGCAGAATCGAACATGTGCCTAGCGGCATCCCGACGACCGTCGCATAGCATCGCAGGACCATCGCATAAGTTATGACAAACGCATCACCCACAAATGGGTCCATCGCATTTCTTTTCCCCGGCCAAGGGTCGCAAGCTGTTGGCATGGGCAAAGACCTCGCCGAAAAACACGCCATCGCGCGTATGACGTTTGAAGAAGCAGACGAGGCTCTCGGCTACAAGCTCTCTCAGCTTTGCTTCGAAGGTCCGGAAGATCAACTTCGCCTGACCGAGATCACGCAGCCCGCGATTCTCACCGCGTCCGTCGCGGCCTGGCGCGTGTTGAACGAAAAGGGTCTCAAGCCCAGCTTCGTCGCCGGCCACAGCCTGGGCGAGTACTCCGCACACGTTGCCGCCGGAACCCTCAGCTTCGCCGACGCGGTTCGCACGGTACGCCATCGCGGCAAGTACATGCAGGAAGCAGTCCCCGTCGGTGTCGGAACGATGGCGGCAATTCTCGGCATGGAGTTCGAGAAAGTAACCGCGGTTTGTAGCGATGCGGCGAATGGCCAGGTTTGCGAACCTGCCAATATCAATTCCCCGGAACAAATTGTCATTTCTGGTCACACCACAGCCGTGGAGCGCGCGACCCGCTTAGCCGACGAACGCGGCGCCAAGCGCGCGAAGGTTTTGCCCGTTAGTGCGCCATTTCATTGCTCGCTGATGAAGCCAGCGCAGGATCGGTTGGCCACAGATCTCTTCGCCATCAACTTCAACAAACCTGCAGCCGGAGTCGTCTGCAACGTCGACGCGGTATTGCTCGAAGATGCAGACCGCAGCCGCGATGCCCTGATCCGCCAAGTTACTGGCTCCGTAAAGTGGGAGCAATCCATGCGCGTGCTCATCTATCGTGGAGTGCAGACTTTTGTAGAAGTGGGTCCGGGAAAGGTGCTCTGCGGTCTGATGCGCCAGATTGATCGATCGCAGAAATCTCTCAACGTCGCAGACGACGCATCACTGCAGAAGACATTGGACCAGATCCCTGGTTAAAGCCTTGCCGCTATGGCTTGAAGCCGACGCTCGCCCATAGTGGCGCGCTTTCGTACAGCACGCCGTTCGCGACCACCGAGCGAATGCTGCGAATATTGTGAATATTCTCCAGCGGATTAGCGTCGAGAATATCGAAATCGGCCCGCTTGCCAACTTCGATCGAGCCGCTTTCCCGGTCCACCTTCATCACCCGCGCGGGCACGATGGTCGCGGCCTGCAGCGCCTCCATCGGCGTGAAGCCGGCCTGACTGTACAACTCGATCTCGCGATAGAGTGAATAGCCCGGCACGGTCTGATCGGTCCCGGCCACGATGCGTACTCCGGCCCGATGCAGTGCGCCGATGATCGCCAACTCTTCCTGCACGATCTTCTGGCCAGTCGCAACCCGCTCCGGCGGCAATCCTCCATTGACCAGTTGCTCGCGCAGTTCGGGCGCCACGTGATCAACTCCGGGCTCGACTTTATCCGCAGGCACATCTGCTGGACGCTCCATGAATTCCATCAACGCCATGGTGGGATCTATCACGGTCTCGTGCTCACTCAAGAATGCGACTGCCTGCTTGCCCGCATCCGAATTCACATCCAGCGACTCCATCATCTTCGCGGTCTCCTGCCGGGTCGCCTTTTTCGGATCGAAATCTTTCGGCTTGAGCAAATCGAGGATGAACTGAATGTGGTTAATCTGGTCCATGCCATCGTTCACGCCGTCATACGCAGTCATGCCCTCTGGAATGTGGCCGGTAACGGTCATTCCAAGCTTGTGCGCGTCGCTGCAGACAGCTTTGACATTCTCCGACTTCACCGAGCTGTATATCTTCATCTGCTGAAAGCCGGCGTCGTGGTAACGCTGCACCCAGGTCTGCGCAGCGGCTGGAGAGTTCACGCGCGCAACCCCGAGCGCATACGAGCTATCGCCGTCGACAACTCCGGCCAGCAGCATGTGCGGACCGAGTCCCTTGCCGCTGTTCACCGCATCCCGCACCGCTGTGATGAACTCGAATTCGTTGCCGACGTCGCGCACGGTGGTGACGCCCGCAGCCAGGTAAATTGGCCCCCACTCCACCTGCTCATAGTGCGCGTGCATATCCCACAAGCCTGGAATGATGAACTTTCCTGTAACGTCGACACGCTGTGCGTCCGACGGCACTTTCACTTTGTCACTCAAGCCGACGGCGACGATCTTGGCGCCGCGAATCACGATCGTCGCGTTTGGCATGGGCGGCTCGCTTGTACTGTTGATCACCGTAGCGCCGACAAGGGCAAGTGTGCCGGTGCGCCGTCCCCGAAGCCCATGGCTGAGCTCGGAAAGAGAGGCCATCTGGTCGCGCGCCGCGCTGGCGACGAATTTCGCGAGGGCAGATTCATACTCTTCGCGAACCGCTTCAAAGTGGTCGAACTCTGCGTCGGTCGAAACCAGCGCCGCTAAGTTGTCCTTGCCATCCATCCATAGTGTTTCCATCCCCCAGATCAGGCCCCGTACGGTATAGCGCACCATTTGAACGCTGTGCCCTTCAACCTCGATGGTTTCGAGGCCGCGATCCTGAATCTTCACCTCGCCCGCGGGAAGCATTGTCAGTTGCGCCGGCGAACCGTGCGCGCGCCAGTAACGGACAAGCGCCATCTGTACTGCCACAGGCGCATAGCCGGATATGGCGAAAAAGCTCTGGGGCGCGCTGACCGTGTGCGTTTCCTTGCCCCGACGGATCGTTGCGGTTGAGCCGCTAAGTTCGATGTCGGAATCGATCTCCGACATCCTCGAAGTATTGCCCTTGATGATGAAGCTCTGGGGCGTGTAATCGTCCGCCGCCCTCAGCGTGGCGGAGAGCGGAACCTTTGTACCGCGGTCCGTAAACAAAAAATCGGATTTCAGCGTGAGTGTCCGGCCGTCGTGGGTGATCGTGTAGCTCTCTTCCCCGATAGGCTGCTCGAACTTATGCAGCCGGAACTTCCCGGTTTCGGCGACCGGGGAACTTGTTTGCGACCGCAGAGCAAGGGACGAAAGGACAAGCAATACGAGGTAGCAGCAAACAACAGGCGACCGGCAAGAACAGTTCACGCGGACACATCCTCCTGAAACGAAGTGAAATGCGAGGGGTAAACTTTCTCAAATTGTGAGGGGTATTTTTGCAATTGTGTGGTCAATGTCGTTTGAACGCGACGACCTCAGTTTAGTTTAGAAAGTCCTACTCGGTTACCCAAGTCCACCAGTTACCACACTCTATTTCGTTCGGCGAGAACGATAAAGTCTTGTTGGCCTTTTCCACCCAGACATAGGCGTGTTCCGCGCGAGAGTTCACCGTGACCTGAACGATGACTCCACTCCCACCGCCTGGGCTCAAGGAACAGTCAATCGAATAAGATTTGATCAGTCCCCATTCTCCACCCGGTCCCCAGTCACGGTAGAAGTCATTGAACTGGTAAGTGGAATACTTGTTCGCGTGCTGCTTCCACTCGGGGTCGCGGAACCACACCGCATAGGCGCCCTCGTAGTTCCGGCTTTGCAACGCCGCAAAGAAGTTGCTCGCCGCTTTCCGCTCGGGGTAGTTGCGATGGTGATAAACCACCCATGCGGCGAGTAGAACGAGGACAATGACAATGGCAATCCGGCGGCGGCGACGACGGTCGCGCGCAGGATCGTACTGTTCAGCATCCATCAGGGTCATGGCTGCTATAAGCATAACGGAAACCGGCACAGAACAAAAAGTTCCTAGGCGAATTGATAAATTGAGTAGTCTGATATTTGGATAATTTATTAAGGCGCGGCCGAGAGAGTTTTCAATTTTGGAAATTACGCAATTACTAAGTTATCCGATCTTCTTACAGGGTCCTCTTGAACAGCGGCGTGGCGACACTTAGAGTGATAAGCGCAAAAATGGAGAGATAAATCATGTCCGGCCAGATGGCGGTCATGCCTGCTTCCTTCAGCAGTATCGACTTGAAGCCGTGTACCGCAAAGGTGAATGGGTCCACAGCGGCGATACCTCGCAACCATTTGGGAAACGCTTGGATAGGATAGATTGCCCCGCTGGGGAAAAACAGCAGCGTATTAAGAATTCCAAAGATCGCACGCGGCACGAGTGGATCTTCTACCCGGACCATCAGCAGAAACATCATGGTATTAAATGCGACTGAGGTCAGCACAATCAGGATCAGCAATTGCAGAGCGGTGGCGGGATTAAACACCGTGCCTACGCCCGCCAGCAGTGAACCAATTACCGTGATTACCACTCCAGTCATTATGGCCTTGATTGCCCCTGCGGCATTCAATCCGAAAACCAACTCGGTCTTGGTAATGGGTGTCACCAAATATCCCTCGTGAACGCCGCGGGCCTTGTCATCGATATAGAGCATGCCGCCGCCGATCATCACGGATACGAACATCGCCAAGGTAATCGAGCCTGGCAAAAGGTACTTCATGTATTCGATGTAAGGATAAAGCTCCACAATCTGCAGCACGGTTTGTTGCAGAATTCGCGGCTCGATGGTGGGCTGATTGAGCGCGTTGGTGATGCTCGTGAGTTCGTCTTCGAGGGTCGAACTCATGAAGTTGTCGCTGTTATCCACGACCAGCGCAATACGCGGCTGATCCTGCTCATACACGCGTCGCGAATACTGTGGCGGAATAATGACGGCACCCTGGATCTTGCCATTGCGCACGTCGTCCATCGCCGTCTTCGGGTCGTTATAGTAGATGGGTTCAAAGGTCCGCATATTGGCGCGCACCGAGTCAAAGGCCTCACGGATCTTGAGCGCTTGCGTGCCTCCGTCCTGATCGACGAGTCCCAACTTCGCGTCGCGAATCTTTCCGCCGAAAGCATTGCCCAGCACAATGAGTTGTACCAGTGGAAAAATCATCGACGCCATCATCAGCGCCGGAGAGCGGAAGAACTTCCTCATTTCACGCTCGACAATGGCGAGAATATGATTCATGGCTGTAACCCCGGTCTGGGCGGCATTACGAAGGCATGCGCTTTGACCAACTCATCGCGCAACTGCCGCCCGGTGTAGTGGACGAACACGTCGTCCAGCGTGGTGTTTTGTACTGAGAGTGAGCGGATTTTGACACCGCTGTGCACAGCCGCTTCTACCAGTTCGGTTGTGGTCTGCGATCCGTCCCCGGTCAGCACGCGGTACATGCCGGCACCTTCATGCTGGACAGAAGTTACGCCATTGAGCTTCTTCAGACGATCCTCCCAATCCGCGAGAGCGTTCTCGAATTGCGCTTCAATCACATTCGATCCTGGCACGCTTGCTTTCAGCGCTGGCGGGGTATCGAGCGCCACAAGCTTGCCATGATCCACGATGGCGATGCGGTCGCACAGCCGATCGGCCTCGTCCATGTAGTGAGTGGTGATGAGGATGGTGAGCTTGCGATGGCTCTTGATGTTGGTCAGCATCTCCCAGACCGCCACGCGAGAGACCGGATCCAGCCCGGTAGTTGGCTCGTCCAGAAAAAAGATTCGCGGACTGTGCACCAAGCCGCGGGCAATCTCGAGCCGCCGCCGCATACCACCAGAGAGCGTCTTGGTCTGGGCTGAACGCCACTTCGTCAGATCAACCAGTTCCAGCAACTCGTCAATCGCAGCTTTGCGCTTTTTCGAAGGAACGTCGTAGAGCTTGGCGTAGATGTTGAGGTTTTCCTCAATGGTAAGGTCAAGGTCGCTGGTGAGCGCCTGCGGAATTACACCAATCGCCCGCCGAGCCGCATCTGGATCCTTTTGCACATCGTGGCCCGCGATGCGAGCGGTCCCCGCAGTGATCGGAATCAGCGTGGTCATCATGCGGATCAGCGTGGACTTGCCCGCGCCGTTTGGCCCCAGCAAACCAAAAATCTCTTCTTCCTTCACGTTGAAAGAAACGTCGTCGACGGCGGTGAAATCGCCATATTTCTTGACGATGTGTTCCACTTGGATGGCATTAAAAGCATTGGGATCGCCAGCCGAACCGTACCCGTTGGAACCAGGCCCGTTGGTGGGAGCGCCCGGACTCGACCCGCTTGGAGCATTGCGATCCGCGATCATGGATGCTCTTCCGCCGATACGTTCTCTCGGGCTGTGCCCTTGAGTTGATCAGGCGAGACCAAAACTTCCGCCGTCATACCCGGAACGTATGCACCCTTCGGATTGTCCAGACGAACCTTGAGGACAATTGTGCGGATGTCACGCTTGCGGCGGCCGACGTCGCGTTGCGTTGCGAAATCTGCTTCTGCGGATTTGAAGAACACTTTTCCCGAAGTAATCGTGCCGCCGGGCAATCGGACTTTCAGAGTGTCTCCTAAACCGATGTGGTCGGCATCCGTTTCAGGAATTGCGGCTCGCACCCACGTGTCACCGAGATCGACAATGGTCACGATTGCCTGGCCCGCATTTAATACTTCCCCTTCACGGGCAGCACGCACAGAGACGGTGCCGGTCACCGGCGCATAAATCTTCGCGTACCCCAAGCGAACTTCAGCTTGTTTCAGCATGCTTTCCGCATTGGCGACTTGCGCGCGCGTCGATTCGACGGTACTCTGCGCGGCATGCGCCTGATGAGTGTTGGCGACTGCCGTGTTCAGGTCAGCCTCGGCAGCGCTCACTTGATCTTTCAGCGATTGCACCAGCGCTTTCTGGGCCGCGAGATTCGTCTCCGCTTGAACCCGCTCCTGATCGGAAGCGACTCCCTGGTTCGCGAGTTCGATCATGCGGCGACTGTCGCTCTCGGTACGCTCCAGGGTGGCCTCCGACTGAAGCAACTGCGCGCGTGCGGACTGCAGCCGTGCCTGCGCATTTACGACACTGCTCGACGTTGATCCCTGCGTCGCCTGCAAAGTCGACTGAGTCTCGGCAACCTTGGATTTCAAACTGTCGATCGTGGCGGCGGCAGCACGTTCTTCCGCCTCCAGTTCCGAGGGATCGAGCACCGCGATGAGGTCGCCCTGCTTTACCTGGGTTCCCTCGTCGACCAGGAGCTTTGCCAACCGCCCTTCAATCTGCGGGCTCACGATCACCTGGTTAGAATCTACCGTACCGATCAGAATCAGATCCTTGTTGCGGGGGGTGGATAGCAGGTAGTAGGTCAGCGATATGCTGAAGATCACGCCGAGTATGATTAGGAATTTATTGCGTACACTCACTTTCGTGCTCCTCGCTGCTTTGCATTGGACCCTTGAAAGAGCGCCGCGGAAATAAAATCCAGCACTGCCGTTCTGCGCGCCGCTATGCGCTGCGGAGACAGGGGATTTTTCCCCGTCATCGCACGCATGACTGGAGCGCTGGTGAAATAGAAGACAATCACCGCGATCATAGAAGGAACAAAATGCAAGGGATCCACTGGCCGGAATTCGCCGGATGCCTGACCGCTTTTGAGAACCTCGGCGACGCGGCCAAAAAGCGGACGGAAATATGTTTTTACAATGTGCTCAAGATGGTTCGCCCGGCCGCGGCCGGCACCCATCATTTCGCCTTGTACGATTCGCGGGTAGAGCGGATGGGTTGCGACGTAGTCGAAGTGCGCGCCCGCGTAGGCGAGGATCTTCTCGCGAGGCGGGAGATCGCGAGACAGGACTTCCCCGACGCACGCAACCAATCCTCCAAATACCTGATCGAGCACCGCACCGTATAACGCCTCTTTGTCCTTGAAGTAGTAATAGAGGAGGGCTTTGTTCACTTTGGCGGAGCGGGCGATGGCATCCGTTCTCGCGCCAGCGATGCCTTCGCAGGCGAACTCCCGCACCGCTGCCTGCAAAATAGCCGCACGGCTCTGCTCAGGGCGTCCGCGAGATCCGAGACGCGACTTGGAGATGGCCGAGGTCATTGTTGTTAATTAACTGGTTAGTTAGATTATATCAAAAGCTCGAAATATCTACAACTACACGAAAGGGCTTATGAATCAGGGCCGACTGGAAGTAATAGTAATGAGGTCAGTCGGCTACGCGCAGAACAACACTTTTGCCTCTCTCGAGGCCCGATCCGGTAATGTCGCGCCGCGATGCCTCAACCGCATTCCGCGAGCAGGCATTCGTAAGCACCCGCACCTGGTGCTTTTCGGAATCGCTTCTCGCCCATACCGCGGCGGCGCGAGCCACTCCCACCCGGTTTCGCTCCAGAATCGTCGTGATTGAACCGATGTCGCTGGGACTACCAACCGTGAAGCGAAGATAGTGCCTGCTGTCGCAATCGCGAGTGGCAACCCCGACACTGCCCCGGGAGCTCACCGAAAACCCGCCTTTGTGACAGGCAATATCGACCACATCAGAAAGCACTGCACTGGCGCTCGGCAGAGAACCGGCTCCCTTACCCGAGAAAAGCATTTCGCCAACCGCGTCCCCATGAACCAGCACGGCATTATTTTCATCGCGAATGCTGGCCAGTTGATGCGACGAGGGCAGCAGCACCGGAGCGCAGCCAAGCAACACCGTACCCTCGCTGAATTCCGCGGTCGCAACATGTTTAATCACGAAACCCAGTTCCCGCGCCGCTTGCACGTCATCGGCAGCAAGATCGCGAATCCCCTCGACCTGAACCGCGTCGGCCCCCACGTGCGTGCTAAAGGCGAGCTCAGTCAGAATTGTGAGTTTCTGCGCCGCATCGTGTCCGTCGATGTCGAGCGTAGGATCGGCTTCCGCGAAACCCTTAGCCTGCGCCTCGCGAAGCGCATCCTCGAACTCGACACCATCCTCAGTCATGCGGGTAAGGATGTAATTGCAGGTGCCATTCAGAATCCCACTGAGCTTCTGAATGTTATTCCCGACCAGGCCGTCCCTCAGGGCGCGGATAATCGGAATGCCGCCGCAAACGCTGGCCTCGAACCCCAGGCGGACTTTCTGTGCCTCCGCGGCTTTCATCAAACTGAAACCATCGAGCGCGAGCAGGGCCTTGTTCGCGGTGACCACGTGCTTGCCGCGTGACAACGACCGCTCGATAAAACCCCGGGCCGGCTCGATCCCGCCCACCAACTCCACCACGAGATCGCAACCATTGTTCAGCACTTTGTCAGGATCGCTGGTCAGAAGGGCGCGATCTACTCCCAGACGTTCTTTACCGAGATCCCGAACCAAAATTTTTGTGATGCGCAAATCGACGCCCGAGCGTTGACGGACGAGAGCCTCATTCCTGCCCAGCAACTCGACCAGCCCGCGGCCAACCGTCCCGCAACCCAGCAACCCGATTTTAAGTTTACGAGCCATAGTCAAACTTCTTGGGCCGAGCGGGGACGCCCGGGCCTCCACTGCGCTACGCAGCACCGCCAGCAATCGACGGCACCAGCAGCACCTCGTCTCCATCTTGAAACGCGTACGTGTTTCCGCCCAGGAATCGAATGTCCTCCTCGTTGACATACACGTTAAGGAACCGTCGAATCTCGCCCGCTTCGTCGCGCAAATGCTGCTTCAAATCCGGGAACTGTTGATCGAGCGCCGAGAATAGTTCCCCCAAGTTCGTCGCTGAACATTTGACCTGTCCGGTCCCGGACGTCAGGCGGCGCAGTGCCGTCGGAATCTGCACGGTAACTGTCATCTCAAGCCTCCACGGTTTCTGGAAACTCAGCCGTCTCCAGGGTTCTCTGCAAGAGTGTTTCGAACTCAGCGACCTTGGGCCGAATCGGCTCTTCCACCTCGTACTTGCCGGAGAGCGCGTCAGTGGTCTTCAGACCATTCCCGGTAATACACAGCACCGTCGTCTCCTCCGGCGCGATGCGACCTGATCGGTAAAGTTTGCGCGCGCACCCGGTCGTTACTCCACCGGCAGTCTCGGTGAAGATGCCTTCCGTCTCCGCCAGAATCTGAATCGACTCGATCATTTCCGGATCGGACACATCCTCAGCCCAACCCCCGCTCTTCGCGATGGCCTTGATCGCATAGTGTCCATCGGCCGGATTGCCAATCGCCAGCGATCGCGCCAGCGTTGCCGGCTTCTGCGGTTCTATATCGGCGTTTCCCGCTTTTACTGCAGTCGAAATCGGCGAGCATCCCGTCGCCTGAGCCCCGAAAAACTTCACCGGTTTCGCTTCGACCAAGCCCATCTGAATGAGTTCGTCAAACGCCTTCTTGATCTTCACAATTAACGACCCGCCTGCCATGGGTACAACCACGTTGTCCGGCAACCGCCATCCCAACTGCTCGGCGATTTCGAATCCCACCGTCTTCGAACCTTCCGCATAATAAGGACGCAGATTCACATTTACGAATCCCCAGCGATGTTCATCGGCGATCTGTGAACACAGACGGTTTACCTGGTCGTAGCTGCCCGCAATGCGAACCAGTCTGGCGCCAAAGACCTGGGTTCCCAGAATTTTCGCGGGCTCAAGATCCGCGGGAATAAAAATCCAGGCTTTGAATCCATTGCGCGCCGCTTGCGCTGCCACGGAGTTGGCCAGGTTCCCAGTCGAAGAACACGCGACCGTGTCGAAGCCGAAGCTGCGCGCTTGCGCCAATGCCACCGCAACCACACGGTCTTTAAAGCTAAGGGTGGGCAGGCAAACCGCATCGTTCTTAATGAAAAGATTCTTCGCGCCCAGGCGCGCCGCCAGCTGCGGAGCCCTAAGCAGAGGCGTGAAGCCGACCGGCAAACTCGGCTGATAATTCGGCGGCAGCGGCAGCAACTCCGCGTATCGCCACATGTCGGGAGCACGGGCGGCGATGCGCTCGCGGGTAAACGTGCCGCGCACGGCGTCGTAGTCGTAGAAAACTTCGAGAGGAGAAAAACAGTCGTCGCAAATGGATCGGGGCTGGTTTCCCCAGCTCTTGTGGCATTCCCGGCAGCGCAATTCGTACTTCGCGGAAACGCCCGCATCGACCCGACTGGTAACGCTCGCAGCAGCGCTCATCAGATACTCGCTTTCTGTAGCCGAGGGACGAGCGTGATCGAAAATCTCTTTACCGGAAAAAATTGATGGAGGAAGAAGAAGAACGAGATGCTGAAAACGCGGCACCCCGAATCTCATGTCCCCCGTTTCCGGGTGAGAGTTGACACCGGGCGACCGGGAGATGACTCCCGATCCGGTTGTCGTGGCTTCTCAGGGCTCGTCCCTCAGCCACTCTTCATGAAATCCAAGGTCTGCTCCGAAGAGCAAACTTGTTTGCGATAGTACACGCTCGGAATCG
>Ga0210396_10000283_pt1 | contig 75406 bp, 75 predicted proteins | sample IncBWH17OmetaG_FD_155466 | JGI IMG/M metagenome (GOLD analysis project Ga0210396, IMG submission 155466) | Forest soil microbial communities from Barre Woods Harvard Forest LTER site, Petersham, Massachusetts, United States - Inc-BW-H-17-O ... | reverse complement strand
AGGCGTGATGAAGCTGAAGTTAAAGGAAGGTTAATTTTTTTTCAGACTGCGCTTTATAGCCCGCCGACGTTCTACTCTACTGGTCAGCTTGTACCCTAGTCACGAATCATGTCAATGAGACTGCTAGTTGTGGAAGACGAGCTGCGCATGTTGGAATTGCTTCGGCGAGGACTCACCGAAGAGGGGCACACCGTTTTCTGCGCAGTGGACGGCAGCGACGGGTTGCTCAAACTGCGGCAGCAAGAATTTGACGTCGTAATCCTCGACGTGATGCTGCCGAAGATGAGCGGCTTTGAACTTGCGCTACAGATGCGGGGAGAGAAAAACTCCACCCCCATTCTCATGCTAACGGCAAAAGACTCGGTTCCCGACATCGTGCACGGTCTCGATTTGGGCGCCGACGATTACATGACGAAACCTTTTTCCTTCAATGAGCTCCTGCTCCGCTTGCGTGCGGTGAAGCGTAGGGCATCCGCGAGCCAACCTTCCGCGTTTCAGGTTGCGGACCTGTGGCTTGATCCAATTTCTCACCAGGTCAGCCGCGCTGGGCAGGCCATTAGCCTTACGCGAACCGAATACAGCTTGCTCGAGCGCCTGATGAGCAACGCCGGGAGAGTGGTTCCTCGCGACATGCTCATCCTGTCGGTATGGGGACGCAAGGCGGAAGTCGAAGGTAATACACTCGACGTGTTTATGCGTCTTTTGCGCAACAAGATCGACAACCGTGGCCGTGAGCGGCTGATCCATACCGTGCGAGGAGTCGGATACGTTATGCGGTCGGAGGTCTGATTGTGAAGAAGCCGTCGATCGGGGTTCGCCTTACCCTTTGGTATTTGGTGCTCTTCGCCGCGGCTCAGCTCGTCTTTGGCACGGGCATGTGGTTCTTTGCCCGACGCAGCCTGTACCGCATCACCGACGATACCTTGCAAGGACAAATCGACGATCTTAGCAATTTTCTCGAGGCTCAAAAAAAGAACGCTACAGTTGCCAAGCTGCAGGAGGAAGTCTCCGAAGCTTATCTGCTCGAACATTCCGGAGACTACCTTCAGATTTATGACGACAGTGAGGGTGTCTGGATTTTTCGAGCTGACTTTTTGCGACAGCATGCTTTGGAGCCGGCGGCAAACCGGCTTGTGGCTCAACCTCTTTATCGCGATGAGCAACTCGGCAGATCTCTCCGCTTCGTAACCCATAAGATCCAGGCGAACGGCCGAGTCTTCACGGTTCAGATGGGCCTCCCGATCGATCAGGTCAATCAAACGCTGGTTTTGTTTCGCGGCTACCTGTTGATGTGTGCCCCGTTATTACTGCTCGCGGCCGCTTCCGGAGGCTTCTGGCTGAGCCGAAAAGCCCTGTCGCCAGTTGATGCAATCACTCGAACCGCCCGAACCATCAACGCCACGAATCTCAGCGACCGACTGGAAAGGCTGTCCACCGGCGACGAACTTCAACGCCTATCAGACACCTTGAATGAAATGCTCGGACGCATCGAGCACGCTTTTATCCGCGTAACTCAGTTCACGGCGGATGTCTCTCACGAGCTGCGCACGCCCATCTCATTGATTCGCACGGAAGCAGAAATCGCGCTGAGAAGATCCCGAGACGATGCCGAGTACCGCGAAGCCTTGCGCCATATTCTCCTGGAGGCGGAGAGAACATCAGCCCTTGTCGAAGAATTCTTGTCCCTTGCACGGGCTGATTCTGGAGGGGAGACTTTAAGGATCGCTTCCGTGGATTTATCCACCATCGTTCGGGAGGTCAGCGAACAATGGCGAGAACTGATGGCGGCGCGGAATCTAGCGTTTACTTGTGAGGTGACCGAGGAAGAAATCACGGTTCTCGGAGACCACAATGCATTGCAGCGCCTCCTGACTGTCCTACTGGACAACGCGGCGAAATACACGCCTGCGCCTGGGACGGTGGAGCTTCGCCTGGAACTGGGGGGTGAGTTAGCGGCCATCCGTGTCAGCGATTCCGGCATCGGGATTGCTCTCGAAGACCAGCCGAAAATTTTCGATCGGTTTTATCGGGCCGACAAAGCAAGAAGCCGTAACCTGGAGGGTGCGGGAATCGGCCTCGCGATCGCACAATGGATTGTGCAGCAACATAACGGATCAATCACAGTGCAAAGCTCGCTGGGTAGGGGATCGACCTTTCTGGTGCAGTTGCCGCTTGAAGCAACGAAATTGCTGCCATTCAAGGCCTCAACGGTGGTCTTCACCACATGAAACGTCGGCCAATATCTCAAGGACCTGCCGAACGAATCTCAGCGTTGAGGTGTGAGCTCTTGCCCTAGACGGGGAGGAATACGAAACGCTCCTGAACATCCCGAGCCAGCTTGGGTTTCAGCTGGGAGGCCTGTTCGTCGTCCCACACAGACGTTCAATAACCTCGTCCATTCGTCGGCGAGCCAGAAGGAGCCTTCGCTTTGCGGCGCTCCGGCTGATTCCGAGAATCGCCGCCGCTTCCGCAACGCTGTGTCGTTGGATGTCACAGAGGAGAAATACCTCTCGACAACTCCGGCGTAACTGCAAGGCGTGCATCAGCACGGCCTGCATCACTCCCGACGGAATACTTGGCTGCTCAGTCGACAAACGCTCCCGAAAACCCTTTACCTGGAGTGGTTCGGTCATAGTTAAAGTTGAAGTTGAGCTCGACATCCCGGTTACTGGTTACCCCGTTTCCTGGCGCAAGATCGATGACATGCACTTCTGTTACGGCCGCGGAAAGCCCCCCGACTGACGCCGAAGCCGTCAAGAACGGCTCCGGCGAAGCTGAAGAACGACGCCTCTCCCCCCGGCGGCAATCGTCCTCCATCGGGATGCCGGTAACCCGGCGAAGCGGTTTGCTCCCTGGGTGGACCCGCGAACAAGCATCGGGGCCCATCAGTTACGGTGGTCCCGATCAGATGCTCATTGCCATGGTGCGTCCAGAGCGATTTTCGTTTCATGTGAAATAGTGCCAGGAGTGAATGCCTCAGCGCCCACATGGCCCTCGTTTCGCAGGGGGACGGGTGTAGAATAGCTGCCACTTGCTCGCACGCTGAGGCCAGAGCCTTGCAATTCCAAGAATTCAACCAGTCTTACCTGGAACGGCTATGTTCGGGCGATTTCCGGACAGAGAGCCATTTTGTCGCCTATTTCAGTGAATTGATCCAATTGAAACTGCGTTCGCGGGTAAATTCTCCCCAAGCCGTCGAGGATCTAAGGCAAGAAACCTTTGCGCGAGTCTTCGTTGCTTTGCGTAGTGAGGGGAAGTTAAGAAACCCGGAACGATTAGGAGCCTTTGTGAATTCCGTTTGCAACAATGTATTGCTCGAGCACTATCGTGCTTCTTCCCGGGAGGATCCGATCGAAGACGAAGAGAGTACGAACATTCCCGATCCGTCGCTGGATGTGGTATCGATTCTGTCGCACAAGGAAATGCAACAGAACGTTCGTCAGGTTCTGGACGAATTATCAGAGCGGGATAGGCGCCTGCTGCGGGAAATCTTCCTGGAAGAACGAGACAAAGACGCGGTCTGTCATGATTTTGGCGTGGACCGGGACTATCTCAGAGTCCTGCTTCATCGCGCCAAGCAGGCCTTTAAGGCAGTCTATCTGAAGAAGTTACCCGCCGGCATAAGGGGCACGGCTGCGGATTAACACGATGAAACGATTTGTCTTGCTCTTTCACTATCCATACGAAGGACATATCTGGACATGGACCATAGCGAATCAATTCGCTTGATGGCTGCCGAGAAGTACCTGCTCGGCGAGCTTGCCCCTGAGCTGCGCGAACAATTCGAGGAGCATTTCTTCGACTGCCAGGAGTGCGCTCTCGATGTTCGGGCCGGCGCTGCGTTAGTAGAGCACAGCAAGGTGGTGTTGTCGGAGCCAGTCGCCGTTTCTCCGACGAGGGTACCGGTCCAAACCCGCACGAAAGCGGGCTGGCTCGCATGGTTGCGTCCTGCCTTGGTCGTCCCTGTTCTGGCCATTCTGCTGGCGGTGATTGGCTATCAGAACCTGGTGACGTATCCGCAATTGAAGCAAATGGCCAGCAGCCCGCAGATTTTGCCGTGGGCCTCGATCAACGTCAGCACCCGTGGGACGAGTACAACCCAGATCTCGCCACATCCTGGCCAGGGCTTCCATCTGCTCGTGAACATTCCCCCGGAGAGCCGCTACACCTCTTACACTTTCGACTTGTCGAGCCCGTCAGGAAGACTAGAGTGGTCGCGCACGATTCCTGCGGCCTCATCCGACGAGGCCCGGTCGATTTATGTTCCGGGAGCGAATCAGGAGCAAGGCGTGTACACGCTGGCGGTGCACGGCAAAACGGCCACCAATGAGAGTTCAGACCTCGGTCATTATTCGATTGAAGTGCAAATTCAGAGATAGCTCAAAGGGGAGGAGCCAAAAATATGGCCACAAATCCGAAATCACCAGTCGCGCCGCAACCTGTCACGGAACCGTATCACGTGTATCACGCCGAAGCCCACGTGCTCAGCGGCAACTTGAAACATCCTGTCAATCAGCCGATTGAACGTAAGGCACGCGTGGTATTGGAGAAGACGCGGCGCGACGGCCACGTCAGCCAGTTCGTTGCGGAGGATACCATGGAGGGCCTGATCTCCTTCAAGGCGGGCCACACTCGCGCGTCGGGCACCAAGATCGAGAAAAAAGATCTTTGGGGCAACGATCATTCTGGCTGGGTGACACTGTCAACGTCAGTACTTGAAGGCCTTAATGTGTTCGAGGTCATCACGGTCGATCGAGTCGTGGCCCAGGTTTCTACCGAGCATCCAATCACCGACGGCCATGTTCCCCGAGTCACATTTTTGGGCACGCGTTTTGAAAACTTCCGGATCGGCGGGTATCCGGTGGAGGTAGAGCTTGACCTCGGAATTTGTGGTGGCAAACCGGACGGCGACCGGCCCTATCTGGAAGACCGCGGTTTCCTCGATCGTGTTCAGCGTCAATTCAATGAGATCGCTGGAGCCAAGGGTCTTCCTGACGACCTAGAGAAAAAGTACGATGCCGAGATCGCTTACATCGACGATCTCAAGAAACGTGCCAATGGGCGCGCGAAAGGGGAGCGGAACGGGTATCCTAAGCTGCAATGTTCGCTGGTCAAAAGCATCGGTCCGATTCCGATTCCGGGAGTCAAGACGTTCGGGAACATAATTTTCATCCCGGATTTTGGGACCGTGTCCTTGGCCGAAGTCGAAATCGGAATCGAAGCCGGCTACGACGGCTATTCGGAGAAATCGGGAACTGGCTCTCCGCAGGGGCCACGCGACAGCAACTACTTCGCGCTGGACATGCTGCACATGCATCTGGGCTGCATCGGCGGCGGGGACGTAAAGGCTGGCAGCGCAAGGACCAACGGTCAAACAAATCCCTAGGTTCTTCTTTTCTTGTATGCATGATCGTCGCCTGCGGGTTGGCTTGTAGTCATCGCGACAACCCGCAGGCTACATTTGAAGATACCTATAAAGCCTTTGTGCGCGGAGATCTAAGAAAGAGTCAAGAAGAAGCTGGTCGAGAATGCCAGCGACTCCACGATTCAAACCCAGAATGGGCTTGGAAGTTCAGAGTTCTGGAAGCCAAGTCCCTTTTGTGGCGCGGGATGTACGAAGAGGCGTTAACCCTTCTTAATACCCTGCCGACTCGACCCGACAACAAAGATTCGATGATTGAGATTCTTTCGCTCGAGGGCGTGGCCCAGGCCCGACTGCATCAGTTCCACGAAGCGGATGAAAAGCTCAGGCAAGCAACGCAAATCTGTCTAGAGTCCTCTGCCGCCACATGCGGCGATGTCACGCGGGCTCGCGGCATTCTGGCTGTACAACGTGGGCAGCTTGCCGCCGCGAAGCAATTGTTTGAGCAATCGTTGGAATTCGCTCGCGCCCGCAGCGAGCGTTTCCTGGAAGCGACGGCTCTACTCAACCTCGGGTTGACGGCACTACAAGAAGAACATTTTGACGGAGCTATCGATTGGACCGATGCCGCCTATAGAGCGTCAACGGCCATGGGTGCGGGTAACATTACGCAAACGGCTCTCGGCAATCTTGGTTGGGCCTACTACAAACTTGGCGACTCTGACAGATCATTGGAGTTGTCTCTGGAAGCCGAAAAGCGTGCCAGTCAGGCGGGGAACGTAATCCTACAGCTATCTTGGATTACGAATGCCGGATATGTCTACGCGCGCCTTGGCGATCTTGGCCGTGCCAAACAGTCGTATCTTAAGGCGCTTGATCTCGCTACCGCGATCAATGGCAGAGAAGATATCTACAATGCCCTGCGGGCGTTGGCGCTTTTGTCGCTCGAGAACGGCCAACTAGAGGAGGCTCGCAACTACTCCGATCAGGCCATCGTGATTGCACGGGCAGACAACAACCGGTTGGATGAACTCTATCCCCTCTTGGTGAAGGGCCTGATTGCTGCCCGGTCGGGGGATTCGGCAGGAGCAGAGCACATATTCCGCGAGGTTGAAAACGACCAGAACGCGAATCCCTCACTGACGTGGCGGACTCAGCATGCGCTCGCGCGACTCTATGAAAACGGAGGTCGCTCAGAGGGTGCAGATGGTGAATATCGTGCGGCACTGGCGACCTTTGAAACGGCTCGATCGTCGCTGCAGCGTAGCGATTCGAAGTTGCCGTTTTCTAACAACGCCTCACGCATCTACGACGACTACGTTCACTTTCTGGTGGCACGCGGCAAGACGGACGATGCTTTGCGCTGGGCCGACTACAGCCGTGCACGCACCCTGGCTGAGGGATTGGGACAGCTGACGATGGGGGCTTCCTCCGGAGCTCCGCCGTTGAAAGCTCAACAAATCGCACGGCAATCGGACGGCACAATTCTTTTTTATTGGCTGGGCGAGAAGCAATCCTATTTGTGGGCGATCACGCCGCAGAAAACCAGCTTGTTTACTCTCCCACCCGGATCTGAAATCGATGCCGCTGTGCAGCGGTATCGCAAAGCTTTGGTTGGGCCACAGGATATTCTCGAAACCGCTAGCCCTGATGGAACCGGGCTGTACAAAATGCTCGTTGCCCCTGCGCAATCTCTGCTGACGAAAGACGCGCAAGTCTTTGTCATCCCGGACGGCAGCTTGAACGGCCTGAATTTCGAGACCTTGCTCGTGCCAGAGCCCAAACTACACTATTGGATCGAAGATGCGACCGTCGCCGACGCCAGCTCACTCCGGCTCCTTGCAGCGTCACATAACTCGCTGCATGACGCAAATACTGGCCCAGGCAAACTTCTGCTCATCGGGGATGCCGTCTCCCCCAACGCCGACTATTCCGAGTTGCCTAAGGCAGGGTTGGAAATCGAAAACATCGAAAAACATTTTGTTCCCGCGGGGCGCGAGGTTCTTACCCGAGCTCAAGCCACTGCTCCAGCCTACCTTGCGAGCGCGCCGGAGCAGTTCGCGTATATCCATTTTGTAGCTCATGGTACAGCCAGCCGATCGAGCCCCTTGGACTCCGCCGTCATATTGTCAAAATCTTCTCCGGCGGAAGATTCCTTCAAGCTGTATGCACGGGACATCATTCGCCACCCTTTACACGCGGAGCTGGTGACTATTTCGACCTGCTACGGTGCGGGTGCCCGTGCCTACACGGGTGAGGGATTAGTGGGACTCTCGTGGGCGTTTCGACGCGCTGGTGCTCACAACGTGATCGGCGCACTGTGGGAAGTCAGCGATGCCTCGACACCCCGCCTTATGGACCAACTTTACGACGAACTAAAGAAGGGTCGAAGCCCGGAAGCGGCTCTTCGCTCCGCGAAGCTTTCGTTACTCCACTCGGAAGGCGTCTTCCGCAAGCCATTCTACTGGGCGCCGTTTCAGCTTTATACCGGTACTTAGAAAATTCGTGCACTCGTGGTGAAGATCAGGTTCACGAAATCGCGGATCATTTGTTTCTGCGCGCTTCAGCTTCTGCGAGCCAGCCACGACGTAATTTCTCTGCGGGGACGCTTGACAGGTAAGGCTTGATATCCAGAATCGGAGTCCCGTCAAGCATGTCTATGCCGCGTACGTGCAGCCGTGTGCCGTCTCGACTAAGAAGCTCGACAATGGTCAGGCCGACAGGATTGGGACGTCTCGGGGATCGCGTCGCGAACACGCCGTGCGGCCGATTATCGCTCGGTGGTGTGCCCAGCAGTTCGAAGCCCTTCGAGTGATCAAATACCCAGATGACGATGAGGTGAGAGAAACCCTCGATGTCAGTGAGTCCGACCCCGAATTCCGGTAATACTTCGAGAACACCTTCCGCATCGTGTTTCGCGCCCAACCCTTTGGGAACCTCACGAGTGTCTTTGTACGAGCTTCTGACATACCCAATGGGCAGCGGTGTGAACAAAGTCACTTGCCCTCCTGGTTCGGCAACTTTCAGGTGGTCTCCAACTGGCACACACCACAGTGTAGTCCGACCGTAGCATTGTGGAACATTCCGCTCACCAGCGGTTTCAGATGGAGCTTGCGCCGCACCCAACGCCGGAATTGCGGCGGAGCGGTTCCCATTGCAGGTAGGTCAGCGATCGCCACAACCATTCCAGCGGCCCAAACAAGAAGTAGCGCAACCAGATTGGAGACGCTAACAACTGAACCGCCCAAATCACGAGGACGATAGCGAGCTGCCCCACTCGCAACACTTTGCCAATCAAGCCAAGGCCGTGACCGTAGAAAAGAGTGGTGCACACCACCGTATGCATAATGTAGTTCGTAAACGCCATCCGGCCGACTGCAGCCAGGCGTCGCGTTAGCGAAACCATTGCTGTCGCGTTCGACGCGAGCATGATTGCGCCGACCCAGCCCAGGCTGACCAACAAACTCGCCCAATAATTGAATTGCATGCCGTAGAAGAAGGAATAGCGGAAGTCCCAGCCCGCGGCGAAGTCACGGTATGTTCCGTAGAGCGTCACCGGAATGCCGATGAGCAATCCGACAGCGATCATCATCCTGTAGAAAGACGATGGCCTTTTGGCACTGAAAACTCCCAACTTGAAAAGTGCCATGCCAACCAGCATTAACCCAGTGACGCGCCAAAATGTGAACGCCACAAAGAAGACGGTTTCCATTTGCAGGGAGTCCGGCACGCGAAAACTCATTTGCGCCGTCCAGTTGCCTCGATAGGCCGCAATCTCCTTCGCGGCCATCGCTGGCGTGGGCATCCACAACTGTTCGCGAGCAACTTGCACTTGTGCGGGAGACCAATGTTGCGACCACAGGCCGTACGCCGTCATGGAGGCGGACGCGACGGCGATGGCCAGGACGCCCAGCACCAACAACGTGCGTGGCCTAAATCTGCGGAAAGGGTAGACCAGCAGCCCGCACATTCCATAGGCGACCAGAATATCTCCACTCCACAGAAGGTAGGCATGCGCCAGGCCAAACAGGATCAGCCAGCCCATGCGCCGGTAGTGCAGAGCGGCAGAGGGCTTGCCTGCGGCCTCGACGTGGCTGGTCATGAGCAGAATTCCGGCTCCGAACAGCATGGAGAAAATGGTCATAAACTTCTCATCTGCTAAGACATGGCTGAGCAACCAGACCCAGAAGTTTGCTCCGTGCAGATCGCCATACGCGGTTGGATTCCAATAGGCGGCGCTGATCATCGAGAAGTACTGGATGTTCATGGGGAGAATGCCGAGCAGAGCGAAACCGCGGAGCACATCGATGCTCACAATGCGCTCTTTTTCGGCTACCGGCCGAGGGTTTTCACTGATGCATTCTCCGCCAAACCCTGGGGTCGAATCCTTCGACATGACTGTTTCGCTCACTGTTCCACTTGTTTAGAGACCTTGGCATCACCGCTTGCATCAGTATTCGGGGAGTGGATCTGTTGGAAGACATCCGTGGAGGCCTTGAGATAATCGCTGAACTCGTCCACCTGGCGGATACGAAATCCCGCGACGAGTTGCCGTCCTTGGGCTACAAATTCTTGATGGCTGGGTAGCCAAATCTCATCATGGACTCTCTGCTGCTCGATGAAACCCTCGAAGCCCTTGACGTTGCCGAGAAGACCCAGCCCGAGGTTCAGCGACGAGACGCTGGTGAACTCCATGCGAGCGATTTCCGCGTCATCCGGGCTGATCCACATTGTCCCCTTCATATCTCCGGCGACTCTGCCCGCGAGGTTTCCCTGGTGTTGGGGAGGTGATTTCGCTTCAAAGGCGTAGACGATCATGCGCTTTCCATGAATGTCGTCCCAGCGCAGAGGCGTGAATCGAGACTTCAAAATGACGTCGGAAAACAGAATATCGTTCTTGGGATGAACTTCGCCAGGTTTCTGCGCCTTTTGTTCATACTGGCGTATTTTGTGTTCGATCTCCTTTTCTTGTTTTTGCAGATCACTCTGCGACACCGGCTTTGCATCGTGGCTGACGTGGAGGGAGAAGAACTCGTAAGCTGTTGGCGTTATGTAGTACGTATCCGTGTGTTGGCTTCGGACTTGTCCTTTTTTGTCCAGCGCGCAGGCCGTGATCCGGTCTGTGAAGGTGTATTGGCTGAGCAGGGACTCGAGATCCTTCTGATGCTGGGCGACGCGCGTCATGAACGGAACCGTATCAGGGAAGGGATTCTGTACTTGCTGGGCTGTCTGGCCCTGAGTATAGCCTTCCGGGCAGAGCAGCAGGGCAACAAGCATCGTGGCGACAAGCACGGTCAAAGCGCTGGCCGCTTGGACCAAGATTCGCGCGTGGCATCTGCTTTGGATAACTGCTGTGAGCACTTTCGTTTCTCCTCTCCATCGGTTCATGATTTCATCATTGGTGGAGATTAACCCAGACCAGCGTGGCCGGTTGCAGCGCGTCTGCGGACCGCCTGAGCGTTGCGACAGGCCGCGGGTTCTGCGCGACAAGCTGAAGTGGTACGGCAGCGTTCTTGGGCTAGAATACTGATCATGCTCAAGCGTGACGAACTCGGTTTCCCATCGTTCTGGCAGCTCCAGATGATGGGATGGGCGTGCCTGTATGTGCTGGTGCTTGTGGGATCGATTCCTGATTTTTTACATCGCTCCGGAGCCTTCCGCGACGACACCCTGGCTGTGGTTTTTATGTTCATGGGCAGTTGCGTACTGCGTCCTATTTGCCGAGCATTGTGGCGACGCGCGCTTCCGTGGCTGGCTTTCGAGATCCGAGTGTTTGTCTGGTCGCTGTTAGTGGGAGCGGCGGGCGCGTTCACCGCCGAGCTCTCGGTGTTAGGCTTCCGCAAAATGGATTGGGCCGACCTAGCGGGGAATTCCGTGCAGTTCGCCGTGGTCCTTTTTTTGTGGTGCAGCCTGTACTTCAGCATCAAGCACTGGCAGCAATCGGCGCAGGAAAGGGAGCGCTTGCTTCGCGCCGAAGGTGAGGCACGGGAGGCCCGGCTCAGCGCCTTGCGCTGCCAGTTGAATCCGCATTTTCTGTTCAATTCTCTGAACGCTGTTTCGACTCTCGTCCTGGATGGCGACGTTCCCGCCGCGACCCGTATGCTGGCGCAGATCGGGGAGCTTCTAAGAACTAGCCTGGATCATGAGATTGTGCCGGAAGTGCCGCTCTCCCAGGAGATTGCCTTCACCGAGCAATATCTTGCGATCGAGCAGATCAGACTCGGAGAGCGCTTGAGGGTTGACCTCGCGATTTCTCCGGCAACGCTGGACGCTCTGGTTCCGAGTATGTTGCTACAGCCTTTGGTGGAGAATGCCGTGCGGCATGGCATTGCTCCCGTCGTCGGAGGCGGAACCATGGTACTCCGAAGCGAGTTTCACGATGGTCAATTGCAGATCGTCGTCAAGAACTCGGGTGCAGTTGCTGCGAGGGAAGACAAGCCCATGAACGGGATTGGCTTGTCCAACACGATAGAGCGACTAAAGACGCTTTACGGTACTGACCAGAAGTTTACGCTCGTGTGGCCTCGAGCAGGTGGCTGCGAGGTGACCGTGGAACTACCCTTCCGAAAAAGTAACCAAGGACAAGAGGTTCTCTTGTGCGCGCGTTGATTGTTGATGATGAACCGTTGGCTCGCCGCGGCGTTGCACTGAGACTGGAAAAGTGCAGCGATGTCGAGATCGTAGGCGAATGCGGGGATGGTTCGTCGGCCGTAGAGAAGATATTCGAGCTTTCCCCCGACATTGTGTTCCTTGATGTGCAAATGCCGGGCATGGACGGATTCGAGGTTCTCCGCACCTTACCCAAAGAGAATCTGCCTGGCGTCATCTTTCTCACAGCGTATGAACAGCACGCCTTGCGCGCATTCGAAGTTCACGCCCTGGACTATCTGCTCAAGCCAGTGGACGACGAACGCTTCGCTGCCGCGGTCGATCGGGCGCGGAAGCTTGTGGATTCGACTTCGAGGACCGCGATCACTGAACGTATTTTGCGAATGCTCGACCGCAACTCTGAGAAGTATGTTTCACGCTTTACGGTGCGGACCGGTTCACGGATTCAGATCGTGCTGGCGGAGGACGTCGAATGGATTGGGGCTGCGGGAGATTATGCGGAGCTGCATAGTCGCAGCCGCTCTCACTTGTTGCGCGAAACCATGAGCTCATTGGAACAAAAGCTCGACCCCTCGAAGTTTCTTCGCATCCATCGTTCGCGAATCGTGCGCACCGGAAGCATTCTGGAGCTTCGGTCCATCGAGAACCGCGAGTTCACCGTGAAGCTTGCAGACGGTTCAGAACACCGGTCCAGCCGGACCTACGCCGACCAACTCGAGAACTGGCTGTCTTCAGGAAAAGGTTGATCGAGACGACCTCAAGAGATTTGACCTAGAGCCATAAACGCTGGTTCCCGTTGAGTATTGCAGTTCCGGGAATGTTGATCCGCGAGGGCTGGATAAATCTCGTTTATGTGCTCCATAAATTTAAATTGCAGAGATATTTCCGATGCATGTGATAAGAACTATGCATTGGACCGCGGCGGATTCGTCTTTTACTGTCGTGCTTGGTAGCTACCGATTCGCCGAGTGTACCCGCAGATGAGCGGTTCGGGTAGAACGTGAGCAGTGATTGTGAAATGCAGTTTCCCCAATAGCCCTGTTAAGGAGCGATTTGATGCGTTCTTTTCCGCAGCGCCGGAAGAAAGTGTCTCTAAGCGAGAGATTGTCCCGTTTGGCCGTTCGCTTGCGAGATCCGGAATGGCAGCGTTACGGAAAGTTGTTGCTTCTCGGGAAGGCCGTCGGCGTTGCTCTGGTTCTGCTCTTCATCACCGTCGTTTCGGGCCTGCTTTTTGGACGCGTCTATGCGGCCGATGCTGAAGTAAAAGCCGCAGACATCGTCAATCCGATTAATACCGTCTGGACGCTGATCGCCGCATTCCTCGTGTTCGGAATGCAGGTCGGATTCACCATGCTGGAGGCCGGTTTCTGCCGCTCCCGCGAGACGGTGAATGTCCTGATGGAGTGCATCGTCGACACCTGCCTGTGCGGTTTGCTCTTCTGGGCCTTTGGCTTCTCGTTCATGTTCAGCCACGGCAATGGCTTCATCGGATACCACTGGTTTTTCCTGAAAGACGTTCCGGCAACCTACGAAAGTACCGGGGTCGCTTTTCTGGCCTTCTGGCTTTTTCAATTCGCCTTCGCCGACACCTGCTCGACCATCACTTCGGGAGCAATGATCGGACGCACTGGATTCGTTGGCGACCTACTGTATAGCGTCGCGGTTTCTGGTTTCATTTATCCGATCATTGGTCACTGGGCGTGGGGCCCTGACGGCTTCCTGGCCCTGATGGGCAGCGACGGTCATTTCTTTCCGTCGCTGGGCACAGGCTTTCATGATTTCGCCGGGTCGACGGTTGTGCATACCATTGGAGGTGTCATCGCCCTGGCTGGCTCCATCGTTCTTGGCCCACGTCTGGGACGCAAATTCAAGCGCGACGGTGGCGGTCCAATGCTGCCTCATGACCTGACAATCGCAGCGAGCGGTGGCTTGCTGCTATGGTTCGGCTGGTATGGCTTCAATCCTGGTAGCACACTTTCCGCGATGGATTTCGAAGGCATCGGTCGAGTGGCAACGAACACCACACTGGCTGCGTGCGCGGCTGGGCTGACCGCGATGCTTTACGCTTACATCCCGAATAAAAAGTGGGATGTGAGTTTCACCATTAACGGATTCCTTGCAGGGTTAGTCGCCATAACTTGTCCGTGCTATTGGGTGAGCCCGACGGGAGCGATTCTTCTCGGCGGCGTAGCTGGCGTTGTGGTGGTCGCGGGCGTCGAGTTGCTGGAGTGGCTGCGCATTGATGATCCCATCGGCGCAGTTCCCGTGCACGGGATGTGCGGCATCTGGGGGACGCTCTCGCTAGGCCTCTTTGCCTGCGGCAAATACGGATCCACCGGACCGGTCGCGCCCGACAACTCCGCGTCGCTCAAGGGACTGCTTTACGGCGGAGGCATGCAGGTGCTGACGGCACAGGCGCTCGGGAGTCTGATTATCACGACAACTACTTTCGCGGTCGCCTACGCCGTGATGTATCTGGTAAATGCGACCGGCAGGCTGCGGGTGTCGCGCGAGGGAGAGCTTTACGGTCTAGACTTGCATGAACACGGGATTTCCGCGTATCCGGAATACGTCATTTCTTCTGCCGGGTCGCCGGTTGATCTAGCAGATGAGCCGGCTAGCCGGTCGCCGGGTGCGATGAAGTTTGAGTCCGCGATACTGCAACGGAACGAGAATTAACAATAAGGGCCCACCAGCTTCGGAGATTTTGGCGTAGGATTGATACGAATCACGATGATCAAAGTCGAAGCAATCATCCAAGTCTCCAAGCTGGAAAGCGTAAAGAGTTCGCTGCACGAGATTGGCATCGAAGGCATGACCGTACTTGAGGCTCGCGGCCATGGAAGACAGAAGGGACACACCGAGTTCTACCGCGGACGGGAATACACCGTCGATCTTATCCCCAAGATCAAGCTCGAGTTGGTCGTCGCCGACACCATGGTCGAAAAAGTCGTTCAGGCAATTTCTGCGGCCGCTCGCACCGGGAAAATCGGTGACGGGAAAATTTTTCTTTCCCACATCGATGAAATCATTCGCATCCGAAATGATGAGCGCGGAGAAGATGCTCTGTGAAACGGCAACAGCGAGGAGCATAGATCGACGCAACATCCCCCCAGCCACAAGAACGCTGCTCGTGAGGTTCGGCCCGGATCAAACGGTATGACCACGGCAGGCTCATTAAGCAGAGAACTACGGGATCTCTACACGGCGGAATCGGCGAGGATCCAGGAGGACTTTGCTGCTAAGGGCAATGGCTGGGCGGCGATCTCACAGCGTACGGCGCTGGTAGAAAAGATTGGTATTCATCTCTGGAAAGAAATCATTTGCCCAGACGAGCAAGGTCCACTGAAGTTCGCCCTTGTCGCATTGGGCGGATTCGGGCGCAGTTGGCTTTTTCCGCACTCTGATATCGATCTGCTTTTTCTTCACGCCGATCATGAAACCGAAGGAGCTTTCAAGCATCAGGTTCGAGGCTTTTCGCAGGGCTTGTGGGACCTGCGCCTGAAGGTAAGTCCGGCCACCCGCGTTCTGCAGGAATGCGACCGCTTCGACCCCGCCAACCTCGAGTTTGCGATCTCGCTGCTCGACTGTCGCTATCTTGCAGGCGATCGCGATCTGTTCACGCGGTTGCACGACAAAGTTATCCCAAAGTTGATGATCACGGAGACGCAGCCTCTGGTGCAGCGACTGGCCGACGTCACGCGCAAACGCTATGAAAAATTCGGCAATACAATCTTTCATCTCGAACCCGACGTAAAGGACACTCCTGGTGGCTTGCGGGATTGCAATGTGGCGCTTTGGCTCAGCCTGCTCTCCTCCATGGACAAGCTTCGCGACCGGCCTGAGCCCAAGTCGCTGCTGTCATCTTCGGCGCGTAAGCAGTTCGAGCCTGCGCTCGATTTTCTGATGTCCGTGCGCTGCTTCCTGCATCTTCGTTACGGGCGCGACGACAATATGCTGTCGTGGGAGGCGCAGGAGGAAGCAGCGAAGCACGGAATCGGTGTGTATGACGCACACGATCTCGCTCCCGCCGACTGGATGCGCATCTATTTCAGCCACGCCCGCTCGGTGCATCGCACCGCCACGCAGTTGCTGGAAGAAATTCCGGCGGCGTGGTCTTCGCTTTCCCGACACTTGCACAATTTGCGGGCGCGAGTCTCCGACGCCGACTTTTCAGTGGTCGATGGCCTGGTTTTCCTGCGCCAGTCGTCGGCCCTGCAGGATCCGGAAGTGTTGCTCCGTCTTTTCCATTTCGTGGCACATCATGACGTGCGCCTTAGCACGACCACGGAATACCAGATTGAGCAAGTATTGCCGTCGCTCGCCGCGACGCCGCCCAGGGGAGCGGAGCTTTGGCTCTATCTGGGAGAAATTCTGACCCAGCCGCATGCCGCCCACGCCCTGCGGGCTATGCATTCCTTGCGCTTGCTGACTCTACTCTTGCCGGAATTGAAGGCGATCGACTCGCTGGTGGTCCGCGATTTCTATCATCGTTTCACCGTCGACGAGCATTCTTTCTTGGCGATAGAAAGCCTGCACCGGCTGCGGCAGTTGCGATCGGAATGGGAAAAGCAATACGCCGGAATCCTTGACGAACTCGAACAGCCGGAATTGCTGTACTTGTCTCTCTTGTTGCACGACACCGGTAAAGGCGCGCCTTCCGAAAATCACGTTGAAGGCAGCCTAGCGATAGCGGAACAATGCCTAGAGCGTTTGGACCTGGAGTCGTCGGAGCACGAGACCGTGCTCTTTCTGATTGGCAATCACCTGGAAATGTCGGCCGCACTCCGCCGCGATATTTTCGATTCGGCGACCGTTGCTGCATTCGCTGAGAAAATAGGGACTCCCGAGCGCCTGAAGATGCTTTGCCTCTTCACCTATGCGGACATCAAGGCGGTTAATCCCGACGCGCTGACTCCGTGGAAAGCGGAGAACGTCTGGCAGCTTTACATTGCAGCCGCGAATCAACTCAGTCGCAACGTGGATCAGCGACTACACCCCGATGCCGATCTCGATGACGAGAAAGTTTCCCGCCTGCGCGTTCTGGCTCCTGGAGCCGGCAAGAAAGTGAAAGCTTTTTTGGAGGGGTTGCCGCAGCGCTACTTGAGAACTTATGCGGCGAACGAAGTGTTGCATCATTTGGAAATGTCGGAGAGCCTGGGGAAGCATCCCATCCAGCTTGATCTAAAGCGAGGCCGCCACTGGTTCGAACTAACGCTGGTTACGGACGACCGCCCCTTCCTTTTCGGCAAGGTGGCTGGAGCCCTAGCCGCGTGGGGCATGAACATTGTCAAGGCCACGGCTTTTTCAAATCAGGCGGGAAGGGTCGTCGACACCTTCTATTTTACCGATCGTTTCCGAACCCTTGAACTGAACCTCTCGGAATGGGAGCGCTTCAAGTGTGGTATCAGCGATGTCTTGACGGGAGAGACGGACCTCGACCGCATGCTGAAGAGCCGCATGCAGGCAGAGCAGAGGAAAAACACGCCCAAGGTAAAGATTAAGACCTCGATTGAGTTCGACGAGAAGTGCTCTTCGAACAGTACGCTGGTGCAAGTGGTGACGCAGGATCGGCCAGGCCTGCTGTACACGGTTGCCTCGTGTTTCTCCCATCACAAGTGCAACATCGAAATTGCCCTGATCGACACCGAAGGGCAGATGGCGATCGATGTTTTCTACCTCACCGAGAACCGGAAGAAATTGACAGGCGACCACCTGAAACAAGTGGAGACCGCTCTCGGCGAAGCGTTACGGAGCGGGCACTCGCAAGTACCGCCCCCCACGTTGAAGCCAGTGACTCGTTAGAGGGACAGCCTTTTGGTCGAGTGATCCGGAAGCTTCTCGCCTCCCGAAAAATCCATTGTCACCATCGAAATTCTTGATTGTACTTTCCAGCCCTGGAGAGGGTACACAATGTAAGATGACACGCAGTTTCGCTACCGTCGATCACGATGCCTGTGGCGTGGGATTCGTGGCGCAACTTGGCAGCCCAGGTTCGCGCGAGGTGGTGGAGCGGGCGCTGGAGGCGCTGCGCCGGCTCGGCCACCGCGGCGGGCTGGATGCGGACGGCAGGAGTGGCGACGGCGCCGGTTTGCTTACGCCCATTCCCGACAAATTTATACGAAGGTGCGCCCGCGGAGCCGGGATCGAACTGCCATCCGTGTTTGCATTAGGGATGGTTTTCTTGCCTCGCGAGCAAGAAGGCGCAGCGCGCGAGTTGATCGCCAAGCTCGCACGGAGTGGGGGGCTCCGATTATTGGGATGGCGTATCGTGCCAACTGATCCTTCGATTGTTGGTCCTCGTGCCCTGGAGAATCTTCCCGTCATCCAGCAATGCTTTTTCGCTCCCGTGGACGAAGCCGCCGACTTGGAATCGAATCTCTTTGGACTGCGCAAAGAAGTGGAATCCGTTGCTCCGAAGGGAACTTATTTCTGCTCTCTCTCTTCCCGAACCGTCGTCTACAAGGGCTTATTGACTCCGGAGCAATTGCCAGCGTTCTATTCCGATCTGGCGGATCCGGATTTTGCCAGTCCTTTCGCGATCTTTCATCAACGCTACTCCACCAACACGAATCCCAGTTGGTCGCTGGCGCAACCCTTCCGCTTCGTCGCCCACAACGGCGAAATCAATACGATCAGCGCGAACCGCCGATGGCTTCGAGCCAAAGAATCGTTGCTACGCGAGACACTCGGGCTACCCGCGACAGTGGGATTGCTTGAGCAGAAGGTGAGCGACTCTGCGAGTTTCGACAATGGGCTGGAAGTCTTTCTGCGCAAGGGCTACAGTCCGGCCGCCGCGATGTGGAGCATGGTTCCGCCGGCGGGGGAAGGTGATTCCGGCATCCCATCGGACTTTCAGTCCTTTCTCGAAGCCCACGCGCATGAGCAAGAGCCATGGGATGGTCCTGCTGCTTTGATCTTTACGGATGGCTTCACGGTGGGCGCCAAGCTCGACCGCAACGGCTTGCGTCCGCTGCGTTATACGCTCACCTCGGATGGCTTGCTGGTTGCCGGTTCAGAGGTGGGGATCGCCGATTTGCACGACAGGCAGGTGATCGAACGGCAGCGATTAGGTCCGGGCGAAATGCTGGTGGCCGATCCCGCAAAGGGCAGATTTCTTTGTCCTGGAAGTATTCCTGAACTTGGCGAATGGCGGCAGTTTGTTTCCGATAATACGGCGGTGCGGATCAACCCGTCCAACGAAGTTTCTATCGCATCGAGACCGGAGCCGACCAAGGTCCTAGCGGCGCTCGGCTGGAGCGAAGATCAATTTCGGTTATTGTTTCAGCCGCTCATTCAAAATGGCCAAGAAGCGGTGTGGAGCATGGGGGACGACGCTCCCTCGGCTTTTCTGTCGAGCATGCAGCGCCCGCTGTGGGAGCATTGCAAGCAGCGCTTCGCGCAGGTTACGAATCCGCCTATCGATCCCTTGCGCGAAGCGCACGTGATGTCGCTGGATGTTCATCTGGGCGATACTCTACTGCTTTCTTCACCGCTGCTCGACTCCGGCCAACTGCAATTGATACGGGAGAAGCTGCGACCGATTAAAGTGATCGACTTCACTTTTCCGATTGCCGATGGAATTGAAGACGCAAAGCGAGTTTTGCAGAGTCTCGAACAGCCGATTACAGCAGATGCTCGCCCCCGCCTGGTCCTGCTGAGTGATCGTGGCGTGAATACGAACAATGCAGCCTTGCCCGCACTGCTCGCTTTAGCTGCGCTTTGGAAATCGATGGTAAACGCAGGAGAATGGAATGTGCCCCTGATCATCGAAACGGGGCAGGTTGTCGACACCCACCATATTGCCTTGCTGGTCGCGGCAGGTGCCAGCGCAGTGCTGCCCTATGCTGCGTTGGAGCAGGCGGCGAGGCTGTGTCCCGAAGGCGTGGCCGGGTATCGTCTCGCTGTCGAAAAGGGTTTGCGCAAGGCAATGGCGCGCATGGGCATTTCGACGATTGCAAGCTACCGCAACAGCCAGCTCTTTGAAACCATAGGTCTGGACGAAGAGCTTCGGGCAAGCTTCTTTGAAGATGCGGGTGGCGCTCTCGGCGGTAAAGGCCTCGACCCACTCCTCGAAGACTACATTGAGCGTCATGCCGCAGCGTTTAGAACCGAAAATTCGCAACTGCGCGATCTCGGGCTATACCGGTTCCGGCGCGAAGGAGAACGCCACGCTACCTCGCCGGATCTGGTGCGGCGAATGCATCACTACATCAAATCGCCTACCCCGGAGAATTACCAGGCGTTCACCGAGATTGCAGGAAAAAGAGAGCCAGTCGCCATTCGCGATCTCTTGGAGATCGCACCCGGCGTCCCGGTGCCCCTGCAGGAAGTTGAATCGGACGCTGCCATACTCAGCCGTTTTAGCACGCAGGCTATGTCGCTGGGAGCGATCTCTCCCGAAACCCATCGCACCCTGGCGATCGCCATGAACCGGCTGGGCGCGCGCAGCAATACAGGCGAAGGTGGCGAAGATCCGGCAGTGTACGATGAGCAACCCGAGGCCAACAACCGGGTTAAGCAGGTGGCCTCGGCGCGATTTGGCGTGACCGCCGAATACCTCGTCCACGCCGACGAGTTGGAGATCAAAATCGCGCAGGGGGCAAAGCCCGGCGAGGGTGGCCAACTTCCCGCAGGCAAGGTGACGGCATACATCGCGCGGCTAAGGCATTCGGTGCCGAACACGATGCTGATCTCCCCGCCGCCGCATCACGACATCTACAGCATCGAGGATCTGGAGCAACTGATCTACGATCTGCGGGCGGTAAATCCTCATGCGCGTATTGGAGTCAAACTGGTCTCAAGCACCGGGGTAGGCATTGTGGCTACGGGCGTCGCCAAGGCTGGTGCGGAGGTTATTACGATCAGCGGCTACGACGGCGGCACGGGCGCGTCCCCTCTGACTTCTATCAAGAACACGGGAATGCCCTGGGAAATTGGACTGCGTGATGCGCACGCCGCGCTGGTGCGTGCAGGTTTACGTCGCCGGGTTCGCTTGCGCGTTGATGGTGGATTCAAATTTGGACGGGATGTCATCGTGGGAGCGCTGTTGGGGGCTGACGAATTCGGTTTCGGTACGGCAGCTTTGCTCGCCCTCGGGTGTGTGATGGCCCGCCAATGCCACCTGAACACTTGTCCGGTCGGAATTGCGACTCAAGAGGAAAAGCTGAGGATGCGGTTTACCGGAAAACCGGAAATGGTAGAAGATTACTTCCGCGCCGTGGCCGGGGAGGTTCGGGAACTGCTCGCGGCTATGGGAGCCCGCTCGATCGAGGCGATCGTGGGCGCCGTCGATCGACTTCAGCCGCGCACCCCGCGCGCGGCTCGCGCCTTGTCAGAACTGCTTGAGCCAATCGTCACGACGCCGCAAACGGCTTGCCTGCGCGAGCCCGCTGGCGCTCTTCAGCTTGCTTTGAGCCGGAGGCTGGCGGAGCGGAACACCAATCGTTCGCAACCTTTCCGTATTACGAACGCTGACCGGGCGGTGGGAACCCATCTGTCTGGCGAGACCTTGCGCCAACGCACCGGAATCATTACGCCCGTTGAGTACGATTTCGTGGGTACGGCCGGCCAGAGTTTCGGTGCGTTCTTGATCCCTGGAATTACGCTGCGGCTGTTCGGCGAGGCCAACGACTATGTCGGCAAGGGTCTATCGGGCGGCAACATCGCGATTACGGGGGGCGAAGAAGCTTCCCTGCGTGGAGATGTTTTAGCCGGTAACACCGTACTGTATGGCGCGACCAGCGGAGAATTGTATATTTCTGGCCGAGCGGGAGAACGATTTGCCGTACGCAACAGTGGTGCGCTGGCTGTAGTCGAAGGCGTGGGCCAACATGGGTGCGAATACATGACCGCTGGCGTGACGGTCATTCTCGGTCCTGCCGGGATTAACCTCGGAGCCGGACTGACGGGCGGGCTGGCTTACCTGCTGCGCGATTCGGCCGGACGACGCGTACACAACGAGCAGTCCGTCAGGATGGTCCCTATTGAACTCAAAGAAGAGCTGTGGCTGCGCCGTGTCCTCCGCAAACACGAACGGCTCACGCGAAGTCCGCGCGCTGCCCAGTTGTTGCACAGCGAACGGCCGCTACCCTTCAGTCGGGTCGAGCCTCTTTCTCCGTCCTGTTCGATCGCGGAGACTTGGGAAGCGATCCTGAATCGCTTCGGGAGGCGCAAGACTCCCGTTTTCGATGTCTCACGCCTCGTCCCGCTTGATAGCTTGCCGCCGTATCGCAAACAGCGAGTGCTCCAGGGAAATCGATGACGTTTTCCTCATAGGCTACTCTTCCGTCCAGCTATAATCGCACACTAATTATGGACTTTGACCAACTGGTTACATTTCTACAAGTCGCCAAGCTTGGCAGTTTCTCGCGCGCAGGAGAAAAGGTCTTCCGCTCGCAATCAGCGGTGAGCAGTCAGATCCGATTGCTCGAACAGGAATACGGAGACAAGCTTCTCGACCGCTCCGGAAAGTCGGTAAGGCTCACGCCGGCAGGAAGAGTACTGTTCGCCTATTCAGAGCGGCTTTTGAGGATGCGCGATGAGTCCCTGCTGGCGGTCGCCGATCAAGGCGCCACGCCTCGCGGAACTCTGTTGATCGGCGCCAACGAGGCTACATGTCTTTACGTTTTGCCGGAGGTGTTCGCCGAGTATTGCCGGCTCTATCCAGGGGTTCAAATCAGCATCTACCGCAACTTCAGCTACAAGATCATCGAGAAGCTGGAGAACGGATCGATCGACGTGGGCATTGTAACCTTGCCCGTCAAATCGCCGAGCCTGAAAGTGCACTCTATTTTTCGTGATCAGCTTATGCTGATGGTCAATCCGCAAAATCCTCTGGCCAAGCATAAGCACGTCTCCGTCGCGGATATCGTGACGCAACCGCTGCTGTTGCCAAGAACCGGCTACAGTCGGCGGGTCATGGACAAGCTATTCCGGCCTTACCGTGCTCACTTGCAAGTCAGAATGGAATTACCCAGCATTGGGATGATCAAGAGCTTTGTCGCCGCCGGGCTTGGCGTCTCTCTGATCAGCTCAAGCTTCGCTCGGGACCAGGTGCTGGCGGAACGAGTCAAGCTGATTCCTCTTCAAGGCGTGGAGTTGTGGCGGGAACTGGGGCTGGCTTACCGTCGGGATCGAACCCACACGCGTCCCACAACTACGTTCATCGCTACGGTCAGACAGCTTTCCTCAGGCGCAAAATAGTCGTCGCGATTCTCCGATCGGCCCACGAAAAAAGGGCACAACGTTTGTGCCCTTGTTCTGACCGAGCTAAAAGTAACCGACGCAGCTCCCTTACTGCCCGATGAACGTCATTCCGTGGGGGCTAACCATGCCCGTTACCACCGGAGTGAGCACGCCGGTGTGGGTGTTGAGTCGGCCTACAAACGTCGGCCCGGCAGAATAGGCTTCGCTTGGTCCGAAAAATGGCGTCGTGATGGAGTAAACGGTCTCGCCATCCCGATCCGAAACCAGAATCACGCCTTGCGATGAATATGCCAAGACCGTATCGTCAATTTGAGCCGAAGTGTGCCCGGAGGTAAGCGCCAGGTGAAACACGCCCTGATCCGTGAATCCTGGGTGATGAACGAAGATCAGTTCGGCGTCGGCCTGACTGTCAAGAATCAAGTCGCCCTCCGGATCTGTAGTCATGGAATCTGGGTCCTGGAGATTGAGTTGAATCGGGTGGCCGGAGGTGATGTCGGTGGCGATGGCGTTACCGAGAAGCACCGGGGTTACAGCAACTCGGTCGCCAACCAGTGTGGCCTTGACAATAGCCTGCTTGGTATTGGGGTTGTTCGAGGGGTTGGACGCGCTGATATAAACGTCGTTCCCGATAAACGCCATATCGTCGTAACCGCCACCGTGGGCGGGTTTCGCGAAGGTATATTTCGTCGATTTCCACGTTTTCGGATCGAAGATAACCAGGTTCGGATTGGCGTCTTCGTTCTGCAGGGCCCACAAGCGATTGGTTTTCGGATCCACTTTCAGTCCGTCGTTGTGGCCCTTGACTCTGACTTTATGAAGCACCTTTCCGCCCATGGAGTATTCGACAATCGTGCTGTAACCGAAGGTACCATCGGGCTTGGCGTTGTTTCCGTAACCAATGACCACATTACCGTTCCAGAGAGTGATCGAGTCAGGCTGGAAATAAACGCCAAGCACGCTGGCGGCAAATACCGACACCGTATAGGGGGGTACAGACGCGACCTGAGCAGCAGCTGTCGCTGTAGCGGCTATCGCCAAAAACAGAATTCCGCAGATCCCTAAGACTCGGGACCATAAGTTGCCGGTTTGTGCCACGGATACTGATCTCATTGGGGGTCTCCTCGTGAGGAATTGTGCAAAGCAAGTGTAGGTCTTTCGCGCCCAGGCTCGGTTAACGAGAGGTTAATAATTGGCTACCGTTTCGCTGTTCACGGAACACCTGGCATTCAGCGTCATCGTGAGGCTAAGCGCCTAATACTTCACGATTGCAGCGAACGATTTCGGATCGAGGCTGGCGCCGCCGACCAGGGCGCCGTCGATTTCTTCTTCAGCCATAAGCGCCTTGGCATTCTCTGGTTTCACGGAGCCACCGTAGAGGATGCGAAGGTTTTCCGCGAACTCCTGCCCGAAAGCTTTGGCTGCTTCTCCACGAATCAAGCTGTGGGATTCTGCGGCAAGCTGCGGCGTGGCTGTCTTGCCGGTTCCAATGGCCCAGACTGGCTCGTACGCGACGACCAGTTGGGCGGCTTTCTTGCCAGAGATGGCGTGGAAGGCACGAAGGCATTGGCGACGGAGCACATCTTCGGTCAGCCCAGCTTCACGTTCTTCCAGAACCTCGCCCACGCAAACGATGGGCGTAAGCCCAGCCTCAAGGGCGGCTTTGAGTTTGAAATTCACCATATCGTCAGTCTCACCGAAATACTGCCGGCGTTCGGAATGGCCGATGATCGCGTGAGTACAGCCGACGGCGAGCAGCATCCTGGGACAGACTTCGCCGGTATAAGCGCCTTGCTTTTCCCAGTACAGATTTTGGGCGCCAATTGCCACATTCGATCCCTTGACAGCATCCACTGCGGCGCAGAGATCAATGTAAGGTGGACAGACGACGACTTCATCACGATCGTGGTTTGCTACCAAGGGAAGAAAGTCACGAAAGAAATCGAGAGCTTCGTCAGGCGTTTTATACATCTTCCAGTTGGCGGCGATGAGTTTCTTTCTCATGGGGATCCCTTTTCGATTCGGTATGCGAAAACGGGATTCAGATTCTGTAGCTGTTCGGCGGCGCGCGAGTAAATTCGCAAAGTCGCAACGTCGAAAAGAACAAATCGAACCCGACTGACATGGCTCGTGGCGGCCAGAGCCTCAACCGTGGAAGAAATCGCGATCGATGCGGCGGCCGAAGCCGGGTATCCGAAAGCCCCCGTCGAGATAGCAGGAAAAGACAGAGACTTAATGGCATGCTGGTCGGCTAGCCGGATCGATTCGCGGTGACAACTTGCCAGCTTTTCAGCTTCTCCGCTTTCTCCGTCGCGATAGACCGGACCCACGGTGTGGATCACGTGTTTTGCGGTTAGGCGTCCGCCGGTGGTGATCACCGCCTGCCCCGCGGGCAGGCTTCCAATCTGATCCACAATTCGCCGGCATTCGGCCAGTACTGCGGGTCCACCAGCTTTGTGAATGGCGCCATCCACTCCGCCTCCGCCCAGAAGATACGAGTTGGCTGCGTTTACCACCGCGTCGGTCGTCTCGTGAGTAATATCGGCCGGACCGTAGAATTCTATGGTCCTTCCCCGGTCCAATAGGATACGAATTTCCGAACGCTGCACACTGGTCTCCAGGCGGGTCAACGCTTATCGGTGAGCGCCTCAACCCCTGGAAGCTTCTTGCCTTCCAGGAATTCAAGTGACGCTCCGCCACCGGTCGAGATGTGCGTCATCTTGTCGGCAACTCCGGCGGCGTGTACGGCGGATACTGAATCGCCACCGCCCACAATCGAAATCGCACCTGCGTTTTCGGCGATGGCGTGAGCGATCTTGGAAGTTCCCCTGCTGAACGGCGAAACCTCGAATACCCCCAGGGGACCGTTCCAGACGATGGTGCGGGCGCGGGAAATCTCTTCTGAGAAGAGTTCTACGGTCTGAGGCCCAATATCAAGGCCCATCATGTTGGGCGGGATCGGTTGCCCGCGGTTCACAATGTGGACCACAGCGTTGACATCAATTCGGTCAGCCACGATGTGATCGACCGGCAACAAGAACTTCAGCTTGTGGCTTTGGGCTTCCTGCAGAAGCTGGCGGGCGAGGTCGAGTTTGTCTTCCTCCACACGCGACTTGCCGACATTCTCGCCCTGAGCTTTCAGGAATGTATAAGCCATGGCTCCGCCGATGAGGAGGGTGTCCACTTTGCTCATCAGGTTCTGGATCACGGCGATCTTGTCGCTCACTTTGGCGCCGCCCAGAATAGCGATGAAAGGCTCTTCGGGATGCTGCAGGGCTTTGCCCAGGTAGCGAAGTTCCTTCTCCATGAGCAGTCCAGCGGCAGATTTCTTCACAAACTTTGTGATGCCAACCGTGGACGCATGGGCGCGATGGGCGGTTCCGAAAGCGTCGTTCACGTAGTAATCGGCGAGGTTCGCAAGTTGCTTGGAAAACTTCTCGTCGTTGGCTTCTTCTTCGGCGTGAAAGCGGAGGTTTTCCAGAAGCAGGGTTTGTCCTTTTTCCAACTTGCCAGCTATTTCTTCGGCCTCCGCGCCGACGCAGTCGGGAGAGAATCCGACGTTCTCGCCCCGGGCAAGTTCCTTGTCGAGGAGCATGCGCAGGCGTTCAGCCACAGGCTTGAGGCTCATTTTGGGATTGGGCTTGCCCTTGGGACGGCCGAGGTGGGAGGCGAGAATGAGCCGCGCGCCGTGCCGCAAAGCGTACTCAATGGTGGGCAGAGTTTCTCGGATACGGGTGTCGTCCATGACCCGGCCATCCTCCATGGGCACGTTAAAATCCACGCGCATCAGGATGCGGTGATCGTTGATGGCAAGATCGCGGATGGAAAGCTTGGACATTATAGATTCCTTAATCTAGTGCGGCCTTCGGCATGGTACGGGCTCCCAGCGAGGGCAGGATGCCCACGCGATAGCCATCTGGATGCCGGCGCTAGAAAATCCTTACAGGCCTTTCTTGCCGAGATAGTTGATCAGGTCGTGGACACGGCACGAGTAGCCCCACTCGTTGTCGTACCATGAAATCACTTTGACCAGGTTTCCGCCAACTACGAGAGTCATCGGCGCATCCACGATGGAGGAGCGCGAGTCACCGCGGAAATCAGCCGAGACCAGTTCGTTTTCTTCGTATCCCAGATAGCCCTTTAAAGGGCCTGCTTGCGATGCCTTTTGCAGGGCGGCGTTGACTTCTTCCCGGGAGGTCTTTTTCTCGACAAGTGCAACCAGGTCGACAACCGAAACGTTCGGTGTGGGAACGCGCATGGCGAAACCATCGAGCTTGCCGGCCATCTCGGGGATCACAAGTTTCAGTGCCTTGGCCGCACCGGTCGAGGTCGGAATCATGGAAAGAGCGGCGGCCCGCGCACGGCGCAAGTCTTTGTGCGGGAAGTCGAGGATAACCTGGTCGTTGGTGTAAGAATGAATGGTCGTCATCGAGCCGACGATGATCTTGAAATTGTCATGCACTACTTTCACAACGGGCGCTAAACAGTTGGTAGTGCAGGAGGCGTTCGAGATTATGTGATGCTTGGCCGGGTCGTAAACCTGTTCGTTGACACCGAGGACTAGAGTGACGTCTTCATTCTTTGCCGGAGCTGAGATGATGACCTTCTTGACCGGCCCGCGGAGATGCTTCTTGGCATCATTGGCATCGGTGAAATGGCCAGTGGATTCGAGTACGACCTGGGCACCGACGGATTCCCATGGAAGCTTGGCCGGGTCCTTTTCCGCGAAGACCTTAAAGCTCTTACCATCGACTGTGATGCTGTCGGAACCGGCCGAGATCTGGTTTTGCAGGTTGCCGAGAATGGAATCGTACTTGAGTAGGTGAGCGAGCGTCTTCGGGTCGGTGAGATCGTTGACGGCGACGAATTCGATGTTGGGGTCTTTGAGCGAGGCGCGCATTACGTTGCGCCCGATGCGTCCGAAGCCATTAATTCCTACTTTTATTGCCATCTTGCCTCCGTGAGGGTATGAAGATACGACTGAAAAGAATGTGGGGCCAGGAACACAAAATGTTAACAGGGAAACAGAAGGGCAGCAAATGCGGCCGCGGCGAAATGCCCGAGGTAGATAGCCCATTGGCAGAGGCCGATTCAAGTCCCTTGCGAGAAGAAATTATGAATGCGACGTGAAGCCACCGATCTCGATGTAGACGTTCTTCTTGCTCCAGAGAAACGAAATTCGCGCCAGCCAGTACTTCTTTTCGATCGTCTGGCGGGCACGTGGCCAGTCTTCGGGAGGGAGTATTCGCGCTGTGGCCGCGAACTCCGGACCGGTAATTTTGCCTCGGATGGTGCAGGGCGCGACTCGCACCTGGGGATTATTCCGGATGCGCTTGTACTTCCCGGAATCGCTGCGAGTCATCACGTAGAGTTTGTCGTCCTGTTCTCCAAACCACACCGGAGTGGCTACGGCGTCCCCACTCTTGCGAAAGGTGGTAAGGCTAATATATTTCTGGCCCTGGATTTCGGGCGGGATCGGCATAGGGACATTGTACGGGAGATCCGAGGCGTGAATGCGTCGGTTCGTCATGGCACCCTAAACAGCCGAAGGCCGAGTTTTTCCACAGCTGAGATGTTTCAAACCTACATCAATGGGAGGGAAGGTGCGCTGTCAGGCTTGGTACCCGTGTGACGGCATACGTTGCCCGAGAGGCTGCGGGTGTGTTACAAGCCAGACATGCGCAAATGGATGAGTGAGCGCCTGAAGCGCCGCAAAAAGGAGCCGGAGAAGGCGGGAACCGATCCTGCGCAGGCCCCGCTGCAGCCTGCATTCTACGATACCGAGCCAGTGCGACCCCAGCCGGAAACCCAGAGACAAGCAGCAGCAGCGCCGCCGCAACCGGAGTCAATACACGAGTTGCCGTCGGTCGAGCCACAGCCGGCTCAACCACGGCAAGCCGAAAACGGAGATGTAGCCAAACGCCGGAGACGGCGCGGTAGAGGTGGTCGCGGCCGCGGCCGCAACGGCGCTCCGCCGGTAGAATCGGCAGGCACAGCTGGCGAGCCACAGCCGTTGCAAACTGCCTCGAAAGCAAGTCTGGCACCTACGGCCGTAGCCGCGCACGGTTGTGCAACCGCAAAAGCTCCATCGACGCCGCCCCAGGCCGAGGCGCCGCGTCCTTCTAAAGGTGTGGTCGTACTGGCGATTGGGTTGCCAGGGTCGGGCAAGAGTTCCTGGTTTAAACGCCACAACATCACTCCACTCTCGAGCGATCTCTTGCGCGCGCTTCTGTTTGACGACCCCACCGAACAGCGCTTCCAGGATCTGATTTTTTCCAACCTGCGCTCCATGCTGAAGGCGCGATTGATTGCGCGGCGTCCGATGAATTATGTGGACGCCACCAACCTGTCGCCCCACGAGCGCAGCGGGTGGATCAAGCTGGCCAAGGACTACGGCTATGAAGTGCAGGCAGTTTTCTTTGATGTGCCAGTGGAAGTGTGCCTGGTCCGCAATCAACGCCGCGAACGCAAGGTGCCGGAAGACGCGATGCGGCGCATGGCTGGAAAATTAAAGCAGCCCACGTTTGAGGAAGGATTTTCGAAGATCACCGTGGTAAAGGTGAAGCAGAAAGAGTGAAAGTTTCGAGTCATCAGCGCGCCTAAAATCGGGCGGGCGAATTGGCAATCGGGAATTGCTAAGTGCACTATCCCTTGAGATACGGTAGCAATTCTTTGAATGCGGGCGCCCCTGACGAACGCAACAGTTCGTAGATGATCATCTCGGTTGACGAGATCACGGCGCCCGCCGCGCGCATGCGTTCCAGACCAATCTTCCAGTTCCATTCCGTGCGCGAACTCACGGCATCCGAAGCCACGTGCACAATGTAGCCTTCGCGGAGGGCCGCCAGCGCGGTTTGAGTCACGCAAATGTGACTTTCCATTCCACACAACAACACCGTGTTGCGGTTTCCCGGCAACCGCTTCAGCAGGGAGCAGAAAACATCGCTGCCGAAGCAGGAGAACATTTGTTTGTCGATAGCATGGGTTTCCGGCAGCAGGGAAGCGATCTCCGGCACGGTGGCGCCCAGCCCCTTGGCATATTGCGTAGTCATAAGAGGGGGAAGTTTCAGGATTCCGGCAAGCCGAATGAGCAGTTGCGAGTTCCTGATGAGCTGATCTTTTTGAAAGATTGGGGGCAGAAGTTTTTCTTGGATATCGACCACGAGGAGCGCACAGCGGTCTGCCTCGAGAGGAGTGCGTGCGATTTCGCCATAGTCGCTGGCCAGCGGAGTGATGTTGCCAAGGGTGGTAACCATGAATGTTCTCCTCGGGTGAATCTTAAACCGTAAGCTCGCTAAGTAACAGTTCGCACGGAGGGCGCTGGAGAAACGGGAAGTCTCGTCCGCGAGAGACAATGCAGCAATTGTTGACCACAATGCGATCGCGCCGATAGAATCATAGAAATCAAGGTGGCGGTTTTTTCCCGCCCTACAAGTCACTCTGCCCCCTCGTTCAATGGTAGGACACCTGCCTCTGGAGCAGGTTATCGGGGTTCGAATCCCTGGGGGGCAGCCAAATTTCCCTCTTCGCTGTTAACGTCGCGCCCCCAGTTTAGTACGCCCCTGGTGCCATTTGATGCGGAGTGGTTGTGCATCCAATCTCAGAGTCACGCCGGCTATGCTAGGTCCGGAAGATGATGGAAAGCCTGGAGCAAGACCCTTTTGATAATGCGGGTTGTATAGCCCCACCGAACGAAGTGGTGGCATTGATCACTCCGACTGGCGATGAGACGCAAGAGGTGTCCCCCTGTTTTGATCATCCGACGTTGACCGACATCTGAATACCGCCAAAATCAGTTGGCGGTATTATTCACCGTTGCCAGGAATTATCTGGAACGCCCCCACCAGGATCGAGCACATTTGTGTGCCAAACGCTCCTCCGCCGAACGGGACCGCCTGTACGGGCGCCGATTGGACCAACAACGTAATCATTCCAAACACGCAGGTGTTGACCGATATTGCGAACGGCCAGCTCGCCAGCGTGAGTTGGGTCATTCCCCGCGGGCAAGCATCTGACCATCCCGGAATTAGCGACGGCTCCGGGCCATCGTGGGTGGCGTCGGTAGTGAACGCTGTTGGCAACAGCCAGTACTGGTCGAACACCGCCATCATCATTACCTGGGATGATTGGGGAGGTTGGCACGACTACGTGAGCCCCACCCTCACAGGTGGTCCGGGTATCATCAACTCCTATGAACATGGCTTCCGCGTGCCCCTGATCGTGGTCTCGCCTTACGTGAAGCCAGCATACATTTTCCACCAGGTAAAGGATTTCGGCAGCATTCTGAAATTCATTGAGGGAACATTCAGTCTGCCTAATATCGCACCCGGAGCTTCGCCTGCCTATGCTGACGCCACCACCAGCACCGGCGACCTTTCGGATTGTTTCGTTCAACCAGCCCCCATTGACGTTTCAAACAATCCCGGCACCCATGGATGCCAAGCATTTCCTGGAAGATAAAACTGCGCCCACAGATCCTGACGACGATTGATCTTCCATCGCGGCACATTCCCCACCCCTCGGCATGGACGTCCATCAGGATGCGGTGGTAAGCTTGCCGTCTGGTTTTCGCATGCCAGGCAAGCCCGATATCTCGAAGAGCCAGATTCTGCCGGCCCGGACCGGATGACATCCGATGGCGTCCGTTCCGACTAGTACGCCCGAAGCGGGAGGTGGCGTGCGCGGCGTCGCGCAGGCGGTAGCCGCACCACTCACGCGCGCCGCAATCTTCCTGATCGCGACCCTAAACTCGGGCCCCGAAAATCGCGCGACCGTTCGCTCGTTCTGTGGAGACGTCGCCGCGCTGTTGCGCGCCGTAGAATTTCGCGACATTGAAGGGGGACTTTCCTGCGTCGTGGGATTTGGGTCCGACGCGTGGGACCGACTCTTTGGGCCGCCGCGGCCGGCGAAGCTGCATCCGTTCCGGGAGATTCGTGCCGGGGCGGCGCGCCATGCGGTGTCCACGCCGGGCGACTTGCTGTTTCACATTCGCGCGAAGCGCATGGATTTATGCTTCGAGCTTGCGACGCAAATCATGGCGCGTATCGGCGGTGCTGTTTCGCCAGTTGACGAGGTACAAGGATTCCGTTACTTCGACGACCGCGATCTCATCGGCTTTGTCGACGGAACTGAAAATCCGAGGGGAGAGACAGCGATCGACGCGGTGCTCATCGGCGAGGAGGACGCCGCGTTTGCCGGCGGCAGTTACGTCATCGTGCAGAAATATCTCCACGATCTTGCTGCATGGAATGCGCTCTCCACGGAGGCGCAGGAACACATCATCGGCCGCACCAAGCTGGCTGACATCGAATTGGACGATTCCATCAAGCCAACCTCAGCGCACAACGCACTCACTACCATCGTCGAAGGTGGGAGAGAGATTAAGATCCTGCGCGACAACATGCCCTTCGGGCGGGCCGCCATGGGTGAATTTGGCACCTATTTCATTGGCTACAGCCGTTCGCCCAGCACGATTGAGCAAATGCTTGAGAACATGTTCATTGGCAGGCCGCCCGGCAATTACGATCGGCTGCTCGATTTCAGTCGTGCCGTCACTGGAAACTTGTTTTTTGTGCCCACCGCCACGTTTTTGGAAAACGTACCCGAAGACCAGCCTGCGGTTGCGGTGGCTTCCGCAGAACCAGCGGTCGAAGCCTCTCTGCGTACGCGCGAAAACGATGGTTCACTGGGTATCGGTTCCCTTAAAGGAGAAATCCCACATGAATAATCTGCATCGAGAGCTTGCCCCCATTTCCGATGCCGCGTGGGCACAAATCGAACAGGAGACTTCGCGCACACTCAAGCGCCACCTCGCGGGACGGCGCGTGGTCGACATGCATGGACCGGCGGGCGCAAGCTTCTCCGCCGTCGGCACCGGACATCTGCTGACGATCCCTTCCCCGAGGGACGGTATCGTCGCCAGACTGCGCGAAGTAAAGGCGCTGGTCGAGCTGCGTGTTCCGTTCGAGTTGGAGCGCCAAGCCATCGACGACGTCGAGCGCGGCGCGAACGACTCAGACTGGCAGCCGGCGAAGGACGCCGCGCGCAAGCTCGCTTACGCCGAGGACGGTGCCATATTCGAAGGCTATGCCGCCGCTGGAATCGTGGGGATACGCCAGAGGACCAGCAATCCGGCGATGACGCTCCCTAGTGATGTGCGAGAGTACCCGGAAGCCATTGCCCAAGGCTTGAGCCGCTTGCGGCTCGTTGGCGTCAATGGCCCCTACGAGGTGCTGCTTGATGCCGACGTTTACACAGCACTGGCCGAGACCAGCGATCATGGATACCCGGTACTCGAACATGTCAAACGGCTGGTCGACGACAAAATCATTTGGGCACCTGCGATCCGCGGTGCCTTTGTGGTGACCACCCGTGGCGGCGATTTCGACCTGCACATCGGCCAGGACGTCTCTATCGGCCATTTGAACCACACCGATGCCACGGTCGGCCTATATCTCCAGGAGACGTTTTCCTTCCAGATGCTCACGGCTGAGGCAGCCATCGCGCTGGCTCCGCCGGTAAAGCCGCAGAAGAGCTAACGCTCAGAGTTCCACGGCTAGAGAACGCATAGAAATCGAATCCACGAATCGGCTTCGTTCCGGCGCCGTTGTTAGGGGGAAGTTCAGGAGCCGTAACGGTGATGACGCTCACCGGCCCATCTCAGCCTCACAGTCCGGAGGCTCAGACACACCTGTAGTCGCCCTCGCTGTTTTCTCCAGTTACGCAGGTAGAAAAGACTTCGGGCTCTGCATCGAATGAGAGTTACTGAAACGCTACGAATTTCAAACAGGTGGGCGAAGGCACCTGGAACACGGCTCCCGTCGGCGTGAGATGGCCGGTCTTTTGATCGATGCGAAAAACAACGATGTTGTCGGAATCCTGATTCGCGGCGAGTAGCCATGATCCGGTGGGGTCGATCGCGAAGTTGCGTGGCGTTTTTCCGCCGATGGGATCGTTCTCAACATGCGTCAGCTTACCCGTTGCAGAATCGATGGCAAACCCTGCGATGCTGTCGTCTCCACGATTCGAAGCAAACAGGAATTTTCCCGAAGGATGAATTTCGATTTCGGCGGCCGTGTTGTTGCCGCTGAAGGTTTTCGGCAGCGTCGACATAGTTTGCAATTCATGCAGCGCGCCGGTGGCAGCGTTGTACGCGTAAGTTGCGACCGTAGACTGCAGCTCATTAATCACGTAAAGGAAGCGACCGTCGAAACGGAACGCTAAATGACGCGGACCCGCACCGGGAGCGGCCTTCACGACTTGCGGGTTGGCTCCGAGGGTTCCCTTCGCGGAATCGAAAGAATAGACCAGCAAATGATCGAGTCCAAGGTCGGCGGCCACGGCAAAGCGATTGTCCGGCGAGAGCGCAATCGCGTGGGCGTGCGGTCCCTTCTGCCGCTGCGGATTTACGCTCGAGCCTTTGTGCTGCACGAACGACGTAGCTTCCCCCAGTCGTCCGTCCTTCCGCACCGGGAACACGGCCACGCTGCCTGCGGTGTAGTTGGAAACCAAGGCGTACTGGGCCGTCCGGTCAAGAGTGATATGAGCTGGGGCCGCTCCTCGCGAAGAGACTTGGTTCAAGAGAGAAAGCTTCCCGGTTTCGGACTGAATGGCAAATGCGCTCACCGCGCCTGTAGGCTGGCCATTGAAGATATCCGTCTCGTTGACTGCATAGAGGAATCGTCGGCTGGAACCGGCCGTGAGAAAAGATGGCTCCACGGCCTCGGTGGCAAGACCGAGCGAGGTCATCTTGCCCGTCGAGGAATCGAAACGGTAGACATAGATTCCTTTGCTGCCATGGTCGGTATAGGTGCCAACGTAGACAAAATATTGTCCCTGCGTGAATCCGGCGGCAGGCGCGAACATGGATGACGCAAGCGTGACCAACCGAAGAGCGGCCGAGCGGAAAATTCGTCGAAGATGTGGCATTCGTATTCTCATACGATTCTTTCAGATCACTTTCAACGACCCTTCTTAAGCCTTCCTTTGTGAAGCTTCGTATCCTTTGTGCTTGATGAAGTGAAAATGCTAGAACCACAAAGGAAACGAAGGTTCACAAAGGAAAACCTCCCAGGGTTCCTAACTGCCCGTTTTCCTCCGGCTCGGGGATGGGTTCGATTCGTCCCAGCAGAAAAATATAGCCCACAATCCCCAGCAGCAGGATTACTGTCGCGGTCACGAAGGCGGCGGCGAAGGAGTGCGTTTCGGAGACCATATAGCCGGTAACGATCGGCGCAGAAATAGCGGCGATCTGACCACAAAAGTTCACCGCGCCTCCCAGTGTGCCGACGCTTTCCCGCGGCGCAATCAGGGATGGAACGGTCCACGCCACGGGCGCCGCCGCAGCCAGTCCTCCCAGAGCAAGGCTGATCCAAAGCAGGGCGGCCACAGAACTGTGAGCGCTGGCTGCGCCGAAGATCGCGAGACCGAAAGCCATTCCCGTTACCAACACGGTTTGGCGAACCCGGTTTGCATCCCAACCGTGCTGGATCAGAGCGTCCACCAGCCATCCGCCCACCAGAAGATCGGTGAAAGTAGCGAACATCCAGGGTACGCTCGTGTAGAAAGCAGAGTGGAACAAGTCCATATGAAGGGAAACGGAAAGATAGCTGGGGAGCCACGTTAACAGGAGAAAGAACGTGTAGTTGTAAGCGCCCCATCCCAGCGCGAGCCCGTAGACCTTTCGCTGTTTCAACAGATAGCCGAGGGAAGCGCAACTTCGTATTTTTCGCTGGTCTTCCAGTTGAGCGCCACCGCGGAGAATGAATTGAAGCTCCTGAGCTGACAGCCCTTTGTCTTCGCTCGGATTGCGGTAGATCCAATAGAACATCACGAAATAAAGGAGGCTGACGAGGCCGGTCGCGGCAAAACTCCAGCGCCAGCCAAAGTACAAGAGCAGTAAGCCGATCAGCGGGACTCCAATTGCGCTGGATAGTTTCGCCGCTGCATCGGTAATCGCCGTTGCCAAGCCTCGTTCCTCTCGCGTAAACCAGTACCCCAAGGCTTTGGCATTCGCCGGAAACGTCGGCGATTCGCTGATGCCTAGAAGGAAGCGAGCTCCGAAAAACCAACCAAGGCCGGGGGAGAGCGAGGCGGCGAAGGAGGAAACGCTCCATAGCAGCGCGCTGATTCTTCCAACCCGGCGCACTCCCAAACGGTCCAACATGATTCCGGCGGGCATCTGCATCAAGGCATAAGTCCAGCTGAAAGCGCTGGAGAGATAGCCGAAGGCAACCAAGGATAAGCCGAACGAGGCGTGAAGCGCGTCGCGAGAAACCGACAAGTTGATCCGGTCGAAGAAATTGACAAGAACTCCAAACGCAAGCAGGAAGGCGATGCGCCACCGCCTGCGGGGCACGCCTGAGTTGTCCGAAATCGTTTGCGGCAAGAGCGCTCCGAGAGGAACTGGCGAGAACGGTTTCAGAGTTCTTCCCATCACGTTGTCATGCCGAGCCAAGTAAGGATCTGGGGTTTGCCTGCGACGACGATACCGATGATGTTGGCGAGAACCTAGATTCCTGGCTACGCCCGGATGACAAGTGTGTCGTAGTTTCACGATCTATCTGAAAACGTATCAGGCGATAGATCAGGAAACGGTTATTGAACGCCGATGCCGGCGAGCAGTCCGCCGTCCACGAGGTAATCGCCGCCGGTGCAGAATCCCGCCTTATCCGACGTCAAGAATGCAGCTAATTCCGCGACCTCTTCGGGTGTTCCGATGCGCTTAAGTGGATGAGCCGCGCCAAAACGTGCGAAGGCTTCTTCCGCCGACAGATCCGGGGCGAAGTGTCCTGCAGAGCGCGCCAGCATCGGCGTGCGGATCGAACCCGGGCTGATCGAATTGACGCGGATGTTATCGGCGGCGTGGTCGAGGGCCAGAGCGCGCGTCAAGCTGTGAATTGCTCCCTTTGATGTGGCATACACGGCGACACCCCGCTGGCACGCGTATCCTTGAACCGATGCCAGATTAATGATGGACCCGCCTCCCCTTTTTTTCATCTCCGGAATGCCAAGGTGCGCCAGAAGGTAGATGCTTCCAACGTTCACCATCATGCAGCGGTTCCAAGTCGCAAGATCGGTTTCTATGACGGTGCCAAAGGGATGAATCGCGGCAGCATTGACGATGATGTCCAGGCCTCCAAACCGGCTGACGGTCTTCGTAATAACTGCGCGCGATTGGTCGTAGTCGGTCACATCGCAGCTTTCGACCTGCAGAGTTAAACCAAGTGCGGCAGCATCGCGTGCCAACTCACCATTCCCAGCCACGTCAATGCCGCAGGCGACCACTTGCGCGCCTCCCGCGGCAAAGCGCTTCGCAATCGCGCGGCCGATTCCGGTGGTACCAGTGATAAGCGCCACTCGTCCTGCAAACTCTTTCATCGGAGTTGGGTCCTCAGTTCGCACTTTAACAGCGCTCCTTACTCGGATAATTCAGGAACCGCATACTTCAAGCCCTGCATAACGCCACGCAGTTCGGCGAGCCCTTTCAATCTACCAACCAACGAATAACCGGGATTTACGTTCTTGCCGATGTCGTCCGCCAACAAGTGTCCGTGGTCAGGACGCATGGGAATTTCATGGTCGGGCCGGCCCGCGCGTCGTCGCTGCGCCTCTTCTTGCATCATAGCGCGGATCACGCCCACGATATCGGAACTGCCGGCCAGATGCTCTGCTTCGTGAAAGGATCCGTCGGGCTCTCTCGTCACCTGCCGCAGATGCGCAAAGTGAACGCGAGCGCCGAACTCGCGAGCCATGGCCAGCAGGTCGTTGTCGGCTTTGGCTCCGAAGGACCCGACGCAAAACGTCAGCCCGTTGGCCAGCGTATCGCAAGCTGCGAAAATGGTCCTCACATCGTCGGCGGTCGAAACCACTCGCGGGAGACCGAACAACGACCACGGCGGGTCGTCTGGGTGTATGGCGAGGCGTACACCGATCTGCTGCGCCACCGGGACAACTTCTCGCAGGAATGCGACGAGATTATTTCGCAATTCGGCCGCAGTCACACCCTGGTATTCCGTGATCAACCCGCGAATCCTCTCCCGGTTATAGGATGCCTCCGCGCCCGGGAGTCCGGCGATGATCGTGTGTTCCAGATCATTTCTGCGTGCGTCCGGCATTGAATCGAAGCGCGTGCGGGCGGCTCGGGTCCGGTCTGCCGAATAATCAGCCTCTGCTCCTTTGCGCGCGAGAATATAGAGGTCGTAGGCCCCAAAATCGACTGCATCAAAACGCAGGGCGTAGCCGGTAGTGGGCAGACGCCATTTCAAGTCCGTCCTCGTCCAATCCACTACCGGCATGAAGTTGTAGCAAATGACTTCGACACCCGCCTTCGCCACCGCAGCCAGAGTGTCCTTCCACGCGTCGATGAAGTGCCTGTAGGGTCCGGATCGCAGCTTTATCGAGTTGTGAATCGGGATACTTTCTACCACCGACCAGATGAAGCCGGCAGCCAGAACCTCGTCTCTTCGCTTGAATACCTCGTCCAATGGCCACGCTTGGCCCCGGTAGAGATGGTGCAGCGCGGAGACGATTCCTGTAGCCCCCGCCTGCTTGATGTGATCGAGCGGAACCGGATCGCCCGGCCCAAACCACCGCCACGTCTCCTTCATTTCTTGATGATATATTCGCGCCTCGAATCAGGCGTTGTTGAAAACCAGTCTGGGGCGTTGTCACTCCGTGCGCCGCGGATTAACGCAAGGTTCCTCGACTTCGCTCGCGAAGACAAAGTATGCAAATCGGGATGACAAAGTATGCAAATCGGGATGACAAAGTTATGCAAATCGGGGAATTTAGCTCAGTCCGCCTCCCGGTCTTTGTGACCAAAATCCGTGCCGAAGTGGGGTTCTGACTTTGTGCCGGTAACTTTAACCGGAATCTCGGTTCCTGCTCCATTCTTGCTAAAGAACGGATCCGCAGGCTTGAGAAGTATTGACTTCCATCCGGTCACCATATGCGAAAGTTTCGCGTCCATGCGAGCTTTACCGTGGAAGTCGAATTGGTTGCCGTCCAGGCTGTAGTCGCCCGTGAGGTTCACCCAAGTTCCTGGTATCTCGAATTGCAGTCGCGAAAAGTGAATGACGCCGTTCTCTAAATTGAACACGCCGCTCAAATCAGAACGCACGTCGTCAGGAATATTATCCTGAGCCAGCTTCGGCTTTCCCTGGCTGCGCATGCTAAGTGCATCGACTTTGCTCTGAATTTTGTCGTTCATAAAGTGTGACTGCGTTACCCGGAAGTTTCCCGCGAGTTTCAGCCGGTTGGCAATATCGGGTTCTCCGGGCGGGAGGTCAAACTTTGTCTTCAACTGCACGACGCCTGTCATTACCGGGGGGTCGGTTCGGACGGCTAATTTCAATAAGTCTTCGATCCTGCCCTTGGCAATCGTGACATCCAGCTCCACGCGATGTCCTTTCGGGTTGTTCATTCGCACCACCGACCCGTTTGCCACCAGCCAGGAGCTCAGAATTTTCGCCTTGACCGGCTGCAGGTATGTGTCTCCGCTGGTTCCGTCCACAACTGCATGAAAGTCGGTGTGCAGCGGCACGGGTCGTCCGCTTACGGCAATACGAAAATCTGGAGTGTCCGTTGTGCCGTCGACGACGATGTCGTCGAGACTGCCGGCATACTGGCCTGTGGATGACAGGATTCCGCCAATGCCTTTGATCGTGCCCAAATCTGCGTTGGTGAAAGAGTAAGTGCCGCGGACCGGAGTATCGCGGGGGCTGTCAGCCCGCCACGGCCCGAACGATCCACTAGAGAAAATGTTTCCCACCGGCTTTGGATTGGTCAGGTTGGCATCAAACTGCAGAGGCTGGTTGGGCCCGATACTTGTCATGTTCAACTTTTCGATTTCAAATTCCAGTGGAAGCTTGCCTGGTCTCAGAGTGTTAACGATTAGCTCTGCCTGATTGCAGACAAACTTATCGACAACGATCTGTATTTTTCCTCCCTGCGGACCCATATTCTTGAACTCCCCGCGTTGTTCCCGGGGCGGCAAATTCAATATCAACCCTTTCATGTACACGGTGTTGACATGCATAGGAGAACGCAGAAGATCCATCACCCCAGTCCGAAAGCGGAATTCGGCAACGCTGATCAGAGGTTGAATTCCGGGCTCGTGATTATTCGGGTCTTCGGCGCCAAAAAGTCTGAGCCCTTTGCCTGAGACCTGGAGGCCTTCCCACGCCGAGACATGGAATCCATCAAGCTCAACTTTGCTTTTGAATCGAGCCGAAAGCGTTTCCGTGACCCGTGCCCGCAGGATCGGCTCGGCATGAGAGGCCACAATTGCCGCCAGCACAGAGACGATTGCCGCGGAAACCAGAACGATTGCGAGGACCCAGCGCCAACGCGAATACTTGCGAGCCGGATGTTGCCCAGTGTCTGACATTTGATGCCCGGCTGGAGACTAAGATGCTGGCGTTCTGTACACAATCAGGCGAATGCTTTAGCAGCCGGCTAGAAATCATGCAGTGGCACGCGGGTGTTGGTCCACTTCAGGGGGAGTGCAGGTCGCCTCGCCAAGCCGGGGTCGGCAACGGCGACCGGGCGTTCTCAGGGAAACGCTCTCACCCCAACACTGCTTTCGGTGCTGGTTTTTATGGTTTCGACCTTGACCGGCTCCGGTTTCTTTCGGTCGAGAGCAGGCCTGGACATATGAAGGTTGAGCGCTTGTTCCAATTGGGTCATGAGTGTGCGCAGGTTCTCGTCGCCCGCATCCAGGACGGTCCGTAGTTCGGCACTGGCTGTCATCGCCTGCTGATAAGCATCGCGAGCCTGGGCCAGGAGATCGACGTGCTGCATGAACGCCGTAGCCGATTTCCGGAAGTCTTCTACCGCGCCTATGTATGTCGCCATAATTCCATCGCCTTTTTCCAACATTCATTCACTCCTTTGGCTAGTCTTACTCTTTTGCGGAACCAGGGACGGGCCAGATCAGCATTATGAACTCGCTGGCTCAGAAGTCAAACGATTTTCATCATCACGCACGACAATACTCGAATTGTTGACTCGAGAACTCTTAGCTAAACGACCGCCCAAACTCAGAGCCACGGGCTTCGACGGACTACTCCTCCGAGCCGTTCCTTAGGCTCGGGAGTGGCCGGGGCTCTTCCGAATTCGAACACGCTATCGTTTTTCTTGACCGAGTCTTTCGGCATCGCTGCGGGAACCCTGTTTTGGACGGAAGTACTCTGCAGATGAGCCAGAAGCTTCGGATAGATTTCGTTCCAAGTGGGTCGGCCGGCGCTTCCGGAGATCAGGCTGTAAATTTCTGTGAGGCCCTCGTCCGAATTCGATTCCAATCCCCCCAGCTGCCCACCAGGATCGGGGATCGTTTCTGAGTAGTCGGACGACGCCAGCATGATGACCCCGCACCGGTTGCAGAACTGGCTGCCTTGGGGATTTGGATGTCCACAGGAAAGGCACGTCAGCTTCACCTGATGCGCGTTTGCAGTGCCAGTGCCATTCGATCGGGTTCTGGGTTCAGGGGGCAAAGTGGAAGGGGACCCGTCGCCTGGGGAAGCGTAGTCGACGACAGTCTCAACTAATCGAGCTAGCAGCTTCAGTGCGTTGACATGCCGGTCGGTGAACCTCTTGGGCTCATCGGAAAGCACTTCCAGAACGCCAGCCACCTTCTGGGCAGAGAAGATAGGCACGGCCAGAATCGAGCGTATGCCTAGCTGAGCGCAACTCGAACCATCCACCCTCGGGTCATTCTTCGTATCGTCGCAGCGCACGACCTCCGCGGTCCGCACACACATCGCAGTGAATCCTGCATCGGTGTTCAGGCGCGTCCCAATCGGCGGTGCCAGCTCACCGGAACTGGACCGGCATGACATACCCTCTCCATCCGAAAGGACCAGGGCGGATCCACTCGCGCCCGTCGCGTGCAGCGCGCTCCGAGTGATCTCCTCAAGAGTCTTGTCCGAGGCGATCTCAGGACTCAATCCTTGAGGACTCGTAGAGTCGTTCTGTCCCAGATTGAACTGTTTGGTGGCCATAGCCGCAGCCGCGTCCATCACGGCAGACGGCATAGTATACCCGGTTGGCTTCGTCCGAAATGACTCGAAAGGGCCATCCCAATGGGACGTTCGGGCTAAAGTTTGCTCAGGAAATCCACGATCTCCGGCTGGCTCCATTCCACCGGGCCGATGAATTTGCGGCGCACGATACCATCGCGATCGATGATGTAGGTCTCGGGCCACTTAAAAGTGCCATAGAGGGAACTCGTCTTTTGATCCGGGTCGCGCACCGTCACGAAGTCGATTTTGTAGTCTTTCAAAAACTTTTGATAGGCGTCGCCGTCAACGTCAATACTCACTCCAACAACACTTACGCCCTTATCCTTAAAGCGTTGCTGCAACTGCACCAGGGAAGGCATTTCTTCGACACAAGGCGCGCACCATGTCGCCCAGAAGTTCAGGACTACGACCTTTCCGTGAAGGTCCCTGAGCGTGACCGTCCGGTCCGCGTCTTGGACGGTGAAGTCGGGAGCCGCGGTGCCGATGCGAGGCGGCCGGGAGCCACGATAACAGCCGGCCAGAAGAAAGGTAAGAAAGGCGAGAACAACAGATGCGCGTCGCACAAAGCCTATAATACCTAATTCGGCCTATGAGGGCGCGGGATCCAGGATCGGAGCGGCCGGTGGTATCGCTGATTGTGCCGGCGCGGAATGAAGAAGCCTGCCTTGGGGCTTGCTTGCAATCGTTGTCGAGTCAGGCTGGCGTGAGCTTCGAAATCATTGTTGTGGACGATGGATCGATCGATCGCACGCCGGAGATTGCCCGATCCTTTCCGGCCGTGCGAGTGGTCCATCCGGGACCTTTGCCACCAGGCTGGACTGGCAAGAACAATGCCCTCGTGGCGGGCGCCAAAGAGGCGCGGGGAGAGTGGTTGCTATTTACCGACGCGGATACAGTACATCGAGTCGGATCCTTGGCGCGTAGCGTGGCGGAAGCGCGGGAGCGAGGAGCGGCATTGCTTTCATATTCTCCTGAACAGGAAGTCCATGGGATATGGGAGAAGGCCATCATGCCAGTGATCTTTGCTGAACTTGCCTCGACTTATCGTCCTTCGGAGGTGAGCGATCCAGCTTCGCCCGCTGCTGCGGCAAATGGGCAGTACATCCTAATTTCGCGGGAGGCTTACGACGCGGTGGGCGGGCATTCTGCGGTTGCCACCAGCTTGCTCGAGGACGTGGTCCTGGCCCGGGCGGTAAAGGCTTCCGGTCGCAAGCTATTCTTCCGCTACGGCGGCGATGCCGTGCGAACGCGGATGTATCGCAGTTTTGCTCAACTGAGGGAGGGCTGGACGAAGAATCTGGTCCTACTGTTTCGGTCGCCGGTGGAGTTGGCATTGTTGCGGCTGACAGAATTTGTGCTGATCGTAGGCAGCGTTGGCCTGACTGTCGTCTTGGGAATAATAAGAGGTCGAACGTGGACGTCGGCCGCGACTGGAATTCTCAGTGTTATTCTGGCCGGGTTTCTCCTCAAACGAATACGCAAGGCATATTTTTCCTGGGATGCAAATTGCCTGGCGCTGATCGGGTTGCCGCTGTTCTCGTATCTCTTGTTCCGCTCGAGAATCGCTTATCAGAAGGGAAGCGTCTCATGGAAGGGAAGGCAGTACGCAGCGAATCGTGAATTCACCATGTCGGATGAAGTGCTGACGGGTCGCTCCCGCGACAGCTCACGTCAGCCCGGCACTACTTCAACTCGCGCGGCTTCACCTCAAGGTCAAACATGGTCTACCTAACTCGCAAAGCTGAATTTTCCGCTTCGCACTACTATCACAATCCGAAGTTTAGCGCGGAAGAGAACCAGCGCATCTTCGGCAAGTGCAATAATCCCAATGGTCACGGGCACAATTACACGCTCGAAGTTACGGTGAAAGGAGAAGTGGATCCACCCTCTGGCTTTGTCGTAGACCTTAAGCAATTGAAGGAAACGATGAGCCGGGAGGTGCTGGAGGCCCTAGACCACCGTTTTTTGAACAAGGAAGTGCCTGAGTTTTTCACGCGTATCCCGACCACGGAGAACCTAGCCATCGCGATCTGGCAGCGCTTGTCGCCTAAGTTGAAGGCTGCTCAACTGCATCGGGTCCGAGTGTACGAAACCCCCGATCTTTTCGTCGATTTCTACGGGGAAGCATGAAGGCCTACCTGACGCGGCGGTACATGTTTTCTGCTTCCCACCGGCTGCATAACGACGCCATGTCGGAAGCGGAAAACGTCGCGACCTACGGCAAGTGCAACAATCCCTACGGGCACGGTCACAACTACACGCTCGAAGTCACGGTCAGCGGTGCGGTCGATGAGAGCACAGGCATGGTTTGTAATCTGACCGATCTGGATGGCCTGGTACACGGCGAGATTCTCGAACGCTTCGATCATCAGAATCTCAATACGCTAGCGGATTTCGCGACCAGGGTCCCGACCACGGAAAACCTGTGTATGGTCATCTACGATATTTTGCAGCGCGGCTTCCCTCATGCTCATCTTGAAAAGGTGCGGTTTGAAGAGACAATGATGAATTCGTTCGAGTATTGGGGAGAGAATCGGGTAATTGAGTAATTTTGTAAATTGGGTGATTTGAAATCGGAAGAAGACGGTGATCGGGAGACCATGACAACCTCTGTGGAAACATCGACCTTGACCGCAGCCAGTTTTGAGGACCTGGTACGCGAGATGATCGTCCGCCTGGGTGAAGATCCTGCACGGGAAGGACTGGTGCGCACGCCCAATCGCGTACACCGAGCGTTCAAGGATCTGACGAAAGGTTACAAAGAAGATGCCGAGGCAATGCTTAGGAAAGCCTTGTTCACCGTGACCTACGACGAGATGGTGATCGTGAAAGACGTGGAGATGTTCAGCTTGTGCGAACATCACATCCTCCCGTTTTTTGGCAAGGTGCATGTGGCGTACATCCCGAATGGCAAAGTGATCGGCCTGAGCAAGATTCCCCGGTTGATCGAAATCTTCTCGCGGCGTTTACAGATACAAGAACGGCTTACGACTCAAATTGCGGAGACCATCCAGAAAGCCATCGAACCGCAGGGCGTCGGGGTCGTGATCGAGGCCCGCCACCTCTGCATGATGATGCGAGGAGTGGAAAAACAGCACTCGGCTGCGGTCACTTCGTCCATGCTGGGCTGCTTCCGCGACGAGCAGGAAACGCGGACCGAGTTCCTGTCGCTAATCCGCAGCCGCGCCAACGGTGTCTAGCGGGCGAGGGACGCGCTGTCTGGTTCGGAGAATCCTTAAAAGAATAGCTCTGGCGAGACCTGGAAACCACGGCTGAGCTGGCGGATGTGTTCGGTGGTAAGTCGACGCTTGCCATTCAGAACCTCGGAGATTATGCTGGGCGTGCCGAAGATACTGACCAGGTCTTTTTGCTTCAGGCGGTTTGCTTCCATGAGTTCTTCTAAGGCTTCAATGCCACCGGCAGGCTTCGAGGAATAGTGTTTCTGCTCAAAGTCTTCGATTATTAGGGTAAGCAATTCGGCCAAGCGCTGCTCTGCGGGAGTCAACTTCTCCTGCGTGTGGTCGGGTTCTTCGAGCAGGGCCGTGTAATGCTCGTTTTCTTTCTCGCTGTGGCTGACCGCAGGAAAAGTCTTAGCGAGTAAAGTCGCGTATGCAAGTCACGCCTCAGTGAACTTCGCATTATGCGTACTTTTATAGTTCGCAATTTGCGAAGATGTCAACAAGCGATGACTGATTGTTTGCAATTTATCAGGCATCCGGCGGACCCAAAACCCGAAAGCTTTCAGAAAGCGTCAATCCCAGTGACGCTCTGGCCGATGATTAACGTGTGGATGTCGTGGGTTCCCTCATACGTTTTCACCGATTCCAGGTTCATCATGTGGCGCATGAGAGGGTACTCGTCGGCGACGCCGTTTGCGCCCAGTATGTCGCGGCCCATGCGGGCGCACTCCAAGGCCATCCAGACGTTGTTTCGTTTGGCCATGGAGACGTGCTGGAATCCGGCTTTGTCCTGGTCTTTGAGGCGTCCTACTTGCAACACGAGCAATTGGCCTTTGGTGATTTCGTTGATCATCCAGGTGAGTTTTTCCTGGACCAATTGGTGCGAGGCGATAGGTTTATCGTGGAACTGCTTGCGCAGCTGGGCATACTGCAGAGCGCAGTCGTAGCAGGCCATGGCCGCGCCAATGCCGCCCCAGGCGATTCCGTAGCGGGCCTGATTGAGACACATCAGCGGCGACTTGAGCCCTCCGCTCTTTGGTAAGAGGTTAGACTCGGGGATGCGAACGTCTTGCATGGACAGGCCTGAGGTCACGGACGCGCGCAGTGACCACTTGCCGTGGATGTCTTCGGCGCGGAAACCGGGGCGATCGGTCTCAACCAAGAATCCTCGGATTTTGTTATCTTCATCCTCGACTTTGGCCCAGATCACGGCGACGTCAGCGATCGAGCCGGTAGTGATCCACATCTTTTCGCCATTGAGAACGTATTCTTTTCCAACTTTGCGGGCCCGGGTACGCATGCCGCTGGGATTCGAACCGAAGTCGGGCTCAGTGAGTCCGAAGCAGCCGAGTTTGTCGCCCTTCTGCATGGCCGGCAGCCAGGTTTGCTTCTGCTCGTCGCTACCAAATGCGTAGATCGGGTACATGACCAGCGCGGACTGCACGCTTACGAACGATCGCACGCCCGAGTCTCCGCGTTCCAACTCCTGCATGACAAGGCCATATTCGACGTTGGACATTCCTGCGCAACCGTAGCCTTTAAGGCTGGCGCCATAGAAACCGAGGTCGGCCATGGGCTTGACCAGTTCGCGAGGAAATCGGCCGGCACGATTACACTGCTCGATGATCGGAATGAGGTTGTCTTCGATGAACTTGCGGGACGTGTCGCGAACCAGCCGCTCCTCGTCGCTGAGCAGCGCGTCGAACCCGATGAAGTCTACTCCTCGAAACTTGAGTGCCATGAGATACTCTTTTCTGCTTCGGACCACAAACAGGCGTAATGAGATAGGAAGAGCAAACCTTCCAAGCTAACAAAGGGCCAGAGACGCGTCAAACGGGGTTGTTTTACGATCACTTTGCAAGTCGCAACCACACGCAGCGCTAAAAGGCATTTAAACAGTTGCCGGCTCGGGCTCGCGAACGGCTGATTTCGCCTCGCGACGCGTTTCCACAGATCCTTTGAATCGACCGTAAGTCCAAGTTTTGCTTGGGGATTCATCAGAAATTTACAATTCCGTAACCATTTTGTAACAATCAGGATAGAGCCTAGAGCTGAATAAATTCTCCAGGAGGAATCATCGCGTGATTCGTCGCATCGCGCTTTTGTGTCTTGCCCTGTCAGTCCCCGCTTTCGCGCAGACCACATTGAATGGGGCTGGCGCAACGTTCCCTTATCCCATGTATTCAAAGTGGTTCAGCAAGTACCACGATGCTCATCCCGATATTCAGTTCAACTACCAATCAATTGGAAGCGGCGGTGGTATTCGCCAGGTTCTGGCTGGGACGGTTGATTTCGGCGCCAGTGACGGCCCCATGACGGACGAGCAAATGGCTCAAGCGAAAACGAAGATCCTGCATGTGCCCACGGTATTGGGCGCGGTGGTTCCGGCCTACAACGTTTCCGGCGTTGGCGGCGAAATCAAGTTCACTCCGGAGGCGTTGGCGGGCATCTTCCTGGGCAAGATCACAAACTGGAACGACAAAGCGATCGCCAGTGCGAACCCCGGCGTCAACCTTCCCAAGGACGAGCCCATCGTCGTGATTCATCGCTCGGATGGCAGCGGCACCACCTTCATTTTCACCGACTACCTCTCCAAAGTAAGTTCAGACTGGCAAAGCCAGGCTGGCAAGGGAACTTCGGTCAAATGGCCGGTCGGTCTCGGCGGCAAGGGGAATGAGGGCGTGGCCGGCATGATCCGCCAGATGCAGGGTTCGATTGGCTACATCGAACTAATTTACGCGGTACAGAACAAGATCACCTACGGGACAGTGAAAAATGCGGCCGGCGCTTTTGTGAAAGCTAGCTTGGACAGTGTTACGGCGGCCGCAGCCTCGGTCAAGAGTATGCCTGCGGATTTTCGCGTCTCCATTACGAATGCTCCGGGGAAGGATGCGTATCCCATTTCAAGCTTTACGTGGTTGTTGATTCCGGCCCAATCGAAGGATGCGGCGAAGGGCAAGATCATTGCCGATTTCCTGAACTGGATGGTAGATGACGGGCAAAAAATGACCGCGGATCTAACCTACGCGCCACTGCCTGCGAGCGTCGTGACGAAGGTCAAGGACGAGATCAAGGAGGTTCGGTAGACGCGAAGGTCCAGGCAAGAGATCAGAATCAAGGGCGCCGGCAAATTGCTGGAGCCCTTTTCTTGCGGGGGCGACATCGCAGTCGACGATGCCTTATACTGGATGTATACCATGAAATTCTGTTTTGTTTTGCTTCTGGCGACGGTTCTCGTTCCCAATTTACCTGCAGCTGAGAAGCCGTTTTTGACGGGCAAAATCTTGGATGTTCAGCAGAAAACGACTACTCGTGTTCTCTATTATCAGGTCGATACCCCGATCACCAAAGACGAGCCTTATTACGAAGTTTCGGTGCAGGTAAAAGCTACGATTTACGTGGGAGACTACACTCCCCGCCATGCCTCCGCGACCTTGCCGGATGAGTGGAACGTGCCCCAAACCGAGGTCCGGGTCAGGCTGGATAAGCATTATATGTTTCTCGCACGTCCGGCTGGCACAGAGGTACAATTCGTAATCGTAAAGCGAATTGCCGTAGCGCCTGCGCAGAGTTCCGAACCCCCTTCTCCCAAGAAGTGATACCAGGCGTGATTTGAGCATCCGATTGGTTTCGTCATTTTAGTTTATGGTTCGCACTTCGCTCGACAATCCGGCCTACTACATCAACCGCGAAGCTTCTTGGATGGCTTTCAACCGGCGTGTGCTTGATGAAGCCCAGGACGAGAGCAATCCAGTTCTGGAGCGGCTGAAATTCCTCGCCATTACCGCCAGCAACCTGGACGAGTTCTTTGAAGTGCGCGTGGCCGGACTGGTGCAGCAAATTGAAGATGGATATACGGAGCCGGGGCCGGACGGACTTACTCTCCTCCAAGAGCGCGATGTAGTGTCGCAACAGACTCATGACTTTGTTGACGACCAGTACCTCTGCTGGAATGAGAAGCTGCGTCCCATGCTGGCTGAGAATGGCATCCGCGTTCTCAGTCTGCCGGAGTTGGACACCCAAGCACGGGCATTCGTTGCCGACTTCTGCGACCGGGAGCTGGATCTGTTGCTGACGCCGGTTACGGTGGATCCTGCGCATCCTTTTCCGCGGGTGATCAACAAGGCTCTGTGCGTGGCATTTCTGCTGCGCCGTCGACGGCGTTCGTCGATGACCTATACGGGAGTAGTGACAGTGCCGCGCGCTTTGCCACGGCTGATCCGCCTGCCTTCAGACGGGACTGACGACTTCATTTTCCTCGCCGATCTGGTGGCCTACCACGCTTCCCAGATGTATCACGGGTACGACATCGTATCTTCGGCGGCGTTCCGTGTTACCCGCAACAGCAACCTGTACTTGGCCGAGGAAGAATCCCGTAACCTGCTGGAGTCGGTACGCACCGAGCTGCACAACCGGCGCAAGGGCGATGCCGTCCGGCTGGAGATCGAGTCCGAGGCTGATCCGCAAATCATCGAGCGCTTGCGAACCAACTTCGACCTAGAATCGTGGCAGGTCTTCTCCGTCAACGGCCCGGTAAATCTTTCGCGCTTGTTCAACATTTATGAGCAGACGGAGCATCCTGAACTGAAGTTCAGGACTTTTCTTCCCCGTGAGCTTCGCCTTACCGCCAAGTCGCAGGATCTTTTCGAAGAGCTGCGCCGGCACGATGTTCTGCTTCACCACCCGTTCGACTCCTACGATGCCGTAGTTTCTTTTATTGAAGCCGCGGCGGAAGATCCGCGTGTGCTCTCCATGAAGCAGACGCTGTACCGCACCAGCGAACACTCGTTGATCGTTCCCGCCCTGATGTCGGCGGCTGCCAAGAAAGAAGTCACGGCAGTCGTCGAGTTGAAGGCGCGATTTGATGAAGCGTCCAATATCCGCTGGGCCCGTGACCTGGAAGATGCTGGAGTGCAGGTATTTCACGGCTTGGTTGGACTGAAAACGCACTGTAAATTGTCGTTACTGGTACGCCAAGATCCCGATGGCGTCATGCGCCGCTATGCCCACCTCGGCACGGGCAACTACAACACGACGACCGCCGGCATTTACACAGACGTAAGTCTGTTAACCGCCGACCCGGAAATTACCGGAGCCGTTCACGATGTGTTCAGTTTTTTGACCGCCTACGCTGAACATCCTAATTACGGTCCGCTGATGGTTGCGCCGCTTAATCTGGCCGAGCATTGCCTTGCGCTCATTGCCCGCGAAGCGGAACACGCTCGTCACGGTCGCCCTGCGCATATCATCGCTAAAATGAACGCGTTGCAGGACAAGAACATTATTACGGCTCTGTACAGGGCCTCTCAGGCAGGGGTGAAGATCGATCTGCTTGTCCGTGGAATTTGCGCTCTGCGCCCGGGAGTGCGGGGCGTAAGCGACCGGATCAGCGTGCGGAGTATTGTGGGCCGATTCCTCGAGCACAGCCGCATTTATTTTTTTGCCAACGGCGACCAGGAAGAAGTGTACCTTGGTAGCGCCGACTGGATGCCACGCAATCTCTACGAGCGGGTGGAGGTCATCTTCCCGGTGAAGGACGAGCTATTGCGACAGCGAGTGCGGCAGGAGATTCTGGAATCCTACCTGGCCGACAATCTTAAGTCTCGCCTTCTGCAGAGGGACGGGAGTTACGTTTACGCCTGGCGGGCACAAGGCAAGCGAAAACCGCCGACCGGAGCGGCCGCCTTTAGCGCGCAGGATTTCTTGATTAATCTGGCAGAGGGCAAACAATCGCTGGAATCGATTCCAGTCGCGCCCACTCCGAAAAGCAGGAGAACAGCAGTTGGAAAGGAGCGGTAGCGAAGCATGATCGTTTACTTCTTGCGTCACGCTAACGCGGGTGAACCCGTGGCAAACCCAAAGAAAGACGAAAAACGGGCTCTCGACAAAGAGGGAATCGGGCAGTGCGGCATGGTCGGGCGAGCTTTGGCTGGGTTGGACGTTCAGGTCGATGCAATAATTTCCAGCCCGCTGAAGCGCGCCGCTCAAACCGCATCCCTGGTGGGCAATGAACTCAGCTATGAGGGGAAGCTGCAACTGGAGGATGCGCTCCGTCCCGGTGCTTCGTTCACCGACTTTCGCAAGCTGCTTGAGAAACACTCCAAGCAAGAAGCGATCATGGTTGTGGGCCACAATCCGAACCTCAGCGAATTTCTGGGACGGAGTATCAGCGAGACCGGGTGCGAGGCTGGGACTGAGTTGAAAAAGGGAGGCGTGGCGAAAGTGGAAATGGGCCGCAACTCCGCGCTACTACATTGGTGCTTGACTCCGAAAGTCCTGCGTTCACTCTACGCCGCCGCGGCTGAAAGCTCGCGGCCGAAGACTTCACGGAAATAGCCTTTTTCCTTCTCCACCGCCCATAGCTCCAGGTCGACACTGCTTCGTTGCTTGGTGACCAGCGTCAATTTCACTTCGCCTTCGTGCACGCGAACGCGAGCCGTGCGGACAGCTGCGGTACGACTGAGGTTCAAGGCACGTGCCAATCGCAGAAGTAGCGAAGCCTTGAGCACGCCTTCCTGGTCCGCGGTGGGCAACGCTTTGATGGCAGCGTCGCTGGGTGCCGGACGTGACTTCCCCAAATAGCGCGCAACGGCTGCGATGATTCGCCTTTGTTCCGGGGTGTATCCCAGAATCTCGGAGTGGGAAATGATGTAGTAAGCATGCCGATGCCTGCCATTGCGGTTCACGTAGTCACCGACTTCGTAGAGCATGGCAGCGGCGGACAACCATTCCTGATACCCCGGCGGCAAGCCGTGTACAGATTTTAGGGTCGTGAACAGATGCATGGCGGACGCACGCACGTTCAGCGCGTGTTTCATATCCACTCGATAGTGCGCTACTGCGGCGCGGATTGAATCCCAGCGTTCCGATTCAATCTGCTTTCCCGATCGCGTGGTGCGGTCGTATTCTGCCGCCATCTGCGCTAATAGCCCATCGCGCAATCCCAGTGGGGAATAACGGAATCCCGCGAGCTGACAACGCTCCAGCAGTCCAAGGTAAACCGCGGCTCCGGGCACAATGATCTCGGCGCGTCGCGGACCGACTCCGGAGAGTGTCTGGCGTTCTTCGAGAGGCAATCGCGCCAGCAGCTTTGCAATCCGCCGCATTTGTGCTTTGGACACGCTGGTGGCACGCGAGCCTTTCGTTTTGTAGAGGCCATGGCAGACCGCTGCCAATGATTCTGCGGTTCCGGACGTTGCAATTACGACCTTCGGGCGGGCGCGTTTAATCCGATCGGCGGTGCGCTCGATTTCGCGCGATATGAAGCCCCGCAATTGACGCATCTCGGATTTGCGGGGTGGATCGTGGCGCAGAAATTCATTGGTCAGACGGACCGCACCGAGGGGAAGGCTGACTGTATTGCGGATGTGACCCTCGCTGGAAACGGTCAGCTCGCAGCTTCCTCCGCCCAAGTCCGCCATGAGCACGGGCGAGGAGTTCACGCGCAGCGTGGAGATCAGACCTAAATGGATCAGGCGCGCTTCTTCCAATCCAGAAATGATTTCCACATCCCATCCGGTGGTCGAGCGCACCCACTCAAGAAAGGCCCGGGCGTTGCGCGCATCTCGCAAAGCGCTGGTGGCCACGACCCGCACGGAATCCGCACCCGCATTCTGGACGGCGCGATGAAACCGCCGCAGAACTTTCACCGTCGTGGCGATTGCCTCTGGAGACAAGAAGAAGTTGCGAAACACGGATTCGCCTAAGCGCGTGACCTCGCGGTCTTCATGAATCTGGGTGAGCCGATGCCGGGTGAGACGCGCGATTTTCAGGCGGACGGAGTTCGATCCGATATCAACGGCGGCAAAGGTCGGCATGGCGGAAGGGCATTAGTGTACGCCGAAGGGTGATGTGCCAGCGGAAAATAACAACAGCAGACGAGATCTCAGGCAACCGCAGCGCTTGCTCCGGCAGTTGCTCCTGAAGGTTTGCGACTTGGGGCAGCGAACGCCTGAACCGGCTCAGACTTCTTGCCGGAAAGGGCGGCCCGGGTTTCCGCGACGGCATCCACGCTTTGGCGGAATTTCGCCTGCGTAACATTTCGCAGCATGGCGACGAGCGCAGAGTCTCGAACCCCGCCGAAGAGCGCTTCCGCTTTCTGCGTAAGTTTCAGCCAGTCATGCCAGTCGCCAATGACGTCCTGCATATGCTTGAGTTGGTCGACGATACGCTGAGCTTCCGCGTCCTGGTCAGCCAGTTCAGCGATATAACGAGCCCGCTTTCCGATGATCCGGTACTGGTGAAGCGTTTTTTCCGTGAGCGTAACATGATCTCGCCCGAGCTTGGCGAGTTTACCCAACGTCAAGGTAAGTGGTTCAGTATTCTTCGGGATATCAATCTCGCTGGCGGCGCACTTCAGGCGTTTTCGTAGCTCGTCCGCGGACTCCCGATTGAAGGCTTTGGCCAATTTGCGTTCACGTTTGCCGCGTTCTTGTGCCAAAGCGTCCACGAACTGCGATTTGTGTCCGTTGCCCTCGGGAATCTTCAAGCTGCGCAGCGCGGCGATTTCCACATCCAGATCCCGCACCCGGCCCGCCTTCTTGCGCAGCCGTGAGAGTAGTTTCAACAGCTTCTTATCGTGGCGGTTCAACTTCGGAGCTACTTCGCTGAGCAGAGCCTCCACGCGACGGCTGTTGGTGCGAAACTTGTGCACGCTTTCCGGTGCGGGATTCTTCGCAAGCTTGGTCAGTTCGCGGCCTAATCTCTGAAAGGCCAAGCGGCTATGTTTTAAATCAATGGGCATAACCAACACTGAAACTGAGAGAACGAAAACCTACAAGGGAATCCAGCAAAATGCAATCAAGGAAATTCGTTGGATTTGTTCTTATGGGATCGGAGTCAAACCAAGCCCACAAGACAGGCAATCTGGCATTTTAACACTGCTGTAACACGATTCTGCTAGCCTGCCTCTTGATGGCCAACCAAGCTCTAGGAGCGCCTCGTTTGACAGGACCGCAACCCGTTGCGAAAAAAGAGGTTGCGGCTACATCCGAGACGCAGGCCGAGCCTTTGCTCAAGGCCGGCAACAGCCATATCGCCGATGGCATTTTTCACTTTGCAATGCTGGCGTGCGGGCTGTGCGTGCTCGCGCTCGTCGGCGTGATTGTTTACGAACTTGTGAGCGGTTCGAAGCTGTCCTGGCATGCCTTTGGACTGAAGTTCTTTTTCCAAAGTGAATGGGACCCAGTCAACGAGCAGTTCGGGGCTTTACCGTTCGTGTATGGCACCCTAGTCTCCTCGCTCTTGGCACTCCTTCTTGCTGTGCCGCTCGCGATTGGCGTAGCCGTATTCATCACGGAAATGTGTCCGCGCTGGCTGAAAGGGCCGCTGGCTTTCACCACCGAGCTCTTGGCAGCGATTCCCAGTGTCATTTATGGCCTGTGGGCAATTTTCGTGCTGGTGCCGCTACTTCGCCAGTATGGAGAGCCCTTTTGCGCGCGTTACCTCGGATGGACGGGACTGTTCGAAGGGCCCCCGTACGGGATCGGAATGCTCGCCGCTGGAATCATTCTGGCCATCATGGTCGTGCCAATCGTCTCGTCGATCACGCGGGAAGTGATGACAGCCGTTCCCCAACAGCAGAGAGAAGCGGTGCTGGCTTTGGGAGCGACACGCTGGGAAATGATCCGGACCGGCGTGCTGCGAAATGCGCGTGCCGGGATTCTGGGCGGTGTGATCCTGGGCTTGGGACGCGCCCTGGGCGAAACTATGGCCGTCACCATGGTGATCGGAAACCGGCCAGAGATTGCGAAGTCGCTATTCGCTCCCGGCTACACCATGGCCAGCGTCATCGCCAATGAGTTCAGCGAGGCCACGGGCGATACTTATTTGAGTGCGCTCATTGAGATCGGATTGGCTCTGTTCATCGTTACCATCATCGTAAATATTCTGGCCCAATTTCTGGTCTGGACGGTTACGCGCGGCACTCCGGCGAGAAGCCATGCCTGAAACGGTGAAGACCACCTCGGATTTCGCTGCTGCCCCCATCAGCTTGTGGCGGCGTGGTGTAAATTCCTTTGCGACCTTCGCTGCTGCGGGCGCTGTGGTTTTGGTTTTGCTGCCGCTAGCCGCGGTCTTCGGATACCTGATTTACAAAGGCATTGGCTCCATCAATTGGGCCTTCCTCACACAAACACCCAAGCCTGTGGGCGAAGCGGGCGGTGGGATGGCGAATGCCATCGCGGGTTCTGCTTTCATTTTGCTGATCGCCAGCGCTATCGGCGTGCCGATCGGAATCGGCGCGGGAATTTATCTGGCGGAATACGGACGCAATCAGTTGGGAAACGTAATCCGCTTCACCGCCGACGTGTTAAACGGAGTGCCCTCAATCGTTGTAGGAATAGTGGCTTATGGGATCGTGGTTTTGTCGCAAGGACATTTTTCCGCCTTGGCCGGCGGAGTCGCGCTGGCCATCATGATGATTCCGACCATCACGCGCACTACGGAAGAGATGCTTTTGCTCGTACCCAACGCGGTGCGGGAAGCGGCTTACGGTTTGGGCGTTTCGCGCTGGCGCACCACCTTGTCGATTACTTTGAGAACCGCCACCTCCGGCGTGATCACTGGGGTGATGCTGGCCTTTGCGCGCGTTGCCGGCGAGACCGCCCCGCTTCTTTTCACCGCTTTCGGCAACCAGTACTGGAACTGGAAAATTAATCAGCCGACGGCCGCTCTGTCACTGCAGATTTTCACTTACGCGATTTCGCCTTTCGATGAATGGCATCGCCAAGCCTGGGCGGGAGCGTTGATATTGATTGTACTGATCGTGTTTGCGGTAAGCGCAGTGCGAATCGTTGCCGGCCGTGGAATGCTCAAGGGAGCGAACTGAACCATGGGAGTTGGTATCAAAGTCGATAAGCTGAACGCATGGTTTGGCAAGACGCAGGCCCTCTATGACATCAGCATGGAGGCACCAGCGAACCACGCCACTGCCATTATTGGCCCTTCCGGGTGCGGCAAATCCACATTCGTGCGCTGCCTGAATCGCATGCACGAGACTGTTCCCGAAGCTCGCGCCAGCGGCAGAGTTCAAATCGCCGAACTCGACGTATACAACGGCACGTCAGCAGTGCAGATTCGTCGCCGCATCGGCATGGTGTTTCAAAAGCCCAATCCCTTTCCGACGATGTCGATTTACGACAACGTGGCTGCAGGATTAAAGCTGAATGGCTTCCACGATCACAAGCGGCTGGATGACATTGTGGAACGCTCGCTGAAACTGTCGGCTCTGTGGGACGAGGTGAAAGATACTCTCCGCAAGAAGTCCGGCGCCAGCTTATCAGGCGGACAGCAACAACGGCTCTGTATCGCTCGCGCCCTTGCGGTCGAGCCGCAAGTCCTGCTCATGGACGAGCCGTGCTCGGCTCTGGATCCGATTTCTACCGGCAAGATCGAAGAGTTGATCTTTCAGCTCAAGGAAAAGTTTACAATTGTAATTGTGACGCACAATATGCAGCAGGCGTCTCGCGTGGCCGAATTCACTGGCTTTTTCCTCTTGGGCAAGCTGATCGAACTCGACAAGACGGAAAAGATTTTCACGACCCCGTCCGACAAGCGTACGGAGGACTACATCACAGGCAGGTTTGGATAATGCGCACCCGCTTTCAGCAAGGACTGGATGATCTTCGGGCTCGTTTGCTCCGTATGGGCGGACTGGCCGAGCAGGCTGTAGATCGCGCCTGCCAGGCTTATATCGACCGCGACTTGGCGCGCTGCCACATGGTGCTCGAAGGCGAATTCCAGATCAACGTGGCCGAGCGGGAAATCGATGAACTGGCATTCGATCTGCTGGCGTTGCAACAGCCGATTGCTGTCGACCTGCGTTTCATCTTGGCTGTCACCAAGATTAATTCAGACTTGGAACGGGTCGGCGATCAGGCGGTCAACATTGCCGAGCGGGCGATGGATCTCGTCGAACTCCCCAAGGTCGATCTCCCAGTCGACATTCCGCGCATGGCGGCTGCGGTTTCGGCCATGGTCAGGCGTTCGCTGGAATCCTTTATTGAAGGCAAAGCCGAGCTTGCGCAAGCTGTCCTCGAAATGGACAACGTGGTTGATCGCATGAAAGACGAAGCGTTCATCACGTTGGTCAAGACCATGAATGAGCGGCCCGAGGTAACCCGCCAGGCCTTGGACGCGTTGCTGGTCGCGCGTAACTTAGAACGCGTTGCGGATCATGCCACCAACATCGCCGAGGACGTAATTTTTTGGGTGCGCGGGGCGGATGTCCGTCACAACGTCACTCCAGAACCCACTGTGCATCAAGCCAGTACCGACACCCATTAGAGGGTGGTTTGCTGCCCGCCAGAAACCGGTCAGCTTGTCTGACCGGTTTTGCTTTCCCGATGTTACGCTAAACATCTTCACAGAGGAGGCAGCCCTTGCGCAGAGTTCTCTACTTTCTCGCCTTGCTGTTTTCTGTCGCCACGCTCACACTACTCGTGGCGCAAAACCAGAGGGCGCCGCGACAGATTTCTCTGCCCACGAGCAAGGTCCTGACCGTTCCGTCGCCTGGCATCCTGGGATCACTGAACGGTTTCGCAGCAGCGATGACTGTGAGCCCCGGCGGGCGCTACGCCGCGATTCTGAACGATGGTTACGGCTCGCAGCAAAACCAGGCTCACCAATCCATCGCGATACTCAATCTGAGCACCAATCAACTCGCCGATTTTCCCGAAGAGCGCTTGCCCGAAGAGGCCCACCAGAGCTATTTTGTTGGGTTAGCGTTCGGCTCAGATGGCCAGCGCCTTTACGCTTCGATTGGTTCAATTACCGACCCTGCCGGCGAAAAACCGGGCGACACCGGAAACGGGATCGCAGTGTATCGCTTTCATGAGGGCCAGATCGTCTGGGATCGCTTTATAAAGATTCCGCCTCAGAACATTGCTGCCGGGAAGAAAGTGGCACAAGGTGTGCATAAGACGGCCGAGGGAACGGTCCTTCCTTATCCGGCCGGCCTTGCCGTGATCTCCTCGCCAGGTCTTGCTGACCGATTGCTAATTGCTAACAATCTTTCGGACAACGTTGTTCTCATCGATTCCGCCAGCGGCCAGGTGCTCAAACGGTTCGACGTGAGCAGGCACGAAATGATTCCGTCGGCGTTTCCTTACGCCGTAGTGGCGTCGCACGATGGCCGCCGCGCCTGGTGCAGTCTATGGAATGCATCTCGCGTGGCGGAACTCGACCTGGAGAAGGGAACCGTCGCGCGCTGGATTCCATTGCTTGAGCCGAAGGAACCGACCACGCCGGGCTCACATCCGACAGCGATGCAACTGAGTTCCGACGAGAAGTCATTGTACGTGGCGCTATCGAACGCCAACCGCGTGGCGGTAGTGTCCACTGAAACGGGCAAGCCGCAGTTGCTGCTTGACACGACCGTCTCTGGAGATAAATACAGCGGCACGTATCCCAATGCACTGGCGCTCTCGGCCGATGGCGACCGTCTCTTCGTTGCTGACGCTGCGATCAATGCAATCGCGGTTTTCTATACCCACGCCACATCCTTTAGCCCAACCGGGCCGTCCGAGACTCCCGTCGAGCCCGCTTCCGGCTTCATCCCCAGCGATTGGTATCCCACTGCACTAGCCACAGTAGGCAACGATCTCTTGCTCGCCACCGCAAAGGGTCAGGGAACCGGCCCTAACCACGGTATGAACAACCTCAAGAACGAGCGCAGACACCGCGAGCATCCTTATATTCCAACTTTGCTCTATGGCTCGATTGCTCGGCTCAAAATCCAAGACATTGAAAAGCAACTGCCCGAACTCACACGCACAGTCGAGGAAAGCAATCTTCTACATTCGAGCCCAGGCCAAATCCGATTTGCCCAGAAGTCCAATCCGATTCAACACGTGATCTACATCATCAAAGAGAATCGCACTTACGATCAGGTGCTCGGTGATTTGAAACCGGGCGACGGCGATCCCTCGTTGACCATGTACGGCGCGGACGTAACCCCCAACGAACACAAGCTAGCGCTGCAATTCGGGGTGCTCGATAATTTTTACGATAGCGGCGAAGTCTCGGGCAATGGACACGAGTGGTCAATGGCCGCCATCACCAGCGACTACAACGAGCAGACCTGGCAGATTAACTACCGGAGCAGGGAACGCACCTACGATTTTCAGGGCAGCGTAACCGACGAAATCCCGCTCGATCTAAATGAGCCGGACGTGAACGAGCCAGCCACTGGTTACATTTGGGATAATGTGGCCAGTCACGGCCTTACTTATCGCGACTACGGGGAATTTATCTACGGTGTGTGGTGCAAGGCCACGGAAAGCAAGACGACGGTTCACGAAGGTACGCCCGCGCCGAACTCGTCGTGTTCGAAGAACATCGTAAACAAGGGAGACTCGCTGCCGCCAAATGTTGGCCAGCCTCATGGTTCGCCCAGTCCGTGGCCGTGGCCGGTCCCACTACTGAAAACCGCAAAACCGACCAAGGCAGTCCTGCGCGATCACTTCGATCCCTTATTCCCCGACTTCAACACCGAGTATCCCGATCAGCTGCGCGCCGACGAATTCCTTAATGAGTTCGAGGGATTTGTTCGCGCCCGCAAGGAAAACAAGGGGACCGCACTACCGGCGTTCGTTCTTCTTTATCTGCCCGACGATCACACGCACGGCGCCACTCCGGGAAAGCCCCGGCCGGCCGCAAGTGTCGCCGATAACGACCTGGCCGTCGGTCGGGTGGTGGAGGCGGTGTCGCACAGCCCCTACTGGGACGATACGGCCATTTTCATTCTTGAAGACGACGCTCAGGACGGCGCTGATCACGTCGACGCTCACCGCTCGATCGCCTTCGTGATCAGCAAGTATTCGCCCGGCTCTGCTGATCAACCGTTCGTGGACCACCATTTCTACACCACAGTGAACCTGATCCACACCATAGAAACATTGCTGGGTTTGCCGCCGATGAATCAGAACGACGGCTATGCGCCGTTGATGGCGCTGTTGTTTTCGGGTGCAGGCACTCAGCCGCCATTCACGGCCAATTGGAGGAATCGCGACAATAGTCTGATCTATCAAATGAATCCGGCAAAGGGGCAGGGCGCTGGCGAATCCGCCAAGATGGATTTTTCCCGTCCCGATGTGGCGAATCCGGCCGTGCTCAATGCAATCCTCTGGCGCGATCGCAAGGGAGACCAGCCAATGCCAGCCGCGCAGCACAAAATGTTTGCCGATAAACCCAAACCGGATGACGAATGATTCCACCTATGACCACGTAGGCCCGGACGTCTCGTCTGGGCAGCGAGCGAAGCGAGCCAATCATCGTCGCAGCGCTGCGATGCTCCGCACCGGCCGGGCGGACGAGAGCGTCCGCCCCTACGCGTTTGGATTTCACCCGATTAACGCTGGGCAGCCACTCCGCCGTCCGCGTCGGCAAACGAAAATGCCGTCGAGACGTTGGGATACTCCTTCCCGGCGATCTCCACATACGCATACACAAAGTAATTCAGCGGCTTCCCATCCTGCTTGGGGCTTAACTCCAGATCGCGTCCCATGGTAAATTCCACGCGATTGGCGTCGTGTGCGCCGAAGAAGTAATCCTTTTTCTCCGGATGCTTCCAGGCTTCCGAGATGTCCACAGGAATCCATCCGTGCTGCGGATCGAAGAAATCGGCCCAGCAGTGGTATCCGGAAATTTCGGCTGAGTGCTTGTCGGGGGGCAGGGGAAATCCTATTTCAAATCGCGCTGGAATTCCCTGCGAACGCGCCATAGCGATGAACAGAGAATGAAAGTCGGTGCAGTTGCCCTTCTTGGCATCACAGGCGTAGAGCACGTCGCCACGTCCCCAACCCGTGCCCGTCTTGTCGTAACGCATGGTCGTGAACACGTAATCATAGATGGCGCGCGCCTTTGCGAGCGTCGTAGTCTTGCCCTCCGTAACCTTCACGGCCAGTTCCGCCGGCAATCCTGTCGTGGGCACGAGCGCATCCGGCGCGAGAAATTCCTTTTTCTCCTTGTCGCTGAGCTTGGCCGCTTCAAGGTGCGGAGAATAAATCCCTAGCGTGAGCCGCTCATTGCGGACAACGTCATAAACCACTTCGAAATGCAACTCCGGCTGCTTGGCTTTCGAAGTCTCTGCATAAAACATTTCGTTCTCATATTTTGACTCGTGCGTCTTCTTCAGAGGCAGGTCGCCGGTCGCAGAGATAACTTTTACCGTCTGGAAGGCGTCTGAATGTGCGTGGGGAATCCAAATCCGCACCTGCTCGCCGGAGGCAATATCTTTGACGGTGAAGGCATAGTGAAAAGTGAAATGGCGGGTCTCTTGCGCCGAGGCAATCTCGGCAAACGTGAGCACCACCAGAGGCAGCAGAAGCCATATCTTCCTTCGCATGAGCAGCTTCCTTTCGTAGTGACGGAGAGGGTCAGATGGAAACGACGCACGGGCGTTTAGGAGTGTGATCGTCAAGTAAAGCCGCGTCGTGGCACTGGCATCAGAGAAGTCCCTCTACTCAGCAGGCAGACTCATATTTTAAACGAGAACTGAAAGTTTAGTGGCACGCTTGCAAATCGTGGCCGCGACAGGGCGAGGTTGACAAAATCTCATCGTGCTTAAGTTAGAATCTTCGCGTGCCCGCTGCCATTGAATGCCGCGACTTGCGCAAGACCTATGACGGAAAAGTCGAAGCCGTTCGCGGACTCAGTCTGCAAATTGAGGCCGGGGAGTGCTTCGGGCTCTTGGGCCCGAATGGGGCAGGGAAGACCACCACGATCGAAATCCTTGAAGGGCTGCTCGATCCCACCTCCGGTGAGGTTACGATTCTTGGTCACACTTGGCAGAAAAATCAACGCGAAGTGCGCGAGTGGCTAGGCATCTCTCTACAAGAGACTCGGCTCTCAGAGAGATTGACGGTTCGCGAGACCATCGAACTATTTGCCAGCTTCTATAGAGAGCCGCGTTCCGCGGACGAAGTGCTCGAGGATCTGCAACTCGGCGAGAAGGCGGATGCTCTTGTGGGCAAGCTTTCCGGCGGTCAGCGCCAACGCTTGGCCGTCGCCACAGCGCTGGTGGGAAATCCCCGGATTCTTTTTCTCGACGAACCCACGACTGGACTCGACCCGCAGAGCCGCCGCCAGCTCTGGGACATTATTCGCAACTTTCAGCGAGGTGGCGGCACGGTGTTGCTGACCACACATTACATGGACGAAGCTGAGCGCCTATGCGACCGCCTCGCGATCGTCGACCACGGCGTGGTCATTGCCGAAGGCACACCTTCTGAGTTGATCGAGCGCCTGGGCGGGCACCACGTAGTGGAGTTCGAGGCCAGCGGCAACTCCAGCGCCGGTGCCGCTCTCGACGCGTGGCGAGCCCTCCCCGGCGTGGAGTCGGTCCGCCATGACAATGGTCTGGTCAGCCTCACGGTGCGCGAGCCGCACTTAACCATTCCGGCGTTGCTCGATGCAGTCGAAAAACACGGCTCGCAACTTTTGCACCTCACCACGCGACAGGCCAGCCTCGAGGATGTGTTTGTCAATCTGACTGGTCGCCACCTGAGGGAACAGTGAAGACTCGGTTAGCATGAGCCTCGCTCAAAAAACTCCGGTAACCCCAACTTCGCTCCCAGCGCCGCGCAACGGCCGCTGGTCGGCTTTCACGCATCTGGCGATGGTGCGAATGAAAGAGCTGAAGCGTGAACCCGAAGTTGTCTTCTGGGTGTTCGGGTTTCCACTGCTGCTGGCGTTGGGACTTGGGATTGCTTTCCGCAACAAGCCGGCAGACGTGACCTTCGTTGCTATCGTCCAGGGCAACGGGGCGCAGGATGCGTTATCCCTGATCGAGCGCTCGCCGCAGAAGTCCTCGATCCACGCCGAAGTTCTCGACAAGCCGGCGGCACTCAAAGGATTCCGTCTCGGCAAGTATGATCTGGTTGTCGAATCCGACGGCCAAGGCGGCTTTCAGTATCTTTACGATCCGGCTCGTCCTGAGAGTGTGCTCTCGCGGGCTGAAGTGGAGGACGCTCTGCAAACCTCGGCCGGTCGCAAAAACCCGCTGCCTACTTCCTCTGTCATTTCAAATGAGCCTGGATCGCGCTATATCGACTTCCTCATTCCCGGGTTGATCGGGATGAATCTGATGAACTCGGGCATGTGGAGCATCGGGTTTGCTCTGGTGGACATGCGCCAGCGCAAACTGCTCAAGCGCTTCGTTGCCACACCTATGCGGAGAAGCGATTTCCTGCTTGCCCTGACGGGAGGGCGGTTGGTGCTCATGGTCGCCGAAGTCGGACTGCTGCTTGGCTTTGGCGCGCTGGTTTTTCATATCCGCGTCCTCGGGTCGTTGCTCTCGATTCTGATACTAAGTTCGATCGGCGCCGTGGGGTTCGCCGGACTAGGCCTGCTTACGGCGTGCCGGGCGCAGAAGATTGAAAGCGTCAGTGGGCTGATCAATTTGATCATGATGCCCATGTGGATCTTTTCCGGGGTCTTCTTTTCCTATGAGCGTTTCCCGGCGGTTATCCAACCATTCATTAAGGCGCTGCCCTTGACCGCGCTCAATGATGCCCTGCGCGCTACGATTCTCGAAGGGGCGCCACTTGCCACGCAGGCCGGGCGCCTGCTTATGCTTCTGCTCTGGGGAGGAATTTCCTTTTTGCTGGCTTTGCGCTGGTTCCGCTGGACCTAGATCGTTCTGACACACAGCGCGGACCACAACGCGCCTTGTCATCCCGAGCGAAGCGAGGGATCTGGGTTCTTGCCCGCACCACCGGCAGCGTTACGGAGCGCAAGCACCCAAATCTCTCTCTTCGCTCGGGATGACACTTCGTGATGGGATAGAGCAACGGTGACTGGTCTAACGTGTTGCGACTTGACGCGGGACTTCTCACGCGGCTTTCTGTGCCACGAATCTCAGTGACGCCGAATTCATGCAATATCGCAGATGCGTCGGCTCTGGACCATCATCGAACACATGGCCCAAATGCGCATCACATTCGGTGCATGACACCGCCGTCCTCACCATCCCCAAGCTGATGTCTCTCGTACTCCGAACGTTTTCCGTCGCTATCGGTTGCCAGAAACTGGGCCAGCCAGTTCCGGAATCAAACTTTGTCTCTGAGCTGAACAACGCGTTGTCGCAGCAAATGCAGCGGTATAGGCCCTTATCGTGCAGTTTCCAGTACTTTCCTGAGTATGCGAATTCGGTATCGGCGTGACGCGTTATATCGAATGCGTTTGCAGTTAGCCGCGTCCGCCACTCGTCTTCGCTCTTGACGACCTTCGGTACCTGAACCGTTTTCAATCGCTCACCCACGTCCGAGAACTGAACAATCGTGACCTCCTGAGACGCTTCCTTCGACGCAGTCGCTTGCGCAAGCCGCGGTTTTCTCCACGACCAAACTGCCAATCCGGCAATCGCGGAAACCGAAGTCACAAGAAAAGCCCGTCGCCTCACTTTGCCCGATCCTTCATCCTTCACTACGAGAGACTCGAACATGGGCGCTTCCTCCTCGCATGCTACTTGCCGGTATACAACTCGGGAAACTCCTGGTGAAGGTGAGCAACCTTCGGCGCATCGTTGTAAACGATGTAGGGATTGTTTGGATGATTTGTGGCGTAATCCTGGTGATAGGCTTCGGCCGGATAAAAGGCCTTCAACGGAACCACCTGAGTCACGATCGGATGCGGGAAGACCCGCGCTTTATCGAGTTGCACCATATAAGCCTCAGCAATCCGTTTTTGTTCGTCATTACTGTAGAAAACAACAGACCGGTACTGGGTACCTGAGTCGGGGCCCTGCCGGTTCAACTGAGTGGGGTCGTGCGCCACCGAGAAAAACACACGAAGCAGCTGGCCGTAGGTGATCTGCGACGGATCATAGGTGATCTTCACCGATTCCGCGTGGCCAGTTTCGCCGGTGCTCACAAGTTCGTATTCCGCCGCGTTGGCCGCGCCTCCGGAGTATCCCGAAGTCGCGTTGACCACGCCCTTGACGTGTTGGAACACCGCCTGAATGCCCCAGAAGCAGCCGCCTGCGACGACCGCGGTTTGCTGTGTTTTGCTCGTTGCAATCGGTGCATCTACGACCGGGTTCGGAATGGCCGTCATCGGGCTGTCACCCGCATTGCAGGCAATCGCGCCGCCCAGCGTTACCATCAATAGGAGGGTAGACATGCGTGAAAAGCTACTCATAAACGAACTCCTCTTGTCCGAAGTTGTGATGTTTCAGGCCCGTATCCTTAGAGTCGCCAGCTTCACAAAAGTTTCGAGTCTCCCTAACTTAGTCGCGCACCGTAACTTCCGCCCTGGTTGTGCATCCTATAGGCAAGGTGACATAAATAGAGTGACGCGATGAAAATGCTGCTCGTCTCAACGTTAGTTTTTCTCGGAATTGCAGCTGGGATATTGGCATTGCCGCCCGAATCGCCAGCCAGTTCGGATCCGCGGACTCCCGTTCTCGTGGAGTTGTTTACCTCCGAAGGCTGCTCCAGTTGTCCTCCCGCGGACGTTTTCCTGCAGAAACTGGATCAACAACCGATCGCGCAGGCAGAGATGATCGTTCTCAGTGAACACGTTGACTATTGGAACCACATCGGTTGGAAGGATCCGTACTCCTCTCGGTTTTACAGCGACCGACAAGGCGTTTACGCCAAGCGTCTCGGGCTGGACAGCGTCTACACTCCGCAAATGGTCGTGGATGGAACCAGCCAGTTTGTAGGCAGTGATGCGGCATTGGCCGACCAGGCCTTCGCCAAGGCGTTGACCAAATCGAAGATCGCTGTCCGGTTGTCGTCTGGTTCCTTAGGCGCAACGAATGTTTTGCAGGCTCATCTGGAAACGGATGCGTTGCCGGCATCTTTCCGCTTACGCGAGGCAGAGGTGTATGTTGCCGTCGCCCTCAACCGTGCGGAATCGCAGGTCTCTCACGGCGAAAACGCTGGACGCACATTGGCCCACGTGGCGGTCGTCCGAAGCATCGTGAAGCTTGGAACGCTTCGGCAAGGGCAAACCTTTACCCAAGATATTCAATTGAAACTCGACCCTGGAACAGATGCCCACAATCTGCGGCTAATCGCGTTCGTGCAGGAGTCGGGCCAGGGCCGGGTGGTTGGGGCGGAGGTAGAAACAGTGAGTGCCACTGTGGCCGTCCGGAATTGAAATGAGATCATTCTGTGGCGAACAAATCACCTCGAACAGCTCTTCCCCCGTTCTGTAACTTTCAGTTTTTGAGCACATCTCATCGCCAGGGTCGAGGTGGCCCAACCCAATTTAAAACTAACGACCGGGAGAATCCTATGAAAAGTTGATGTGCAAGTTGATGGCAATGTGTTTCTTAACCGTGTCCATAGCGGCGTTCGCCCAGTCGGGCGGCGACACCATGAAGCCTGACGGCATGAAGCCAGACACTACCCAGCAAGATCAGATGAAGAAAGATGACATGGCGAAAGACAAGAAGGCCAGCAAGACAAAACCAAAGACTAAGACCGACAAGACCAAGTCAAGTGATATGAAGAAAGACGACAGCATGAAGCACGATGACAGCATGAAGCACGACGACAGCATGAAACAGAACTGAGCCAGCTGGGCATACATTCCAGGTTCAACTTCGGGTAGCCACTGCCGGCTACCCGAAGCACTTCCCGCAAGGCCTCACTTTGAAGTCAACCCCTCTGAACTTGCAACTTCGCCTTCATCATCATCATCCGCGTCGGCACTCGCGCTTTCGTTGAGATACTTCTTCATACACCGTACACACGGCGTATAACCTTCGCGCTGGGCTTCGCTCGCCGGTATCGTCCGCAATCTTGCTTTGTCATGGATAAACGGGCACGCAGCCGCGTGAAAGGTTTTTCCATCTTCCGCAACCACGACCATTATTTCTCCGGGAACGCCGATCCCGGGTTGTGCATGTTCCGAACGCAGTTGGGGACCGATGAACGCCGAGGAGTCGCCCACCTCGAAACTTACGATAATCAAAAGCGCCGCTGCCGCCGCGATCATCCACCCAAAAGCCGTTCCTCGCTGACGCGGCATATTTTCCTCCAGCCTTCTGTGGAGACGCTGGCTGAATCCCTGAGGTGGCTCGAACATACTTTCCTCTCCGTAGAGGCCGATCACGTTGCGCGTGCCCTCAAGTACCGCGCTGCATTTCTGGCACCCGCGCAGGTGCTCATCCATGGCGGCGCGCAAATCTGGGGCGACTTCGCCGTCGAGGTAATTCGAAATCTCAAGCCAAACCTGCTCGCAGGTCACTACCATGGCTTGGTCCCCTTTGCGAACGACAACTTGCTGCTCCAGCTGCCGCCGAGTCCGGGAGCCAGCAGATCGCGCAGCATGAGCCGTGCCCGCAGCAACCGGGTCTTTACCGACGCCGTGGAAACCCCGAGAGCTTTCGCAGTTTCCTCAATGCTCAAATGCTGCATATCGCGCAGCACAAAAACTTCGCGGTATTTCTGTCCGAGCGACGCCAAGGCCTCCGCCAGTTTCTGCCGAACCTCGCTTCGTTCCAGGGCCTCCGACGGAATCTCGCGCCAGTCAGCGAAATCGCGGGGCACATAGTTACCTTCGTCGTCCTGATGATCCACGATCGGCTGCATGATCTCGACATGCTCTTTCCTTCTCCGCATCCGCGCCTCGTTCACCGTGATCTGGATCAGCCAAGTGCTGAATCGCGCCTCCGCCCGGAATTGCCGAATATGTTTGAAGGCTTTCAGCACTGCCTCTTGAGCTACGTCCTCGGCATCCGCTTCATTACGCAGAATCGCAAATGCGGTCGAGTACACGCGCCGCTCGTAGGGTCGAATCAGCTCGTAGAAAAGCTCATGCTCGCCGTCGCGGATGCGCCGGATCAGCATTTCTTCATGGAGCCTATCGGCTGGATTCTCCAGCGAGGTTGCTTCTCCCGGCATTACTCCCCACCGAAATATGGAAATTATGACGGCCACAACAACTATTTCGATCAGTATTCCGGATCCTTCTTCCATCCGGTCAACATCGAGACGAAGTCATTCCATCCGTGCAGGACGACCATTACGAGATGGCCGAAAACGAACGCCAGGATTGCCCACATGATCAGGAAATGCCACAGTCGCGCCAGATGAAATCCGCCCATCATCCACGCCAACCACGAAAACTGCACCGGCTTCCATACCGCGAAACCGGTAAGCACCGAAAGCACGCCCAGTCCGATTGCGGAAGTGTAAGCGTGTTTTTGCAGAGGGTTGTAAGCTTCTTTTACTGGCGGCTTGGGGCCGAAGAAAAAGTAATAGCGCACCATTGGCCACACTCCGGGCAGGTCTCGCGGCGCGAAAAGAACCTGCTTATAGTTGCCGCTAAGAACCTGATATCCGATGTACACCAATCCGGTTGCCAAGTAAATCCACATAAAGGTGAGATGCCACTGCAGCGCGCCACCCAGCCAGCCGCCAATGGCAAACGATTTCGGCCAATTGATCAAGTCTCTCTGTGGAATCTTGGTGCCAAAGCTGGGAAAGGCGCGGAAGATTTGAAGCCCGCTGCCTACCATCACGAACAGAGCCACAGCATTCACCCAGTGGCAAAGACGAACCACCAGTGGATGCTCGTACACCGCCTCGCTGATTTCGCCGGTCTTCGCGTTCTCGATCGCAATCGCCTGCCTCGACATGCACCCCTCCCCGCGCTGCTACAGCCCGTAAAACTCAGAATAACCCTGATCTTCCCAATACCCCACTTTGTCGAGTACGTTGGTCACTTTCAGATCAGTTAAGTATTTTGCCTGCTTGTAGCCGACTTTGGTCGGGATAGTCAGGCGCAAGGGCGCGCCGTGCTCGCGGGTCAATGGTTGGCCATACATTTCGTAACACAACATAGTCTGCGGATGCAGAGCCGTCGCCATGTCCAGCGACTCGTAATAATCGTCGGCGCACTCGACAGTCACGAAACGTGCGGTGGTGTCGGCGCCGATCATCTTAAGAAAGTCCGAAAGGCGCACGCCGCCAAACTTCCCGATTACATCCCAACCCTCCACGCAAACGTGCCGCGTGTTCTGGTTAAACTTAGGCAGAGCCTGAATCTGCGCAAGGGTATAATCCCCGGATCTCTGCACCGCGCCAGCCACGGTGAGATTCCATTTGTTAAAATCGACTTCAGGATCGTCGACGTCGTAACCGTTAATCGGAAACTTGTTGAACGGAGTGAGTTCCGAGTCAGCAAAAACAGGCGCCAGGTGGCCAGTACGATACATCTCTGCCGAAGCCCAGTCGCTAAAGCCAAGCCCGGCCTTAAGAAGTGGTTTCTGCAATGTCGGGATGGCGAATGCCCCCAGCGCGAGGACCGGCGTCAGCTTTAGCAACTCACGCCGGCTGATGCGCTTGAATCTTCGGTCGTCGATTCGCGAGTTCATCAGTTCTCCTTTACTTCGACTCCGCGTGCATGAGATTCGCCCGTCACCGAAAAGTTACAAGCAGACCGTCGAGGAATCAACCCGGCCGTCGGAAACGCCTGCCGCGAGTTTCCGGCTCCCGAGCAATATCAGGTACTGAACATTCCTCGCAAATGGGCGCATGAGGGATGATAATTTGTAGCATCTTGGAGTACGAACAATTCCTGCCCAACCGCGGACTCGGTGCGCACACCGTCGGCAACAAGACCATCGTTGTTTTGTCTTTCCTGAATACCTGGGTATTGAGGATCTGATAACAGGCCGCGACCTGCCGGACTTCACGCCCCGCGAAATCGAAACTTACAGCATCGATCAGCTGCAGAAAGTTTTCTTCGCATGCACCGCCGAGGAGAACGTCACCTTCCAGCTCTTCCTGCACACTGGCGCGCGCGACCAGGAAGTGCGGCATATGATCTGGAGCCATATCGACTTCGACCTTGGCATCGTGCGCATCACGCCCAAGATGAAGACGCGCTTCCGCGCATGGAAATTCCAGCCCAAGGGCAAGGCCGTGCGGTCTATCCCGGTCCCGGACTCACTGCTCAAAATTCTACGCGCGCGGGAGAAGACCGCGACTGGCGAGCTTGTGTTTCCCTCACCGGCGCACTGGAAATCGCCGCAGGCGCGGCCCGGCGGAAAACCGACCGATCACTTCCTCGAAATGTGCAAAAGCGTGGCCCACCGCCCCCGGCTGAATTGCGGACGGTGCGTGGACCGCGAAGCTGGTCGGCCAGCCGCGCGCTATCGTCTCCCACACCAAGAACGGGCGGCAGCATTGCCACGTCGTTTGGTCCCGCATCTATCCGGACGACAGCAAGGCCGCCCAATAGTTGCCGCTGATCGTTCATGATCTTTTCCAACCTAAGACAAAGCCAGAGAGAGAAAATCTCAGAAACGTGGTAGACCTGGGTGCGAATAGTGTGCCAGATGGACCACAAGCGGTGTAACCCAGTGCTGCTGCTCTGATTTGCGGCCGATCAGTCGGCGCTTTCTCCGACAAATGTAAATCTTCACTGCTGTCCGGAGAAACTTCCGGAGGGAGCGTCGAAGCCGTGTAGATCCAGTGGAATGCATGCGGTTTGACGTTAAAACGATTTGAAATGAAAATAACGCTTCGGAGCGTCCTTGGCAGCCTCGTGGGGAACCGTGACAATGCGGGATGAACACAGGGGGTACCGTCTTCTCGCAGCTGGTCGAGTTCCTTCCCCACAACCGTTCCAGAACTGCGTAGACCGATATGGTGGTGGTCGCTATCTGAAAACTTTGTCCTGTTGGGATCAGTATGTGGCGATGGCATTCGCTCAGTTGACCTACCGCAAGAGTCTTCGCAACATAGGAGCCTGCCTCGGTTCCATCGGCGGCAAGCTCTACCACATGGGATTCCGCGGAAAGATAGCACGTTCGACGTTGGCCGATGCGAACCAAGCTCGCGAGTGGTGAATCTACGCCGATTTAGATCAGAGTCTCTACACGTTGGACTCCACCACCATCGATTTGTGCCTAGCTTTATTTCGATGGACGAAGTTTCGCAAACACAAAGCCGCCGTCAAGATGCACACCTTGTTGGACCTGCGTGGTCCCCACGTTTATCCGTGTCCTTGCGGTGAACCTGCGTAGCTTCAGTCCCAGCCACTCAATATTGAACTTTTTCGATCGAGAATCAGCGATCCACTTTCCCTTATCGCTGGGCTATTGCGCCAAAACGAGGTATTCAAAGTTTCCCGAGCCCAAGCGCCGCTGGAGCTGGTCGACGATCGTCCGCACCTGAGTCGCGGTCTCATGGGGACCGGAAATATAGAAGGGCTTGCCCGCATGTCCATACTCGAAATGAGATGGACAGGGAGCGGCCTGCACATCGCCGAAGATCTTGTGCACTACGACATAATCGGGAGAGGGGTTGAATCCCAGCTCGCGCGCGTAGGCCACACCGCCTTCTACCAGCTTCCGCAAACCGGCGGGATCGATCCGCTGCAAGCTTTCGGCCTCCCGCCAACTGCGCAGGCGCCTGTCATACTCGTCCCTGCCCACGACGGCGAAAAAGGTATCCTTGACCCCCAGACAAAACACGTCCAGAAGGAACATCGCGAGGGCCATACGCCCGCCCGGCAGCGAGCGACGGAAGACCAAGTTGCCGATCCCCGCTCAAACAGATTCGCTGGGGCTAGACATTCATGGATGGGGGCATTGGCGGCCAGAGCAATCTGGCTGACCATCGACCCATATTTTCCCGGTTTGGTCTGGGTTGTATTCTTTTCCTGCTTTTGCCGTTTGCGGGCTAAGTATTTCTGATATCGGGTTTCCGGTTCCATCATGGGGGCGTCCCTTCTCGCGAGTTTACAGGAAAGGCTAGCAAAGGTTATCCGCAACGCAGCAGCGCCGCAGCTTGTTTCAGTACCTCCCGGTAATTCCAAGGCATCCACACTTTTTCGTCCTTGTTCATCGCAAAGTGAGTTTGGTAAGCACGTGCAAGCGGTGGCAAAGCGGGTCGGTGGAGCTGTCCGAGAAAGAGGCGGATGCCCATCTCGACATTGCGATCGACCTTCGCCTGGCCGGCAGGAGTGGGCATAAGGTGTCCGCAGGTCAAGCATTCGTGGAGAGCAACACGGCCGACGTGGATCTGCTTACCTTGCAATTGGCCGGAGAGTAGCACGGGATAGGTGGTGATCTTTCTGACCAAGTCGACGCCTCCGCAGGCTGGACAAGTGGTTGGTTTGATGGACTTCTTCTTAGATGATGGCATGAGCCACTCCTGGTTGGGGGTTCCCGATCACGCGGCGGTATCCAACGGCTCCAACGTAGCGCAATAGTTCCATGGCCTCAATCGCGGGGACTTTCTGCCAGTTCCGAGGCGTGGTTCTGTAACTGGATCAGATAATCAAACGGATTGGCGTCGGAAAGTTCACAAGTGTGGATCAGGCTCATGAATAGATCCCGGACTTGGGCAATCACGCCCATAAAGCTTGCTACTGCCGAACACGGAATGCCCATGTAGGAGAGGATTTTCGAGGGAGTGTAAGGGCCTAATCCCAACATTTTCAGCTGTCCGTTGTTGGTTCCGGTTTGCGGGAGTGTCGTCTCCCGGTAAATACTAATCCGGGAGAGACTTGGAGAAAAGCCATGGAAATAACTTTGGTTCGTCATAGGCTTTGTTCCAGCAGGGGTGTCCGACACCTGGATATTCGGTATAGTGAACTTCGGCGCCGATCTGCTTCATTGCTTCGGTCATCCGTCGAGATTCGATGACCGGAACAATGTCGTCGTCGGCTCCATGAAAGATCCAGACGGGTGTCTTGCCAACTCGCTCGGCTGCGGCCAAGTAGCTTTTGGGTGAGTCTGGTGGTGTCACTTTCGCAAGACCAGGGTAGGCATTCAGCGCTGCGCCCGGAGGGCGAATGCCGCCGCAAATCACTACCAGAGCTGCGAATTTTCCTGGATATTTCTGAGCAAGATGCCAGGCGCCAAAGCCTCCCATAGATAGCCCGGTGAGATAGGTCCGCTGAGAGTCCCCGTGGAATTCCTTAGTCGCTTGTTCCATGGCGGCCATGGCTAAGTCGTCCATGAGCGGCAGCATCCACCAAAGATTTTTGGGACATTGCGGCATGACTACAATTGCTTTGATGGCGCTACGGTTGGAACGGATGGCCGTGCCGATGCCCACGTCGGTTTGCAGCAAGCCGTCGTCCCCGCGCTCGCCGGCGCCATGAAGGGCAAGAATCACTGGCCATTTTTGATAAGGCGTCCAATCTTCCGGAACGAATACCTGATATTTGAAATTAACGGCTTGGATCGTAATGGTGCGGTCGATGAACCCCGTCTCGTGTTTTCTTGCGTAAGCCGGGAACGGGACCAGCAGGCAGAGAAACAAAAATGTTATCAACGCTTTTGAAAAAACAGCCACCGAGTTCCCCCGAGGTTAGACTTTAGCACGTAATTTTGGCGTAAAGCCGCCTGTTTCCGTATTCGAGTGTCGAATTCGAGTGACGGTTGGCTGTCAGACAGCGTCTAAGTAACGTGAGTGCGGGACGCCGATTAGAACTTGATGCGATGCGGGGAGTGATGCTTGTCTGGATCGCGTTGACGCATCTGCCCACAGCTGCAAGTGCATGGGTAAATCAGCCTTTTGGTTTCGTGGGTGCCGCAGAGGGTTTTATTTTTCTCTCGGCGCTGTTCACTGGACGGATTTACTTCCGGATCGCGGAACACGACGGCTATCGAGCGATGACGCGAAAGTTGTGGGCACGCACGCTGCGCTTGTATGGTTACCACGCTCTCTTGCTGGCTTTTGCGTTCTTGGTGGCAGTGCGCATTGCCTCCTATGGCGATCGGCCAGGGCTTCACAATCTCCTGGATTTTTATTTCACGGCCGGGGCTAAGCAAGCGGTTATGGAAGCCGCCCTGCTCATTTATCGGCCCCCTTTGCTCGATATTCTGCCCATGTACATCATTTTTCTGTTGTTCACATCGGTTGCAATTCCGCTGGCGCGGAATATCGGGTGGAAACCGATCTTGTGGACATCTTTCGCTTTCTGGGTGCTCGCTCAGTTCGGCTTTCGCAACGCCGAACACACCTTCATGATGCGATACATTCCTACGCGGATTCCGTTGAACGAGATGGGTTCATTCGACTTATGGGCTTGGCAATTTCTCTGGTTTGCGGGTGTGTGGCTAGGCGTGCGTTGGGCCCAGGGAACCCTGGCGATTGAAACATGGGCTCGGAGGGCGGCTATTCCAGCTGTGGTCATCTCTGTCTTTTGTTTCATCATTCGGCGAATACTCGCGCACGGTTCAGAATTGGGTGCTTTTGAGTTTCTCTTTGACAAATGGCACCTCGGACCAATAAGGATGCTTGATTTCGCGGCAGTGGCAGCGTTGCTAATCCTTTCGCAACCGATTACGAAGATGGCAGCGATAAGGCCTCTCGTACTGTTGGGACAATCTTCGCTGCAAGTCTTTTGCGTCCATCTTCTGTTTTGTTTCGCCGGTCTCACGCTGATGGGCAATGCGTCGATGCTAAACGGATGGCGACAATTCACACTTCTGAGCATGACATTTACGGCGATGTTAATCACAGCGAAGATTTTCTCAAAGAGCGAGGCCAAGAACGAACGGCAAGGACGAACACAAATATCTTCCGGATAAGATCCAGCACCTGTAACAAACTTGGGGGTGGGGAAAGTCAGCGGGCGCTGATCTGCTCGGATGCGATTTGATCCGTCTCGCCGGTCGAAGCTCGGATAAACGGTGGGAGAGACTGATCGCGTTGTTCGTTGAAGATTGCCGATTAGTCGCCGCAAACCGGAGTTATTAGTGGCGACCAAGGACGCAATCGTCTCAACTGGCGTAACCGTGCGCCGTGAAAGGCGCTGGACTTCAGCGGGTGCAACTCCCGCCCGGGAACTGGTTCGCTCCACCCGGTACCGATCGAAGCGGCAGCGGAGGGAACGAAGCTGTCGGAGCTTTCGGCGTAGAGGGTGGCTTGGCGACTCGGCGAGCGTGCAGGCCATAAAGTGATTGAACGCTGAGCTGGCCCCGAAAAAGTAGTTGCAGGAGCCGACCGTTACACAGGGGGCCGCAGACGACAGTTAAGCTTCCAGCGCTTTCTTTTAGTCACGTTGTACTGCCGACATTCAAACGATCCTGATAGCATCGCAATGTCATG